>ERZ778018.358-NODE-358-length-75399-cov-9.903403_pt1 | contig 75399 bp, 72 predicted proteins | sample MGYA00375748_ERZ778018 | MGnify/ENA primary metagenome ERZ778018 (study PRJEB29350, sample SAMN05509839) | bioreactor metagenome | biome: bioreactor; material: wastewater | place: South Africa: University of Cape Town | collected 2014-04-22 ... | reverse complement strand
CGATCCGATGGTCTCGGAAGAGCACATCACCGCCTTCGGCTGGGCCACGCCCCAGGAAATCGACGACATCATGGCGCTCGCCATCCGCGTCAACGACTTCCTGTCCGGCCTGTTCCTCGGCGTCGGCATCCGCCTCGTCGACTTCAAGATGGAGACCGGCCGCCTGTTCGAGGGCGACATGATGCGCATCGTCGTCGCCGACGAGATCAGCCCCGACTGCTGCCGCCTGTGGGACATCAAGTCGAACGACAAGATGGACAAGGACCGCTTCCGGCGCGACCTTGGCGGCCTGATCGAGGCCTATTCGGAGGTCGCCCGCCGCCTCGGCATCCTGACCGAGAGCGAGAACATCACCCATAACGGGCCGAAGCTGGTGCAGTGACGTTGCCCGCCCGGCAAATTGCGATTAAGCGGGAGCCTCACGGCTCCCGTTCTGCTTTGAGGAAGGCTTGGCACCCATGAAAGCCCGCGTCACCGTCACCTTGAAGACCGGCGTCCTCGACCCGCAGGGCAAGGCCATCGAGGGAGCGCTCGGCTCGCTCGGCGTCGCCGGCCTCGCTTCCGTGCGCCAGGGCAAGGTCTTCGACATCGAGATCGCCGACGGCCTCGGCAAGGCGGAAGCCGAAGCCGCCCTGAAAGACGCGGCCGAGAAGCTGCTCGCCAACACCGTGGTCGAGAATTACCGCATCGAGATTGGAGGCTGACATGCACGCCACCGTCATCACCTTTCCCGGCTCCAACCGCGAACAGGATGTCGCCCGCGCGCTGCGCCGCGCCGGCGCCAGGGTGACGATGGGCTGGCATGCCGATCACGAGTTGCCCGACGGCACCGACCTCGTCGTGCTGCCCGGCGGCTTCAGCTATGGCGATTATCTGCGCTGCGGCGCCATTGCGTCCCGCGCCAACATCATGGCGGCGACGCGCCGCCACGCCGCGCGCGGCGGCATGGTGCTCGGCATCTGCAACGGTTTCCAGATCGCCTGCGAGGCGGGCCTCCTGCCCGGCGTGCTGATGCGCAACGCGCAAATGCGCTTCATCTGCCACCTGCAGCATCTCAGGGTCGAGCGCAACGATACCCCCTATACCAGCGCCTACCGCCAGGGCGAGGTGATCGAGGTCTGCGTCGCCCATGGCGAGGGCAACTGGGTCGCCGATGGCGAGACGCTCGCCCGCGTCGAGGGCGACGGGCTCGTCGCGCTGCGCTATTGCGACGCCGGCGGCGCCCTCGTCGACAGCCCGAACGGCTCGGTCAACGCCATTGCCGGCATCTATTCGCCGAACCGCCGCGTGCTCGGCCTGATGCCGCACCCGGAAAACCTCGTCGAGCCGCTGACCGGCGGCACGGACGGGCTCGGCCTGTTCCAGAGCCTGGCAGCGGCCGAGAGCCTGCTGGAGCAGGCCTGAAACCCGCTCTGCACGGCCGAACCATCGTCATTACCGGAGCCACCTCCGGCATCGGCCGCGTCGCGGCGCGCCAGCTGGCGGAAGGCGGCGCGCGCATCGTCGCCATCGCCCGCGACCGGACACGCGGCGAAACGCTCCTCGCCGAACTCGACACCAGCGCCGGGCAGGATCATCGCCTGCATCTCGCCGACCTGTCGCTGATGCGCGACACCAGGCGCGTCGCCGCCGAGATCGCGCGCCACGAGCCGCGCATCGACGTGCTGATCAACAATGCCGGCGCGCTGTTCGGGCGCCGCGCCGAGACCGACGAAGGGCTGGAACTGACCTTCGCCACCAATCACATGAGCTATTTCCTGTTGAGCGAGGCCTTACGCGACACGCTCGCGCGCTCGGCGCCCGCGCGCATCGTCAACACCGCGTCGGCCGCGCATCGCCGCGTCAGCCTCGATCTCGACGACCTGCAATCGCGCCACGGTTTTCGCGGCTTCACCGCCTATAGCCGCTCGAAACTGTGCAACATCCTGTTCACCCGCGAGCAGGCGCGACGCCTTGCCGCAAGCGGCGTCACCGCCAACTGCCTGCATCCGGGCTTCGTCGCCACCGGCTTCGGCGAGGAGAGCGGCGGGGCCATCCAGCATATCGTCAAGGCGGCCAAGGCGCTGCTGGCGATCACGCCGGAACAGGGCGCCGAAACGCTGGTCTATCTGGCAAGCCACCCCGATGTCGCCCATATCAGCGGCGAGTATTTCGACAAATGCGCACCCGCCCTCGCCTCGCGCGAGGCCCGCAACGACGCCCTCGCCGCCCGCCTCTGGGACGAGACAGAGCGCCTCGCGCGCCACGCCTGACATCGGCAGGACGATCCACGGAAGGACGATCCACGGAAGGATCGATGAGGCTTTCGGATCGGCGAAGCCGCCGCAGGCCGCTCAGGTGTCATTCCCGCGCAGGCGGGAATCCAGAACCGCTGGCGCCAGCGACTCCTGGATTCCCGACCGGCCTAACGGCCGTCGGGAATGACACCGAGGGTGGCGCGCTTTCCGATTGGACTCAGCTTGCCAGGCGGATGCCGGTAATATCGTCCAGGATCGCCTGGAACGCCTTGGCGATGTCGTTGCTGCTGTTGACCTCGTAATAGTTCTTCGTCGAGCTGGCGCAGCCTTGCAGCAGGTCCTTGTTTCCTTCGATGACGCGCACCGTATAGACCGTGATGTTGTCGCTCGCTGCCTTGACCACGCCGCACATCGCCTTGGTGCGGTCGTCGATCTTATAGGCCGGATCGTCGAAGCGGTTCTGGGTGTTGTCGCCATCGGTCAGCAGCACGAGATATTTCTTCACCCCCATCGTGCCGCTCGGCGAACCGAGCCCGAACGGCGTCGCGCCGTTTTGCAGCACGCGCAAGCCCCAGTGGAAGCCGATCGCCACGTTGGTCTTGCCGGCGGGCTGCATGGCGTTCACGGCATTCGTCAGCAGCGTCTGATCGTCGGTCAACGGCTGCAGCGTGCCGAGCTTGCTTCCCTTCGGGCAATCAGCCGCAGGGTACAGCGTCTCGGGTTGCGACGACACCGGATTGACGGCGCTGGTGTCCTTGGGGTTCTGGCGGTCGGTGATGCAACCGGTCCATTTGTCGTTCAGTGTCGCCGCGCCGCTGAAGTTGAAGTCCGGGCCGTCGCCCTTGAAGCCGAGCCAGTCGGCATGTTTGTATTTGCCGCCCGTCTTCCAGACGAAATTCGCACCCGCATAGCTGGTGCCGACATTGACCTGCGTATCGAACGGCACGATCGCCACCTTGATGCGCGGCTTCGCCGCGTTCATGCCGGCGATCTGCGGCAGGATGCCGGTCTTCTTGGCCGTTACCGGATCGGTCGTGACCAGCGCGTTCTTGAGCGCGGTCATCTTGCCCGACCACGCCATCGAGCCGGTATTGTCGAGCACCAGCGCCAGTTCGATCTTCGTCTTGTCGAAGGTGCTGACGGCGCGCGCGCCGACATCCATCTTGTCGATACCGAGCAGCGGCATGAACACCGCGTCGAGGCTGGTATTGGCGCTCAGCGTCACCGTCTGATCGGTGGTCGTCAGGGCGAGTTTCGCCACGCCTTGCGTATCCTGCTTGTCGAACACCGCGTTGAAATAGCGCGTCGCCATCGCCTGGCGGTCCTTGTCGGACAGGCTCTCGCCGTCGCGCGTCAGCTTCAGCGCCGTGGCGTCGACCGCCGCCTGCAAGCGGCCCTTGATCATCGTCGCGCGCGAATAATCGACCGCCGAACCGACGAAGCCGAGCATCGGCAACAGGGCGAGCGCGAACATCATGACGACGTTGCCGCGTTCGTCGCGGCAGAAACGCCTGGCAATTCCCGGTTTCAAAATGGACATGACAGCACCTCCGTGCCGCCAGCGCCGCAAGAGCCATGCTAGGAATGCCGTTGCGTCAGCCCGCGCAAATTCGCATTGATTCCATTGACGAATTCAGGATAGCGATGCGCAGCAGCGCCCGGATTTACCGTTCGTCAACCATGGCTGTCCCAAACAGCGGCAGTTTCAGGCCGGCCGCGCGCCGGCGGGCGAGGCGAAATGCCCGTGGCGATTCCCGGCGCGCGTCTTTATAGCGTGGGCGATGCGACAACCTGGAAGCCGGCATGACTGACACCGAACCGAAGATCACGCCCGACCTCGTCAAGGCCCATGGCCTCAAGCCCGACGAATATGAGCGCTTCGTGCAGCTCGCCGGCCGCGACCACAGTTTCACCGAACTCGGCATCGTCTCGGCGATGTGGAACGAGCATTGCTCGTACAAATCCTCGAAGATCCACCTCAAGACCTTGCCGACCAAGGGCGAGCGCGTCGTCTACGGACCGGGCGAGAATGCCGGCGTCGTCGATATCGGCGATGGCGAGGTCGTGGTCTTCAAGATGGAGAGCCACAACCACCCCTCCTATATCGAGCCGTATCAGGGCGCGGCCACCGGCGTCGGCGGCATCCTGCGCGACGTGTTCACCATGGGCGCGCGCCCGGTCGCCAGCCTCAATGCGCTCAGCTTCGGCGAGCCCGCGCACCCCAAGACCCAGCATCTCGTCTCCGGCGTCGTCGCCGGCATCGGCGGCTATGGCAACTCGTTCGGCGTGCCGACACTCGGCGGCTCGGTGCGCTTCCACGCGCGCTACAATGGCAACTGCCTCGTCAACGCCATGGCGGTCGGCCTCGCCAAACGCGACGGCATCTTCACCTCGCAGGCCTCCGGCGTCGGCCTGCCGATCGTCTATCTCGGCTCCAAGACCGGGCGCGACGGCGTCGGCGGCGCCACCATGGCCTCGGCCGAATTCGACGAGACCATCGAGGAGAAGCGCCCGACCGTGCAGGTCGGCGATCCCTTCGCGGAAAAGCTGCTGCTCGAGGCCTGCCTCGAGATCATGGACAAGGGCTGCGTCGTGGCGATCCAGGACATGGGCGCCGCCGGCCTGACCTGTTCGGCGGTCGAGATGGGCGCCAGCGGCAATCTCGGCATCGAGCTCGATCTCGACCAGGTGCCGTGCCGCGAGGCGCATATGAGCGCCTATGAGATGATGCTGTCCGAGAGCCAGGAGCGCATGCTCATGGTGCTCAAGCCCGAGAAGGAGGCCGAGGCCCGCGCCGTCTTCACCAAATGGGGGCTCGACTTCGCCGTCGTCGGCAAGACCACCGACACGCTGCGCTTCGTCGTGAAGCACGAGGGCAAGGTCAAGGCCGACCTGCCGATCAAGGAACTCGGCGACCAGGCGCCCGAATATGACCGGCCGTGGGTCGCGCCAGCCAAGCGCCCGGTGATCGCGCCCGCCAGCATCGCGCCGCCGATCGGCGCGGCCGACGCGCTGCTGGCGCTGCTTGGCTCGCCGGATCTCAGCTCGAAGCGCTGGGTCTACGAGCAATACGACACCATCATCCAGGGCAATTCGGTGCAGCGGCCGGGCGGTGATTCGGGCGTGATCCGCGTCGGCGACGGGCCGAAGGGCCTCGCCATGACCAGCGACGTCACGCCGCGCTATGTCGAGGCCGACCCGTTCGAGGGCGGTAAGCAGGCCGTCGCCGAAGCCTGGCGCAACCTGACCGCCGTCGGCGCGACGCCGATCGCCCTGACCGACAACCTGAATTTCGGCAATCCCGAGCGGCCCGAGATCATGGGCCAGTTCGTGCTTGCCGTGCGCGGCATCGGCGAGGCGGCGCGCGCGCTCGACTTCCCCGTCGTCTCCGGCAACGTCTCGCTCTACAACGAAACCAATGGCGAGGGCATCTTGCCGACGCCGACCATTGGCGGCATCGGCCTGATGGCCGATGTCACGAAAAGCGTCGGCCTTGCCGCCCGTGACGGCGAAGCCGTGATCCTGGTCGGCGACAGCGCCGGCTGGCTCGGCGCCTCGAGCTATCTCGCCACGATCCTTGACCGCGAGGACGGCGCGCCGCCGCCGGTCGATCTCGCCATCGAGCGCCGCAACGGCGATGCGGTGCGTGAATTGATCCTCGCCGGCCGCGTCTCGGCCTGCCACGACCTGTCCGATGGCGGCTTGGCGATCGCGCTCGCCGAGATGGCGATGGCCGGCAATATCGGCATCGACGCGTCGGGTGCCACAAGCGCCCTGCCCGCGACCGCCTTCCTGTTCGGCGAGGATCAGGCGCGCTATCTGGTGAGCGCGCCGGAAGCGCAAGCCGCAGCGCTCGTCGCCGCGCTTGGCGGCAAGGGCGTACCGGCCGCGATCATCGGCCGCACCGGCGGCAAGAGCTTGACGCTGCCGGGAGAAATGCCGATCTCTCTGGAGCGCCTGCATGGCGCGCATGAGGGCTGGCTGCCGCGCTACATGGCATCTTGACCAATGATCTCTTGAACAGGAATCCCGACCGATGCCGATGGCTCCCGCCGATATCGAGACGCTCATCAAGCAGGCGATCCCCGATGCCGAGATCGAGATCAGGGATCTCGCCGGCGACGGCGATCACTACGCGGCAACCGTGATCTCACAGGCCTTTGCCGGCAAAACGCGTGTGCAGCAGCACCAGATGGTCTATGCTGCGCTCAAAGGTAACATGGGCGACGCGTTGCACGCACTTGCGCTGACGACGGGCGCGCCCAAATAATCACGAGGGTTGGCGCGGCTCACGGTTCCGCGCGGAAAGGCACATCATGAGCACGAATGACATCATCGACGCCGAGGTCAAATCCAGCGACGTCGTCCTCTTCATGAAGGGCACGCCGCAGGTTCCGATGTGCGGCTTCTCCGGCCAGGTGGTGCAGATTCTCGACTATATCGGCGTGCCCTACAAGGGCGTGAACGTGCTGGAGAACGCCGAGATCCGCCAGGGCATCAAGGATTACTCGAACTGGCCGACCATCCCGCAGCTCTACGTCAAGGGCGAGTTCGTCGGCGGCTGCGACATCACGCGCGAGATGTTCCAGTCGGGCGAGTTGCAGCAGTTCTTCATCGACAAGGGCATCGCGCTGGCCAAGGCCGGCGCATAAGGAGCGGCTGGGCCGCCTCGAAATATAACGGCTCTTGTCCCGGCCTTGAGCCGGGACCTAGCGCATTCCGACAGGCGTCCCGTTTTCCTGGGCCCCGGCTCAAGGCCGGGGCAAGACCGTATCCAGGCCCTTCGTCCTGCGCCTCAGCTCTTGCCCAGCGCCGCCTTGATCAGCGCCGCCGCATCGTCGCTGTCCCATTGCGCCGGGCCGGGCAGGTAGCCGAGTTCGCAGCCTTGCTTGCCGACGATCAGCGAGGTCGGCAGGCCGAAGCCGCGCCCCATCGCCTTGAGCTGCTGGAAGATTTTCGCGCTCGGATCGGCGTAATAGGTCAGATGGTCGATGCCGTGCTGCTTCAGCCATTGCTTCGGCTTGCCGGGATCGTTGGTATCGATATTCACCGCCACGACCTGGAAATCCTCGCCGCCGAGTTTCTGCTGCAAGGCGTTCAGCGCCGGCATTTCCTCGCGGCACGGCACGCACCACGTCGCCCACAGGTTGAGCAGCACGGTGCGGCCCTTGAAATCGGCCAGCGTCAGCGCCTTGCCGTCGGCGCCGGTGAAATTGACCTGGCCGAGCATGTCGGCGCTTTTCGGCACGCTGACCGCCGCGACATCGCCCCTGGCGAGCGGCGCCATCGTGGCCAGAAGCGGCGCCGCCGCCGCGCAACTGGCGCTGCCGGCATTGCCTCCCCCCCGGCCGATCCCGTATAGCGCAGCAGCGGCGCCGCAGGCGGCGATGGCGAGCGCGATGAAGACCCCCTTGGGGCGCAACTGGGTGACCGGCTTTTCTGGCGAGGATGTCATGAGCAACAAGATGTGGGGCGGGCGGTTCGAAACGGGACCGGCCGCGATCATGGAGGAAATCAACGCCTCGATCGGCTTCGACCGCAGGCTTTGGCGACAGGATATCGACGGCTCGAAAGCCCATGTCACGATGCTCGCCAGGCAAGGCATCGTCACCGAGGCCGATGCCGCCGCGATCGCCAAGGGTCTAGACCAGGTTGCCGGCGAAATCGAGGCCGGCAGCTTCACATTCTCGCGGGCGCTCGAAGACATCCATATGAACGTCGAATCGCGCCTGCGTGAGATTGTCGGCGAGGCGGCCGGCCGGCTGCACACGGCGCGCTCGCGCAACGACCAGATCGCCACCGATTTCAGGCTCTGGGTCCGCGACACCGTCGATGAGCTCGACGGCCAGATCGTCGCATTGCAGAAGGTGCTTGCCGCGCGCGCGCTCGAGCATGCCGCCACCGTGATGCCGGGCTTCACCCATCTGCAATCGGCGCAGCCGACGACCTTCGGCCACCACCTGCTCGCCTATGTCGAGATGCTGGCGCGCGATCGCGGCCGCCTTGCCGATGCGCGCAAACGCATGAACGAATGCCCGCTCGGTGCTGCCGCCCTGTGCGGCACCTCGTTCCCGATCGACCGCCACATGACGGCCGCCGCGCTCGGCTTCGACCGCCCGACCGCCAACTCGCTCGACAGCGTCTCCGACCGCGATTTCGCCATGGAGACGCTGGCGGCGGCCGCGATCATCGCCGTGCACCTGTCGCGGCTGGCGGAGGAGATCGTGCTGTGGTGCACGCCGCAATTCGGCTTCGTCCGCCTGTCGGATGCGTTCTCGACCGGCTCCTCGATCATGCCGCAGAAGCGCAATCCGGACGCGGCCGAACTGGTGCGCGGCAAGGCCGGCCGCATCATCGGCGCGCTGAACGCCGTGCTGGTGCTGATGAAGGGCCTGCCGCTGAGCTACGCCAAGGACATGCAGGAGGACAAGGAGCCGGCCTTCGACGCGCTGCCCAACCTGTCGCTGTGCCTGGCCGCCATGGCCGGCATGATCGGCGATCTCACCGTCGACGCCAAACAGATGAAGGCGGCGGCGGGCTCGGGCTACGCCACCGCCACCGACCTCGCCGACTGGCTGGTGCGCACGCTGAAAATGCCGTTCCGCGATGCCCATCACGTCACCGGGCGCATCGTCGGCCTTGCTTCCGCCAAACGCGTCGGGCTTGAGAGATTGACGCTGGAGGAGATGCAAGCGGTCGAGCCGCGCATCGACGACAGCATCTTCGCCGTGCTCGGCGTGGCGAAATCGGTGCGCAGCCGCACCAGCTATGGCGGCACCGCGCCCGACAATGTGCGCCGCCAGGCCAAACGCTGGCTCAGGCAACTTGCGCGGACATCCGTGTGATTTCGGCTGGCAAGCCGGCGCGGTTCGATTATGGTGCGCCTCGAGGCGCGCGTGCAGGCTGGAGTTGAGCTTTTTGCGGACGAAACCCCTTCTCGGACTTGTTGCGATCGCGGCGCTCGCCGTGCTGCTTGCCGGCTGCGGCCGGCGCGGGCCGCTTGAGCCGCCGCCCTATACGGCGCAGGGCCAGCAGCTTGCCAAGCAGCGCGCCAGCCAGAACGCCAAGCGCGGGCTGGTGACGAGCGAGGCCCAGCCGGCGACGCCGGCCGAACAGGCCGAGGCTGACAACGTCAAGCAGATCGAGCAGCAGTCGCAGGCGCTCCAGGATGACGCGACGCCCGAGCGCCAGCGCTACGACCCGCTCACCGGCGTCGGCGAGACGCAGATGCCGTTCGCCACCGGCACCAATCTCGTCTCGGCGCCGACCGCCCCGATCGACGCCAAGACCGATAGCGGCGGCGCCTTCTCGCCCAAGGGCACCGGCCGCAAGCCGCCGCCGATCCCGCGGCCGAACAAATCCTTTATTCTCGACCCGCTTCTCGAATAAGCACGCTTTTCCCATGCACCATTTCCAGTATCGCGATGGCGCGCTCTTCGCCGAGGAGGTCGACCTCCGCGACATCGTCGCCGCCGTCGGCTCGCCGGTCTATGTCTATGCCAGCGCGACGATCACGCGCCATTACGACCTGTTCGCCAAGGCGGTCGGCGCGCCGCGCAACCGCGTGTTCTATGCCGTCAAGGCCAATGCCAATCTCGGCGTCTTGCAGACCCTGGCCGCGCTGGGCGCCGGCGCCGACACCGTTTCGGAGGGCGAGATCCGCAAGGCGCTCGCCGCCGGCATCCCGGCCGAGCGCATCGTGTTCTCCGGCGTCGGCAAGATGGCGCACGAACTGGCCTTCGCCGTCGAACAGGGCATCTATCAGGTCAATATCGAGACCGAGGGCGAACTCGACCTGCTCAACCGCATCGCGGTCGAACGCGGCAAGCGCCAGGCGGCGGTGTTCCGCATCAACCCCGATGTCGGCGCCGGCGGCCACGCCAAGATCACCACCGGCTCGTCGGACAACAAGTTCGGCATCAGTTTCGAGGAGGCCGGGCGGCTTTATGCCCGCGCGGCCAATCTGCCGGGCATCCGGATTGCCGGCGTCGCGACCCATATCGGCAGCCAGATCACCGACGTCGCCGCCTTCGAGCCGGCCTTCCGGCGCCTGCGCGCCCTTGTCGAAACGTTGCGTGGCGAGGGCCATGGCGTCGAGCGGCTCGATTTCGGCGGCGGGCTCGGCATCCCCTATGACGTGCCGTATCCGTTCTCGCAGGGGCCGGCCCTGATCGAGGCCTATGCCGGCCTGATCGAGCGCGTGCTTGGCGGGCTCGAGGTCGAGCGCGGTTTCGAGCCCGGCCGGCTCATCGTCGGCAATGCCGGCATCCTGGTGACGCAAGCGCTTTATCTCAATCCGCGCCCGGCCCGCACTTTCCTCGTCGTCGATGCGGCGATGAACGACCTCGTGCGCCCGGCCATGTATGACGCCTATCACGAGATCTGGCCGCTGCGCGAGCCGGCCGCCGACGCGGAACGCCAGCGCTACGATGTTGTCGGGCCGATCTGCGAGACCGGCGACACCTTCGCCACCGGCCGCAGCATGGCCAGGGTCGCTCCCGGCGATCTCCTCGCCTTCATGAGCGCCGGCGCCTATGGCGCCAGCATGTCCTCGAGCTACAACCAGCGCCCGCTCGTGCCGGAGGTGCTGGTGCGCGGCGGCGAATTTTTCGTCACCCGTCCCCGCCAAACTTACGACGATTTGATCGGCCAGGATCGTTTGCCGGTCTGGTCGGCCTGAGTTCCTGCTATATCCTGGTGGGCGATCAGGCCCCGGCCCGGCGCGAACCACCGGCAGGCCGGCCTGACGCAGGCGTAATGGGAAGCGTGGATGGCTGACGACAACACGGCGGCAAACGGCCCTGAGCACCAGCCAGAAGCTGCGCTTGGCGATGTGCTGCGCCTGAAGCTGCGGCAGGCGCGCCTCGCGCTCGGCTGGGAGCAGCTCTGGCCGGCCTTGGCCGCGCCGCTCACCGTGACCGCCCTGTTCCTCGCGGTATCGTGGTTCGGCCTGTGGCTCGCCCTGCCCCGCCTCGGGCGGCTCGCCGGGCTGCTCGTGTTCGGTGCACTGCTCGTGTGGAGCCTTCGCGGCGCCTTGCGCTGGCGCGCGCCATCCGACGCCGCCGTCACCGCCAGGCTCGACCGCGATGCCGGCCATCCGCACCGCCCGGTGACCGCCAGCACCGACAGCCTCGCCGGCGGCCGCGACGACCCGTTCGCCGAAGCGCTGTGGCAGCGCCACCAGCAGCAGGCGCGCGCCGCGCTGCGCCACGTCAAGGTGGCGTTGCCCGATCCGCAATTGCGCCGGCGCGACCCGTGGGCGCTGCGCGCCGGCATCGTGTTCGCGCTGTTCGCCGCCGCCTGGATCGCCGGCCCCGAGCGCCCGGCCCGCCTGCTCGCCGCCTTCGCCGTGCTCGAGCCGGCGCCGCCCCCGGTGCCGACCCGGCTCGACGCCTGGATCGATACGCCGCCTTATACCGGGCGCCCGCCGATCTTCCTGACGCGCGATACCGGCGGCAGCGACGGCAATGGCGCCACCAGGCCGCTCGCCGTGCCCGCCAACAGCGTCATGGTGCTGCGCGCCTCGCCGCCGGCCGGCATCGAGATCACGGCCGAGGGCGCGCTGTTCCCGAAGGAGATCGCGGCCAAGCCCGGCGCCGATGCGGCTGGCGCCGATGCGAAAGGTCCCGATGCGCTCGAGCGCCGCTACGCGATCGCCGGCGCCGGCGCGGCCATCGTGCGCCAGCACGGCAGCGTGCTGGCGCGCTTTCCCGTCACCTCGATCCCCGACAAGCCGCCGACCATCAGCCTGACGGCGCAACCGGCGCGCGGCGAGCGCGATAGCTTGCGCCTGCGCTACAAGGGCGAGGATGATTACGGCATCGCCAGCCTCGAAGCGCAGTTTGCGGCTATTCCGAAGCCGGGCGCGCCGCCGCTGCGCACGCTGGTGCCGCCGCCGGCGCCGCCCCTGACCATTCCCTCGCGCGGCGCCGATGCGCCCGATACCGAAGCCACGCTCGACCTCGGCGAGCATCCCTGGGCCGGCGCCAATGTGCGCATGACGCTCGTTGCCAAGGATGATGCCGGCCAGGAAGGCCGCAGCGAAACCGTCAATGTCGTCATTCCGCAGCGCGTCTTCACCGATCCGCTCGCCAAGGCGCTCGTCGAGCAGCGCCGCGACCTGATCCTCGACCCCGATCACCACGAGCCGGTGCAGATCGCGCTCGACGCGCTGCTCACCGCGCCGGAGCTGTTCACGCCGGCCTACGGCACGTTCCTGGCGTTGCGCACCGCCTCGCAGCAATTACGCGGCGCGCGTACCGATCCGCAACTGCTCGAGGTCGCCGACTGGCTGTGGAAGATCGCGCTCGAACTCGAGGATGGCGGGCTTTCCGCCGCCGAGCAGGCGCTGCGCCAGGCCCAGGAGCGGCTGCGCGAGGCCATCGACCGCAACGCCTCGGCCGACGAGATCAGCCGGCTGACCGAGGAACTGCGCCGCGCCATGAACCAGTATATGCGCGAGATGGCCGAAAAGGCCGAGCGCGATCCCAACCGCCAGGCCGAGCGCCAGGATGGCGAGGAGCGCGTCATCACGCAGCAGGACCTGCGCAAGCTGATGGATGAGATCGAGAAACTGGCGCGCGAGGGCAAGCAGGCCGAGGCCCAGCGCCTGCTCGAACAGCTCAAGAAGATGATGGAGAACATGCGCGTCGCCCGCGACCGCCAGAACGTCGATCCGCGCCAGCGCCAGATGGGCGAGGCGCTCGACGAACTCGACCAGATGACGCGCGAGCAGCAGGAATTGCGCGACCGCACCTTCCGCAACGATCCGCAGAACCGTCAGCAGGCCCGCCCCGGCCAGCGCCCCGGCGAGAACCGGCGCGGCCAGCGTCAGGGCCAGCGTGGGCAGCGCGGGCAAGGTCAACAAGGACAAGGCCAGCAAGGTCAGGGCCAGCAGGGTCAGGGTGAGGGCGAGGACGAGAACCAGACCCTCCAGGACCGCCAGCAGGCCTTGCGCGAACAACTCGGCCGCATGCGCGAGCGCATGCGCCAGGGCGGGCTCGGCCAGCAGCGCGACCTCGACGACGCCGAGGAGGCGATGCGCGAGGCCGAAGGCGCGCTTGGCCAGGGCGAGAACGGCGACGCCGTCGACGCGCAGGGCCGCGCCCTCGACAGCCTGCGCAAGAACGGCCAGAAGCTCGCCGAGCAGATGAACCGCGAAGGCCAGGACGGCCAGCAGGGCCAGGAAGGCCCCGGCGGCAACCAGCCGTTCCGCGGCCGGCCCGGCGACCGCCGCTACGGCGAGGGTCGCGACCTCGATCGCGACCCGCTCGGCCGGGCGCGGCGCGGCCAGCTCAACCCCGACAGCCGCTTCGACGACAAGCTCGGCCTCGATTCGAGCGCCCGCGCCAACCGCATCCTGGAAGAGCTTCGCCGCCGCCTCGGCCAGAGCGAGCGCCCGGCCATGGAACTCGATTACCTTGACCGCCTGCTGAAACGGCAGCAATGACCGTGGCGGGGAGCCCTCCCCCTTGAGAACAACCCTTCCGCTCCGCCCCGGCCCCGTCGCACGGCGCACTGTCCGGGCATCGCGGAACGACGAAGAGGATCGCGAACGTCAATGGCCGATTTTCTCTATGCCCTGACCCCGCTCGCCGTCGGCGCCGTCGCGGTGGTGCTGCTGCTCGGCATCCTCAACCTTGCCCGCGCCGGCAGCAGCGAAACCTCGCAGAAGCTGATGCGCTGGCGCGTCGCGCTGCAGTTTTTCGCCATCGTCATCATCGTGCTCGCCATCTGGCTGAAGGGCGGCTGAATTATTATTGCCGGTGTGGTGAACGGGTCACTCGCTTTCAAGCAAACGCGCCTGTAGAACGGACACGTTCAATTATCTGGACTTTGGAATATTTCATGCGCGACTTGCGGTTTTTTGGTCTGGTATCCGCCCTTGGCCTGTTCGCTTTCGTGCTCCCGAGCAGGCCGGCCCACGCCGCAGACTACACGCTCTCGCAAGGCCTGCTGCCGAGCCAGGCCTTCCAGTACGAGATCCGGGGCGGCGTCTTCGCCCATGATCCGTTCAGCCCGGAAAAGGGCTCGGCCGACATCAACGCCGAATTCCTCGCCAAGCTGCCCTTCGCGGCGCCGTCCGGGGCGTGGTCCTTCCTGATGCCGCGCGTCCATGTCGGCGGCATGCTGAACACCGCCGGGCGCACCAGCCACGTCTATGCCGGCTTTACCTGGACCTACGACATCACCCGCGCCATCTTCGCCGAGGCGAGCTTCGGCGGCGCCTTCCATAACGGCTATACCGGCGATGTGCCGCGTTACCATGAAAACTCGCTCGGCTGCTCGCCGCTGTTCCGCGAATCGGCCACGCTCGGCTACCGCCTGACCGAGAACTGGAGCGTCATGGCGACGATCGAGCACATGTCCAATGCCGGCCTGTGCAAGCAGAATCGCGGCCTGACCAATGTCGGCGCCCGCATCGGCTACCGGTTCTGAACGCCGCGGTGCAAGGCGCGCGGCATGGTCAAGCTCAACAAGATCTATACCCGCACCGGCGATAAGGGCACCACCGGCCTCGGCACCGGCGAGCGCCGCCGCAAGGACGACCTGCGCGTCGCGTCATACGGCACGGTCGATGAGGCCAATGCCTGCGTCGGGCTGGCGCGCGAGCAGCTTCACGACCACCCCGAGCTCGACGCCATGCTGGCGCGCATCCAGCACGACCTGTTCGATCTCGGCGCCGACCTGTGCACGCCGCCGACCGACAAGCCCTTGCCCTATGAGGCGCTGCGCATCGTGCCGGCGCAGGTCGCCCGCCTCGAAGCCGAGATCGACCGGCTCAACGCCGATCTGGCGCCGCTGAAATCCTTCGTGCTGCCGGGCGGCTCACCGGCCTCCGCCGCGCTGCATCTGGCGCGCACCGTGACGCGCCGGGCCGAACGCGCCATGGTGGCGCTCGAGGCCGAGCCCGGCGAGACGGTCGGCGCGCCGGCGCTGCAATATGTCAACCGGCTGTCGGACTTCCTGTTCGTCGCCGCGCGCTGGGTCAACGACAAGGGCGCGCGCGACGTGCTGTGGCAACCCGGCGCGACGCGCTAGGGGCGCGCGCGGCCGATGTTCCTGCCCCTGCACGACACCGTACCGCTGCGCCGCATGAAGGCGCCCTATGTCACGCGCCTGATCGTCGCCCTCAACGTCGCCGTCTATGTGCTGCTGCAAAGCGGGCTCGTGCTCGATCTCGGGCCGGGCTTCGTCATGGGCTTCGGCCTGATCCCGCGCGTGCTGGTCGGCGACGGCTATCTTGACGGCATCCCGCATGTCGCGACCGCGCTGACGCCATTCACCTCGCTGTTCCTGCATGGCGGCTGGCTGCATCTCGGCGCCAACATGCTGTTCATGTGGATTTTCGGCGACAATGTCGAGGACGCCATGGGCCATGCCCGTTTCCTGGTGTTCTACCTCCTGTGCGGCGCACTCTCGGGTCTCGCCTATGCCCTGTCGACGCCTTTGTCGGAATCGCCGCTGATCGAAGCCTCCGGCGCGGTCTCGGCGGTGATCGGCGCCTATCTCGTGCTGCATCCGCGCGTGCATATTTTCGGGCTGATCTTCAACATCATCCCGCTGACGCTCAGGGCGCAATGGGCGATCGGCGCCTGGATTCTGTACCAGTTCGGCCATGCCGTGCTCGATGCCGATCGCTCGACCGCCTGGGTCGCCCATCTCGGCGGCGTCGCCGTCGGCGCGGCGCTTGTCGTGGTGTTCAAGGCGCGCGAGGTGCCGCTATTCGGGCGCCAGGATGAAAATTGACAATATGGTCGAAACCGAAGCGTGCAATGCAACAAATGCCGGCCAAGCTTCGTTGACGGCCCGCCGCCCGGTGATTAGGGTCCGGCGCAACCGGGCAAGGCAGATGCCGGACAGGACGAGAGGGGCCGCACGGCCCCGGATGGAGAGCGACCGATGAAGATTCTCGTGCCCGTGAAGCGGGTCGTCGACTACAATGTCAAGATCCGGGTCAAGCCGGATGGCTCGGGCGTTGACCTTGCCAACGTGAAGATGTCGATGAACCCGTTCGACGAGATCGCCGTCGAGGAGGCGATCCGTCTGCGCGACGCCGGCAAGGCAACCGAGATCGTGCTGGTTTCGGTCGGGCCGCAGGGCGCCGCCGAGACGATCCGCACCGGCCTCGCCATGGGCGCCGACCGCGGCATCCATGTCAAGGTCGACGGGCTGGTCGAGCCGCTCGCCGTCGCCAAGCTGCTCAAGGGCATCGTCGAGGCCGAGCAGCCGGGCCTGGTGATCCTCGGCAAGCAGGCGATCGATGACGACATGAACGCCACCGGCCAGATGCTGGCCGCCCTGCTCGGCTGGGGCCAGGCGACCTTCGCCTCGAAGGTCACGGTCGATGGCGACAACCTCCAGGTGACGCGCGAGGTCGATGGCGGCCTGCAGACGGTGGCCCTGAGCCTGCCGGCGATCGTCACCACGGATCTGCGCCTCAACGAGCCGCGCTACGCCTCGCTGCCCAACATCATGAAGGCGAAGAAGAAGCCGATCGAGGAAAAGGCGCCGGCCGATTACGGCGTCGACGTGACGGCGCGCCTCACCGTGCTGAAGACCACCGAGCCGCCGGGCCGCAAGGCCGGCGTCAAGGTCGGCTCCGTCGCCGAACTGGTCGAAAAGCTGAAGAACGAAGCAGGAGTGCTGTGATGAAGACGCTGCTCGTGGCAGAACACGACAACACCACCATCAAGGATGCCACCGCCAAGGCGCTGAGCGCCGCGAAAGCGCTCGGCGGCACTGTCGATGTGCTGGTCGCCGGCGCCGGCTGCAAGGCCGCTGCCGACGCCGCCGCCAAGCTCGACGGTGTATCGAAGGTGCTGCTCGCCGATGATGCCAGCCTCGCCCATATGCTGCCCGAGCCGACGGCGACGCTGATCGTCAAGCTGGCCGCCGGCTACGACGCGATCGTCGCGCCCTCGAGCGCCAACGGCAAGAACATCCTGCCGCGCGTCGCCGCCCTGCTCGACGTGCAGCAGGTCTCCGACATCATCAAGGTGGTGTCGCCCGACACGTTCGAGCGCCCGATCTATGCCGGCAACGCCATCCAGACCGTGCAGTCGAAGGATGCCAAGAAGGTGCTGACGGTGCGCACCGCCTCGTTCCAGGCGGCGGGCCAGGGCGGTTCCGCCACGGTCGAGGCCGTCGCGGTCGAGGCAGGCGAGGCCAAGTCACGCTTCGTCGGCGAGGAACTGTCGAAATCCGACCGGCCGGAACTGGGGGCTGCCCGCATCATCATCTCGGGCGGGCGCGCGCTGGGTTCCGCGGAAAACTTCAAGAAGGTGATCGAGCCGGTTGCCGACAAGCTCGGCGCGGCGATCGGCGCCTCGCGCGCCGCCGTCGATGCCGGCTACGCGCCCAACGACTGGCAGGTCGGCCAGACCGGCAAGGTCGTGGCGCCGGACCTGTACATCGCCGCCGGCATCTCGGGCGCCATCCAGCACCTCGCCGGCATGAAGGACTCGAAGGTCATCGTCGCCATCAACAAGGACGAGGAGGCGCCGATCTTCCAGGTCGCCGATTACGGCCTCGTCGGCGACCTGTTCACCATCCTGCCCGAACTCGAACAGGAACTGGCGAAAGCCGGCCGTTAACGGCACAAAGCGCTTCGCCGATCTGCGGCGAAGCGTATTATCGGGCTGGGGCTGCAGGGCGCGCAAAACCGCGACAAGGGGGAACCGGGCGTGATCGAGGTCAAGACAGTCGGCGTGATCGGAGCCGGGCAGATGGGGAGCGGCATCGCCCATGTCGCGGCGCTCGCCGGCTATGACGTGCTGCTGCACGACGTCTCGAGCGAACGCATCCAGTCCGGTCTTGCCACGATCAACGGCAATCTCGCACGCCAGATCCAGCGCGGCGCCATCACCGAACAGGAGCGCCAGGGCGCCCTGGCGCGCGTCAAGGATACCCACGCCGCCATCGAGGCGCTGGCGCCGTGCCAGCTCGTCATCGAGGCGGCGACCGAGGATGAAACCGTCAAGCGCAAGATTTACGACGCGCTGATGCCGGCCCTGTCGCCGCAGACGATCGTCGGCACCAACACCTCGTCGATCTCGATCACCCGGCTCGCGGCTGCCACCGACCGCCCGGAGAAATTCATCGGCATTCATTTCATGAATCCGGTGCCGCTGATGCAGCTCGTCGAGATCATTCGCGGCATCGCCACCGATGAGGAAACCTTCCAGGTCGCCAAGACCTTCTGCGAGGCGCTCGGCAAGACGGTGACGATGGCGGAGGATTTCCCGGCCTTCATCGTCAACCGCATCCTGCTGCCGATGATCAACGAGGCGATCTACACGCTTTACGAGGGCGTCGGCTCGGTCGAGGCCATCGATACCGCGATGAAACTCGGCGCCAACCACCCGATGGGGCCGCTGGCACTCGCCGATTTCATCGGGCTCGATACCTGCCTGTCGATCATGCAGGTGCTCTATGACGGGCTCGCCGATTCCAAGTACCGGCCCTGCCCGCTGCTGGTGAAATATGTCGAGGCCGGCTGGCTCGGCCGCAAGACCCGGCGCGGCTTCTACGATTATCGCGGCGAGAAGCCGGTGCCGACGCGCTGAGCGCCAAGCCGGGCGCGAGGCCGCACATCCCGCGAATCACCCGCTTCACAAGCGCGTCACACAAGCGCTAGATTAAATGGGCACGGAGTAGATTCACGATTCGGGACTGGAGATGGTTGTGTGACCATCCATGTCAGGCCAGAGATGTCGCCGGAAGGATGCCCGGCTCTTGTACTCAACGCCGACTATCGGCCGCTGAGTTATTACCCGCTGTCCTTGTGGAGCTGGCAGGACACCATCAAGGCGGTGTTCATGGACCGCGTCAACATCGTGTCCGAATACGACACCATGGTGCATAGCCCGAGCTGCGAGATCAGGCTGCCCTCGGTCGTCTCGCTGAAAACCTACATCAAGCCGGCGCGCACCCCCGCCTTCACGCGCTTCAACGTCTTCCTGCGCGACCGCTTCAGTTGCCAATATTGCGCCGCGCGCGACGACCTGACCTTCGACCACCTGATTCCGCGTTCCAAGGGCGGCCTGACCACCTGGGAGAACGTCGTCACCGCCTGCTCGCCCTGCAACCTGCGCAAGAGCGATCGCATGCCGGCCGATGTGCATATGTGGCCGCGCCAGAAGCCGTTCCAGCCTTCCATCACCGACCTGCACCGCAACGGCCGGCTGTTCCCGCCGAACTTCCTGCACCAGAGCTGGCTCGACTACCTGTATTGGGATTCCGAGCTCGAGCCGTAGCGCATTTTCCGAAGAAGCAGGGCGTGCCTCAGCGCTTCAGGCGCAGGAAAGCCGAGAAGCCCAGGCCCGCCAGCACCAGCGAGATCACCGCGTTCCAGCCGGCGAAGGACAGGCCGAACAACCACCAATGCGCCTCGTCGCAAGCAACGACGCGCGTCGCCTTCATCTGCGCGAGCAGGTCGCCGGCGCTGCCGCCGGCCCCCGGCATGCGGCCGCTGCAATCGGCCGGCCCCGGCCAGAAATGCCACTCGACGCCGGCATGGTAACCGCCGAGCCCGGCGCCGACCAGGAAGATCACGCCGGCGAGCAGGGCGAGCGCGCGCGCGAGCCTGGCATCGCCCGTCACGGCGGGCGCTGCCAGCGCCAGCACCGCCACCGGAATGCCGGCATAATACGGAATGCGCTCCTCGAGGCACAGCTTGCACGGCACATAGCCGAGCACGAGTTCGTAATACCAGGCGGCGCTGATCGTCGCCACGGCCAGCACGACCAGCAGCCAGAGCGGCCAGAGGCCGGCGGCCGAGGGGCTGTGCGGCTGGGGCGTCTGCGTCATGTTCGGGATATCCTCGTTCAGACGACGAATTTAACCAGCGCGAAGCCGCCGACAACCACGACCGCGAATAGGCCCATCACAAGGCCGAGACGATGCTCGATGAAATCGCGGATCGGCGCGCCGAATCGGTGGATCAGCGCGGCGATCAGGAAGAAGCGGATGCCGCGCGTGATGATCGACAGCACGATGAACCAGAACAGGTTGTAGCCAGCGACGCCGCTGGCGATGGTCACCAGCTTGTAGGGGATCGGCGTCAGCCCCTTGATCAGGATGATCCACTGGCCCCATTCCTGGTAGAGCCGGCGGAATTCGTGCAGGCTGTCGCCATAGCCGTAGGCGCCGATCAGCCAGTGCCCGACCGTGTCGTAGAGCAGCGCGCCGATCGCATAGCCGAGGATGCCGCCGAGCACGGAGGACGCCGTGCACACCAGCGCATAGAGCCAGGCGCGCCGCGGCCGGGCGAGCGCCATCGGCAGCAGCAGTAGGTCGGGCGGCAGCGGAAAGAACGAGCTTTCGGCGAAAGCCACCACGGCCAGCGCCCACAGGGCCCACGGGCTGGCCGACAAGGCAATGGTCCAGTTATAGAAGCGTCGCAGCATGGCTCTCCTTAGAGCATTTTTCGGGCGCGGACAGCAGTTCTTCTAGCGATGCGCATGCCGAACGCATTGACCGCCCTGCCCGACACGCTGTAGACGGTTTGCGCGTTGCCCCTGTGGCGGAATTGGTAGACGCGCTCGACTCAAAATCGAGTTCCGCAAGGAGTGCTGGTTCGATTCCGGCCAGGGGCACCAGACGCCATAAAGACATTCGCAATATCAATATGTTGCGAGAATCTTTCTTCTTCAGGCCACCCACTGAATCCGTCCTGCGTCCTGCGCGACAGCCGCGTGGCTCCACGGGATATTTCCCACGCTACGTCCTGGTCTGCGGCTTGTCGCCCATGACGGCGACAGCCCCGGCCCCGGCGGTCAATCGTTATCGTCGCCGCTGTCGCCGCCTGCCGGGGCGTCGATGTAGAGCTCGCATCCGCGCGCGAACTCGCGGGATCTGTCCGGGCATGCGCGGATGTTGGCCACGTCGTTTTCCTGAGCCCATTGATAACCTTCGGCGCATTCGCCAAGGCATTGCTGGCTCTGCGCGGCAGCGGGCATCGCGGCGATTAGCCCGAACCCGGCCGCGATAATCAGCTTGTACATGAGCAGGCCCTCGCGTTTGTCGCCCGCCAGCCTGGAGGATGATCCTCCCGCTCAAAGGCCCTTGCGTGTCTGATGCGAGGAGATTTCGTGCATGCGCGGACGCAGCAGACGCCACCCTCAGCATCGGGGCGACACCTTGCGCGACCAGATCAGCCGCGATCCGGACGGCGCATACCTCGCGGTGGGATTGAATCTGAACAACGGTGAAAGGGACGCTTCATGTCTCGTTCACAGCGGGACGCATGAGATGGGGAGGCAACGCAGGAGATGATCCGATGAAACTTCTTGCTACCTTCGTCGCGGCTGCTGGCATCCTCGGGCTGGCTTCCGCCGCTCAGGCCATGCCGTTGGCGCCTACCGAGGCCCCGTCCGCGATCACGACCGTTGCCGGCGGCTGCGGGCCGGGTTGGCATCCGAACCCCTGGGGTCGCTGCGTGCCCAGCTATCGTCGTGGGCCGCCCCCGCGCATGTACCGTGATGGCGGATGGGATCGCGGTCGACACTACGGCTGGGAGCGCGGCCGACACCGCGGCTGGGAGCGCGACCACGACCGCGGCCGGGATCGCGGCCACCACCGTGGCTGGCGCGACTGACGTTGCGAGACAGTCCAACCGAACAATGCGGAACCAGTTGGCGGCGCAGGTCGTTGATGGCTCGCCGGACCTATCGGGCGATCAACACCCGGCCGCCTTTTTTTATGAAAGGCTCCATCCATGAAATCGACCCTGCTCATATGCGCGCTGACACTCAGCCTCGGGGCTTGCGTGAGTGACTCCCCAAGCGACCGCGCCGTTGCAGGCGGCCTGCTCGGCGCCGGCGCCGGCGCAATCATCGGCGGCGCGGCCACGGGCCGGCCCTCGGGCGCGCTGGCTGGTGCTGCGATTGGTGGCGCGGGCGGTGCCATCGTCGGCGCGGCCACCACGCCCGAGCGCCGATACGGCGGATATTGCCGCGCCTATGACGAATATGGCGACCCGATCGAGGTGGCTTGCTAACTGAGCCGCAATGAGAAGCCCGCCGGGCACATCACCGGCGGGCGACAGAATGGGGTGGAACCCGAATTCGGATACGGCGTCAGCGCCCCATGGTCGGGAGGAGGTCATGCCTGCCTTTGAACTTCGGCCGGAAGCCGACGATGATCTGGACGGCGTGCCTGAAACGGCGGCCGAACGGTTCGGAATTGCCTTGATGTTCGGCCTGATGCTGTTGTCGCTCCTGATGCTGGGCGCACTGTTCTATTTGTACTGATCCGCCCGCAAACCTGCATATTCGGCCTGGCGGATCGGTGTACCCCCGCCCTGCCGTTGATTTTCATCGATCGCGGATGCATGTGCTGCGATGGTCCAGATGGAAGTCTGGTGCGCTTGCGGACGCGACGCAGGTCTATCGATAGACCTGCGTCGCGACGGCGTTCCTGCGGATGAAGTCCCAATCGTAGCTGACGCCGAGCCCCGGCCCGGACGGCACCGCGACGCAGCCATCGGCGCCGACGCAATCGAGCTGGTCGCTATAGCCGCAGGTATAGACGGGCGCGACCATGTTCGGGCAATCCGGGCCGACGAGCGCGAGTTCGTAGAAATTGCTGTTGCGCATCGCCGACATCAGGTGGCGATGCGCCGGGCCGCAGGCATGGACCTCGACATCGAGGCCGAATGCCTCGCCGAGATGGGCGATGCGCAGGCCCCCGGTGATGCCGTGATCGTATTCGGGATCGACGCGCACGTAATCCGTGCCGCCGGCGACGATGAAATCCGCCTTCGGCTCGATGCCGCGCACATATTCGGTGATGAGCAGCGGCGTCTTGATCATCTCGCGCAGCTTCTTATGCGCGAAGGCCGACTTGCCATTGTCGCGGAACGGGTCCTCGTACCAGAAATAATTGCCCTCGTCGCAAGCCCTGCCGACATAGAGCGCATCGGAGAATTTGCGCAGCTGGTTGGCCGGATCGAGCATCAGCGTCATGCGATCGCCAACGGCCTCTGCGACATGCAGCACGTTCTCGGCCTCGCGGCGCGCGTCGCCATCGTTCCAGCCATGGATCTTGTAGGCGCGGAAGCCGCGCTCGTAGCACTCGCGCGCGAAATCGGCATAGGCCTCCTTGCTGTCGAGCCCGCCCTGCTCGTCGCCGAGATAGGTCGAGGCATAGACCGGCAGGCGCTTGCGGTAGCCGCCGATCAGCTCGGACACCGAGGCGCCGTATTTCTTGCCGGCAAGGTCCCACAGCGCGATGTCGAGCGGGCCGTGCCCCATGCCGGACCATTGCCGGATCTCGCGCTTGAGGTCGTCATACAGACCCTCGCGCTCCATGGCGTCGCGCCCGATCATGAACGGCGCCAGCATCGCCATCTCGCCGCGCGTCGCCGGGCTGCCGACCCAGTTGGTGACGTATTCGCCGCGCAACCCGTCATCGGTCTCGATGGCGATGGCGTTCTTCAGCGCGCGGATCGACGAGCCGCGCTTGAAGGTGATCATCTGGCCGACGCCGGTGCGCTCCTTATTGGCGGAATCGAACTCGAAATCGACGATCTCGATCGAACGGATCTTGCTCAAGGGGGTAGTCCTTCCAGGGTTGCGAAACGCCGGGCGGCGAAGCCGCCCAGCCATGTCAGAAGCCAAGCAGCGGCGGCAGCCACAGGCTGAGGGCCGGCACGTAGGTGATGATGGCGAGCGCGACCACGAGCCCGATCAGGAACGGCCAGATCTCCTTGAGCAGATCGACCATCGACACTTTGGCGATCGTCATCACCACGAACAGCAGCACGCCGACCGGCGGCGTGAGCTGGCCGAGCACCAGGTTGACCAGCAGGATGATGCCGAAATGCACCAGGTCGATGCCCATCGATTGCAGCAGCGGCATCAGGATCGGCACCAGGATGATCATGATGGCGATCGTCTCCATGAACATGCCCGCGACAAGCAGGGCAATGTTCAGGATGAGCAGCACGCCCCAGGCGCTGCTGGTGATCGCGGTCACGCCCGCCACCACCAGTTGCGGCGCCTGCTCGATGCCGAGAATCCAGCTGAACGGCGAGGCGGCGCCGGCGATGATCAGGATCACCCCGGTCTCGCGCGCCGTCACCGTCAGGATATGCGGCAGCCTGCGCCATGACAGCGAGCGGTAGATGAACAGGCCGACCAGTGCCGAATACAGCGCAGCGATCGCGGCGATCTCGGTGGCGGTGACGGCGCCGAGCCGGAAGCCGACGATGATGATCACCGGCATCAGCAGCGCCCAGATCGCGCGGCGGAACTGCAGCCACAATTCACTGAGCGAGAACACGCCCGAGGTCGGATAGCCGCGCAGCCGCGCCAGGATGGCGATGACGAACACCATGCAGCCGGCCATCAGCAGGCCCGGCAGGATACCGGCGACGAACAGCGCGCCCAGCGAGATATTGGCCTGCCAGGCATAGAGCACCATCAGGATCGATGGCGGGATGATCGGCCCGAGCGTGCCGCCACAGGCGGAAAGCGCCGCGCCGAAGGCGCGCTTGTAGCCATGCTTCTCGAGCTGCGGCACCAGCACGCGCGTCGTCGCGGCGGTATCGGCGATCGAGGAGCCGGAAATACCGGCGAGGAAGATGTTGCCGACGATCGCCGTCTGGGCGAGGCCGCCGCGGATATGGCCGACCATGGCCCGCGTGAAGCCGAACAGTCGCTCGCTGATGCCGGATTCGTTCATCAAGGAACCGGCGAGGATGAACAGCGGCACCGCCAGCAGCGGGAAGGATTGCAGCCCCGCGAACACGCGCTGCGCCACGATGGTGAGCGGGATGCCCTCGAGCCAGATCACCAGCCCGGCGGAACCGATCATCGCGATGGCGATCGGCGTGCCGACGACCAGGAGAACGGCGAAAGCCGACAGCAGGAGGGTCATAAGGCTTCCCCTTCCGCCGAGGCGACGAGATCATTCGGCCAGAGCGTTTCGGCGAGCCCGTCGCACAGCGCATGGCGCAGCAGATGGATGCAGGACAGCACGGCGCCGACCGGCACGGCGCTGACCGCCCAGGCGGCCGAAATCCGCATCATCGGCGTCTCGGTCTCCAGCATCACCAGCGTTTCCGTGGTGCCGAACCAGGCGAGCAGGATCAGGATGAACAGCGTGGCGGCGACGGCGACGGCGCCGACCATCGCGCGCCCCTTGTGCGGCAGGGCGATCAGCAGCGCATCGATGCGGATGTGCATGCGGTAGCGAAAGCCGCTCGCCAGCCCGATGAACAGCATCCAGGTGAAAGTGATCACCACGAATTCTTCCGTCCACACCAGCGGATCGTTCAGGACATAGCGGAAGAACACCGCCGCGATGATGAGCGTTGCGACGACGCCGTGGCTTGCGGCGAGGAAGATGTCCTCGCCGCGCCCCAACAGGTCATCGACGCGCCGAAAGGCGTCGATTGCCATGATCGGTGCCCTAGTTGCCGCGCACGCGGGCGATCTCGGCCCTGAGGCGCTTCAGGTTGTCCACACCCCAGCGCTTCTCGAGATTGGCATAGGCCGGCTCGACCTTGGCCTGGAACGCCGCCCGGTCCGGATTGTCGATGATCTTGGTGCGGCCGGACTTGCGGATATCCTCGAGCATGCTCTTCTCGCGTGCCTGTTGCAGTTCGGTGTTCTTGGCCGAAACCTTGGCGGCTTCCTCGAGCAGGATCTTCTGGTTCTCCGGCGAGAGCCTGGCGAAGGAGTTCTTGTTGATGACGATGGTGTTGTTCTGCAGCATGTGATGCGACAGCGTGAGCACGCCCTGCACCTCGTAGAACTTGCGCGAGAAGATCGTCGGGATCGGGTTCTCCTGGCCGTCGACCGTCTTCTGCTGCAAGGCGGTATAGACCTCGCCGAACGGGATCGGCGTCGGCGCGGCACCGAAGGCGCGGATCATCTCGACCCAGATCGGGCTTTCCGGCACCCTGATCTTGAGGCCGGCCATATCCTCGGGCTTGTGCACCTCACGCTCGGTGAAGGTGAAATCGCGCCAGCCCCAGTAGATGATCTTGGCCAGCGGCACGATATTGTGCTTGTCGCGCAGCTCGTCCCAGAGCGGCTCGAAGGCCGCGCCCCTGAGCACGGTCTCGGCCTCGTTCCAGTCCTTCCACAGGAACGGGCCGCTCGCCATTTCCATCGCCGGCACCAGCGCCGACATCACCGGCATGCTCGGCGCCGACATGTCGAGCGCGCCCGATTTCACCTGCTGGACGAGATCGGCTTCCTTGCCAAGCTGCTCCGAGGGGAAGATCTTGATCGTCACCTTGCCGTCGGTGCGCTTGGCGACATTGGCGGCAAGTTCGTTGAACATGTCGTAGGCGACCTCGCCCGGCGCATTGGCATGGCCGAAGCGCAGGGTCTGGGCCTGCGCCACGCCCGACAGCGCGACGGCACCGGCAAACGCCGCAGCGGCGGTGAACAATCGGAACATCATAAGTCTCCCCCTTTTTGCAATGGATCGCCGATTTTCGGATCGTCGATTTTTGGATCGTTAAGGTCTTGTGATCGCGGTCTCGCGGCGGTGCCCCCGCCGGCTCCGCCTCACTCCAGCAGTTTCTTCCTCGAATGGATCAGGTGCTCGCGCATGCAGGCGGCGGCGCCGGCCTCGTCGCCGGCGCGGATCGCCGCGAGGATCGCGCGATGCTGCGCATGCGTCGATGCGGTGTCCTGCTCGCGGTTGATGTAGAGGCGCGCCGTGTGCAGATGGATGCGCAAGCCCTCGAACGCCTGGCACGCCGGTTCGTTGCCGGTGCCGGCGATGATGGCGCGGTGGAACGCTTCATCCGCCTCGGTGAAGTCGCGATAGCGGCTGTAGCGCCGCGACAGCGAATGCCGGCTCATGTCCGCGATCGCCGCATCGAGCACGGCGAGCGTCGCCTCGGGGCGCAGGCGCGCCGTTTCAGACGCGGCCCACGGCTCGATCACCAGCCGGAACGCATAGAGATCGCGGTAGTAATCCGGCGCGGGCATCGGCGCGACGGTGAACCCGACGAAGGGCTCCGCCTTGACCAGCCCTTCCGCCGACAGGCGGGCAAGCGCCTCGCGCAGCGGCGTGGAACTCACGTCCAGCTCGCGCCGCAGCGCATCGATGTTCAGCTTCGCTCCGGGCTCGTAGGTGCGGTCCAGAATGCGCTCCTTCAGGGTTTCGTGAACCTGGTCCAGCAGAACGACGCGCGCGATCTTTCCGGTTCTTTCTGACATGTTATTTTGCACATCATGGATCGTGCACGATCTTCAATACAGTCCGGCCCCGAGTCAAGCGCGGCCGGCAAGGCAAGGCCGATACGGGCAAGAGTCTGTTTGAAAACGACCCCAGCCCCGATCCCGAGGCGCCATGCCGTCAGGCATGGCGCCTCGAAGGCGGTTCCAGAGGGCGCTTGCGACATGTTTCGGGACGGCGCTGGCGCGCCTCCCCGACATGAGGGCTATGGAGGGCTGACTTTTCGAACCGTCGCCGGGCGCTACGCCAGGACGTCGTAGCGGCGCACGACCCACGACATCTCGTAGACGATCGCCGCCACGGCAAAGATCAGGTGGAAGCGGCGGCTCTCGATGCGCATCGCGGCAAGGCAGATCGCGACGAACAACACGGCGTGCAGCCAATATTCGATGCTGAACGAGGCCAGGTAGGCAGCGCCCTTGATCGCGGTATCGACGATATCCAGAATCTCGAACAGGATCAATATTCCGAAGAACCAGCGCCTGCGGGACATGAAATAATTATAGAACCCGTCATATTCGTACAGCGTGTCCGGGAACAGAAGCGTACAAAGAAAATACATCGTGCTGACATAGAGCACGATGAAGCAGAATATCGGGAATGTCCACGCGACGTTCGAGAGATTGAACTCCCACCACCACAACTGCATGACGGACAGGAAGGCAAACAGCGTCCAGAAAAAATGCACGGCATCGAAATTGTTGCGGCCGGGATGCTGAACGAAGACCGCCAGACCGCTCAGCAGGCGGCCGATGCTGAGGGCGACGATGATGCCGATGATCATGCGCACATGAACGAATGCATTGATGTCGACGATTGGCGCCTGGCTCAAAATCCATCCCTCCGATCGACGAGGCTCACCGGCCGGCTCAGGCGGCCGCGAGATGGCGGAACCCCGCCACGACATGCTCGTAGACGCCGCGCTTGAACGGGATGATCAGCGCCGGCAGCGCCTCGAGCCGCTCCCAGCGCCAGGCGACGAATTCCGGCTTGTGGGCGCCGCCGCCGGGATGCAGCACGTCGATCTCGCTGTCATCGCCCTCGAAGCGGAAGGCGAACCATTTCTGCGTCTGGCCGCCATAGCGCCCCTTCCAGGTCTCGGCCAGGATCGCCTCGGGCAGGTCGTAGCTGTACCAGTCGGGCGCTTCCAGCAGCAGCGTCGCTGACCGGATATTGGTTTCCTCGAACAGTTCCCGGCGCGCCGCCGCGAGCGGCTCCTCGCCTGCATCGATGCCGCCCTGCGGCATCTGCCAGACGTAATCGCCCTGGACATGCTCGGGGCCGGCCTGGCGCGAGCGCCGGCCGATGAACACCAGGCCGTGGCGATTGAACAGCGTCACGCCCGCGCAGGGCCGGTAGGGAAGTTTCGCCATCACTCAGGGGTCCAGTCGCGGCCAGGGATACCCGCCATGTTTAGCCATCGCGGGCGGGGTTCCGTCAACCCGTGCGCCGGGGCGGCGGCACCAGCGAGGACACCGGCACCAGCGTGATGCCGCGCGCCGCGAGCGCTTGCGCCCAGGCGGCGATCCGGGCCGTGCTCGCCGGCAGCGCCGAGGCGACGCCGAGCGCCGTGCCCTTGGCGCGCGCGATCTGCTCGAGCCGGCCGAGCGCCGCGTCGATCGCCGCTGCCGTGGGCTCGGCGTCGATGACGACATCGGCCTTGGCGGCGGCAAGCCCTTGCGACGCCGCGACCTCGCCGGCGATACTGCGCATCGAGGAAGCATCGTCGACGAAGATCAGGCCGCGCGCGGCGAGCGCATGCATCACCGGCGTGAGCGCCTCGGCGCTGGCGGTGAATTTGCCGCCCATGAAATTGCTGACCCCGACATAGCCGGGGAAGCGGCTGAGCAGCCATTGCAGCCGGTCGAGATTCTTGTCAGGTTTGGCGCCGGCGATCAGGGTCTGGGGGCCGGGATCGTTATCGGGATAATCGAACGGCTCCATCGGCAGTTGCAGCATCACCTCGTGGCCGGCCTCGCGCGCGTCAGCCACCTGGCGCGCGAGATCGGCGCCATAGGGCGCGAAGGCCAGCGTCACCGGCCCGGGCAGCTTGGCGATCGCCGCAGCCGTCGCCTGGCGGCCGATTCCGAGCCCGCCGACGAAAATCGCGATGCGCGGCTGGCCCTGGCGATTGCTCGGCGCGCGCCGCGCATAAACCTCGGAGGGCCGTGCGCCATCGGCGCCGATCTTCGGCAGCGGTCCATGGCGGCCGTGCTCGACGAGGCGCGGGTCGGGCGCAGGCTGCAGCCGCACCGCGCTCGGGTCGTCGGGCACGCGCAGCACCACCGAGCCCGGCACGGCGGCACCGCCGCGACGCACCACCACAACGCCGCTCTCGCGTTCGATTTCGGCGGCGCTGATGCGGTTATCGGGCGCCTTGTCGGGCGCGGACGCGGCATTGGCGGCAAGCTTGGACGCGGCCGCTTCGGGCGCCACCGTCTCGATCGCCGCCACCGCGACCGGTTCGCCGCCATGCGGGTCGCGCGCCAGCCCGAGATAGCCGGCAAGGGCGGCAACAGCGAGGCCGGCAAACCCGAGCACCAGGCCGCGCGCCGTCACGCGCAAGCGGCGCGGCGCGCTCTCCAGCCCGAGCGGTCTGGTGAGGTCCGAACCCATTGCCGCCGGCTGGTCTCGGCTCGCGTTCACGGCTGCCCCGGCCTCTAAGGTTTGCGAATCAAAAGGCCCCCGGCGGAAGCGCCGGAGGCCTGAGACTGTGAACAAACGAGGTTAACGAAACCTCAATCCGCCTTCGGCTTGTCGGCGGGCTTGGTGTCGGTCTTGGCCGCGCCGTCATTGGCCTTCTTGTCGGGCGAGGCGGCATCGGCCGGGTTGATCGTCGGATCGAAGGGCGGCTTCTCGCCGCGCAGCACGCTCAACGCATAGATGAGCTGGCGATCCTTGGCCGGATCGGGCGGCACATAGGCCGAGGAGCCGGACTTCTCGTCGCCGGTATTCTTGAGATGGCCCTTCAGGCCGGCCTCGCCCTTGGTCTCGTCCTTGCCCTTCAGGTCGGGCGGCACATCCTCGAACACCTGCGTGTCGGGCGCGATGCCCTGCGCCTGGATCGAGCGGCCCGACGGCGTGTAGTAGCGCGCCGTGGTCAGCCTGAGCGCGCCGTTATCGCGCAGCGGGATGATGGTCTGCACGGAGCCCTTGCCGAACGAGCGCGTGCCGATCAGCGTGGCGCGCTTATGGTCCTGCAGCGCGCCGGCGACGATCTCGGAGGCCGAGGCCGAGCCGCCATTGATCAGCACGACCAGCGGCTTGCCCTTGGCCCAATCGCCCGGCCGCGCGTTGAAGCGCTGGGTTTCCTCCGGATTGCGGCCGCGCGTCGAGACAATCTCGCCACGGTCGAGGAAGGCGTCGGACACCGACACCGCCTGATCGAGCAGGCCGCCGGGATTGTTGCGCAGGTCGATGATGAAGCCCTTGACCTTGTCGGCGCCGATCTTCTGGGTCAGGCTGTCGACCGCCTTCTTCAGCCCGTCCGTGGTCTGCTCGCTGAACGAGGTGATGCGGATATAGCCGACATCATTGCCTTCCTCGCGCGAGCGCACCGACTGCACCTTGATGATGTCGCGCGTGATCGTGACTTCCTTGACGTCCTTGCCGCGCTGGATCGTCAGCTTGACCGAGGTGTTGACCGGGCCGCGCATCTTGTCGACCGCCTGGTTGAGCGACTGGCCCTGCACCTGCTCGCCGTCGATCTTGGTGATGATGTCGTTGGACAGGATGCCCGCCTTCGAGGCCGGCGTATCGTCGATCGGCGACACGACCTTGATCAGGCCGTCCTCCATGGTGACCTCGATGCCGAGCCCGCCGAATTCGCCGCGCGTCTGCTGCTGCATCTCGCGATGCGCCTTGGGATCCATGAAGCTCGAATGCGGATCGAGCGAGGCGAGCATGCCGTTGATCGCGGCATCGATCAGCTTGGTCTCGTCCGGCGGCTCGACGTAATCCGTGCGGATTTTCTCGAACACGTCGCCGAACAGGCTCAGCTTCCGGTAGGTGTCGGCCGAAGCGGCATGCGCCTGGCCGTTGTCGAACAGGCTTGTCTGGACGCCAAACGTCGCCACGCCGGCGCCGAGCGCCGCACCGAGAAACAGGAATGTCAACTTGCGCATCAACCGCGGGCCTTTTCAGAGTCAGATTTGGCCCACCATGGGCCGGGGTCAATCGGAACGCCGTCTTTCCGGAGTTCGACGTATAGTGCCGGCTTGATGGAGCTTCGACCGGATTCCCCCACGCCGGATCCAGCCGATGTCATCATTCCCAGTGGCTCTCCCGCCAGGACGAACTGGCCGACTTCGACGCTGATCCGGTCCATCCCGATCAGGATCATATGATACCCGCCGCCGACGTTGATGATCAAGACATTCCGATACGAACGGAACGGTCCCGAGAACGACACCCAGCCATCGACCGGTGCCGTCACCAGCGCCCCCGGCGCGGTGGAAATCGTGATGCCTTTCTCGTCGCCGCCGAAACCGTCGGGCGCGCCATAAGCGCTGGTGATGGCGCCGGAAGCCGGCAGATTCAAGACGCCGCGCGCATCGGCGAAGGCGATTTTCGGGGCAAGCCGCGCCGGATCGCGGAAGGCGCTGCCGGCGAGCGCCGCCACCTGGGCCGGCGATTGCGCCTGTTTCGGGCTCTTGGCCGCCTCCTCCGCCGCCTTCTTGGCGCTCGCGCTGTCGCGCTCCATGCGCGCGATCAAATCTTTGAGAGTGGCGGCCTGCCTGGCGAGCGCCGCCGCCTTGTCGCGCTGCTCGTCGAGGGACTTCTCGGCGCTCGAGAGGTCGGCCTGGCGCACGAAGACCAGCCGCTCGAGGCGCTGGCGGTCGGCGAGCGCCGCCTCGCGCTCGCGCCGCAGCGTATCGCGTTCCGCGGCGGCAGTGGCGCTGAGCCGCACGATGGCCGCGAGATCGCCGGCGAGCGCTTCCGCCTCGGCTTTCAGCTCGGGCAGCATGGTGCCCATCAGGATCGAGGTGCGGATCGCCGTCAGCATGTCTTCCGGGCGCACCACGATCGCCGGCGGCGGCCGGCGGCCGATGCGCTGCAGCGCCGCCAGCACCTCGACCAGCACGCCACGCCGCGAGGCGAGCGAGCGGCGCAGCGCCCGCTCGCTCGCCTGCGCCGCATCGAGCCGTGCTTCGGCCTCGGCGATGTTCTCGTCTGCCTCGCGCACCCTGCGCGAGGTGTCGATCAGCGCCGCGTTGAGCTTGGCCCGGTCGCCGCGCAGCTGGTCGATCTCCTTCTGCAACTGCAGCTTGGAGACCTCGTTCTCCTGCAAGGATTGCTCGGTATGGCGCAGCTCCTGCTCGCGCGCCGCCTTCGGGTCGGCGGGCGCCTCGGCCGGCGGCGCCTGCGCCTCCTTTGCCGTCTCCTGCGCCACCGCCGGCGTGAAAAATCCCGCCGCGCCGAACGGCAGGCAGGCTGCGGCGAAAAGCGGCCACGCCAGGCAGAGCCGCAAACCGGCTGGGCAGGAGAATCGCTTAGCTGTCACGTTTCGCTTTTCGCATTGCGCCGCGCCGGAGGCAAAGCCGTAACCGTCGCATCACCGCCGAAATCGCCACGCGCCCGGCTCACTCCCGGTGATAGGGATGGCCGGCGAGGATCGATGCCGCGCGATAGAGCTGTTCCAGCAAAAGGACGCGCGCCAGTTGATGCGGCAGGGTGAGTTGGCCGAAGGACAAGACCAGCGCCGCCTTGTCGCGCAGCGCCGGGCTGAGCCCGTCGGCGCCGCCGATCGCCATGGCGATGCTGCGCTGGCCCTGATCGCGCCGGCTGCCGAGCTCGGCCGCGAAGCCCGCGCTCGTCAGCGCCTTGCCGCGCTCGTCCCAGGCGATCAGCGCCGCATCCGCCGGGCAGGCGGCGGCAATCAGCCGCGCCTCGTCGTGCTGCCGGTCAGCGGCGCGCTTGGCGCCGCTCTCGTCGATCTCGCGCATCACGAGATCGAGCGCGACGCCGCGCCCGCTGCGCGTGAAACGCTCGGCATAGCGCGCGCACAGCTCGCGTTCGGGGCCGTTCTTGAGCCGGCCGACCGCCAGCAGCACAACCTGCATTCAGCTGGCGCGCCGGCGCGCTCCGGCTGTCCGCTCGGCGCCGGGCTCCTCCGGCTCGCTCGGGCGGTCCGTACCCCAGATCTTCTCCAGGTTGTAGAAGCCGCGCACTTCCGGCCTGAAGACATGCACCAGCAGGTCGCCGCAATCGATCAGCACCCAGTCGGCATGCGGCAGCCCCTCGACCCGGATCTCGCCATGGCCGGCCTCCTTGAGAGCCCGCACGACCCGGTCGGCAATGGCCGCGACATGCCGGTCCGAGCGCCCGGAGGCGATCACCATACTGTCGGCGATGGAGGTTTTGCCCCTGAGGTCGATGGCGAGCAACTGCTCGGCCTTGGCATCTTCAAGCGCGCTGAGCGCGATCCGGAGCGGTTTATCGGCTTCCAGCCCGTGCGGGATGGCGACCGGTTGAAGCGGGGAGGTTCCCGCAGCTTCCATGGAAGTGATCAGTGTCTGTGTCCCCTTTTGAAAAGATACACCTGACTCACACCCTCTAATGTAAGGGTGAAGGGCCGGGAATTTCAATCGCCTTGTGCGGCCTTGCCTGCATGCGGCGCCATGGCGTGGCCATTTTCACGCAGTGCCGTCGAGGACAGCGTCGAACGCCGCCCGTGCAGGAACGTCCACGCCGGCGCGCGCGCCAATGGCAGGAGCCGCGCCGCCTGCGGCCTGAGCCGGTAGGGCTTGAGCCGTTGCGCGGCCGGACTGGCGATCGCCTTCAGCGTCGAGCCCGGCCGGTCGATCACCGCGAACGGCACCAGGCTGGCGATCTCGAGCCAGTGCTGCCAGCGATGGAAGCTGGCGAGATTATCCGCGCCCATCAGCCAGACGAAGCGCACGCCCGGACAGCGCCGCGCCAGATAGGCGATGGTATCATAGGTGAAGCGCGTGCCGATATGCGCCTCGATATCGCTGACCACGATGCGCGGATCGTCGATCATGGCGCGCGCCGCCGCCATGCGCTGCGCGAGCGGCGGCAGGCCGGCATTCTCCTTCAGCGGATTGCCGGGCGTCACCAGCCACCACACGGCGTCGAGCCCGAGCCGGCGCAGCGCCGTGGCCGAGACCAGCACATGGCCGGCATGGGGCGGGTTGAACGAGCCGCCGAACAGGCCGATCTTCATGCCAGGTGCATGCCTTGGCAGCCGCGCGGCCACCGAGCGGCGCGATGTCAGCGCAAGCGGGCCCGATGTCACGGCCGCGTCTGTCCCGTGCCACGCACCCGGTAGTTGAACGAGGTCAGTTGCTCGACGCCGACCGGCCCGCGCGCATGCATGCGGCCGGTGGCGATGCCGATCTCGGCGCCGAAACCGAACTCGCCGCCATCGGCGAACTGAGTCGAGGCGTTGTGCAGCACGATGGCGCTGTCGACCTCGGCCAGAAAACGCTCCGCCGCCGCCTGGTCCTCGGCGATGATCGCATCGGTATGGCGCGAGCCGTAGCGTTCGACATGCGCGATCGCCGCATCGAGCCCGTCGACCACCCTGATGGCGACGACCGGCGCGAGATACTCGGTCATCCAATCGGTCTCGGTCGCCGGCACCACGGCGGCGTTCACCGCCTGCACCCTCGCGTCGCCGCGCACCTCGCAACCGGCCTGCTGCAAGGCATTCACGATGGTCGCCAGCAGCCCGTCGGGCGTGCCGGCGTCGATCAGGATCGTCTCGGCCGCGCCGCACACGCCGGTGCGCCGCATCTTGGCGTTGAGCACGATTGCCTCCGCCATTGCCGGCGCGGCGCTGGCATGGAGATAGACGTGATTGACGCCTTCCAGATGCGCGAACACCGGCACGCGCGCCTCGTCCTGCACGCGCGCTACCAGGCTCTTGCCGCCGCGCGGCACGATCACGTCGAGATTGCCGCCGAGCCCGGCGAGCATGGCGCCGACCGCGGCGCGGTCGCGCGTCGGCACGAGCTGCGCCGCCGTTGCCGGCAAGCCGGCCGCTTCCAGCCCGCTGGCCATGCAGGCCGCGATCGCCTCAGCCGAGCGGAACGCATCCGAGCCGCTGCGCAGGATCACCGCATTGCCGGCCTTGAGGCACAGGCTCGCGGCATCGGCGGTGACGTTCGGCCGGCTCTCGAAAATCACGCCGATCACGCCGAGCGGCGTCGCGACGCGCTCGATCACCAGCCCGTTCGGCCGCTGCCAGCGCGCGCGCACCGCGCCGACCGGATCGGGCAGCGCCGCGACCGTCTCGACGCCCTCGGCCATCGCAGCGACGCGCCCGGCATCGAGCAGCAGCCGGTCGAGGAACGAGCCGGTGACGCCGGCGGCGCGCGCGGCTTCCATGTCGGCGGCGTTGGCGGCAAGAATCGCATCGGCCTGCTCGCGCAGGCAGCGCGCCGCCTGTTGCAGCGCGGCCTGTTTCGCGGCGGCCGGCGCCAGCGCCAGCGCGCGGGCGGCGGCACGCGCCTCGGTGCCGATGCGCGCCATCAGGGCATCCACGGAGATATGCGAAGACTGGTTCATGCGTCGAATCCGCTCGCGGTCAGGACCAGATCGTCGCGATGGATCATCGCGGCGCGGCCGGCATGGCCGAGCACGATGGCAATATCGCGCGTGTTGCGGCCGAGCAACTGCTGCGCGTCGGCCGCGTCATAGGCGATCAGCCCGCGCGCCACCTCGGCGCCGGCCGCGCTGCGCACCAGCACGCAATCGCCGCGCGCGAAATGACCCTCGACCTGGGTCACGCCGGCCGGCAGCAGGCTCTTGCCGGCGACGAGCGCCCGCGCGGCGCCGGCATCGACGGTAACGATGCCATGCGGCTCGAGCGTGCCGGAAATCCAGCGCTTGCGCGCCTTGCGCGGGTTGGACGGCGTGGTGAACCACGTCGCCCGGCCGCCCTCGCCGAGCGCGCGGATGGCATGGGCCGGCTTGCCGTTGGCGATCGCCAGATGCGCGCCGGCGGCAACCGCGATCTTCGCCGCCTCGATCTTGGTGCGCATGCCGCCGCGCGACAATTCGGACGCCGCGCCGCCCGCCATCGCCTCGATCTCGGGCGTGATGCGCGCCACGATCGGGATCATCGTCGCGCTCGGATCGCTTTGCGGCGGCGCGGTGTAGAGCCCATCGATATCCGACAGCAGCACCAGGCAATCGGCGCTCGCCATCGAGGCGACGCGCGCCGCGAGCCGGTCATTGTCGCCATAGCGGATCTCGGAGGTCGCCACGGTATCGTTCTCGTTGATCACCGGCACGGCGCGCATCTCGAGCAGCTTGCCGAGCGTCTCGCGCGCATTGAGATAGCGCCGGCGTTCCTCGGTGTCGCCATAGGTCAACAGCACCTGGCCGGCCTGGATACCGCGCCGCTGCAACGCCGCGGCCCAGTTGCCCGACAGCGCGATCTGGCCGACCGCGGCGGCGGCCTGCGCCTCCTCGAGCTTGAGCGCGCCGCTGCGCAGGCCGAGCACGGCGCGGCCGAGCGCGATCGCGCCCGACGACACGATCAGGATGTCGGCGCCCTTGGCGTGCAGGCCGGCAATATCCTCGGCGAGCGCATCGAGCCAGGCGGCGCGCAAGCCGCTCCTGCCATCGACGAGCAGCGACGAGCCGACCTTGATGACGATGCGGTGGAAGGAGGCCAGGCGCGGCGCGCTCATGGCTGCCAGCTTTCGGTCTCGACCGGCGGCGCCTCCTCGGCCCGGCCGGCATCGATCACGCCGAGCAGGGCGCGCAGCACCTCGGGCGTGCCCTGGCCGGCGACGGCGGACAGCACCAGCGGCGCCTGTTTCGCGGCGCGTTTCAACCGGTCGCGCTGGCTTTTCAGCGTCTCGGCATCGACGGCATCGGCCTTCGACAGCGCCACGATCTCCGGCTTGTCGGCAAGGCCGTTGCCATAGGCCTCGAGCTCGCCGCGTATCGTCTTGTAGGCGCGGCCGGCATGCTCGCCGGTCGCATCGACCAGGTGCAGCAGCACGCGGCAGCGCTCGACATGGCCGAGGAAGCGCGCGCCGAGGCCGACGCCCTCATGCGCGCCCTCGATCAGGCCGGGAATATCGGCGAGCACGAATTCGCGCCCGTCGATGCGCACCACGCCGAGGCCGGGATGCAGCGTCGTGAACGGATAATCGGCGATCTTCGGCTTGGCGGCGCTGGTCGCGGCAAGAAACGTCGATTTGCCGGCATTGGGCAGGCCGACGAGCCCGGCATCGGCGATCAGCTTCAATCTCAGCCAGATCGTGCGCTCGATCGCCGGCTGGCCGGGATTGGCGCGGCGCGGCGCCCGGTTGGTCGAGGTGGTGAAATGCAGGTTGCCGAAGCCGCCATTGCCGCCCCTGGCGAGCCGCACCCGCTGGCCGACCTCGGTCAGGTCGGCGAGCAGCGTCTCCTCGTCCTCGTCGAAAATCTGCGTGCCGACCGGCACTTTCAGCACCGCATCGGCGCCCTTGCCGCCGGCGCGCGCGCGGCCCATGCCATGCACGCCGGTGCCGGCCCTGAAATGCTGCTGGTAGCGGTAGTCGATCAGCGTGTTGAGCCCGTCGACGCATTCGGCGAAGACATCGCCGCCGCGCCCGCCATCGCCGCCATCGGGGCCGCCGAACTCGATATATTTCTCGCGCCGGAACGACACGGCGCCCGCGCCGCCGGCGCCGGAACGAATATAGACCTTGGCGGAATCGAGAAACTTCATCTGTTCAATGTTTCGAGACGCTCGGCGGTTCAAGGCCGAGCTGGCAGGCGGAGCGTCGCCCGCCAGCACGGGTGGTGGATGGTTAGAGCATTTCGCGAGACAAAGTGGCTACCGGTTTTCTGCTGAAGAAATGCTCCAATTAAATGATCTAACGCCGCCGCCGCGCACAAAGCCCGGTTTTTACCGCCCTTGCAAGGTCTTCCCTGGCAAGTCTCCACCGCAACTGTCGCCCACAACTCTGACAGCTTGTCAGGCCACCGGCATCGCCGCGCCATCCTGTTTCATCGGCAGCGAACGCAGGTCGATCGCCAGCCGCGGCACGGAGGGCGCCCGCCACAGCTTGAGGCTGGCGAAGGTGCGCCGCGTCAGCCGGAAGCTGTCGACCGCCACCACGCCGCACGCCGCGGTATCGCTCATGCCCTGCCCCTCGAACTGGAAGCCGCATTTTTCCAGCACGCCGCGCGAGGCCGGATTGATGCTATGGGCCGCAGCGACCACCTCGCCGGCCGGCGTCAGCGTGAAGGTCAGGTCGATCAGCGCCTGCGCCGCTTCCGTGGCATAGCCGTTGCCCCAGAACGGCACGCCGATCCAGTAGCCGAGCGACAGCCGGATATCGCGCTGCGGCCCGAGGCCGATCATGCCGATCAGCCCGGCCGGATCGTCCTTCGGCGTCACGGCGAGCGACAGGCTTTGCCCGCCGGCATTCTCGGCCCGGATGCGCGCGATATAGTCTAGCGCTTCGCCGCTCGGATAGGGATGCGGGATGCGCGCCGTCATCGTGGCGACGCGTTTGTCCCCGGCAAAGCGCGCGATGGCAGCAGCGTCGGCCACGGTCGGCCAGCGCAGCCACAGGCGCTTCGTCTCGATGCGAAAAACGTCATCGCACGTCAAATCGGGGAACATGACCCTCTCCAGTCCCGGCGGCCCCCGCGAGGAAGCCTGAAATGACGAAGGGGAGGTGGCATCCCACCTCCCCTCGCCTGGACTGGCCGGGTTCCCGAGGGCCTTGCGCCCTCACCCGAAGCCTTGAAAAAGTCCGCCGCCGGTTTGGTTGGATACCGGCGGGGTCCCTTCGTCTCGATCCCGCCGTTTACTCTGCAGCCTCTAGGGCCGGTACTACGGCCACATAGGCGCGACCGTTGGCCTTGGTTCGGAATGCGACTTTGCCGTCGATGAGGGCAAAAAGCGTATGATCCTTGCCGAGGCCGACATTGGCGCCCGGATGCCACTTGGTGCCGCGCTGACGCACGATAATATTGCCGGCGCGCACGGATTCGCTGCCGAACTTCTTGACGCCGAGGCGGCGGCCGGCCGAATCGCGGCCGTTGCGCGATGAGCCGCCTGCTTTTTTGTGAGCCATGATGCGCTCCTGAACCTGTTATGGGTGCTTATACCCGAAAATCACGGATTCGCCAGAGGCCGCGGCAGCGAATTCGATTCCGTCGGATCGAATCCACCGCACCTGTGGCGGATTTGCGAAGAGCCTGCCGCTTACGCCTTGTCGGCCTCGGCCTTCTGCTCGGCCTGGTCGACCTTGGCGCGCGGCGGCTTGCCGGCGAGAAGCTCCTTGGCCTGCGCGACCCATTCCTCGCGGGTGGCGCGGCCCTGCAGCTGCAGCTCCTCGTCCCACTTGGCGATATCGGCCTCGCCCCAGGCCGCGATCTGCGACCAGGTGGTGATGCCGGCGGCGATCAGCTTCTTCTCGATCGTCGGGCCGACGCCCGAGATCAGCGACAGGTTGCTCTCGTCGAGACCGCCCTCGGCCTTGCCGGCGGGCGCCTTGCCTTCGGCCTTGGCCGGCTTGGCCGGGCTTGCCTTGGCCGCCTTCTTGCCGTCGGTCAGGATGTCCTGGATGCGCACGATGGTCAGGTGCTGGCGATGGCCCTTCTTGCGCTTGGAATTCTGGCGGCGGCGCTTCTTGAAATTGATCACCTTGTCGCCGCGCGTCTGCTCGACCACCAGGGCCGAGACGCTGGCGCCGTTGACCAGCGGTGCGCCGACGACGGGCTTCTCGCCGCCGAGCATGAGAACCTGGTCGAAGGAGACGACATCGCCGGCCTCCGCCTCGAGCTTCTCGATCTTCAATACGTCATTGGCGGCGACTTTATACTGCTTGCCGCCGGTCTTGATGACTGCGAACATCGTATCTCTCCGTGTTCATTCATCCTCACGGGCCGATGAGCGCCCCGCGTGATGGCTTTTTGTCAGTCCGTTGCCGGAAACGAGAACGCGCGGGACTTCCCCGCGCGAGGCGTTCTCCTAAACAGCAAAGCCCGCCCCTGTCAACCAAGAGCGCCGGATCAGCACACGAAACCCGCGCAGCCGACTTGCCATCGCCCCGCCCCCCGTGTATCTCGGCCCCCGCGAACCACGCCGCTTGGTTGCAAAGGAGAGGTGGCAGAGTGGTTGAATGCACCGCACTCGAAATGCGGCATACGGGCAACCGTATCGGGGGTTCAAATCCCTCCCTCTCCGCCACCCAACCTGTTGATAATGAAAAATTAAATCACAAGCCCGAGGCGCCGACCGACAGTCCGGCGGCTCAATGGTTCCAGCAGGCCATGCAAGGGCCACATTCTCGGCACGTCGGCGTGTGTTTTCCGGCCCTGACAGAGACCTTGCCGGAATGGATCGGCTCCGCAGCACGGGTCCAGGATCTCTTTTTTCTACCTTCAACGTCCTACACCTGCCGGCAACCCGTGCGCTCAATCGATCGCCCCGGCAAACAGCTCAGCGACATCGCCGTCTGCAACAGGAGGCGCGAGCATGTCACGAGATAGCGTCCGCTTGCGGTCGAGAAGCGAGTCGAGTTTGACATCAAAAGAGGCATCTCCCAAAGCGGGATGCACAGCGATCGGCACATGAATGGTGACGGGTTTGACCTGTCCAATCCGATATACGCGATCGTTGCACTGATCCTCGACCGCAGGATTCCACCATCTGCTCAGATGGACGACATGGTTGGCGGCTGTAATGGTCAGGCCAATGCCTGCTGCTTTAGGCGATAGAACCAGAACGGCAAATCCCTCGGGCAGAGATTGGAATCGGTCGACAACGGCCTGACGCTTCTCACCCGCCAGCGCTCCATTAATAATGTCGGGATCCCGCTCAAGACCGAATTCGGCAGCTACGGCCGATGCAAAGGCGGATTGAACGGCACGGTCCTCAATGAAGACAAGTGCTTTGTCGCCGGCACGTTGAATGTCTGCAAGAATCGTGAGCGTGGTGCTCACCCGAGCGGACTGGGCAATCCATTTAGTTCGAGCCCGGCTGTCATACACGTCGATGCCGTCATGCCCATTCGGGTGGAGGGAGATACCACGGAGCGCGTGTATCGCCTTGAGCATCGCGCCCATTGAGCGGTCACCGTGTTTGGCAGCGGCAACTGCCCTTTCATAGGCAGCGGATTGCTCAGGAGGCATTGGAACAGGATAGGTTTTGAACGTTTTGGACGGTAAGCCCTCGAGGATATCTTGCTTCATCCGTCGGAGCATGACGGGAGGATGACCCGAGGCCGGCTGGCCCTGCTTGGCTTTCACCTGTTGGTCCAGCTTGGCTTTCAATGCCTTCAAATCCGAAGCGTCAGTGCCATACATCTTGGAGAACGCGCGTAGGCTTCCAAGATAACCTGGGCCAACACGATCCAAGATACACCAGAGATCTTCAAGGCGGTTTTCTATCGGAGTGCCCGTCATGCCGACAACGAAATCGACGTTGAGCGTCTTTATCGCAGTGGTATTGAGTGTATCTGGCGACTTTACTTTTTGCATCTCGTCAAAGACCCCGACCGAGTAGGGCACCCGAGCGAAGACGCGGTGATAGGTCGCCAATGTTTCGTAAGTTGTCAGTATCCAGTCGGCGCCTCGCAACGCCGTAATGTCCAATGCGTCCTCGGGGGTCCAGTCGGCGCCCTTTTTTGTCTTCAGACGGGAAATGCTCGGGCCGAAGGCTCTCAAACACTGTCCGAGACAATCATCAATTAGATGCAGGTTTGCTTCCGCCTCCCAATTCAGCAACAACGCCGTAGGGGCAGCGACAATGATCGGTCCCTCAAATGGTCGGCCGCGTCGGCCCGCAGCCTTCTGATTGGATCTGAACCAAGCAAGAAAGCTGAGCGCCTGAAACGTCTTGCCGAGTCCCATATCGTCGGCCAGAAGCACGCCAGGCATCCCCGAAAGCCATGAAGCCACCAACCACGAAAAGCCTTGTTCTTGATGCGGTTTGGGCTGGTTGGAGCGTAGAAGGTCGGTAGGAAATTCCTGGAACAGGGGGGCTTTGCGCGGAGTGATTTTGGCAGTGAAGCCGGCGCCTTCAATATGATCGTCGATTATCAGAACATCCGTGTCCTGCGCCTTGGCCACATCGGGGTTCTCTGATTCCGCCTCATCGGGGATATCGTCGAGCGCAGATTGGTGCTGCTCGCTGAACCCTTGGAGGCGTTCGAGTGCATCGATTGTCTCCAACACGCCGAAAGACTGTTCCTTAAATTCGATGGTTTCCGCGAAATTATCAGTCGCCCGCTGGACGCTGGTCTTGAGCGCCTCCACGTCATCCTGTGACAGATCGACCTGATGAGCGCCGATGGTGAGCAGGAAACGCTCTGGCAGCCAGCTTGTGGTTTGCTTTGTCAACCAGTCGAGGCTCGGCTTTTGCCACCGCCCCAAGCCAATCACACGGGAGGAATACTGTTGGGTTTCGACAAAGATCGAACCCGTCTGGTCCCCCGCCTCGTCCAACTCCCGATCCAGGAATGCTCGTGGATTGGCGATGAAACTGCGGCGCTCGGCCAATGGAGCATTCTGTGCCGCCTTCACGACATCAAGGGCAATCTGCAACTCCGGCTCGAGCATGACATACGTATTGCGACCCAAAGCGAGCGCCGGCCGTGTCTTGCCTCCTTGGCGATTGAACTCGGCCACGAAAGCGCGCTGCACATCGGGCACGAGCAATGCATCTGTCTCGTTATCTCGCAGGGGCGTCACACCTATCGCCTCAGATAACTCGCCATGGGCGGACTCGGGTGAATCAATGTCGTTGGCGAGCGATTGCCGCATCGTCCGCGCCATCAGCACCGGTGTGATCTGCGGACCGCCAGTCGCCTCCCGCACGTCGAGCGCAAAGGCGCCGGCTTGGTAGATGCGGAGACTCTGCAGCGTCTTATCGATCGTTACCGACTGGCCGGTAACAGATTCAAGAGCATGTTGGACTCCAAGCCAAGGGCCGATCCTCGCCTCTCCTGGCTCGCCACGCGACGCATTGTAGTGCTGGATTGCCCCAAGCAGTGCGAAGATTGGCGCCCCTAGGCGCCCGGTTTCGTTGCCGACTTTCGCGAACGGTCCGATGATGTCCGGATCTGTCCGACGCATGTTGCGGTCTTGCCAGCGAAATCGGATGAGCCCATCTGGACTTTCTACTCGTCCCTCGATGTTAAGGGTTAGAGTCAGAGAAGCGAGCGGCGGAATGGCAAGGCAGTCTGCTAGAGAGGCAGGAAACGTCACCACACTCACAGCATCGATCGCCAGCCCATCGTCCACAGCTTGCGCCCGTCCCTCGTCAACGAGCCGCTTCAGATAACGAACGGCTGCAGCGGGCTTTCCATCGGCCGGCGCCCACGCGACAAAGGGCAGCGGTCTGCTTCCAAATAGCGATCGCGCAAAGAGACTGATTGTGGCACCTGATGGCGTGGCGCGCGTAACGAACGTTTGCTTCATCAGCGATGCCTGTAGTCTGATTGGTTGACGCGAATGCCGGTCATGGCATGAAGCCGCTCGGCAACCTTGCGTTGCCAGCTATATGTTTGTGAGCCCATGTGCATAAGGCTCAGCAACTCGTCCGTTTCGTAATTGCCAGGCCCCTTATGGATTCTGATTTCATCGGAATCGTAAGTTCGATTGAAAAGCTTGGGTGCAGTCCGATGCGACGTGTCGGACCAGATGTTGCACTTCCCGTTGTGGCTCCAGTCCGCAACAATGCCATTCCCAATTCGCAGAAGAAGGACCGCATGTCCGGATTGAATCTGATGACGCCCAGCCTCCAACGTGGCAAACTCTGCACTTGAGCCAAAGACACGGCGCGCCAACTGTTTTCCATGAGGGCCGAGGGCGACCCAAGCCTCGTCGATCAGGCCCTTGTCGTAAACGCCTTCCCAGAAAGCTCGTCTATAGGGCCACATATTGTCGTCGGCAGTGCGATCAACAATATCCAGGAACTGGCGCAGCGATTGTTCCGTCAGCCAACGCTGCACGATTTCACGCAATGCATGGGGCACGAATCCCCAGTTCCCGGGTTTAAGGCGCGGGTCGCCCAGCAACATCAGGACGACCTTAAGGAACGCATCGCGTATGGCTTTATCGACATTGCCCTGCTGGAATGGGCGCAGCAGCGCTTCAATTAGATTCAGCCTTAAGTCATCATAGAGCGCTCTTCCATCCGGAGTCATCGCGTAACGTTGAATGCGTGCAAGCCGCAATGGATGATCGACATCATCCGAAACGGCCAACCGATCAAGTAGGGCTTTGGTGACCTCTTTGGCATAGCCCGATTGCGCGCTCATCGCACCAAGGCCGGCATTCTTGAGAACATCGGGCGCGGACTTGTCTTGGTCAATCACTGCTTCCGCCAAGCGTGCTGGTCCGACATCAAGATCGAAAAGCTCGAATCTTTGATGCAGGACTCCCCAAGGGCCGCCCCATTTGCGCGATAAATTCGCTAGAACGGCAGCCGTCTCTGTCCGACCTGGCATGTTGCTGGAATACGACAACATGAAGGAGGACGCGAGCGTCCGAAACGGTCGGGCATTATCGGCGACAATGAATTGACCAAGCAGAGCATCTAATTGGTCTGGCTGAGTTGCCAGCGCCGGAGTGGTCGACCACAGGCACCAAGCCGCATCTTTTAACCTTCGATTGTTAAGAGGCACAGCCGCAACAATGTCGTCCTGAAGTTCAAGAGCTATTTCGTTGTAATCTTTTGAGGGGCGTCGCTCCGTATCGCCACCACTCTGCACCAACCGACTGGCAAGTTTCGATAGTGGCGTGATACCGGAGACCGGGCTTCGCGAATTGGCGAAGCGCTGGACGATGCCAGCGCAAGCATCGTGAAAGCTATTTGACATCGGCGGCATCAATAGCAGAGCGCAGATTTAGCAGCTGCCCTTCCATTTCATCGGTCAGCGCCAACACCTCCTTCAAGCGCTGTCCGCTCTCGACCTCCATGACGAAACGCAGATCGATGCGACGATTGCTGGCATACGCAGCCGTGTTAGCCTCATCAATCACGGGGCGCGTCGAAGAATACCCCGATACAGAGATGATCTCTCGTCCGGCTCGATTACTTAATTTTCGTAACGCAGGTTCAGCGGATGTGATTAGGCGATAGGTATTGACAGCTCTTTCCGTAGAAAGCTGCCAATTTATGTCATCCGCACCGGTCACGTCGGTATGGCCCTCGATAAACACCGTCTCGACCGAAGCAGCATCTGGATTCGCCCCGCAAGAGCTGCTTTGGATCGCAACGCATTTTGCGTAGGCGGGCAACACCTCACGGAGCACTACAGCAATCTTGCGCACATTTGCTGATGCCGGGCCACTAAGGACAGCGCTGCTCGCAGGGAAGCGAACCGCCTCCTCCGTCAATCGCAAGACGCCGTTCGCCAGATCAATCTGCACGTCGAGGCCCTGTGCAGCCAGACGTGCACGGATCTGTTGCAACATAGCCGAGCGGACCTGGCTCGATTTATCGATCTGTCGCAACTCCACACGCACTTGCTCCTTAAGAGAATCGAGGCGATCCGCGACGATTTCGGCTTGGCGGCGCGCCTGCTCAAGGCGTTCGATCTGGTCGACTGAGACGTCGGTCTGCTGCTTGAAGTTCAATGCGAAAACCATGAGCATAATGATGAAGATAAAAAGGACGCCCACCATCATGTCGGTCATCGACACGAAATAATTTTCGTCTTCTTCACTATGGTGATCAGGCCCTAAACTATCATCAACGAACGCCATCACATCTACTCCGCCACGGCCCGAGCCATGGATTTGGCGAACTCTTTAACGCTATCAGCGATGGCATCGGTATTTTGTTCGAGATCTTCGAGAAGGGGCTGGAGGCTGTTCAGCACCTTGGCCAAGTCGGCATTCATGTCGCTTGCATACTTTCCTAAGGTAGCTGCTTGTGCATCCGTCGCGCTGCCGAGTTCTCCTACCGCTCGTCCGAGCGCTTCGTCGACTCGGTCGAAATGGGATCGATAGCCTTCCCAAATACCCCGCAGTTCTCCCTGTTGGCCGGTAAGGGACGACGCCAAGGCAGCCGTCGCTGCGCTGCCAGCTTCAAGACTGGTGGTCGCACGGTCGATGGATACGCCCATCTGTTCTGACACGCGAGAGATGCGGTCGGTGGATTGATGCAGTGGCCCACTAGCAGCACGAATCTCAGTCGCAGCTTGATTAAAGGAGCTTGCAACCTGACGAGTTTGCTCGGTTGCATCGCTTATCGCTTGTGCCTGGCCGGACAACGCTGCCTCGCCGGAGCGCATTGCACTCGCAAATCGCTCAACCTCTGCAGCCACCCTTGCGAGGGCTTCCGAAACGCCAATCTCCAAGGCCTTGGCGGCTTCTGTTGACGCTGCCGAGATACCGGCAATGGCCGCGCTCTGCGCGTCAGCAACCTTGCTCCGAGTCTCTTCCAGATTCGCTGTATTCGCCTCGCCGAAAGCGGCAAGACCCGTCATAAGCGTGCCAACTTGGCCTTCCAAGCGCTCCATGACACGGCCCATCGCATCCTCGACCTTAGCCGAAGCGCCAGATGCCGCTGAACCGAGGTCGGTATCCAGCTTGCTGTTGGCCCGCTCAAATGTCTCTCGCAGAGCATTGGCCGCCTCTGTCATACGCGCCGCGAACTCTTCGCCCGTGCCGTGCAAACCCCTCTGGGTGGTTTCAAGCGTCGTGTGCATGCGGGCAAGCGTCTCACCCAATTGCTTGAGTTCCGTGCCAGCGCTGCCTTGAACGGAAGTCGAGAATCGATCCAGCAACTCGCCAACGCCGCTCTCGCTTCGGTTCGCCATAGTTTGCATTGCATCGCTAATGCTCTGCGTCATCGGCCCGATTGCTCCGGCGAAGGCGGTGCTAATCTGCGGCGACAGTTGCTCACCCATGCGAGAGAAGAAGCGGTCGCTGTTGATTTCCTTGAGTTGCGCACTTTGCTCTTTAGCCGTTTCGTTCATCTCGACGGCGATCGACTGCGGCGCGGTATATCGCAACTGCGCCTCTACGTTATCGCAAAAACGAGCAAAGCTCGCTTCCATACCTCCGACCAATATCTTGAAGAGAAGAGCAAGAAGAATTGACATACCAAGGCCTGCAATCGATGTGACAAACTTGAATGACGCCACTTCCAGCAGATCCGACATTGCCTTCATCATTGCAGGCGTGTCATTATTAACTAGAGATGCGGTTGTCGCATCGCCCGCTTTCGACAGAGCTAAGACGATTCCTGTAAATGTCAGCAACAGCCCGACACCGACGAAATACCCCGGAATGCCCGCGATCATTTTAAGGCCAGTTAGACGTTCGCGGACGAGATTGTAGTTGATGAAACTTTGAGGGCGCACGGTATTTCCGATAATGCCGCCGCTCTCTGCCTCGCTCTTCAAGAGTGTTTCATCAAACTCACGCCACGCATGACCAAGGAAGGGATGCTTAACAAGAAGTGGATAGATATCGCTCTCATAAGACTTTGCAAAGGAGCGGCGATCACTATAGGAGCGGAACGCCCGACCTACACGCCAGAGTGAATAGCGTATCGCGAACGCGTGCAGGATTGCGAAGGCAAAAAATAGCCCGAGGCCAATAGCAGATAGCAGGCCCGCTAAGGAAAATGCAAAATCGGGCTTGCTCAAGTTTGTAAGTGCGGCACCCGAAACCTGAGCACCTCTCAGTGCAGGTGCAAGGGCTGAACTTATCCGTCCAACGATCAGCCCGACATCGAGACTGGTGAACGCGTCGACGACCGCCACCGTTACCGTCACGATACCCCAAAATAGCAATATACGCAGCGAACCGCGCCAAATAAGCATCCTCACCGAGCGCCCCTCAATCTTTTAGGCGGTGCTCCCCTGCTATGGAACAAAACGATCACTCCATCAGCGCACGCCTTCATTAAGGCTACATCCTGCTTAAGGTTAGTAAAAGGTAATCGCGGCTCGCGCGGGCTTTTTTCCTAAACAGAACCACCGGCAGCGATCGGCCCCTGATCCGAACGGACTCCGGGATTGCTCTACCAGGCATTTTTGTTTCGACATTCGGACCTCCGCCCCACACGAGGGGATACAGGCGACGGTATCGGGGGCTCAAATCCCTTTCTTTCCACCATCCAACTTATTGATGTTGCTTAATATTAATCGCAAGCCTGAGGCGCCAAGTGACCGCCGATGCTTTCATGGCGCTGCGGCATATGCAAAAGCCACATCCTCGGCACTTGGCGTGAGATTTCCGGCTCTGACCGAGACTTTGCCGAGATAAACAGGATGCGCCGCGTGTGTGCCGCCGAGCGCTAACGCGCTCGTCCGGGAGTTCCCGATCCTGAGAAAAGATCTCTCGTCTGGGTCCATGAAATGGCTTCCGGTGCTGGAGAACAGGCATCCCACATCAAGCATGGAAAGAACTCCTGAACCAGTCGCTCCGCTCCCGGTCGCCGGAGCCCCTCCGGCGTTGAGCGGGGATCGATCACCTCGGTCGGCCGGCGGCGCTGCTTCCTCGCGCGTTGCGGATCGCATGCCAGATTCGGGCAGGAGTTGCCGGCATGTCGATATGTGTGACACCAAGCGGACGCAGCGCGTCGAGGATAGCGTGGACCACGGTCTGGGGCGCGCCGATGCAGCCAGCCTGTCCAGCGCCCTTGACACCAAGTGGGTTCTCCTTCGTCGGCAACTCCATCAGCGACAGCTCGAAATCAGGTAGGTCAATGGCGCGCGGCATGGCGTAGTCCATGAAGGTCGCGCTGAGGAGCTGGCCACCGTCGGGATCGTAGCGGGCCTCCTCCATCAGCGCCTGTCCGATGCCTTGCGCGAGCCCGCCATGGATCTGCCCAGCGGCCAACATCGGATTGACTAGCGTGCCGTAGTCGTCGACTGCGACGTAGCGCAGCAGCGCCACCGCGCCCGTTTCGGGGTCGACCTCTACTTCGGCAACCTGCGCCCCGTTCGGAAAGGTGATCGGCGCGTTGTGGTGGGAGCCGTGGCTAAGGAGCGGTTGGCCGGTCGTCTCGGCGTGATGCCGGGCAACCATAGCGAGGTCCACCTCGCCCGAACCCGGTGCCTCGTAACGACCGTCACGGAAGAGGACGGCCTCTGGGGTAGCTTGCAGCAACTGGGCCGCAGTCAGCCTGCCCGCTTCGATCAAGGCTCGGGCGGCCAAGACCAGCGCACCTCCGCCCATATGCAGCGAACGGGCGCCGCCATGGCCGCCGCCGCTGGGCACGCGGCCCGTGTCGCCCTGCACCAGGCGGAAGCTCTCGACCGGCAATCCGAGCTGGACCGCCAGGACTTGGGCGAAACTGGTTTCGTGACCCTGACCGTTCGATTGGGTGCCGATCGCCATGTCGACACTGCCATCGCGACGTAAAGTCAGCCAGGCATCCTCGTTCGGATTACCGCGCGCTGTCTCGATGAAGCAGCCGATACCGAAGCCGCGCAGCAAGCCACGCTGTCGTGACTGCGCCCGCCTGTGCCGGAATCCGGGGCGATCTGCCGCCACCAGGACCCGGTCGAGATTGGCGGCGAAGCTGCCGCAATCGACGACCGCACCGAATGGCTTCCGGTAAGGGAATTTGCGGATGAAGTTACGCTTGCGCAGGACTGCCGGGTCGATCCGCAACTGGTGGGCCGCTTCGTCGATCAGCCGCTCGATCAGGTAATTGGCTTCCGGCTTGCCGGCGCCGCGATAGGCGTCGATCGGAGCAGTGTTGGTAAAGACGCAGCGAACATCCATCGTCATCGCGGGGATGTCGTAAAGCCCGCCCATCGCCGGCGTGGGCGCAGTCGTCGCGCTGCCGGGGCCGAGCGAGGAGACATAGGCGCCGAGGTTGGCGATAGTTTCGACCTGGAGCGCCAGAAACCGCCCCTTGGCGCCGAGGGCGAGGCGGCCCTTCGTCAGATTGTCGCGGGCATGGGCGCCACTCGAAAAATCTTCGATGCGTTCGGCAAGCCAGCGCACCGGCCGGCCAAGCCGCTTGGCCGCGACCAGCACCAGCGCATATTCCGGATAGGTAACGTTCTTCATGCCGAAGCCGCCGCCAACATCCGGGCAGGCCACATCGATCCGTTCGGGCGCGACGCGCAAGGCGGTGGCAAGTTCGCGACGAATGTCGTGGACCGAGGCGCCGCTGAGGAGCAGCCGATAACGGCTGATGGCCTCGTCGAAGGACCCGATTGCAACGCGTGGCTCGAGAGCTGCTGCCACGATCCGGTTGTTGATGAGGCGGCAGTTCACCACATGGGCGGCCCGTTCGATAGCGGCGGCGACGGCAGCCTCGTCGCCAAGACGATAGCGCAGCGCCAGATTGGCCGGCGCCTGCGGCCAGATTTCGGGCGCCTCGGGCTCGTTCGCGGTGGCGAGCTCAGTGACCGAGGGCAGTATGTCGTAGTCGACAACGATCAGGTCACAGGCTTCCCTGGCCAATTCGGCAGTTTCGGCTACGATAAAGGCAACAAGATCGCCGACATGGCGAACACGACCCTCGGCTAGCGCCGGTCGCGGCGGCACGATCAGCGGTGCCTGGTTGGACACCGCCAGCGAGCAGGGCAGTGAGCCGAGATCAGCAATGTCCGCTGCCGTATAAACGGCCTTGACGCCCGGCAGATTTCGGGCGGCTTGGGCGTCAATGGACATGATCGTGGCGTGGGCATGGGGCGAGCGTAGCACCGTGGCGTGCAGGGCTTCTGGCACGGCCTCATCGTCGAGGTAGCGCCCTTGCCCCATCAGGAAGCGCTCATCCTCGAAGCGGCGTAGCGAACGCGGGTCCATCGGAGCCGCAGAGACCGCCGCCGCGCGGTCAGGAATCTTCGAATGCATCAGGAGGTGACTCTTCGAGTTCGCTTCGCCCGACGGACCGCCTCTGTCGTCATGGTGCTCCCGCAGTGAACCTGCCCCATACCGCATCCTTTCAACTCTGCAAAAAGACTGCACCATCAAAGGCCGGGATCAAACACCTAGATCGTCGGAGCCAGCCGACGGGCTACTTAGCATTTTCGTTCAAATAACGCGGCTGTCATAAGCCCAATGCAGGAGCGCCTGGCGCTGGCGCGGTCTGCACATGGGATCAATCATACGTGCCGAACGACCCGACAGCATCGACGATGGCATGATGTCGGTGTCGATCTGCTACCCACTCGACAAGGATAAGACAGAGTCGCTTCGCTTCAGCGCCGATGCCGTCTTGCAGGGCACTGGAGGCTAACCAGAACTCCTCCCGCACCTCCGGAATGAGCCTTGGATAGTCCCGACACGTCGTTGAACCATAAGTGATATCCGGCAGCGACCGCCGCCTATATCGATAGCTGCACATCATGACGACGCTGGCAGCCTCCCGCCTCCCCTCCACGAAGCGATTCAAAACGGCGCCTCAAACTTTGCCGCGTATGTGCTTCGGCCGGGGCGGGCATTATGAGTAGCATCTTTGTCATTGGGTCAGATAACCAGCTAACAGAGCTCGATCAGGCAGCCTACGATTCTGAAGACCTGTTTCAGCGCTTGTTGGAGGAATATCCCGCCATTTTGCGATTGGCAGGCGACCCAGAAGGCAGGCTGTTACTCGTTCGGCGCGAGCAGGCCGTCCCTGACGCACTCAATGGCTCGGACCGATGGTCGCTCGACCACCTTTTCCTTGATCGCCAAGGCGTGCCGGTGCTGGTCGAAGTTAAACGCGCGTCTGACACCCGGGCGCGCCGAGAGGTCGTGGCTCAAATGCTGGACTACGCGGCCAATGGGGTGGCGTATTGGCCCATCGACAAGATCGTGCAGGCCTACCACGAAACCTCTGCCAAGGCAGGCCAGGAGCCAGACTCGCACCTCTCCGAGTTTTTGGAGAATTCGGACGCAGAATCATTCTGGAGGGCTGTAGAAGCCAACCTGAGGTCAGGTCGCATCCGTATGCTTTTCGTCGCTGACCGCATTCCGAAGGAGCTGGCGCGTATCGTTGAATTCCTCAACGAGCAGATGCGCCCAGCTGAGGTGCTAGCAATCGAAGTTGAACAGTTCACCAGCCCCACCGGGATCCGCACGCTGGTTCCGAGACTGATTGGACAGACGGAACGGGCTCAAACAGCCAAGGCTGTGACTGAGCCGGCCGAGCGTCTCTCGGAACATGAATGGCTGGAAAACCTCGAGAGCCTGCATGGAGCGCAGGCCCGTGCTGGCACAGAGCGAACTGTGGGCTGGCTTCGAGAAAATGGTTATCATATCGTCGTTACTAATAGTCAGGATTCGTTGGCAGCTGGGCTTTCGCGACCAGACGGCAAGCGCACCTATGTCTTCTTCCTGCGTAGGACATCCGGGCGGATGGAAACGTCTCTCGCCAATTTGAGCACGACTCCCGGTTATGCTGCCGATGACACCCGTCAGACGCTCCTCCACACAATCCGAGCATGACCGGCATCGACGTTAAGGACGAGCGACAGCCTAACCGGGTGGCCGTCCGTCTCGATGGCAGACATGCTCAACGACGCGCTGTGGAATGCCTTCACCGACGTTGCCAGGGAGATCACCAACGAAGTTCAGACCGGGGCAAGCTCGTAGCACGCTATCACCTGCCATTGCTTGCTCGGCCACGGTTTTGAGGACCGAACCCCTGCAGAAGCCATAGACTTAAAGTGTGCCGGGGTAATCCTTGGCCCCTCTCTGGGGGCGTCCTACGCAATGTGCTCTTATAAGGAGCAAGGCGTGGCGACGATCAGAAAACTCAGAGGACGGTGGCAGGCGCAGGTTCGCAGGCGTGGGACGAAACCTCGTGCCAAGAGCTTCGACGCAAAGACTGACGCCGAAGCCTGGGCTCGCGCTCTTGAAGCCGAGGTCGATCGACATGGCCTCGCGCCGGACACCAAGATCCTCGAGACCACAACGTTCGGCGATCTTCTCCGGCGCTATCGCGCTGAGGTCTCTCCGACAAAGCGTGGGGCTCCGCAGGAGATTCAGCGCCTTGGTGTCCTGGCGCGACACGAGATCGCTCATCGAACGCTGGTGGGCCTATCACCGTCTGATGTGTCGGCATTTCGCGATGAGCGCCTCGCCTCGGTCAGTCCCGCCACAACCCTCCGCGAAATGGCGATCCTATCGCATGTGCTTGAAGTCGCGATCCGCGATTGGGGATACCCTCTGGGCCGGAACGTGGCGAAGCTGGTGCGACGGCCGAGCGTCAGAAATGAACGGAAGCGTCGTCTCGAGGGCGACGAGGAGCAGCGCCTCCTGAATGCATGCAGCGGCGGCAAAATCCCTTATCTCAAAACACTGCTCCTCGTCGCCATCGAGAGCAGCATGCGCCGGGGAGAGCTTCTGGGGCTCACCTGGGACGATCTCTCGCATAATCGTCGGGTAATCACCTTGGGCATGACCAAGAACGGCGAGGGGCGCGAGGTGCCGTTATCTCCGCGCGCATTCGACGCGCTGATAGCCTGGAGGAACGATGCTGCTTCCGATGACCCGCGCATCTTTCCTATGAGGACCGGATCGTTGGAGCAGGTGTGGCGGCGTCTACTCGTCAGAGCTGGCATCCAGTCGCTGCGCTTTCACGATCTCCGCCACGAGGGCGTAAGCCGCCTGTTCGAACGCGGTTTGAATGTCATCGAGGTTGCGACAATCAGCGGGCACAAGGAATTGCGGATGCTGCGCCGCTACGCGCACCTGTCCGCCGATGATCTCGTTGCAAGACTGAGCTAGCGAGAGTGTAACATTCGGGTTCTGAAGTGTAACATTCTCGCTTTGCGCGCACCTAGAATGTTACATTCCGGGTGCGTTAAACGAACAAATGTGAACTTAGCGCACTTTGAGATGCCGGGACTGTAACATTTTCAGCTATTAATACTCAAAAAAAATGACGCGATATCATATGGATACAGACGGACATAACACGTTGTTTACATAACATTGACAAAAATCGATGTTTTTAGATTTTTTCAGAGACGTTAGCGCAATCAACGCCACTTGCAGTGGATGCATACGACCGGAAAGACCAAGATCAATTTGCGACAAGAATCTATATCCGCATCATGTCGCGACATGTAGATGCATCTATGATTCGCGCATAAAACGCTGGTATCCTGGACGAAATACATGTTCGGACGCGCCTCGCTCTCATCCAGAAATGTCTGGTGCTGACGTCATACCGACATGCCGATCGTGGTGGGACGCCTGACGAGATCTGAGACATCCAGCCGATCGCAATCGTGGTGGACGTTGCGGAAGGAGGTTGCGACGCGCGCCGTCCGTTTGCGCTCGTCCACTCGGTCGCCGGGCAGCCTCCGCTCAGCTGCGACGATTGTCATCCAATTGAGCACAAGCGATGTCCTAGAAAACCCCGACATCAACGATGGGGACGCCTTTTGTCCCCGCAGAGTTTCGGGGGCTATCCTCCTCTGCCGCAAGAAACGTCTCAGCCGCTCAGTGGTTGGCTCCCGGAGGCGCCTGTTTCAAACACAGTGTCGCCGCACTCAACTCGTGAGGCCACGGCTCTTGGCGAATGCAGCTTTGCCGAGGGCGCGGCGGCGCGCAAGCTTTGCGATGTTCGCCTGAATGGCTGGCACATTGATGTCGTCTGGATCAAATGCGCCGCCATACCATTCGATAAGACGTTTGCGCTCTGGGTGTTTGAGCGTTGCTATTGCCTCGAGAAACTCTTCAAAGCCGGGTATCCCACCCACGTCTTCAGGCGGAGCGCGGCGAGCACCATCGACGAAGCGTGGGTAGTCGAGGCCGGGATCGGCGGATCCGGTCGCCTCGATGGTGAGCATGTGCCGCCAATCGTCGCCGAAGTCGTAGGTGTAGACAAAGCGCTTCAAGCCACGCTCAATCAAAGCGCCGAGTTTAGCGCTCTTGGCGTCGCTGATCTGAATCCAACCTTCCGGATCGGGAATACCATAACGCCGGGGCTTGCCGTCCAGATCGAACCTGAAGTCAAACAGGTGGCGGTTTTCGAATGGCATGACCGCCTGGATGACGTCGTGCATACCCTTGAGGCTCGTGGTCAAAGGAACCTCGACACGGCGCCAGATGCTCGGCTCGAAATGGTCGAGATCGATTTTGATGCGCGCAATTTGGTCAACGTGTGCAGTTGGCGGGGTCATGGGGCCAGCATATTGATGCTCGCTACGTCTCGCCAGTAGCGCAGGACAGATTCAGTCACCTCTTTGACGCTGTTGCGCTGGATGCCGGCGTGCAAGCGATGTCTTAGCCGGTCTCGGCCCTCCATCACGGTGATTGGATTTCAGCGAGCACCGGCGGCTCTATCCTCCTCTGCCGCGCAGATCGTCTCAGCCGCTCACTGGCGGGCTTCCCACACGACTGCACAATCTCAGCGACGGCGCCATCGGAACGCACCAGCAGCGACCGCAGCGTCGCCCAGAGCGATGCCTGACGCTGCTCGCGCGCGATCGTCAGCGGTCCAAACCGGCGGCTCGCTATAACTCGATTAGAGCACCCCGCTCACGAAAATGTCTTCGATCGAACAGGCGCCGTGCGCCTGAAGGAGAGCTTATGACTATTGCGGCAAGCGCATCTGAGAAATGGCGCGATGACACCCTGGCAACGGCAAGACTGATTATGCCCGATGTCCTGACGAAAGAGCGCGAGCTCACCACTCGGAAGTGGTTTGACTATCGCTTCATGACGCCGCTTGCGGCCACCATGCATTTTGCCCGGCTCTATCGAAGCGGCCTACAGGATCATGTCCGGACCATTACCGATCTTGGACTGGCAAAGAACGTGCGCGGCGTTTCTATTCGCGTGCCGAACGAGCCCAGCACGACGTTTACGCAGTTGTGGCTGGCTCGTCAAAAGGCCGACGAACTCAGCGTGCCCTATGAGATTGTCATCCGGTTCGCGTTCGAGTTCGCCAGTCGCAGAAAGCGAAACTGCCCGCCTCGACCAATTCAGCTCTTCGCCAACCCGAAAACCGAGGTCGCCTGGCAGAGCCAGTTTGAAAAATATCGAGAGGGGCACCTTCCGCTTGCCATCGAGCGCAGCGCCGGCCTGCCTCAGTATCGGGTCGAGCATTTCAAGGCGCTGCCGGCACAGATCGCGTTCCGTTCGTTTATTCTAGATTACTCAACCTCCATGATCGGAGATTGGTCGTCCAAAATCCGTCGCGAGTGCGTCGAGAAGCGTTATTTGCCTGTGTGGGACCTGATGCGTCTGGTTCCTCGCCACATTCGACACAGCGTGGTTGACGATATCCGGCACGATATGCGCCTCGGCATGTTGAGCATCGCCCCGAAGGAAACCTTGCCGGGTATCGCGTTCGCCCCCGGTTGCCTGGGATTACCTCCCGCAAGAGAGGCAACATCCCCCGAGTGCTCAGGCTGCCCCTTTGCGGAAAGATGCGAGCGTATTTGTGCTGGTGTCAATGGAGAGCTGATAAAACAGCATGGCGCTGCATCTCCGGTAGCGGATCGCCGTTTAATGAACACGAGACAGAAGACCCTCGCGAGGGTCCGGAAGCATCGGGCAAAGAAGACAGCCTTGTCCTCGACCCTTTCCGGGACATCAGCATAGATCTGCAGGAACCACCTGTAACGCTGCGCCTACAGCTTATTATATACATATAATGAGGTGTATAAGATATTAGGCGCAGCGTTACAGCTTGAGAGATGCTCCGCCACGCTCCAGCGGCTTACGCCGCCTCCACCGAGCGCTAACGCGCTCGTCCGGGAGTTCCCTATCCGGGGAAGGAATTTCTCGTCCCGGCTCTATGAGATAGCTTCCGGCGCGGCAAAGCAGGCACCCCACATCAAACATGGAAAGAGCTCTCCGGACGGTCGCTCCGCTCCCGGCCGCAGGAGCATCCTCGAGCATTGGTCAGGTATCGTGCTGACCAGCCTACTCCACCACCGCTCGGCGTTCCGACCTGCATCACCGCCGTCGGTTTTGCGGGGGCGCTCGCTGGCGATGTCCGGTTGCTGAACGCTCAATTCCTCGTTGGGGCCGTCGAAGCCAGCCAGTGAGCTTCTCAGAGTCACCTGGCTGCATTCCCTCACCGATCGCTTCTGAGGACGCGCAGGAGAGTGCGCGGATGGATTCCATATTCCGCGGCAACGTCCTCGACCGGCACCTGATCCTGCTCGATTGCGACTCGAGCCGCCTCCCTCTGAGCGACTGTCGTCGCCGGCCTACGTCCTATCCTGCTACCTCGCGCACGAGCAGCATCCATCCCGGCGCGCGTCCGTTCGCTGATCAGAGAGCGCTCGAACTCGGCCATGGCAGCGAGCAGGTGGAATAGCAAACGGCCACCGGACGAACTCGTATCAATCGCTTCTGTGAGAGAATGGAACTCGACACGCCGAGCACCGAGATCGGTCACGAGTTTGATGAGATCCACGAGTGATCGGCCGAGCCGATCGAGTCGCCACACGACCAGCATGTCGCCTGGCTCCAGAGAGCCGAGAACGTTCAAGAGACCCGGACGCTCGAAATCTGCGCCGGATATCCCGTGGTCGGCATGAATCTCCACGCAGCCAGCCGCTAAGAGTGCGGATCGCTGCAAATCCAGGTTCTGCTCGCTGGTTGAGACGCGAGCGTATCCAATCCTTCGCATGGGCACCATATTGCACCGATAAAATCCAGATTCCGGTGCGTTTTCAAGATGATGATACCCGACCGGCCCTTGACGAAAAGGAACCCTTTTGTGCGAAGAAGAATATGTGTTGACCGCCAAAACCGCTCGAAGGAAATCAAACGCTTAAGAAATGCAGCTCCCGACCATCAGCTTATGACGGAAGGGTTCCCTTTCGTGCGGCTATCTCGGTGGCAGCGCACGGAGCGGCGATGAATTCCCTTCAAGCTCTTTGGTCAACTCGTAGCAGGGGCAGTGATGCACCTCGACGAAAGGCTCTATTACGAACCCTGCTTGTCGCATTTGCTGCGCTAACAGCGACAGCCGCCTTTGCCGGGTCAAAAACTCAGGATGCTCTCAAAGGTATCGGCTTCAGCTATCCGCGGCTGTATGCGATCTCGAAAGCCTGCAACATCGAGATGCCGAAGAACGCACTGCGCAATATCATCCACCCGATCATCGTGGCTGGAGGAGATTATCAGCAAGCCCGGCTTCGACTTGATCAGTTGGCGGAAGATGAGGTCAATCGGACCGGCAGCAATTGTGATGATACGCTTCGCAATGCGCACGCGACCGCGCTCAAGAATTTCGAGGAAGATGCCAAAGAGCTATCCGATGCCGTTATCCAGGAGTATGTGAGACAACGGTAGGTTGCGTTTGTCTCTTTGAGAGCAGCTTCATCGGCAATTACTTCCCCAGCGGTTAGGGCAACCCGATCCAGGAACTCGCTGGCACGCTCCACCCGCCGGGTGCTCCAATCCTCATCTGGCTCGCCGATACCACCTATGCACGCCTCCCCCCACATTTCCACCGACAGGTGGCGCGCCACTATTGACCAGCTAGAGCAGATCACCCGGAACTTCGGTCCAGGCTACCCTGTCGCTCTTCGCACACAGATTATCACGGCACTCGGCGAAGTCGGTAGTATCTGGCCTGATAGCGTGCGTGAGAAAGTGGCCTCCTAAAAGCGAACCAGGTTCGTTTTTGAAACCAGCATGGGCGCTCCCCGTGTTTCCATGCCTTGATCTTGACACTTAACATCTGATGTTATATGTTAAGGCAGTCAAAGCGAGGCCGACATGGTAAAATCACCCGCCGAATATCAGAGAGCATACAGAGAGCGAAAAGCCGAACTGGCGAAACAGGCCGGCGACCCGACCGATCATATTGCGACACGGCCTTTCAGTGATTTCGTCGCCGACGAATATCCCGATTGCATCGCACATTATGTCGCGGAAGAATCCCTCGCCTGCGTCGGCATCGAAGCACCGACCTTCGACACCGACACCGATGACCACTGGTCGCCAGAATGGGACATCCCTAATCGCGGCTCCGTCGGTCGCGCCGAGCGCATGGTTGGAGCTTTCCTCGATGCTGCAACGGAACTCGCGACCGCCATCAATCGATACAAATGCCAGGAGATCGAGCGCGCGGTTTCGACCCTCGAGAATAAAGACCTGACCAGTCCGGCAGCGAAGAAGCAGGCTCTTGCCGAAATGGCGCGCCTGACCCGGATTCGCAGCCACCTGGAGAAGAAGGAGCGCTGGACGTTCCCACGCTACACCGTAACAGGGGATTTTTGACATGGCCGAACTTCAGATGGCAAATGAAGAGCTTCGCAACTTCGATCTCAGCGGAAACACCGTTAATGCGTTGGCAGAGACCACCCCGCTGCCGCACACCCCGGTGGCCTATGACAAAGACACCATCGATGCGACCGCTCGGATCCACAAACTCTTCGACAGCATGAAGGCGGGCGCGTTCAAGATCGGCAAAGAGTTGAACGCGGTTAAGGCTAAACTCGGACACGGGGAATTCCTGAGGTGGCTCGCGGCCGAATTCAGATTTTCTGAGAAGACGGCGCAGAACTGGATGAACGCGGCATCTGCAGTTGCAAAAAACGAGATGCTGGCGGCTCTTCCCGATAAGTCGCTTTATGCCCTTGGATCCAAGGGCACGCCGCCCGAAATCGTTAATGAGATAGCCGCAGAGGTGAAAGCGGGCACCTCTCCGAAGACGAAAGAAATTGTGGCTCGGGTTAAAGAGGCTAAGGCCAAAGCCGGTGCTCGCGCCGCAGCAAAATCAACAAGCGCAGCTGCAACCAAGTCGTCAGAGACCGTGAAGGCACCGGAGCCGACGAAGGACACTCCGAAAGAGGCAGCAAAAAAGGCCGTCGCGCTGGCGAAGAAATTGGCGAACTTCCCGGAATTCTATGAACTTTGCAAACTGGCAGGCGCCCACGCATTTCATAAAGCACTAATGGAGGAAACAGCGGCGGCAAGTCCGGGCTACGGCACTTTTTAATCCGCCGCTCGGTCTCGTGCACCTCCGACCAGAAGCCCGCCGCTCACAATGGCAGGCTTTTGTTTGGAGTAGAGGGATTCTATCCGTAGGGGACTTGGGCATGACGATCCTCGACCGGCGCAAACGGGTTAGCGAAGGACTTGGGGCAGATCAAAGGGATAGCTGATGCGGTCGAGCCCAAATCGTTCTGCAAACCGGTTGACGCACGCGAGCGTCCCGGATGATCCTCCGGCATATTGATTTTTCATTGCTCGAATCGTTGGGGGCGGTGCGCGCATGAGTCAGCAGTTTTTCGAAAAGCCAATTTTAAATTCGCCTTATGATTTTCCGGCTCGCCATTGGGAACTTGACGCCGACGGTCAGCCGACGAATCAGATAATCGCCACAAGGCGACGCTCCGCGCTTATCAGCCCTGTCCCGAAGCCAAAGAGGCGACGTCAGAACCAGAAGCAGGGCGCGTTTGTCCTCGGCTCAGGGAATGAACTCTCGACCGAGACTCAAGAGTATAATCCAACCCCCATCATCAATGAGGTGCGAACCTACGTTGAAACATGGCGCAATTTGCCGAACCCTGATCAGTGGCTGGTCACTCCTGAAACAGCTCGGCTGCTAAAGCACTGGCGGCACCATTCTTTTCAGAGCCTCAAACCGTTCTTCTGTCAGATCGAAGCGGTCGAGACCGCGATATGGCTCACCGAGGTCGCGCCGAAGATGGGTGCGCAGACCGCCAAGTTCTGGGCGCACATCAAGGGCGGTAACGAGCAGGCCAATCCGGAACTGATGAGGTTGGCGCTGAAGCTGGCGACGGGCGCCGGCAAGACAACCGTGATGGCGATGATCATTGCATGGCAGACGGTCAATGCCGTGCGCCATCCCAACAGTAAGCACTTCTCGCGTGGTTTTCTCATAGTCGCCCCTGGGATTACGATCCGCGACCGCCTACGCGTGCTGCTCCCGAACGATCCGGAGAGCTACTACCGGCATCGCGAGATCGTGCCGCCGGACATGCTCGCGGATATCGACCGCGCCAAAATCATCATCACGAACTATCACGCGTTCAAGCTTCGCGAGCGTCTGGACGTCGCCAAGGGAACGCGGACCGCGCTCGAAGGCTGGCGTGGCGAAAAGCTGCAAACCCTCGAGACCGAGGGCCAGATGCTTCAGCGCGTCATGCCCGAACTGATGGGAATGAAGAACATCGTCGCGCTGAACGACGAGGCGCACCATTGCTACCGTGAGCGCGTCAAGGATGCATCGGGCGAAACCGAAGACGATCTGAAGGGCGAAGAGAAGGAGGAGGCCAAGGAGAATAACGAGGCCGCGCGAATGTGGATTTCTGGCCTTGAGGCCGTCAAACGCAAGCTCGGTCTGGCTCTCGTCTACGATCTGTCGGCGACACCGTTCTTTCTGCGTGGGTCAGGCTATATCGAGGGAACGCTGTTTCCCTGGACGATGAGCGATTTCTCGCTGATGGACGCCATTGAATGCGGGATCGTCAAACTGCCTCGTGTTCCGGTCGCCGACAACGTGCCCGGCGGCGACACACCGAAGTTCCGGAACCTCTGGGAGCATATCGGTAAGAAGCTTCCGAAGAAGGGGCGCGGCGCATCCAGCAAGCCGCTTGATCCCCTGAGCCTCCCCGCCGAACTGCTGACGGCGCTCGAAGCTCTCTACGGCCACTATAAGAAAACGTTCGAGCTTTGGCAGGCCAAGGACATCAGCACTCCGCCTGTCTTCATCGTCGTCTGCAACAACACTTCGACATCAGAGCTGATCTACAAATACGTCTCGGGCTTCCACCGCGAGAACGACGGCGGGGAGTCGAGCACCCTTGAGAACGGTCGCCTTGATCTGTTCCGCAACTATGACGATTTCGGCAACCGCCTGCCTCGTCCGAACACAATCCTGATCGACAGCGCGCAACTCGAATCGGGTGAAGCGCTCGACAAGGACTTTCGCGAAATGGCCGCCGACGAGATCGAGCGGTTCAAGCGTGACATCATCGAACGCGGTGGCCGAGACGCGAACGATATCCTGACCGGGGGCGAAATCGACGAGGCGACGCTACTCCGCGAGGTGATGAACACGGTTGGCAAGAAGGGGCGGCTGGGCGAACAGATACGCTGCGTCGTGTCTGTGTCGATGCTAACCGAGGGCTGGGATGCGAACACAGTCACGCATATCCTGGGCGTGCGCGCCTTCGGCACTCAGTTGCTTTGCGAGCAAGTCGTCGGCCGTGGCCTTCGCCGTCAATCCTACGTCCTGAATGAAGAGGGGTTGTTCAACGTCGAATATGCCGACGTGCTTGGCATCCCGTTCGATTTCGCGGCGTCGCCCGTCATTGCGCCGCCGGCCAAACCACGCGAAACGGTGCGCGTCCACGCGGTCAAGCCCGATCGTGACGCGCTGGAAATCGTCTTTCCGCGCGTCGAGGGCTATCGCGTGGAGCTTCCTGACACGCGCCTCGACGCCATCTTCGGACCGGATCACGTGCTGCACCTGACGCCAGCGCTAGTTGGGCCGTCAGTGACGAAGAACCAGGGCATCATTGGCGAAGGCGTCGATCTGACGATCGAGCATCTTAAGGACATGCGCCCCTCGTCACTCGTCTACGAGTTGGCCTCGCACCTGCTGATGTTCAAGTATCGTGATCCTGGCGGCGAGCCGAAGATGAATCTTTTCGGCCAGCTCCGGCGGATCACGCGCCAATGGCTAGATGGCGGCTATCTGCGCTGCTCGGGCGGCACTTATCCCGGCATGCTGAAATACAAGGAAATCGCCGACATGGCCGCCGAGCGCATCAAGGCGGCAATCACCGAGACGCTCGCAGGTGAACGCCCGGTCAAGGCCATCCTCGACGCCTATAATCCGACTGGCTCGACCGCTTACGTCAACTTCACCACGTCGAAGGAAACGCGTTGGCAGACGAACGGGCCGCCGCCTAAGTCTCACGTCAACTGGGTAGTCTGCGACAGCGACTGGGAGGCTGAGTTCTGCCGAGTGGCTGAAGCGCACCCAAGGGTTCGTGCTTACGTGAAGAACCAGAACCTCGGCCTCGAAGTGCCATATCTGATGGGTTCAACGCCCCGCAAATATCTCCCGGATTTCGTTGTGCAGGTAAATGACGGGAACACCGAGCCGCTGAACCTGATCGTCGAGATCAAGGGTTTTCGCGGTGAGAATGCCAAGGAGAAGGCGAACACCATGTGCTCCTATTGGGTGCCGGGTGTGAACAACCTGGGCAAGTTCGGCCGCTGGGCCTTCGCGGAATTCACCGCCGTCTACGAGATCGAGGCGGAGTTCGAAAAGCTGATGGAAAGGCTGGGAGCGCGGGATGCAGTCCAGTAATTTGCCAGACGAAGCGAACAGTCTGTTTTGGGCCATTATCGGATATTCCCGCTGGTGGCTCTCCACCGACGCGCCTTTTCTTGATCGTATCGCCCAGAATGAAGGCCGCCTTGAGATCGAAACGGCATCAAATATAATGACCAACTACAATGTAGCTCGCGGATTTGAAAATCGGGCATCGATTGAGTTCAGTAAGGCCATAGAGATAGTAAATAGCCGCGCACTCTGTTGGCCTGATAATCTTCAGGAGCGATATTTCTTTTGTGAACGATTGGCGAAGGAATGGCATGCCATTAGCGCTACACGCAACCTTCAGATTTCTGCGGCGACCAAGGTGATGTGGTTCCTTAGACCTCAGTGTTGGACTATGTTCGACAGCTATGCGGCAAAAGGGATGGGGGTGTCGTCGGCCGAGCAGTTCTACGCGGCCCTTGAATCGAACGGCTTTTCCGGCGCAGTTGCACGCCTCACCACTGTTATTACCAATAGCGAATGGCCGTCGCTGCCCGCGACCAAGGTCATCGACTTCTATTTGATGCGGCGCGGCAGCTTTGGCGGCGCGGCTGAGATGAGTGACACAAAAGCTTATCTTCAAGCGATGCCGGACACTGCCCGCAAAAGCCTTTTTGAACTCGCAACTGATGCTCAGGATGAATTGGGCGACGAATTTCTCCCTGCCATTGCGCGAAAGCGGCGGAGTGGAAAATGAGCAAGAAACCAATCTCCGTCGAAGCCCTGAAGCATGACGCCGCGACGCGGAAGAATATCCCAACGGCGGAATACGAAAGCGTCATGCGGGAAGAGGATAAGACGCCGGTTCAGCTCGCCTATGAGCGCCGCAACCGCGATCTCGATCCGCAGTTAGTCTGGCGTGGCAAGGACGAGCAGGACTGGTCCGATCTCATCGTCGCGGCATCCCCGCTCTACATTCAGGAGAAGGTGCACCCGAAGGCCATCGTCGATGACCTGAAGCGCGAAACGAAACAGCGGGCGGAGGAGGCTTCGCCACGTGCGCCCGATCTCTTCGCCGATTTCAACGGGCTGAAGGACCGTGAAGCCGCGACTGAGTTCTACCAGCACGACCAGCACTGGTCGAACCGGATGATCTCGGGCGACAGCCTCTCAGTGATGACGAGCCTTGCCGAGCGCGAGGGCCTGCGGGGCCAAGTGCAGTGCATCTATTTCGACCCGCCCTACGGCATCACATTCAATTCGAATTTCCAGTGGAGCACGACCTCGCGCGACGTGAAGGACGGCGCGAAGGATCAGATCACGCGCGAACCCGAGCAGGTTCGCGCCTTCCGCGATACGTGGCGCGACGGCATTCACTCCTACCTCACCTATTTGCGAGACAGGCTGACGGTAGCGCGGGATCTGCTGCACGAAAGTGGCTCGATCTTCGTGCAGATAGGCGATGAAAACGTGCACCGCGTGCGAGCGGTGATGGATGAGGTATTTGGAGATGAAAATTATGTATCGGAGATAGTAGTAAAGAAGAAGGGAAGTCAGACTAGCGGGGCCTTAGAGCCGGTCAATGACTTCATTCTCATGTATGCTAAGCAAATTCCCAGTCTGAAATTTCGCAGGCTATGGCTTGTTCGAGAAGATGAAGAGATCTTCGAAGATTTTCCGTTTGTTGAACTGCCAAGCGGAGAACGACTTAGAGTAAGCGAGCTAGGAATTCGCGACGGGGTGGAATATAAATCCAACTTCCGCCAGTTCAAGGCCAAGTATCCGGACGTGCGGCTCTTTGGTCTAAATCCGCTCAAAAGCGGTGGCTTCCGGCGGAATCAGTCCAGAGATTTCCGCCTGCATGGCCGCGTTTTCCCGATCGGCGATGGGCAATGCTGGAAACACACGGTGATTTCGGACGACGGTGAAACACCGGGTATGACTCGCTTAACCTACGCTGATCGTCTTTTTCCGCTGAACAGAGATGTTAGATTTGTTAGATATTCCCCAGTTCCATCGATAAAGCAGATGTCAAACTGGTGGGATGGTCTTGGCGGCGCCCCCAACCAAGTTTACGTTGTTCAAACAAATATCGAATTGGTAAAACGATGCATTTTGATGACGACCGATCCAGGAGATCTTATACTTGACCCTACGTGCGGTTCCGGCACCTCGGCTTTTGTTGCCGAGCAGTGGGGGCGGCGCTGGATTACGATCGATACAAGCCGCGTCGCCATCGCGCTTGCCCGGTCACGCCTAATGGGCGCTCGGTATCCTTACTATATTCTGGCCGACAGCCCTGAAGGCCAGCACAAGGAAGGAGAGATTACGCGCACGCCGCCTAGAAGTGCGCAAACGCATGGCAATATCCGCCATGGGTTTGTCTACGACCGAGCGCGCTCGGGAACGTCCGGAGCTATCGCCAACAACAAAGAGATCGATACAATTTGGGAGACTTGGCAAGAGACGCTGGAGCCCTTGCGGACTAAGCTTAATGCTACGCTCGGTAAAGCTTGGGAGGAATGGGAAATCCCTCGCGAGCCAGCGCCCGGTTGGTCATCTGACGCCCAGGCTATTCACGCCAAATGGTGGGAGGCACGGCTTGCACGTCAGAGGGAGATTGACGCTTCGATCGCGGCCAAGGCCGAGTCCGAGTTTCTCTACGACAAGCCCTATGCGGACAATGCCCGCATCCGCGTCGCCGGGCCCTTTACGGTGGAAAGCCTATCGCCCCATCGCACGCTCGCGGTCGACTGGAACGACGAGTTGATAGACATCCTCGAAGCCGCCGAGGGCAAGCGCAAGGCCGCTGAGCGCGGAGACGCCGTCACCGACTTCGCGCATATGATCCTCGAAAACCTGAAAGCCGCCGGCGTCCAGCAGGCGCACAAAGAAGATCGCATCGGCTTCACCAGCCTCGCCGGCTGGCCCGGCAGCTACATCTGCGCCGAGGGCGTCTTCATGGAAGGCGAGAAGCAAAGGCGGGCGGGCATCTTCATCGGCCCAGAATTCGGCACCGTCTCGCGCCCCGATCTCGTCGCTGCCGCGCGCGAGGCAGGTGACGCCGGCTTCGACCTGCTGATCGCCTGCGCCTTCAACTACGACGCCCATTCCGCCGAGTTCGACAAGCTCGGCCGCGTGCCCGTGCTGAAAGCCCGCATGAACCCTGATCTGCATATGGCCGATGCCCTGAAGGCAAACGGCGCTGGCAACCTTTTCGTGATCTTCGGCGAACCTGACATCAAGATCGAGGATGCCAGCGACGGCCTGATCCGCGTGAAAGTCTTCGGTGTCGATGTGTTCAAGCCGCAGACCGGCGAGGTGATCTCCGAGGGCACCGACGGCATCGCGCTCTGGATGCTCGACACCGACTACAACGAAGAAAGCTTCTTCGTTCGCCACGCCTATTTCCTCGGCGCCAACGACCCTTACAAGGCACTGAAGGCGACACTGAGGGCTGAAATCGATCAGGAAGCCTGGGATAGCCTGAACAGCGACGTCTCGCGACCATTCCCGAAGCCAAGCACAGGCCGGATCGCGGTGAAGGTAATCAATCATCTCGGCGATGAAGTGATGAAGGTGTTTTCGGTGGAGTGAGATCGTGTCGAAATTTTATCGAGCCGGACACTATCGAAGGCATGCTTCCGGAACTGTCGCATGGGTGCGTCCTCACGACGTTAGCCGCGATAGCTGGGATCGCGAGAATTGGGGTGGACATGAATTTTCTCAATCGCTCAAGGTCGCCGACGCACAGTCCTTCTTAGAACGAAACGGAGCGCGCCGGTTATCTGGGTGCTTCATTCAGCCAAACGCGAAATGTCCGGTGTGTGGCTCTGCTGTCTTTTTCTACGCCAATTCTCATGGGAGCAGGGTCTATTTTGATGAGCTCGGATATCCTTGGACGAAGCACCCTTGCACGGACATAAGAAATGCGCCGGCGCCATTAGGTGATGCGGGGCGTCTTATCCGACGCACACAGGGGTTGGCGCAGGAGCTCATCGCTTCAGCTACAATTGCAGGTTGGCTGAATGGAAAGAACTTCGGATCTCGGTCCAAAACGGATTGGCATCTGGCGGTCATCGTGGATGTCCAGCGTATTGGCGATCTGAACACAATTCGTGCCGAGTATTTAGATTCGTCAAAATCAGAGATGATCAGCGTTCAGTGTTTTTCCGCGCAAGAAATTTTCACTGTCGAGGCTTTTATTAGTGTCCGTGGCGATGAAGAGTTCTCATTCATTGAGCTCCATTCGCTAACGCAAATTTACTTTAAGGCTAATGGCCGGGTCGACATCGTGTCGAGCGATCTCATTGATGATGTCTCTTCATCGCAGAGGCGCGAAAGCAAATCGACTCGCCCTCGAGCTGCAGTTCTCATACCTCCAATGAGATCGGTCATTGTATCGACCCACGACCTGACCGTCGAGGAGTTGGTCCATTTTGGAACCGACCCCGGGAAATTCAATCCTCTGATCAAGGAGCTTCATATTGTAATACGACAATACGCGCGCGAGGGATGCAGGAAGCCTCGTGACGTTTCTGCGCGCTTGAACCGTGAAGGCTTTCGCACTAACGCAAACGCTCCTTGGTCCATGCGGCTCACCTATTTTCTGCTTAAGCTCCTATTCGACGAATCCCGAGAGCAACGCCCTGAACAGGGTTTCGCGGATGTGACGATTCCCGTCAAAAATCCCGTCAAAAAGACTGCCGATCTCGACGCCAGGACATCAAAGCCTAAGATGAAATCTGGACCAATGTCATACGAAGAAATGGCAGAACGGCTCTCGCGTTTAGGCAGAGTTGTAAGGCAGACCAAATGACCGAGTTTCGCATCGCCGATACGTTCACTGACAGCTTAGCTCGCCTCACATCGCAGGAACAGAAGGCGGTCAAGATGACAGCCTTCGACCTGCAGATGGACATCTCCGCGTCCGGCCTTTCCTTCCACAAACTCGACCGCGCTAAGGACGCGAATTTCTGGTCTGTGCGCGTGAATGCTGATATCCGCTTGATCGTGCATCGCACAGCCACAAGCCTGTTACTGGCGTATGTCGGCCACCACGACGCCGCCTACAAATGGGCCGAGCGCCGCAAGATCGAGCGCCATCCGACAACAGGGGCAATGCAGCTTGTCGAGGTGCGCGAGCGCATCGAAGAGATCGAAACCTTCGAGCCGAAAGGGGGGCTGGCTTCAATAGAAGCCACTCAACCCGGCAAGCCATCAGTCAGCCTGTTCGACAATCTGCGGAAATACGAGTTGATGGCCTTCGGCGTGCCCGAGGAGTGGGTGGATGACGTTCGGCGTGCGACTGAGGACACACTGTTTGAAGTCTTGGAGCACCTTCCCCAGGAAGCCCAGGAAGCACTGCTGAAACTGGCTGTTGGAGAAAAGCCGGAACCGCCACAGCCTGCACCCGTTGATGCCGATCCCTTCGCACACCCCGATGCTCAGCGCCGTTTCCGCGTGCTGACCAATGTCGAAGAGTTGCAACTCGCGCTCGACTACCCCTGGGATAAATGGGCCGTCTTCCTGCATCCGGCCCAGCGCGCGCTGGTCCAGCGGGATTTTTCTGGCCCGGCCCGCGTCTCCGGCTCGGCCGGAACGGGCAAGACGATCGTGGCCTTGCATCGCGCTGTTCATCTCGCTCGCTCAAGACCACAGGCGCGCGTGCTGCTGACGACATTCTCGAAACCGCTCGCCAACGCGCTGCGAAGGAAGCTCGCCAGCCTCATCGCGTCCGAGCCGGGGACAGCCTCACGTATTACTGTGAAGGCAATCACAGCCGTCGGCTACGATCTCTACGCCGGGCGTTTCGGCCAACCTCAGATCGCTGCGCATACCCTGATCAAGACTTTGATCGCAAAGGCGGCGGCAGAAGTTGAAGGGCATAAATTCTCTTCCCACTTTCTTTATGACGAATGGACCGAAATCGCCGACGCTTGGCAGCTGAAATCATGGGAGGCCTATCGCGATGTCTCCCGGCTCGGCCGAAAGACCCGCATCGGCGGCAAACAGCGCGAAATTCTGTGGGAAATCTTCAGCGGTGTGCGCAAAAGGCTCGCCGAACGTAACTCCGTGACTTGGGCCGAGGTTTTTGGGCAACTTACGAAAGGGTTGGCCGACAAGACGCAGCGACCATTCGATCACGCCGTTATCGATGAATGTCAGGATCTCGGTGTCGCTGAAGCGCGGTTCCTCGGCGCTTTAGCGGGCGAAAAGCCTAACGGACTGTTCTTCGCAGGCGATCTCGGCCAGCGTATCTTTCAGCAGCCGTTTTCATGGAAGGCGCTCGGTCTCGACGTGCGCGGTCGTTCCTTCACGCTGCGGATCAATTACCGCACTTCGCACCAGATACGCCTGCACGCGGATCGCCTTCTTCCGACGTCGGTCTCCGACATCGATGGCAATATCGAGGGACGTAAGGGAACTGTGTCGCTGTTCGACGGACCAGCGCCGCAGGTCACGGTTTGTCACAGCACCGAGGGTGAGGCCGACGTCGTTGGCGGATGGATCGCCGAGAGATTGCGGACCGGCTGTCAGCCGCATGAGATTGGTATCTTCGTCCGCTCAGAGGCGGAGTTGAAACGGGCAAGGGTAGCCCTGAAGATTGGCGGATGCCGTTTCGTCGAACTGAGCGACAAGGTCGAAGTTGAAGACGGGGCTGCGGCGATCAGCACGATGCACTTCGCCAAGGGGCTGGAGTTTCGATCTGTCGCTGTCATGGCGTGCGACGACGAAGTGATCCCCTTGCAGGTGCGCATGGAAGCCGTCTCCGACGATGCCGATCTGGAAGACGTCTACGATACCGAGCGGCACCTCCTCTATGTGGCGTGCACGCGCGCTCGCGATCATTTGCTTGTCACCGGCGTCGATCCGGTCTCCGAGTTTCTCGACGACTTTCTCAAAGGTGAGTAGGGGCGTCCCGCGCGGTAACAACGAGAGGTGGGGAGACCGCGCAGCCAAGACGCCCCGCCCCGTGCGCGCACCCGACACGATTCGAACTTGTGACCCGAGGAGGGGCACGTTAGCGCCGCAGTGGCCAAAGGTCTTCAGCACCCAGAAAGGCAGACGTTACATCGCCCCGCCCCCCGTGTATCTCGGCCCCCGCGAACCACGCCGCTTGGTTTCAAAGGAGAGGTGGCAGAGTGGTTGAATGCACCGCACTCGAAATGCGGCATACGGGCAACCGTATCGGGGGTTCAAATCCCTCCCTCTCCGCCAACAATCCTTCCGTCTATCTGATATCACTCGTATATTGTCGATGCCGGCGACGCAGTCCCAACATTAGTCCCAACATTCGGGGCGGCTAGCAGCGGCTCGCCGCGCGTCATGGCGAACACAGAAGCTTAGCATCGCGTAAGAAGCGGCCGCCTCGGTCCGCTGGCGAGGCTGGAACGCGCCGCTCCCGCGGGCTCGAAGACCGACCGGCACCCCTCCCCCTCGGCTTCTGGCAGGCCGCCGGCAGGGGGCGGGGGGTTAGAAATGGGCTTCCGCGCCTCCCCCTCCACAATCCCGCGCACGATTTTCCTGCCAGATTTTTTTGATGTCAGAATTTTTCTGACACGCCGAACGTGCGAAACGCTGGGGGCAGACAGCCAAAGAGCCTCGGGGAAACCCAGGACTCCTTGTCAGACCAGGGCTTGGATGATGGCGGCATTACCGAACAGCCAAGTCTCCCAAGGGCAGGTGGAAATTAGGAAAGTATGGCGAGGCTACTTCAAACTGTCGTTAACCGTACCTATCATATTGACAGGTCGATCGTCCTATCATTATGATAGGTGAATGAGCGATGACCCTCCTGACTGTCAGGTCGTGGCCTTCATGCCGCGCCCACGTGATTTTGAGAAACGGCTTCACCGGCTGGCCGATGATAGCCGAAACATCAAGTGGTCGCAGCATGCGCGAGATCGAATGCGAGAACGCGATATTTCGATCCGTGTTGCCTTGCATGTCTTGCGATCTGGAGTTGTCTCGGGGCCAATAATTCCCGGCAAAGTGTCGGGGGAATGGAAGGCAAAGGTTGTCTTGACTGTTAAAGGGCGTCGAGAAGTCGGCGTCGTAGCAATAGCTGTAAGAGACAGCTATATCATTGTGAAAACTGTAGAATGGGAAGATGTGAAATGACAATCCACCACTTTGTCCGGCATGGAGAAGAGCTCTGCAAGGAGCCTCTCCATTACACGGACTGCGGGCTGGACAACATCTACCTCAAAAATGGGTTCTCATGGGAGAATGACGAAGAAGACCGGTATCTTACCGTTTCTGATATTGATGGTCTTCACCGCGCGATCGGGCTCCACATAGTTCTGGCCCGCAAAGCGCCGTCTGGAAAGGAAATGCGCTTCCTGAGAAACGAGTTGTCTATGTCACAAGCCGATCTGGCGCGGACCCTAGGCGTGTCAGACCAAAGCGTTGCCCGCTGGGAAAAGGGGCAAAGCGAAGCGAACGGTGCCGCTGTTTTGGGCTTGCGTTTCATCTATCTGCTATCGCTTGTCCCTGCTAAGCAGAGGGAGAAGCTGATGGACAGTCTCTTGGAACGTCTTGAAAAGCTGTCTGAGTCAGATGAAACCTCTGACGCTATTTTCCTGTCTTATAACGGGAAATGGCGAGATCCGAAGTTGGTCGCAGCATGACCAATTAGTGACACATGCCCCGCTGCCGAAAGGTTGCGGGGCTTGTTCATATGCGCCGCCCCTCGCTCTTTCCACCGCTTCCCCTTGAGCGGGTTCACTCCGCTCACATATCCATCATAGTCCGCCAGCCGCGACCGGAAGTTTACTGCGCCCGCCGTGTCGGCTTAATGCCCGCCGCCGGCACTCGGACAATCTGCGCTCTGATCGCCTCCATGGCCGCGACGCCCTCGGCGCCGTTTTCCCGCTTCAGGATATCGTTGGAGGCTTCCTCGTAGGCGTCGAGGATTTCCTGCGGGTCGAGAATGCCCTTCACCACCAGAAGCTTTATGAGTTCGAACAGTGCGGTCGTGGTGCCGGCGAACAGGCGAGCCTGGCGCATTATCGCTTCGAGGTCGGGTGTAACGGGAGCGGGCATCTACGCATGTCCTTCAAAAGACAGGCCCCGCCGGTGGGTTTCGGCGGGGCGCAATATAAGGGTGAGTTTTAGGCGGCCAGTTGGTGCTCTTCGGTCCCCTCCAAGCGCTCGGCCTCGAGCAGTTTCATGGCGTCGTACAGCCGTTCCGAAACCAGCATCAGGCCGGTTCGCATCTGGTCTTGGTTCTCGGCTGGCAGGCCCCCTACCGCCATGAACATGAGTTCCACCATGTCGCGCGCAATGTTCAGGGTGTCTTCCGCTTCCACAATCTTAGCCATAATCAAACCTCGTCAGCCGCCGCCCTTGCTGGACCGCAGATACCGTGATAACAGAGTAAATATGACCAGTCAAACTGTGATAACACAGAAAAAGAGGCGAGGCCCCCAACCGACGGGCAAGGGCGAGTTAGTCGGCGTGCGACTGCATGAGCCCATGCTTGGCGCCATCGATGCATGGATTGCAGAGCAGCCCGAGCCGAAGCCCTCGCGACCCGAGGCAATTCGCAACGGCCTCAAAAGCTGGCTTGTCGGCCTCGGACTTCTGTCGACCGCTAAAGGGCAGAGCGGCGCCAGTTAATCGCGGCGCCATAAGCTAGACGGCGTTGGCCGCATCGGCTTTTCTTGCCTTGCGCCGCATCTCGGCTTGCCTGGCGCGCCAATCTCGCCAGCGCGATTTCCCGCCCAATCGCGCAATGGCGCGCCGCTTTTCAGGCGAAAGCTTCTCGGCGCGCGCTCGACCGCCTTTCGCTGACAGATTTTTTCTCACCTGCGCTCTCGCTTGCACTGAAGCGTTTGAAGCGTCGATGCTTTCTGACAGCTTGCCGGCGACAACTACTACGTCCAATCGGATGCCCAGCGCCCCGAGAATGGCGCCGAACGACATGTCGCCGAAGTGCCGGGCACCACATTCGATCTTGCCGGTATAGCCCGTCTGCACGCCGGCAATCTCGTCAACCGCAAGCTGCGACAGGCCGAGTTCCTGTCGCCGAGCCGCGATAAGCTTGCGCAGGTTCGCGTAGCTGGTGGCCGCGCCGAATACTCGAGGTTGGTGCACGGTCATTTCGCGACCTCAGCCTGCGACTTCAATCGGATGATGTAGCCAGCGCTCGACTGCCCCTCACGCCGTTGGCGGGCCGCATCCTGGCGAAGCGCCGCCCTGCGAACCTCTTCGAAAGTCGGGGCACGGCAGGAAATATCCTCGCCGGCGCGAGCCGCCCAATAAGCCTCGGCAAACAGTTCGGAGCCCGCCAGATGCCGGGCGGCCTTTCGCCGGTAGCCGACCGCCTTTGCCGCATCGTAAAGTCCATACAGCGTGTGGGTGCTGTCGTTCGGATGGCCGTGCACCATCAGGTGGATCATGGTGAGCATCCGCTTGGTGAGCGCGGCCGGCCCGCCGCGTGGCTTGCTGCGCGCTTTGGGCGCCGGCGCCGCGGCACGACGGGTAGGCTGCTCAGAAGGGTGGCAATGCGAGGAAGATAGAGGCGACATCAGCGCGCCTTTGCTTCGGCCGTCGGGCTGGGATTGGCAAACGTCGCACCGAGTTCAAACAGCGTCGGCGCGTTCGACCGTGCGCGCATCCGGGTCGCTTCACTCTCCGCCGCCTGACGCTTGACCCCAAGGTCGAGCAGGAACGGTTGACCGCTCTTGCCCTTGACATAGACCTTGGCCGTGTCCGCGCCGGAGTAGATGCGGTAGCGGCCGGCATCGGCATTCTCGAGCCGAAAGTTGCCCGAGGTGAAGAAGCCGGACAGCGAGGGCTTCAGCGCGGCGGCTGGCAGCGGCGCGCCGCCGGCCGTGACAGAATTCGCCATGTCGGCATCGGTCAAGGCGCGAATGCTGGCGTCCATATTGTCCTGCGTAGCGCCGTACCACGGGCCGATCACCTTGTTGCCGCGCATGTTGACGACGCCGCCGGTGACGGCCTGCACAGCGGTGTCGAGACGCCTGCTGTTCAGCACACCCGTGAGGTCGTTCGCGTCGCGCGACAGGAAGGCATAATAGGCTTCGACGCCTGACTGCATCGCCTGCCGAGTTTCGGTGGTGTAGAGCGCCGGCGGCAGCGCCTTGCCAAGCTCGGCAACGAGGTCAGAGCCTTTCGGCCCCAGCTTCGGCTCGGCCTGCAAGGCAGCGTAGCCAAGAAGGATATCCTGCGCAACCTGCGGCGCCACCGCCTGTACGGAGCCGGCCACCGCGAAGACGCGACCGGCATCGCCCGACTGGCCAAGCTGCGTCAGGGTCGCGCGGCGCTGCGCTTCCGGCAGAGACGAGACGGCGGCCATCAGGTTGACACGCTGCTGCACGGAGCCATTGGTCAGCACGCTCTTGGCCTGATCGATCTCCGTCGGCGGGATGGCAGAGTTCGTCTGGTCGCCGGTGCGCGCCGCGATGGAGCCCATAATCTCCGCGCGCTGATGCAAGCCGGTAGCGAGGCCCTGCGGATCGTTGAAGTCAAGCGGCATCGGCGCGCCGCGCGGCGCCCATCCGCGCGAGACGGCGGCGCCAATCGGATCGTTCTTCAGTTCCTTCAGGCCGCTCTCGTAGAATTCCTTGGCATGCTGCGCCACCAGGCTCTGATAGATCGAGCCGCCTTGCGCCTTCTCCTTGATCGCGCCGATGTAGGCTTGGCCCTGGCCGGGCGGGAGGTTGAGCGCCTGATTACCGCGCACCATGCCCTCGGTGGTGGCTTGGATTTGTTGCGCCTGCCCTGCCAGCTTCGGGTTGTTCTGTGCCAACTGCGCATAATTCGCCATCACGTCGGGCGACGGCAGGATATTGTTCTTGAGGCTGGCCTGGATCGATG
>ERZ778018.345-NODE-345-length-76903-cov-764.783156_pt1 | contig 76903 bp, 65 predicted proteins | sample MGYA00375748_ERZ778018 | MGnify/ENA primary metagenome ERZ778018 (study PRJEB29350, sample SAMN05509839) | bioreactor metagenome | biome: bioreactor; material: wastewater | place: South Africa: University of Cape Town | collected 2014-04-22 ... | reverse complement strand
TCAAACGCGGATTTGATTATTGATGATTACCGGGAGTTGATGGAAAATTAAATTTTGTTTTCTTTCGGTTTAAGAGAAAATTTATTGATTTGGTCAATTTCAATAGAGCCTATCGATAATTTTTTTGCCATGAAAGTATGAATGAATTTTTTTGCCACGAAGTCACTAAGGCACAAAGCAGCACGAAGGATTTTCTTTGTGAACCTTAGAGTCCTTGTGTCCTGGTGGCAAGAATTAATTTTATAAGCCACGAATTCACGAATAAATATTTTTTTTGCCACGAAGTCTCAAAGGAAAAAAGCAGCACGAAGGATTTTCTTTGTGAACCTTAGATCCCTTGTGTCCTGGTGGCAAGAATTAATTTTACCGGCCACGAATTCACGAATGAATATTTATTTTGCCACGAAGTCACTAAGGCACAAAGCAGCACGAAGGATTTTCTTTGTGAACCTTAGAGCCCTTGTGTCCTGGTAGCAAGAATTAATTTTATAAGCCACGAATTCACGAATGAATTTTTTTTGCCGGAGCACAGGCATCATCATCTGGGAAAAAATTTATTGGAATGGTGTTTAGTAACAGCCAAGGAACTTGGTTATGTTCAAATCCGGCTCGACACACTTTTTTCAATGAAACAGGCGCTGTCACTTTACCATTCTGCCGGGTTTTATGAAATTCCGGCCTATCGCTTTAACCCCTTTGCAGATGCAGTGTTTATGGAAAAAAAGTTGTAACCGAAAAGAAATGAAATTCTGTTCCGGATTTTATTTTTCCCCCCTGAAATTAAATGTTCTGGGTTCGGATAGCATATTATTTTACACAGTGGTAACTTTGTAAGACATTTTTCAAAATGCTTTTTAAAATTTTTCCGTCTCATTTTTTTTATGATTCGCATTTAAACACCGGAGCATTTTTGAAGAAGCGGCAAAATTGCCGTTAGTTAAAACAACTTATCATGAATTCCGAAAAACAACCATTTACCTATTTGAACACTGCAGGAGCCGGTTTGCTGTCTCCCGAATCAATTGCCGCTGCGGAAGATTTTCAAAATAAATCACTTGTCAATCCTCCGAAATATTTTTTTCAGTTTATGGATGAAGGGCTTCCTGATCTGCGGCAAAAAATGGCAGCCCTGCTTCATGCAAAACCCTCTCAGATTGCCTTTACACCAAATTTTTCATATAGCCTGCTGGCTGTCATCGACAGCATCAGGTCATCGGTCAAAAACGTTTTGCTCTACAAGGATGATTATCCTTCTCTCACCCTGCCGTTTGAATTGGGTGGTTTTCAAATTCATTATGTAGAAAATGAGGGAGGATTTGCAATTCCAGTTTCGAAGATTAAAGAAATTGCCTTAAAAGAAAAAGTTGAAGTGATTGCTATCAGCCATGTGCAGTTTTTGACGGGATTTGCAATCGACCTTAATGAGCTTGGTACTTTTTGTAGGGGAAATAATATTTCTCTGATTGTGGATGCTACCCAAAGTATGGGGGCATTTGATTTCAATTTTGAAACTTTACCGGTGGATGTTTTGATAAGCAGTAGTTACAAATGGTTGAATGGAGGATTCGGTTCCGCTGTTATGTGTATCAAAGATTCATTCATGGAAAAATATCCGCCGAAATCGGCCGGATTCGGAAGTATGAATCATGATGCCAATGGATGGACTTATAATCCGTCGGTACTCAGTTATGAACCCGGGCACCTGAATGTAGCCGGGTTGCTTCAATTACAAAAGGCATTGGAACAACGGTTAAAAACGGGTGTATCTGCGGTTGAAAAACATGATCGGTCTCTTATAAAGAGGCTGGCTACCGGATTGTCAGGTACATCATTCAAAGTTGCAGGCGGATACGATGCAGCGCAACTTGCGACCATCCTTTGTTTTGAGGCTGAAGAATCCGTTGGTAAATATCTTTCTGAAAAAAATATTGCAGTTACCTGGCGCAAGGGAAAGATCAGGGTTGGGCCTCATTTTTACAACACCAATGAAGATATTGACAGGTTGATAGGTGCTTTGAAAGAATGGGAATCCGAGCATAAAATTCCAACTTGCAAAAAGCCGGTTAAGGCTTAGGAAAAAAGAAGTTATGGATTGCCAATCGGGTAAGCGCTTTAAAACATTTATTGTTTTGTTTATATGTTGTTGGCCATTCTATGGAGACAATGCAACTTCACACTATATGTTTTCTATTGAACACTTTTTCATCAACCAGCCGGGATTAAATCCCAACGCTTAATTCCTACATTTGTTGAAATTTTATTGGTTGATATAAAGTATGAACATTACACTTTTAGGACAGGGGTTTGAAGCGACGTCTGCCAATTCAGTAGGAAACCAACTTATTAAGTCTTTTGCCGATAAGGACTTCCACACATTTACGGGAATTTCAGCATTCGCAAGCCAAGCGGGTATGCGGGGGCTTTCAAAGCATATCAAGACTGCAAAAAAGCACCTTGGCATTATTACAATCGTTACAGGTGTTGACCAAAAAGGGACTTCAAAGGAAGCATTAGAAGGATTGCTGGCTTTGGACATCAACACTTATGTTTTCTATCAGCCAGGCATTACAATTTTTCATCCTAAAATTTATCTGTTTGAGGGTGCTGCCAAATCGGAACTCATCATCGGTTCTTCAAACCTTACATCGCAAGGACTTTTTACGAATATTGAGGCATCAATACTTGTAAATATTGACAACTCTTTAGAAGCAGACAAAAAGATTGTTGAGCAACTGAAAACCTATTTTAAAGTTATTTTTAACTTCTCTGACCCAAACCTGAAAAAACTTTCCAGGAAAATTATTGCAGACTTAGTAAGAGCAAAAGTTGTTCCGACAGAAGCGGAGCGTAAAGCAGCACAGGACAAAGGGGAAAAATCGGAGAGAAATGAAACAGAGAACATAATCAGTAAAATATTTCCGAAACGGGCAATCGCAAAAATCCCAACCGAATTCAGAGGAATAAGAGTACCAGCAACTAAAACGGCCGCAGCGGTAGCGGGGGCTACTGGAAATGCGTCTGCTAAAGGTACGTTGGTTTGGACAAGGAAGAAACTCCCTTCATCAAGTGTGCAGGGTGGTGGCTCGGGAACCAATCCAACAGGCGGACTTCGTTTGGTTCAGGACGATTTTGTTTCAAAAGGCAATAAAATTGACCAAACAAGCTATTTCAGAACCTTGTTCAATAAATACACTTGGAAGCAAGTTCGCACAACTCCATATGTGGAAGCTGCCAAAGTTCCTTTTGAGGTTACAATAAAAGGTGTTTTTCATGGCCAGTTTGACCTTGAGGTGCGACACAAACCAAGCGGAGAGGCAGGGCAACATAACTATACAACTTCTATTTCATGGGGAGCAGTGGGTAGCATTATCAGTAAGGCTAATCTTACTGGTTCCCGTCTTGACCTTTATGCCCCAAAAGGAAAAGACAAGCCTTTTCAAATAGTTATCAGCTAATTTCCTTTGAACTGAGAGTTGTTGAAAACTCTTTTCGAAAAAAGTATAGTCTGTAATCTTAAAGTGCCTACCTTTGGACTGAAGTAGTCCAAAATGAAATTTGAAAAAACATTTGGTGAAAAAGTAAAAAAACTTCGTGAGGAGAAGCAACTCCCTTTGCGTGAAGTTGCAGAAGCCTTGCAGATTGACACTTCGATGTTGGGCAAGATTGAGAAGAACAATCGCAAGCCGACCAAACAACTCATTGAAAAATTTGCAAAGTATTTCAAAGTAAGCGACAAAGATTTGATGATTGCTTTTATAAGCGACACAGTTGCTTACCAGGTGATGGACGAAGAAGATTTTGCCAGCGAGGTTTTGAAAGTAGCAGAGAAAAAAGTTAAGTATTTAAAAACTAAAAAAACCGGCCAATGAAATTAATCACCGAAGCATCAGCCGAGAAATTAAGAGGCGGTTTTTATACGCCTGAACCGATTGCGGAATTTGTTTTGCGTTGGGGTATCAATGGCAGCAGTGATTTTGACATACTTGAACCAAGTTGTGGAGACGGGGTTTTTTTGGAACAATTGGCAAAACACAAATTCAAATACAATACAATTACAGCCGTTGAACTTGATGAAGCCGAAGCCGGGAAAGCCGAACAAATAAATTTAAAGAACAAGGAAATTATCAATGCTGACTTTCATACCTATTGCAATAACACTCACAAACGCTTTGATCTGATTGTAGGTAATCCGCCTTACATACGCTATCAGTTTTTTGACAGATTGCAGCAAGCTGAAGCAGGTGACATTTTTATTAAAGCAGGGTTGACTTATTCTAAGTTGACAAACGCCTGGGTATCGTTTGTGGTTGGTTCATCGCTTCTTTTGAAAGACCAGGGCGGCAAAATCGGCTTTGTGTTGCCTGCTGAAATTCTTCAGGTTTCATTTGCTCAACAATTGAGAAACTTTCTTGCACACTTCTACAATAAAATCAACATCATTTCATTTGAGAAACTTGTTTTTCCCGATATACAGCAAGAAGTTGTTTTGATTCTCTGCGAGAAGAACGAAACAAAATTGCACAATATCGAACACATTGAATTGCGTGATGCAAGTGAACTAAAAACACTTGATGTTGCACGATTAAAAAGTCCGAAAAAGAAAATTGATTTTAAAAGTAACAAGTGGACTTTTTATTTTTTGGAACAAGAGGAAATTGATTTCTTAGAAAATATCGCAAAAGTCAGGAATATTCCAACGCTTGGGAAATTTGCAAAAGTTGAAGTTGGAATTACAACAGGCTCAAACGATTTCTTCACGGTTCCTCTTTCAATCGTTGAAGAATATGATTTACAGGATTACGCAAGACCTATGGTTGGCAGAAGTGTTCAGGTGAACAGTGTGATATTTACAAACAAAGATTGGGAGAAAAACAGAAACTCTCCTGCCAAAGCACATTTACTTGTTTTTCCTGACAAAAAAAGCTTGGACAAGAATAACGGAGCAGTAAAATATATTGCTCACGGAGAAAGTTTAGGGATTCACAAGGGTTACAAGACAAGAATTCGTGATAACTGGTTTGTAGTTCCTTCATTGAAAATTTCCGATGCTCTATTCATTCGCAGAAATAATCTATACCCAAGATTGATTATAAATCAAGCCAAAGCATACACAACCGATACAATGCACCGGGTTTTTGTTCATCAGGGAACAGACATCAAAGCACTTACAGCAAGTTACTACAACTCACTTTCACTTGCATTCACGGAAGTTTCAGGTAGAAGTCATGGAGGTGGTGTTTTAGAATTGATGCCAAATGAGGCAGAAAGAGTTTTACTTCCCTATCACAAAGACAATGCTGCATTGCTTCCTCAAATTGATAAACTCATTCGCAACAAAACAAACATTGAGGAAGTCTTAAGAAGCACTAATCAGGTTATTTTGAAGGAGCATTTTGGATTGACACAAAAAGAAATCGAGTTAGCTCACAATATTTGGAAAAAACTTTCCTACAGACGATTGAATAGAGGAAAATGAAGTTGAGAAGTATAAAACAGCATATCTTTTGCCGAAAGAAAAACTGTTACCATAATCGTTTTTAGCGAGATAAACCGGGAGCTATCGTTTAATATTTAAATAATGAGTCATACGTCGTGCTAAAAACGGTTTAAAATCTTTTGTGCAACAGATTTTTCCCTTACTTTTGCAGCCCATTTTTAATATTTAATCACAAATCAAACGCATGAAAAATTACGAATTGATGGTGATCTTTACCCCTGTACTCTCTGAGGATGAGTTCAATCAGGCTCAGAAGAAGTACTCCACCTTCCTTACTGATAATGGTGGCGAGGTAGTGCATCAAAATGCCTGGGGATTAAGATCACTGGCGTATCCAATCCACAAAAAGACCACAGGTCTTTACTGGGTTTTGGAATACAAGGCGCCAACCGACTTCAATGACAAGCTGAAGACTCAGCTTTTGCGTGATGAATCAGTCATCCGCCACATGTACACGGCTTTGGATAAATACGCCGTTGAATACAATGCCAGAAAGGCAAAGGGAGTTTCTTCCGCAGATTCTAAAGACAAAAAAGAGGAGGTAGCCAATGCCTAAACAAAATGAAATTAAATACCTGACAGCCATCAAGGCTGACAAGCGGCCAAAGAAATATTGCCGTTTCAAGAAAATGGGTATTAAGTACATCGATTACAAAGACGGAGATTTTCTGAAAAAGTTTCTCAATGAGCAGGGCAAATTGCTTCCCCGCCGTATTACAGGAAATTCGCTGAAGTATCAGCGCAAAGTAAGCGAAGCCATCAAGAAGGCACGCCAGATGGCAATTTTGCCTTATGTAACGGATCTTTTTAAATAATTTTTTTCACCACCCTAATTTTCTCTCCGCAAAGTGGAGGAATTGAAAACTCTCTTCAAAATGAGTTGGGTAAAAATGCAAAACCATGCAGGTAATATTAGTACAAGATGTAAACAATTTGGGCGGGGCCCACGAAATGGTAACGGTAAAAGACGGATATGGCCGCAATTATCTGATACCTCAGGGGCTGGCTGTAGAAGCTAATAAATCCAATCTGGCCCGTTTAAAAGAACATCAGAAACAACAGGAAAAGAAAGAAGCCAAATTGCTGGCTGAAATCAATGAAGTTAAATCTGCTCTTCAGGGAAGCCCTCTGCAGATTGGCGCCAAGACGGGTACTACCGGTAAGATTTTCGGAAGGGTTACCGCAGTTCAGATTTCACGTGCCATTCACGAACAGCGCGGATATGAAATTGACCGCAGGAAGATTTCATTCCCTGAGGAAGTGAAGGTACTGGGAAGCTACAAAGCACATATCGACTTTGGCAATGGGCATGATTTTGATGTGGATTTTGAAGTAGTGGCTGAATAATTTTTTTTGAAAATAAGTTTGTTGGAAAGACTGTCAGTTTTGGCAGTCTTTTTCATTTTCAGGTGAACAGATTGAAAATGAATTATCCGTTCCATCGTTCCGCGATAAAAACTTTTTCGGGATATTATTCTTGTTGAAAAAATGAAGGGGATTGCACAAACCGTTGATGTGGAACGAAACTCACATGGTCAATTTCTTATTTCTTAAGATGAGTGCTTTGAGGCTAATCAAATAGCGAAATTGTATTGGTTTTTTGTTCTGTGCACATGACCGGATAACAGCCAAATCCCCCCGTTTAAAAGGAAAAATCGCCCGTTTTTTCAAAAGCATTTCAAATCTGTTTGACAGGTATTTAATTTTAATACCAACTTATCCGTAATACATAAATCTATCCATCCTCCTGAAAAAGTCTGTTTTCTCTGTTTCTTTCAAGGCACACACCAGGCATTAACATAGTTGGCATACCACATCAAGGGCTTTTTTTGAAAATTAAAATATGCTCATTATGATGGTATTATCATTTTCGTCACAACCACATACAAAACAGGCCTCCATGGTTGAAACTTTTTTGTTTATGGAAGGCAAAACAGAATCTCTTTTGTCAACTACTATTCCGGGTGAAAATCCTGTCGTCATTTTTATTTCGCCCGGAGATGGTTCAGCCGTGATTTCATTTGAAAAAGGAGATTACGTTTTAGATGAAGGGAATGTTTATTACAAAAAAATCGGAGACAATCTTATCGGATTCCGGACAAACAAATTTGTCAGACTGGTGGCTGCTATTATGAATCCTCAGTTTGAATTTCTTCATTCGTCATTATTTCTCATACATCAAAAGAGCCGCATTTTTAATCTGAACCAACATTATCCGGGATTTGAAATTTTGAATAAACAAATCTGGGATGGCCAGGATCATCCCGAAATGCAGGCTCAACCCATTGCAGATTTCCTGGCAGGTTTTGTTTGTGAATCCGCGAAAACCATTAGCGGCAATTTGAACATCACTGCGGGTAATATTCCGGGAAGGCGGGATATACCTGAGCAGTTTATTGATAGAAATAAAATGTCTTTTGTTTAATAAAATGATGTGCATGCATAAAGTCCGTTGTTCATATCCTGATGAACATTGCCTGGTTTAGAAAAAATTAAATCAGAATAATAAAAAAAATTTTATGAAACAGTTTTTTATTATAGCTCTTTTTGCACCGGTAATCTTTTTACAACTCAGTTCATGTTCAAAAGATGAAATGATTAAAGTTCCTGATTCAGGGAATAGAAAAGAGCCGATGATTTATTACTCCGGTGTGGCAACCAATTCTCTTGGTGCCGGAACCTGTTATTGGGAAAACGGTAAAAAAATTCCGCTTAATGATTCATCTGTTATGTCGTTGGAAACTTCCATGTTTATTGACGGTACGAACATTTATGTAGCCGGTTCGGAATTGAATCATGGGGGAAGCGTGATAGCAAAATATTGGAAAAACGGAATTGAAACCCGCCTGTCAGACGGATCGAAAAGTGTTTTTGTAACCGGCGTTGCCGTTGATGGCGGAGATATTTACGTTTCCGGATATGAAGATAAAACCGGGGATGGCGATTATGCGGCAAAATATTGGAAGAATGGTAAAGAAATCATCCTTACCAATGGATTAAAGAATGGCTTCACATCGGCGATTGCCATCAAAAACAAAAATGTGTTTGTGGCAGGCTATGAAGGGTCTGAGGCTAAAATCTGGAAAAATGGAGCGGAGCTGGATCTTCAGAAGAGAGGAGATAAAAGTTTTACAACAGGAATTTTTATTTCAGGAGATGACTTGTATGTTTCCGGATACATCAGAACAGGAACAAAAACGATTCCTGTTTATTGGAAAAACGGGCTGATAAATGAATTGCCAACCATTAACGGCTATGCAGACACTAAGTCAATTTATGTTTCGGGTAATGATGTTTTTGTTGCAGGGAATGAATACTTCGGGGATCAGTCAAATACGGTGGTTTATACAGTGGGCGCTTATTGGAAGAATGGAAAGGAACAACTTCTGACAGGCCCCAGAGACGAATCCAACGTTCAGGGATTGACTTTTTTTAATGGAGATGTATATATAGTTGGTTCAATAAACCCGTGGCATACCGCCAGATTCGGGCATTGGAAAAACGGGGAATTCTTCCCGGTAATTGAGAGTACGTACATCGGAAGATTGAGTGATATTTTCATTGTACCCGGAGGGTGACAACATCATTTCATTTTGTAATTCTAAAATTTATTTTATGAAGAAGAGAAGTTCTAAAAGGTTATTGAAACAGAGTTTTCAATCGGATATCAACAGATCCATTTTGTATTCGAATCTGATCCTGATTTTTTTATTGGTAATCTGTTTGGCTGTATGGATGGTGACGCTAACCAAAAACCTGCTTCCCGTGATTGAAGAGGCTATTGCAAGCAGCCAGGGAGGAATTGATTTTACCGGTAAATAAAACAGGAAAAAGAATGAAAAAGGAATTTTATTGAAAGTACTCCTAAACGAAATTGAAAACTATGACATTGTAACGAAATATTATGAAACAAAAACAAAGTGACATCGGCAGGAACCATTTATTTCAGGATCAAAATAAATATCTGTTGCTCGTCAATCTGATATTAATTTCTATAATCATAATCTGCGCGTCCGTCTGGATGTATTCAACAATCGGCCAAATTATTGAACACGTGAAAGAAATAGGTGTCAGGACGAAATAAAACGCATTTGCTGAATTATGAAAGAAATGAAGAAAGGATATGGATACAAAGCGAATACTGAGAATATCCGTAACAACGCAGAAAAAGCTATGTATTCATTTTAAAAAAATCAAAACTTCAACAACAATGTTTACAATCAACAGAAAACACATAAAGGCGCTTCTTACTGTTCTGATAGCGCTGGCAACTACTTGTTTTCAGGCGCAGAATTTCTGGGCTGGATATGTCGCGAAACCCATTACGAAACCAGGATACGAAAACCTTAAATTCAGGTATCACGCTTTTGTCCGGACAGAAGGTGAAGATGATGATGCCGCCGCTGGTTTGTGGGTAAGGGTGGACAGAGGGGGCGGCAAAACAGGATTCTTTGATAATATGCAAAAAGAGCCTATTCAGTCAACAGAGTGGAAAGAATATACCATAGAAGGAAGTGTGGACGATGATTATACCCGGATAGTTTTTGGTATTTGGTCCAGATACAACGGTAAGTTTTATATTGATGATGTCACCTTTGAGGTGCAAACAAAGGATAACAAATGGGAAACCATTTATAAAACCGGATACTGTTGACTGGTTTAATTAACGGCGGAAAATCATTGAGAACGACAAAAGAAATATTGGAAACTGGTCTGAAGTTGACCACATTTCTTTTGTTATTAGGACACAGGCTGTAGAAAATTTATAAAAAATGAAAATTATGAAACAAATCTTTTTCTTTTGGTCATTAATGACCCTTAGCTTTATTGCATCAAGTCAACCCTGGCAATATCCGGCAACCAAAACGGTTGACAGCGCCGATACTTATTTTGGCGTCACCTATCCTGATCCTTACCGCTGGCTGGAAGATATGAAAGCCCCGGAAGTTACAGACTGGTTCAAAAAGCAAGCTGACTATACAGATGGTGTTCTGAATAATTTATCAGGCAGAAAAGAATTGCTAAACGAAATAAAAAAACTGGATAAAATGCAGCCTCCCGAAATCGGCATAGAAAGAAATTATCAGGGAGGAAGATTGTTTTATACCAAGAGAATGCCTGGCGAACCAGTTGCCAAATTTTATTACCGGCAAGGCATAAACGGAAAGGAAATATTATTGTTTGATCCGACAACTTTTATATCCGGAAAGACCTTATCCATTCAGCGGACGATACCCAGTTACGATGGGAAAAAAGTATTGATTTCTTATACAGAATCAGGAGCTGAAGTAGGTTCCATCCGGATATTGGATGTGGAGAAAAAAACATTTCTTCCTGAAATAATCTTCCCGAGTTGGTTTGGTCCCCTCAGTTGGACTTTTGACAATAAAGCTTTTGCCTATTGTTGGCAACATACTGCAGATAATACAGACCCGACTTTTGAATTGAATACAAAAACAAAACTGCATGTATTGGGTGATGATGTAAAAAATGACAAAGATTTTTTCAGCAATGAAAGTTATCCTGAACTCAACATACAACCCAATGAATTACCCTTCGCTATGGTGACAACTGATTCCAGAAATTATATCTTCGGAAATGTAGCCAATGTCAGGCAGGAAAATAATTTGTTTTATGCTCCGATAAATCAATTGAATGGGCGGATTGAATGGAAAGTGCTTTGTAAGCCGGAAGACCAGTTAATAAAAGAAATAGTTTTTAAAGATGATGACGCCTATGCTATCACTTATAAAAATGCTTATAACTATCAATTAATACATACTACATTAAAAAATCCTGATTGGAGTAATGCCGAAATCATTATTCCTGAAAAAAGCGATCAAACACTTGAAAATATAATCCGCAGCAAAAACTATCTGATAGCAACCTATAGTGATGGCATTTATAATTATGTGTATAAATATGATTTCCGGACAAAGGAATTATCCCCCGTCAAGCTTCCATATCCGGGAACGGCGTTCGTTTTTTGTATGGATAATAAAACAGATAGTTGCAGCATCCTGATCACTTCATGGAATAAACCACCTACAGAATTTGATGTGAATTTATCCACCAATAAATTTTCAGCCAGTTTGCTAAATAAACCGCCAAATTACCCGGCGAAATACACAAATATGGAAGTTAAGGAATTGGAAATAAAAGGACATGACGAAGTGATGATTCCATTATCTATTCTCCATAAAAAGGGGTTAGCGCTGAATGGCCAAAACGTATGTATATTGGAGAGCTATGGAGCATACGGCATTAGCATGTCTCCTTATTTTGATCTGTTTTTTAGTTCAATGATTCAAAAAGGGGTTGTGGTGGCTATTCCGCATGTAAGGGGAGGTAGCGAAAAAGGACAGCAATGGTATAAAGGTGGTTTTAAAACTACGAAGCCCAATACCTGGAAGGATTTCAATAGTTGTGCCGAATATCTGATTTCAGAAGGTTATACTTCTGCAGGAAAAATCGGCGGTTCAGGAACAAGCGCCGGCGGAATTCTGATTAGCCGTGCCATTACAGAAAAACCAGAGTTGTATGGAGCGGCGGTCTGTAACGTGGGTATGGCGAATGCGATGAGAGCGGAATTTACACCCAATGGACCGGCCAACATACCCGAATTTGGTACAGTTGCGGACAGTATAGAATGCAGAGCACTATTTGAAATGGATGGCTTACAGCATGTGGTTAAAGGGACATTCTATCCCGCATTGCTTTCTGTGACAGGATGGAATGATCCAAGGGTTGTTCCCTGGCAGCCGGGAAAATTTGCAGCGGCTATTCAAAATGCAAACATATCCGGAAAGCCTGCATTGTTGAAAGTAAATTATAACAGTGGTCATTTTACCGAGGACAGGAATGAAACCTATTCTAATTTTGCAGATCAATATGCCTTTCTCCTATGGCAGTGCGGCCATCCGGAGTTTCAGATGAAGTAAAATCCTAAAATAGAAATACTTAAATAATAATTATTACCAATCAGCAAAAAACTCAGCGATTCAAAAATTAAATTCATCAATGAGTCAGGGCACTTTCCATGGATAGAACAGCCGGCGAAATTTTTTGAATTGTTGAGAAAATTCGTTTTTGAGGATTAGTGTATTCGGAAATCGTTTCAAGAATGGCTGAAAATTGTAATCTTTTAAAAAGCAAAATAACCAGTCATTAAGAATAACACAAACCGTCCGGCAATCCCTCATACCTTTGCACCATGGCTGAAGATTTAAGTATAATCACCGGAAGCAAAACAGAGCAATACACCTCACTTATTCCGCAAATCAAAGGATTGTTAGAGGGAGAGCCAGACCTGGTAGCAAACCTTGCCAACATCACCGGCGCTTTGAAAGAACAATTCAACTGGCTGTGGGTGGGTTTTTATCTTGTCAAAAAAGATGAACTGGTGCTCGGGCCTTTTCAGGGGCCAATCGCCTGCACGCGCATCAAAAAAGGGAGAGGTGTATGTGGCACCGCGTGGGAAAAAGGAGAAACATTAATTGTTCCCGATGTTAACAAATTCGCAGGCCATATTTTTTGTAACAGCACTTCAAAATCGGAGATCGTCGTACCCATCAACAGAAATAATGTAGTTGTTGCGGTGCTGGATGTCGATAGCACTGAATACAACCATTTTGATGAGACAGACCGGCATTATCTGGAAGAAATAGTTAAACTGATTCAATTCTGAAAAGTTTGTCACTGGCCATTCTTATTTCGGATGAAAAAGGATAGAATCCGCAGTTTTTTTCATTATGATTAATTGGCAGGTATACCCGGTGGAAATTTGAAACGGATGAACGGCAAACAGGATTACCGGCAGGCAAATTTTATGGCGTAATTGCTCCAACTATCAAAGATGTCTATTCGTAATGCAGTTTTATCCCTGATGGATATCCAGCTTACTTTGACGAAGGCGATATCTTTTTTTGGAATTTTTAATTCAAAATAATAATATCCCATCAGCGGTTTATCATCACAGCTTTTCAGGAGCTTAGCCTTAAATGGTCTGTTGCCGAAAAGGCTATCAATAGTAAGTCTTGGATGTAAATCCACAGATGCAGGGCTTATGATGCTAACCTTATCGTATCCCATCCTGGCTCCCTTCAACATGATAGTCCAATTATTTTCCTTTGCCAAAGAAGTAATTGTTTTTCCATTTAATTTGATATCGGCAGTTCCTGTCCGGAAAAAATTAATGGCAGTATCTTCACTCATTTCTATCCGGTCCGCCTTCCAGTTCACAGGAAATGTTTTGGGACGGCCAACCGCCCAGTCTCCAACCTGCGTGTAACCGGTACTGTCATATAATAACTTTTTTACCAGGTCGTACAATTCTGTTTTTGGAGCCTGGGCTTGTACAATAAAGGATAGCATGCAAAAAAACAGGATCAGTGGGAATGATAATGTGCGCATATTGCTTAGAATTTAAAATAAATAATTCGCAATATTTCACAAGATGGTTGGAACCGCATATAAATTTAATTAGAAATTCGATCAAAGAGATATTTAAATAAAAAAAATGTTTGGGAACCGTCCTTTTCAATTACCTGAAAAAGGAGTTAATATCTTACATCCATCCAATCTTTCAATATAGATATTTGCAGTTTGGGTTGTAAAATTCAGCCTCAATAAGAATCTTAGTAAAGAGACAAAATATTCTTCCGATTGTAAATAATACTCGCTAACTTTTCATAATCTTTCGAGAAACTGACATGAGGTGAAATTTTATTAAACTAAAACTTCGACCTGAATGCTGATCAGAGATTTTTTACCTGAAAAAGAATTTTCCGAATACGTTCGGTGCGTGAGAATCGTACACATGAAGCCCACACAGGATGTTTCGGACTTTTCAAAATATTATGTTCCCAAACCTGAGATGGTATTGCATGCCATTGTAAAAGGAGTTCAAAAAATTTGTTTGACGACCACGCCCGCGGAGGAATTTGAATTTAGTTGCTTTTTGTCGGGACAACAAACCAATCCCTTTATTTTAAAAAACAAAGGAGAATTATTGAATGTCCAGATAGTTTTTAATCCGACTGCCTTCTTTAAAATTACCGGTATCCCTTCCTCTGAAATGGCAAATAAATTTTTGGATGCGCCTTCAATTTTTGGCGACAAAATATTTTCTTATCATGAGCAATTGCAACATGCAGGTTCTTATGACGAGATGATTCGTGGAGTCGAAAAGTTTATGGAAAGTATTCTGAAAAATGTGATAACTAAAAAAGCAAGGATTGACCATCTGTTTTATCTGGATGCCAATTCGGATAACCTTTGTTTTATCAAAAAACTTGCGAAAGAGGCTTTTCTGAGTAATAAACAATTTGAACGGATTTTCTATGAACAGGTGGGAATAAACCCCAAAATGTATTTTAAAATCGTTCGATTTTTTAAGGCGTATAATATCAAAAATGCCAGGCCTGATTGGGATTGGCTGCGTATTGCGGCCGAATGCAACTATCACGATTATCAGCATTTATCCAAAGATTATTTGCAATTTACCGGTTTCACTCCCACACAGTTTCACCGGCAAATCGAATCGGTCTCTCCTGAGAGGCAGCTCGGTATTGCAAATGAAATTTATCAACAACGTTTTTGCCAAAAGATGGAGAATCAGTGAGCATACTGGCGGCTCTGATTGAATCTGTATTACCAAAAGACAGCAATAGGATTTCAATCAGTGACGGATTGATATTAAATGACAAAAAAATGCGGCAACATTTAATAATGATATGGCCGATATCTTGTTCTATCATGATTGCAGCCCGGAAGATAAAGACCTTTGCACACAAAAATTTGTGCCCGCAGTCATTGGCTGTTCCGGGTACTCAGGTTCATGTGACTGATGAAGTATATGGGAAAATACCGAAGTATTATATTTTATGCACAGAAAGCAAAGACCTTGATAAATCCATTTTGCCAATCCGGGTCAAATGTGATATAGTCATGGAAATTAAATCGAGCCACTCACCATTTTTTTCTCATCCTGAAGAACTGGTAAATGTTTTATCTGAAATATAATGGGTGAATAAATTGCACCGCAACTTTTTTGTGTGTTGAAAGTGGTGATATTTCGAGTTAGTTCATCAATTAAATAAAAATTTCAAATTCATCAGAACTATTTCCCCGATGGCAATGTTTTTGTATTTCGCCAAAAAAATTAAAAACAGGGACGCCTGCTCAGGAGGAACGCCCGTTTGTATAAACCTGCTTCCTTGTATAATCTGCTCCTGCTAATTTTACACCTGATTAATTCCGCTTTTCCGAGCGACTCCTTCTGCCCGACCTTTTGCCGAAGGAATAATTTGGAAATATTGAAAAGTCTCCAGCCAAAAAATCCTTCTCCTGAAAATCCCGCTTAGGTAGTTCAAAGTTTAATACCGCAATTCTGTGTTCAAAAATGGAATTGCTGTCAGGTTAAATATCCGGTCAATGAATCTTCTTATTGATGGTAATATTTCCTGCAGTAAACCAACATTGAAAATATGATTTTGCTATGAGTATTACGGCATGTCATATTTTCTTCATGTCCTTCTTATGAACATGAAAGATGCGAGTGAATAAAATCCGAATCCCACCAAATTATCAGTGATTTAATTCACCCTTAAATATTATATTATGAAACAGAAAATTAATTTTAAATCAGCAGTAGTATTCCTGCTGTTTTTTATCTGCGCTTGTTCCAAAAATGAAGAGAAGTATAATCCCCCGGTGCCCCCTGCTCCGGAAGTCCATGGGCAAAATCCTAATGGTATTTATATGTCAGGGGTATCATTTAATGCAAATGTGGGTGGTACTTCCTATTGGAAAAATGGTGTACAGATAAAACTGAGTGAAATAGCAAAGTCCGCATTTTCTTCTTCTGTCTATCTGGAAAATGGTGATTTATACATTGGAGGGGCAGAACTTTATCCGGGCAAAGATTTCACCGCTGTGTATTGGAAAAATGGAGAAGCTGATTATTTAACCGATGGTTCGAATCCGGCATTTGTAACAGATATAGTTGCGGATAAAGGAATAGCCTATGTTGCAGGGTATGAACGTATTGGTAACTTCAATGTCGCAAAATACTGGAAAAACGGATCTGAACGTGTTCTTTCAAATGGAACCAGTGATGCCTATGCCAATGCAATCGCAGTTAACGGTGTTAATGTTTATGTTGCGGGTACCGAAGTTTACCCTACGGGAAGTGTGGCAAAGATTTGGAAAGACGGTTATGCAATTGATTTGACAAGTGAAGGGCAAAATGGAGTGGCCACTGGGATTTTTGTCAATGGCAAGGATGTTTATGCATCCGGCTGGTATGAGGAAGGGAAAGTAAAAATTCCTTTTTTTTGGAAAAATGGCCAGCTTCTGAGGTTGTTTAGCAAGGCCGAGAATGCGGTCACTTCCAAAATATTTGTTTCAGGCAATGATGTGTATGTTTTGGGCAACGAAACGATTTATGATCCTGTAACTTCTCATCCTGTTAGTACGGGTGTGTATTGGAAAAATGGGAATGAAATATTACTGACGAATGATAAGGAAGGCTCACAGGCCAATTCCCTTTTTGTGTCAGGAACAGATGTTTATGTGGTGGGATTCAGAGGGTCTTTTGAGAAGATTAAGCATGGCTATTGGATTAACGGGGATTTTGTTCCGCTTTATGATTCCATGAATTGTACAGGCCTGGATGATATTTTTATTGTAAAATGATTCGTTTCGTGAGGAATAAAATAGCTTCTGTTCCGATTTTTAATTTGGGATCATTCAATAATAGTTGCAAATTAATTTGAAAGAAAAATTTAATCCTTCAGGAGGAATAAGTTTTTCTTTCATTTTTTTCGGTTTTAAAAAGACTGACAATAATTATTGACAGGCACAGAGTTTCATCAGGGCTTTGATTTTTAAATATTGAAAAATGTAAAACTCAAAATAGGGTGAAAAAACCCTGGCTATAAGCGAATTTACAGAGGATTTTGTCTTAAATTGGTAAGCCAAATACCAACGGGATATGAGATTTGCTCTCTCAATAATCTGTCTTGGTTTTTTTGTGAATACCTATTCACAATTGGGTCAACAATTGCATTATCGATTCCAACATTTGAACCGCAACAACGGATTGGCCGGTGAGAGCATTATTGGTATGGCCCAGGATGATAAAGGATTTATGTGGATGATTTCATTTTACGACGGCATTCAGCGATATGACGGTGTGCGATTTCAGGATTTTAGCGACAAATTTGAGGGAGTCGGGAAAGATGGAATCGTGTTCGAAGCCTTAAGGTCAGTCAATGGCAGGTTGTATATAAAGTCTAACGGTGATGTTTATACCTTAAATTCCTTTAGAACCAGATTTATTAAAAGTGAATTACCAGATCAATCAAAACCGGGCCTTGTTTTTTGGGATGAGAAGGGGATGAAGTGGGAGCTTTTTGCTGACCGGCTGATTTGCTACACAAATAAAAATTCCGGAGAGAAACCCACGGAACTCAGGTTATATGAAGGTCTCAAAGGTGTAAGTTCGAATTTAATCTTTGATTCTGTAAGGCAACAATACTGGTATTGTGAAACTGATGCTATCAGATTATTCGATTTGAAATCGGGAAAAGCATATTCTTCCACAGGGCAATTCAAGCACACTCTGTTTCAATTTCTGCGAAAAAAAAATAAATATATCTATTCGGCTATGCTGTTGGACAAAGACCTTAATTTATGGGTAGCGCGTTGGGGAAGTTTGTTCAGGTACAATTTGAAAACAGAAGAAATAAAAGAGTACGTTTTCCCGGATTCTTCTAAAAGTCTGCACCTGAATCAGAAGGATGTGTCTCCCTTCCAGGTCAATTCTTTTTTTCTGGATCACTACGGGCAATTGTGGCTTGCGACGTATGGAAAGGGCTTGTTGAAATACAATAAAAAGAAGGATGCTTTTGATTATGTTCTTTCTTCAAGAGAAGATCCTTTTTCTATCAGATACAATTTTGAAATTTTTTCATTGTACCAGGATGATCAGGATAATATCTGGGTAGGCACTGACAATGGAATCAGTATTTTTAATCCATACCACGATTTTTTTAGAACAATTGCGCATGATCCGGCAAATTCGAACTCATTGCCGCGGTCCGAAATTCAGGTGTTGTTACAGGTGAAGAATGGTGATATCTGGATTGGTACATGGGGAGGTGGGATAACTGTTTTTGACAGTGCATTCAATTTCAAGTCACACTTGTTATTTGCAGAAACAAGTGCAAATTTGGTATGGGGCCTTATTGAGGATACCAAAGGCAAAGTTTGGGTTACCAGTCAGGCCGGATTGATAAACAGGGTCAATCCTATTACGAAAGCCATAGACAGTACTTTTTTTCTGGGGAGCAGCAGGTCCACAATCAGAAGTGTATTGAAAGATGCATCCGGAAATATTTTTTTTGGATTGCACAATGGGAAAGTGATTAAGTGGCTGGCATCACAAAATAAAATCGCAGAGCTTAATTATCAGAAATCCGTAAACGTAACAAAACCCATTATCAATTTGTTTACCGATGAAAAGCAAAATATCTGGGCTTCCAATCTCCGCGGGATTTACAAATTGGATACCGAAAAAATGATTTTTACAGATTCCTTCTTTACCTCTCCAGAAAGGAAATTCAGTACAATGGGATTGGTGAGCAGCAGATTTAATGACAGCGCCATTCTGTTAAGCAATTTAAATGGGGGAGGTGGCTACTTTAATGCCGAAACAAAAACATTCCGGCCGTGGAATTTTCGCGATGAACTGCAAGCTGCCCGGATTTCAGCCATCAAAACAGACCATAACGGAAATATTTGGTTCACGTCAGGTTTTGGAATTTATTATTTCGCAGCAGGAAAAGAAAGAGAAGTAAATAGCATAGCAATTCCCGACGGCATGCTCCATTCAGCATTCATGCCCACTCCGATTATTTCATTGAAAGATGGTAATTGGGCCTCTGCTACCTCTACGGAGTATGTTATTTTCAATCCGGAAAACCTGATAAAGAGAAATATAAAAAATAAACCGGTTACCATTTCAGGTTTAAAAATTTTTGAAAACCAATTCCTGATTGATTCATTTCTCATCAAAGGCATGCCCGTTGTACTCAACCACAATCAGAATTTTATTACCATAGAATTTTCCCCGCTGACTTATAATGCCGTCAACACTACCAAATATGCTTATAAACTTTCTGGCATCGATGAAAACTGGGTAATGGCCGATGGTTCATTATCAGCAGGGTACACAAACCTGAAACCCGGTGAATACACCTTTTCTGTAAGGCCTGAAGGAAGTCTCAATGATGACGCAATAACAACTTTCAGATTTATTATCACTCCTCCTTTATGGAAAACCTGGTGGTTTTACTCCTTTCTGATTCTATCCGGATTGGCTATAACGGTAATGGGTATCCGAAGGAGAATAAAAACGATTCGAATAGAAGCCAATCTGAACCAAAAAGTTCTTGAAACAGAAATGGCTGCATTACGTGCACAAATGAATCCTCATTTTATTTTCAATTGCCTCAGTGCGATTGATAACCTGATTCAGAATGATGAGAGAGACAGAGCCACCAGTTATCTGGCCAGGTTTGCCCGCCTGATCAGGAATGTGCTGGAAAGCTCTAAGAATAATGTAATTCCTTTCTACAAAGATTTTGAAACCATTCAGTTGTTTATCGATTTGGAGAGATTCAGAAGCAATGGAAAATTCAGCTACCAGTTACAGGCAGATCAGGAACTGTTGAATGGAGATTATAAAGTGCCCCCCATGCTTGTGCAGCCGTTTATTGAAAATGCAATTCATCATGGATTATTCAATAAGGAAGAAGGGGATAAACATCTCAGGGTTGATGCAAAACTCGATAAGGATTTTATTGTTTATACAATATCTGACAATGGTGTCGGGAGAAAAAAGGCGGAAGAACTGAAAAATATAAACCGGCCGGCACACATGTCTTATGGCATCCGTATTTCACAGGAAAGAATAAAAAACTTCAATCGCCATTTACCGTCAAATAAATTGGGAAATGTTCAGGATAAGGATTTGGTGGTTACGGATCTCAAAGTGAATGGTGAATGTGCAGGGACTGAGGTCAAGTTAAGACTGAAGATTAATTCAAATATTTAAATATTCATTTATGCTGTCAGCTATTTTGATTGATGACGAAGAAGCAAGCCTGAATTCATTAAGGCAGAAGATTGTAAAACATTGCCATGAAATAGAGATTCTGGCAACCTGTACAAAAGCCGAAGAAGGGCTTTCTCTGATTGAAGATCTTCATCCCGATATGATATTTCTCGATATTGAAATGCCCATCATGAATGGTTTCACCCTTCTTCAAAAACTTGATTATAGGAATTTCGAACTTGTCTTTGTTACTGCCTATGATCATTACGCACTAAAAGCCATTAAGTACAGTGCGCTGGATTATTTGTTGAAACCAGTTGAGGTTGAAGATTTGAAAGCAGCAGTTAAAAAGGCAATTGAAAAGAAACAAAACCTACCCAATAAACGGTTGGAATTTCTTTTGGAAAACATGATCAGCAATAATAAAAGGTTGAACAGAATTGCCATTTCATCTGTGGAAGGCCTGCAATTTATCAGGGTTGAAAATATTGTATATCTGGAAGCGAGCGGCAATTACACCAATGTACATTTGGCAGAGAAAAAGAAATATCTCAGCAGCCGGAATATGAAAGAATATGAGGATTTGCTGCCACCAGACAATTTTATCAGGATACACAATTCCTATATCATTAATAAAAATTTTGTGGAAAAATACATTCGTGGCGAGGGTGGACAGGTAGTACTCGAGGGAAACATTACCCTCGATGTTTCCAAAAGAAGGAAATCCGATTTCTTAAGTTTAATTGGGATATAAAAAATTAGAGTGTATCATCGCGAAGACCCTCAAAAATTTATTTATGTAGAGAAGGTGAGTGATATTATAATCCAACTGAAAACCCATCTTTCAATTTCCGAATAATTCTTTTCCCAAAATCTAACTCTTGTGAAATACCTCAACGTTGAGATCGAGATTTACATCCTTGCCCGCGATAACGGCTCCCGTTTCGAGAGTGGCATTGTATTTTAAGCCGAAATCAAAACGATTTATTTTACCGGTAATTTCAAAACCAGCTCTTTCTACTCCGGATAGGTTGTCTTTCATCAGGCTTCCTCCATCTACCCGCAACGTGACCAAATTTGTGGTCCCCCGTATGGTAAGATTTCCGGCCATTTCATATTCATCATTGCCTTTATTTGTTATCTGTGTACTTTCAAAAATTATTTTTGGATAATGTAATACATCGAAAAAACTTTCACCTTTCAACATGTCATCCCTGCTTTGCAATTTGGTACTAAGCGAGGTGACATCAGCACTGAACCTGGCTTTTGCTGTTGTGAAATCATAGTCTTTTGTTTCCAACGATCCCTCAAACTTTTGAAATTCTCCGACGATATTCGAGACCATCATGTGTTTAACCTTGAATTGAATCATTGAATGTCCGGGATCTAACTGCCACTTTATTATCGGCATAAGCTACATTTATTTAATTTGATATAAGTTTTAATCAACTTGCAAAGTTATTGCCAAAAAAGGGTCAGCGTTGATCAATCAGTTGGAAAGAAAGAAACGAATGCCAAACCGGATAATCTCCTTCGAATGAAAGCTCAGATCCGGTGGTGCTTGTATTTGGATGGGAAAAATATTACCCAACAAAACGTGCAGACCCGGAACGTAGATATTAAACCTTTATTCATTGCCTGTATGATGTAAATGTTTTCTGAACAGGACAAATTTTTTTGAATTGAGATCAATTAGCTGTGCTGTCTTTTTTCTTCTTCCCAAGTAAACCTTTGAGAAGACCTTTCGCCGATCCTTTTACTTCTTCTTTGATATTTGACGGGGATTTATTTTCAGAAGTATCCGACTTATTTTTTCCGAGAAGCTGGTTCTGTAATTCTTCCTTTGCGGAATTCATCAGATTTTGTTTTACTGATTTCAGGCTGTCTGCTGCCACTGCTTTTGCATTGTCAATTTTAGCCTGTGCAAATTCCTGTACCTGTCCTTTCATCTGGCTGGCAAGGGTTTCTCCTGTTTGTTTCAGATTTACTTCTACTGTTGGTTTGGTCATTGTTCCTCTCAATCCAAATTTAAGACTAACAGTCTCGCCTACACTAACAGGGATCCCTTTTGAACTTACTGACGAAACAAGGTTATTGATTAATTGATTCCCTTTGGCGCCAATCATTGACCTTGGTAACTTCATGTTGATGGTGTAATCCATTGATTGATCCAATCCCTGCAATCCGCCAATTTCCATATCAATGCCATTAGTTTTCAGGTTGAATGGTTTTATCAAAACCTTTCCATCGGTAAATTCAAACCCGGCAGTTACATCCCTCATGGAAATATTCTGGAGCTGGGACACGTTCAGCGTGGAAGCAATTTTATCCAATGGGGCAAACTTGCTGAGTACACCCTCGATAAGAAAGAGATTTCCTGCTCCGGTAAGGGTATTCAAATCAATGTCCATTCCGTCTTCCATTGAGCCTTTGGCATTGAGTGATGATGTAAGTTTGCCTGCCAGAAATTTGCCAATCGGCATCAGTTTCTGAACTGTATTAAAGGCATAAAAGGTCTTCTGAATATCAACCTTATTTACCTTGTAGTTCAATGATATGACGGGTTTCGCAGGACTTGATTTGGTGCTGTACGATCCATTGATGGTCATATCTCCTCCCAGCGCATCTCCATGAATATTGTTCAGATTTATTGTTTGATCGTGGATGGTAAGTGAGCCTGTCAGATTTTCAATATCCAGTTTATCGTATTTTAATTGATTCACTTTTGTGTTTAATGTTACATCCAGGTTCGATGGAACTTTAAAGACCGGCTGTTGAGCAGATGACGAAGTGGTTCCGGAATTGAGCCCCATCCAATTGTTTAAGTTGACCTTGTCCGCGTTTAAGGTAAGGTTTGCATTCAAAGGCTTACCTGCAAATACATAATTAAACAGATTGTTGATTTTTCCGCTACCGGAAAATGTGGTTTGCAAGTATTCACCAATCAGTTTGCCAATGATAATTTGGGAGGGATTGAAATTTGTTTCAAGAGAATTGATCAAAATGCCGGAAGGATATTCTTTTGAAATGTATTTGAAATTATTGAGTAATATATTTCCGGCTGCATGAAAATTCTGATATTGTTTCTTTTCCAGATCAGCCACATTTCCTTTAATTGATATGTCGCTGTTTAATAAACCGGAAAGAGACGTTCCTTTTTCCAGTTTTGCAAATCCGGTGATTTTTGAAAGATCGATTTTCCCTTTTGCTGCTGCATCCACAAATCTGCTTGTAACCGGATTTTTCAACAACAACCTGAAATCGAAAGGATCATTGTCAATTTGGAAATGTCCCGAAGAGATATCCAATACCGTGTTATCGGTATTTCCATCCGGGTTGTCCACCGATGCATTAATATTGATCTGATCTATTGATTTTGGAAGATCAGCATATTTGAATGATCCGTTTTTAACATTAAGGGATACACGAAATCCGGGGAGGGAAGAATTGCTGTATTTCCCTTTGATATTTCCTTCAAATGATGCAGTGCCCTTTGCAATAACATCTTTAAAATCGTTTTTGTAAATGGCAGGCAGCAGGGAAATCAAATCTTTAAAATCGGTTTCAGCCGTCTTAAAATATATATTCATGTCATAACCGTCAGCCAGGGTTTTCAATGTCCCGTTTCCCGTAATTTTTAGTGCATTTAACAGGATATTCAAATTCTCAAAACTATAAGTGTCAGTTGCGTTGTCGATTTTTAAATCGGCATCCATACCGGTTTTTGTTTTGTATAAAACCGGCAACAGGCCATAAAAGAAAGTTACTTCATCGGCCCGGGTATTGGTATGCAACGTAAATAATTTATCATTGAAGTTGCCATTTCCGGAGTGTGTCAGATTTTTAATTTCGGCGCTCATACCACTCTCGCGATCATTGTACAATACATATCCATTGCTGATTTCATATCTGGTGAGTTCGAGGTGAAAAGGTTTATTTTCCGATTTTGATTTTTGCTCGGTGGTATCTGTCCTGACAATATTCCAGTTAGCCGATCCATCTTCATTGACAATGGCGTGAATACGCGGTGAATTCAAAAAAAGACCATTGACCTGCATGTTGTTCCCTTTGATGAAACTGATAATGTTTACAGTGGCATCTAATCTTTTTGCGGAAAGTAGCGTGTCACTTTTAAAACTTCCTGTTTCAACCACACTAAGGTGGTCGAGCCCCAGACTAACACTTGGAAAGTGACGGAAAAACGAAATATTGACATCCTTAAAATCGACGATTGCCGTGATGTTTTTGTTGATTTCATTTTTTACCAGTGATGTTATCTTATTTCGGAAAATATATCCCAGTGCGATCAAAAGAATAATAATTCCGAAAACCGATATAAGGAATATTTTTAAAAACTTTTTGAACCTTTTCATAAAATCCGGGTATTGATTAATTGAGTCGAAAAATAATACCATTTATATTAACCATCCAATTTACAAGTTTCTAATTTTCGGAGAAAGGAAAACCTTTTCAATTAATTAACGACTTTGAACAATTACAAAGCCTGCCAGGATGGTTATGAAGACTCATCATCCTTTTAATAAAAAATAAAAAAATTATTTCGGAGAGATTTTTGAGAAAGTGTTTAAGCCGGAGTTCTATGTGAATTCAGCAATGAAAGAAAATCAAATGATGAAACAGGAAATATCAGCACGCTGGATGGGTGAAATGCAGTTTGAATCGTTGGTCAATGGGCATAAAATTATGTTGGATAGCCCGGTGCAATTTGGAGGTAAAGATGCCGGCCCTACGCCCAAACCCCTTCTGCTGGCTGCTTTGGCGGGATGTACCGGAATGGATGTCATAGCTATACTCAGGGGATCGAACCGGATCCCGGAAAGTTTTTCTTTAAAAGTTACCGGTGAAACTGCTCCTGCTCCGCCTTTTGAATATGCTTCGATTCATCTGGTTTACAATTTTGCAGGGGAAGAAAATTGCAAGGGAATTGTTCTTGATGCAGTAAATATCTCGGAAGAAAGATTTTGTGGTATCGGAAAAATGTTGAAAAAGTTTTTGCCCATCACCTGGGAAATCATTTACAATGGAAAACAGATTTTCAGCAACAGCGCAGATTCAATACCGTAAACTTCTGATTGGAAACAATCTTTATTTTGATTTACTGAAGAATACAGGAATAGATGCTGCGATGACAAATAAAATTCCGGTGGTGCACACTCCATTCCATTCAAACAAATGCCATGCATAACTTCCAATGATGGAGCCCAACGCACCTCCAATAAAAAATGCCGTCATGTAAATTGTATTTAACCTTGTCCTGGCGCGGTTATAAAGAGAAGAAACTCTTGTAAGGTTGGGTACATGAGCGGTTTGCAGGCCCACATCAATCAATACAATACCGGCAATGACAATCCATATACTCACTTTTCCGTAAAACATAATTGCATAACCGGCCAACATAACAAGTACACCTATACGCATTGGTAACTGTGGTCCTTTCCTGTCGTTGATTGTTCCGATAAAAGGGGAAATCATGGCTCCCGCCAAACCGACAAAACCAAATAATCCAATGACCGATAGAGAATAATTAAATGGTGGCTTCTCCAGAAAAAAGGCCATTGTACTCCAGAAAGCGGAGATTGCTCCAAACGTGCAACAACCTATCCAGGCACTTTCGCGAACCAGTTTTTGAGAACGGAATAAACGGATTACCGAAATCATCAAAACGCCATACGAGCCTTTGAATCCGGGTTTTTCTCCGGGAACAATTTTATAAACCAGCAATGCCATGATAAGCATCAATCCGGAGGCTATCCAATAAACCGAACGCCATCCCCACAAATCAGCTACCGCTCCGCTGAGTGTCCTGGATAATAAAACTCCTGAAAGCAAACCTCCCATAATGGTTCCGATAACTTTTCCCCGTTCTTCTTCAGATGCAAGTGCAGCGCCCAGCGGAACAAAAACCTGACAAGCTGTAGCCGTTAATCCAATACAAATGCTGAAAAAATAAAGCATTTCTATGTTTTGTGAAACGGCGGCTCCGGCCACTGACAATGCTGCAAACACGTGCATCCAGGTAAGCAGGTTCCTTCGTTGCACCATGTCACCGACAGGCACGATGAAAAACAATCCGAGTCCATAACCAAGCTGGGAGCAGATATTAATCCATGCCGAAGCGTTTTCTGAAGTATGAAAAACATTTACAAAATCGCCCAGTAATGGCTGGCAATAATAAAGATTGGCTACCATGATACCACACGATACTGCCATGAAATATTTTAACACTGACGGAATTCCACCTGTAGCGCTTGCCTGTAAATTATTCGTCATATTTAAAATCCGGCTGCAAACCTTGTTGAAATGTATAAGAAAACCAAAAGTATTTTTTGAAGATGCTTCTTTGAAATGAATGAAAGGTTTAGTTTATCAGGGCATCTGTAATTCCACCCGGTTAAGGCTATCTACTTTGTGGCTGAGCCAATGAACCATCACTTTTTTTTGTTCGCCTGACAACCTTGCTTCGGGATGAAATAATTTATAAGATTTCAGAGGCATCACACCATCCCTGATTTCATCCCGCATGTCCTGGAGTTTACTTCTCTGCCTTAATCCGGAATAGCTGCCAAATTCGTCAAGGTTTAATTCTTCTTTTCCCTCCCGGATGTGATGAGCCATAATCCATGCTGCCGGCTGAGTCTTGAAATACCAGGGATAATTGGTTTGATCTGAATGACAATCCATGCATGCTATCTGAAGGATTCGCTGCACGCTGTCCGGCGGATTGTAAATCCCGGCAAGTGTCTGTGCGGGATTGACTTTTCCCTCATTTCGCTTTGGCCGGATAAACTGGATGGTGATAAAAGCCAATACCAATATTGCAATGATGATTTTAATTTTTTTCATCATGCCATACCGTTATTTAGCCACATGAAGCGTATCCTGAATTTCACCACAATCACTCATCTCATGTCCGAAATAGGGATTATCGATTTCAGGCGCTTCGCTCAACCAGTATGCTTTTTTCATCGGGCAATAATCTTTGTATAAAGTCTGAGGTGTGCCGAATGCTTTTACAAAGGCGAGCATATCCTGACTGAGATTTTCAAAATGTTCACGCTGATGTTTGATGTTGCCTCCATTTTTGGAAATGTGATCGGCATTTTCTTCGATATCACCGGAAAGATCATGGTAAACTTTTTTTTGCCCGGCAGTCATTGTTTCACCTCCAAGCTCTTTGATGGCTTTTAATAATTTACCTCCGACAGTAGCAGCACCATCCGATTTATCATTTGCCAGTTCATTTTTTAAGTCCAGATAATTTGCAACGACAGCTCCCGGCCCTGACGCAACTTCTTTCACTTGTACTGAAGGAGCTTTGGTTTCACTTTGCTGAGCTGCCGGACTGTTGTCTGTTTTACTTTTATTGCTTCCGCAGGAAACCAGGGTTGTTACGGCGATGGCTACAATTGAGATTGATATTTTCATTATTCAATAACTTTAATTTTAAGATCAGATAAAATTTTTTTGTGTGAAAAAGAAAGGAGTTATAAACGCTGACTTCTTCTGACAGATGCAAAAATACATGTAAGAATTTGCTGTTTGAAAAATTCCGGCAGATTGAAACGTGATCAGTGAACAACCAGATTTTCATCAAAGGGGTCTTTTCACAAAATCCAGACCACTCTTGATTGACCTTATTTATTAGTGAGGAACTTATTATTTTTTTACCGATTGATGATGGATACCGGCTTCCCGGTTTTTAAAATGCAACTATCCACCAAAGAAAAATAAAGAACAAATAAAATAAAAACGAAATTTGTGTAATAGTGGCCTCTAAATTTGAATTGCCTTTCCTATTCGTTTTTCCAATTATAAAATTCGTGAATCCTTTTTCTGCCTTGTTACCTGTTCGTAATTTCGGACAAAAGAAATTATGTGTTATTACAACGGAATTAAAATACCTGTTGAGAAATATATCAAACTCAAAGAATTTGAAAGCGTGATTAAGGACCGGGGATTGGTAAATCAATTGCTTGTCAGCGGATTTGATTATAGCCAATATCCTGTTTTGAAAAAGTCCGGTGAAAAAGATTTTGAAGTAGTGGGAATGGAGTGGGGATTCCTTCCTTCGTATATCCAGACCCGTGAAAAAGCAAATCAATTCAGACAAGGTTTTAAAAAAGAGAATGGAACCTGGCAACAGCCGATACTTACATTGAATGCAAAAGGTGAGGAACTGTTATTTCCCAATAAAATTTTTCGTGATGCCGCTCTTCACCGGAGATGTGTGGTGCTCTCTTCCGGATTTTATGAATGGCGTCATGTGAACCTGATGAATGCCAAAACCGGAATGCCTGCCAAATCTGTTACGAAATTTCCATATTACATTACTTTAAAGAACCGGGAATATTTTTTTATGGCAGGTATCTGGCAACCCTGGCAAGACCGTGAAACTGGCGAATACGTGGAAACCTTTGCCATTGTTACGACTCAGGCGAATGCGCTTATGGCTCAGATTCATAACAGCAAAAAGCGGATGCCTGTTGTGCTGAATGAAGATATGGCCTGTGAATGGTTGCTTGGAAATCCGGATGAAAAGAGGATTACACAAATTGCCACATCCCAAATTGATTCTGAAGAAATGCATGCTATTTCAATTGCAAGGGATTTCAGGGAAACTCCTGAACCTACACAGCCCGTGGTTTTTTCAGATCTTCCTCCTTTAAAGTTTTGAAGTTTTTGTTTTGCAGAATTTTTTGAAATTAGTTTTTAATGTTACCAGCTTGCCGTCTGTAATTTTAGTCGCTGCGGAAAAAGCTGATTATTTACCTTAGCTGACACGAATAAACTGATAATTAATATGAAGAATTGGATTTTAGCTTTTAGCTTTTTCCTTCCTGTACAGGCTTTTTGTCAATCGACACTTACCATTGAAAAGATTATGCAGGATCCGAAATGGATTGGCACTTCTCCATCTTCTCCTTTCTGGAGTGTGGGAAGTGATACCCTGTTTTTTGAATGGAACCCGGAAAAAGCGCCGTCAGATTCTATTTATTTTATCACGTTAAAAAATCACAATCCTCAAAAAGCATCTCCCGGGTTGAAAACGAGTCTTATTGCTGACAGAAGTGTGAGATACAATACTGCTCACACGGCAATGGTATTTGCGCATGATGGTGATATCTTTTATAAATCATTAAAACGTGTCCGTTATGTACGGATTACCGAGACTGCTGATATGGAGTCGAATCCTGTTTTTTCTTTTGATGGTAAAAAAGTTGTTTATCAGCGTGGAGATGATTTGTATGCGTGGGATATTGTTTCAGGGCAAACCAGCCAGTTAACACGGTTCATGAATTCAAAACCGGTTAAGCCAATGGAAAAACTTACGGAAGAAGAAAAATGGTTGCAGGATCAGCAGACAAAATATATGCAGGTGTTGAGAGAGAGAAAAGAAAAAGCCGATTTGGAAAAAGCCTATAACGAGGCGCACAAGGTAAAAGACAATATTCCTGAATTGTATTCCGAAGGGAAACCGGTTTTTGGGCTTTCAATCAGCCCGGATGGAAGATCAGTTGCATACAAATTATTTGAAAGGCCCAAAGCAGGGCGGGGAACCATTGTACCGAATTACATTACTGAATCAGGATATACTTCGGATATTCCTGGCCGTCAAAAAGTGGGAGAACCTCAATCCACATCCTCATTGTTTGTGTATGATTTCAAACAGGATACAATGATGAAAATACCAACTGATTCTTTGGAGGGAATACGGCAGATCCCTGAGTTTTATAAGGATTATCCGAAGGAATACGAAAGAATGAAAAAAGAAGATAAGCCCAAATATGTAACCTTTGGATTCAGAAGTGAATGGTCAGCCGATGGCAGGTATTTGCTGACGGATATTTTTTCTATTGATAACAAAGATCGCTGGATTGTACTTTGGGATGCCTATGCACACCGGTTGATTCAGGCAGATCACCAGCACGATGAGGCGTGGATAGGTGGCCCGGGAATGTATGGCTCACTCGGATGGATTGATGACAACACAATTTATTTTCAAAGTGAAAAAACCGGATATTCTCATTTATATACTTACGATGTAAAGACAAACCAAACCAGGGCGCTGACCTCAGGTAATTACGAAGTGCAAAGCACTGATTTGAGCCCGGATAAAAAGTTCTTTTACATTACAACTAATGAAACAGATCCGGAACAGAAACAATTTTACCGTTTAAGAATCAGTGATGGCAAGCAGGAACGCCTGACCACAATGACCGGTGGAAATAAAGTGACCGTATCTCCCGACGGAAAACAATTGGCAATTCTTTATTCCTTTGCCAACAAGCCCTGGGAACTCTATCTGCAAAAAAGTGAACCGGGTAGCAAGGCAGAACAAATTACAGATAAGGCCATGAGTGATGAGTGGAAAGCTTATCCCTGGAGAGTTCCGGACTTCATCACTTTTGAAGCGAGAGATGGTGCACAGGTTCATGCGCGTTTGTTCAAACCTGCGAATGCAAAACCCGGTGCACCTGCGGTGGTTTTCGTACATGGAGCGGGTTATTTGCAGAATGCCCACAGATGGTGGAGCGATGCGTATTTCAGAGAGTATATGTTTGATAATTTTTTGGCGGATCACGGATATTATGTGATAGATGCTGACTACCGGGGAAGTGCAGGATACGGCAGAGACTGGCGTACGGGTATTTACAGGCACATGGGAGGAAAAGACCTGAATGATAATGTGGATGCTGCAAATTATCTGGTCAAAACTTTTGGTGTAGATCCGCACCGGATTGGAATTTTCGGAGGTTCGTATGGAGGTTTCATTACTTTAATGGCCATGTTTACCACACCGGATGTGTTTGCTGCAGGCGCCGGATTGCGTTCCGTAACAGAATGGGATAATTACAATCATGGATACACGAGCGATATTCTCAATGAACCCTACAATGACAGCATAGCTTATCATCGCAGCTCACCTATTTATTTTGCTGAGGGATTGAAAGGCCATTTATTGATGTGCCATGGTATTGTGGATCAAAACGTACATGTGCAGGATATTATCAAACTCACACAAAGATTAATTGAGTTGAAAAAAGAAAACTGGCAACTCGCTCTTTTCCCGATGGAAAATCACGGTTTCGAAGAACCGACAAGCTGGATGGATGAATACAAACGCATTTTCAATTTGTTTGAAACGGTTTTGAAAAAATAGCAGGCGCTGAATTTTTCTATTATAAAAAAAATGCTGTCCGTGTGGGCAGCATTTTTTCTGAGTGCAGTATTAGTATTATTAAAGAATCAATGCGAGTAAGACAATGGCAACGACAACTCCCAATCCGAGCCAGGCCCATTTTTGTCTGTTTTTCCTTACCTCTTCAGCTCCGGGAATGATGTAAGATAAAAGAACCCCGATAAGTCCTGTTAATATCCCGAGTGCAAACCATCCTCCGTTAAATCCATCTGTAAAATCCCTGCCAGCCATCATGTTGCTGATCTTTTGTGTATTCACGGTATTATCTGCCGAGATGGCTTTCCTCAGTTTTCGCTGGCTCAGTTTAAAACTGATCTTTTGAAAAATGTTTAAATGCTTTCCTGAAAGTAATTCGTACTCTTTTACTTTCATCTGAGATAAATCTTTCAGACTGACTGTGTGATTATTTCCCAGGGGCAGGAAAATCTCCGTGGCTTTTGGGGGTGTTGTAGTATTTACAAATGATGCAAAAGTTAACCCTCCAAAGACGAGTGCGAGGAGCAGGATGCCGATTTTTTTCATGGGTGAATTTTATTTAAATGGTTAATGAAATCAAAATAATTTTAAGCCATTGTAAATATATAAATGATTATCTTCCCGTAAGTAAATAAATATCAACATCTTTTTCAGGTAAATCGTACGATGGTTTAAAGTTTTTTTCTGCCTGAAAGGTTTTACATGAAAAATGCTGGCTTTGGACGAGATGGGTGAAATAAAAAGACCGTTTTGAAAATTGATTCCAAAACGGTCTGCAAAGATTTTTCAGAGATGAAAAAGCGTTATTCAGCTTTGTCTTCCTTCTTTTCTGAGTCAGGGTTTTCAGCAATAGCCGTTGGGGCTGGAGCCGGTTCCTCTTTTTTGGGAGCTACTCTTTCTCTTTTTACATAAGCAGGACGTGAGGCTGCTCTTTCTCTTTTGTGTTTCTCCTGCCTTTTGGCGAATTCTGCATCATGGTCTTCACTCCATTTGGTGAATTTTTGCATGGCAGCCGCTTCGTCAAACAAACCGAGTGAAACGCCTCTGAGTAAATGCTTCAGGTATAAAACACCTTTGAAACTCAAAATTCGCCTGACAGTATCAGAGGGTTGTGCCCCCTTGTGTAACCATTCAAGGGCTTTTTGCCTGTCGATTTGAATAGTTGCAGGAACTGTCAACGGATTGTAGGTTCCAAGTTTCTGAATGAATTTACCGTCTCTGGGACTTCTTGAATCAGCAACGACTATGAAATAAAATGGTCTCTTTTTAGAACCATGACGTTGCAATCTCATTTTTACAGCCATAAAAAATAAAAATTTTTTTTGGGTGGTGAAATAATTAGGTTAATAATAAAGGAGTGCGAAGATAACGTTCGCAATCTAAATATACAAAAGTTTATAAATTATTTTGAACTTTTGTGAACAGGCTTCAATTTTAAGCCTTAACAAATTGTTTGACTGATTTTTGATCAAAGATGGAGTCTGCCCGTTTCCCTATTCAATTCTTTTATTATTTTCGCCGCATGGGACTCAAACAGCCTGGGAGTAAAGAAAAGTATTTTCAGCATACTCTTAAACAAGAAGTTTCAATTTCAGGAGCCGGTATTCATACCGGTAAATTTGTGACATTAAATATTAAACCTGCAGCCCCTAATTATGGAATTCAATTTCAAAGGACTGATCTCTCCGGTAGCCCGCTAATCAAGGCAGATGTGGATAATGTGGTTGAAACAAACCGCAGTACCACCATTGAAGCCAATGGTGGTCGTGTGGGCACCATTGAACATCTGATGGCTGCGCTGACCGGCATGGAAATAGATAATGCACTTATTGAAATCAATGGTGAGGAAGTTCCTATTTTGGATGGCAGTGCAGGATGTTTTATTGAGGAATTGTCAAAAGCGGGAGTAAAGCAACAGGAAGAAGAAAAAATTTATTACCATTTGCACCACAATATTTCATTTGAAGATCATGAGAAAAAAGTGGAAATGGTGGCCCTTCCCTATGAAGGATATCGAATTAACACTTTAATAGATTTCAACAGCAAAGTGTTGGGAACACAACACGCAGATTTGAGAAGGATTTCGGATTTCAAAACTGAAATAGCTCCCTGCCGCACCTTTTGTTTCTTTCATGAGCTGGAAGCCCTCGTAGAAAATAATCTGATCAAAGGCGGTGATATCAACAATGCAATTGTAGTGGTTGACAAACCTGTTGATGAAAAGCAGGTAAAAAGAATATCTGATATTTTCCATAGAAATGATATCAGGGTAAGTGAAACAGGAATTTTGAACAACCTGACTTTGCGTTTTCCCAATGAGCCTGCAAGGCATAAATTGCTTGATGTGGTTGGTGATCTGGCATTGGTTGGTTATCCGTTCAAAGCGCACATCATTGCCAACAGGCCCGGCCATTCAACAAATGTCAGGTTTGCAAAAAAAATAAAAGAACACATAAAAGAATATAAGTATAAAGAGGAAGTCCCATTTTATGATCCATCTTTGCCGCCGTTGCTGGATATCCAAAAAGTTACCAGGACATTGCCACACCGGTTTCCGTTTTTACTGGTTGATAAAATAATTGAGTTGACATCAACCCGTGTGGTAGCAATAAAAAATGTAACTTACAATGAACAATTCTTTCAAGGTCATTTTCCGGGAAATTCTGTAATGCCGGGAGTGCTCATTGTGGAAGCATTGGCTCAGGCTGGAGGATTTATCGCAATTCCACAGAATTCGGACGATAAATATGATACTTACTTTATGAAGATTGATAACTGTAAATTCAAACAAAAAGTGGTGCCGGGTGATACACTCATTCTGAGAATGGAATTGATGCATCCCATAAGAAGAGGTGTGTGTGAAATGAAAGGTACCGCCTTTGTAGGTGACAGGGTGGTGGCAGAGGCCATTCTTACCGCTCAAATTGTAAAAAGAACTCATTCAAATGATTAGCCCCCTGGCACATATTCATCCTGATGCAAAAATTGGCAAGAATGTCCGCGTGGATCCATTTGCCATGATAGAAGGTATTGTGAAAATCGGCGACGGTACTCACATCATGTCAGGAGCTGTAATAATGGATCACACCACCATTGGCAGAAATTGTAAAGTATTTCCCCACGCAGTTATAGGCGCCATTCCTCAGGATTTGAAGTTTGACGGGGAACTGACTACCGTAGAAATAGGAGATAATACAACTGTCCGCGAGTGTGTAACGATTCACCGCGGAACCCGTGAAAAATGGAAAACCACCATTGGAAGCAATTGCCTCCTGATGGCTTATTGCCATATTGCCCACGATTGTGTAATCGGCAACAATGTGATCATTGCAAACGGGGTTCAACTGGCAGGCCATGTTGAAATAGGTGATTACGCAGGTATTGGAGGGCTGGCTGTTGCGATTCAGTTTTCTCATATCGGAACACATGCCTATATTTCGGGTAATTCAGAAATTGTAAAAGATGTGCCTCCCTTTATCAAAGTAGGAAGAAAACCTTTGAGCTATGAAGGAATCAATGCGGTTGGTTTGCAAAGGCGCGGATACAGCAGCGAAAGGATTACCAATATTCAGGAAATTTATAGAATTGTATATTTAAAAGGATTAAACGTATCTCAGGCTACTGCCCGGATAGAACGTGAGATTCCGAATTCGGATGAAAAGGCCGAAATTCTTAGTTTTATTAAAACCAGCAAGAGGGGAATCGTAAAACATTCTTTTCATGAAGCCTGCGAGGAGAAACCTCAAATTATCAGCAAATAATTATGCGCATTCAACTCGGGAATGTTGGCAAAAGGTTCAATTCAGAATGGATTTTTAAAAATGTAAATTTCCGTTTTGAAGACGCGGGTAAATATGCAGTTACAGGGCCTAACGGATCGGGCAAGTCAACTTTTTTGTTATTGATCGCCGGTTTTATTTTACATAACAAAGGAACAATTTCTTATGTACAGGATGAAACTGAAATTTCTCCTGAAAAAATTAATCAGTATGTTTCATTGGCTGCCCCCAATCTTGAGGTAGTGGAAGAAATGACATTGAACGAATTTTTTCATTTTCATTTTAAAATGAAACCTGCTATTGAATCCATGGATTTCAAAGAAATGGCAGAATGGGTTGATTTAAAAGATTCATTTCACAAGCAAATCAGGTATTACAGCAGCGGTATGAAACAAAGGGTCAAACTCGCTCAGGCAATATTCAGCAATGTGCCGGTGATTCTGTTAGATGAACCTTTAACCAACCTTGATAAAGCAGGCAATGATATGTATTACAGGTTGATTGAAAAGTTTGCAGCCGACAGATTGGTTATTGTATCGAGCAATGATGAAAGGGAATATTCTTTTTGCAATGAACAATTAAAAATTTCTGATTTTAAATAAACGGTAATGTAAAGGACCACCGGGAAAATGACTTTTGATTTATATTATATTTGCGACTTTAAAATTTCAATGTGAAAGGATTTAAGGTTGTTTTAATCATTGCACTCATTGTTATTGCCGACCAGGCTTTGAAAATTTATATCAAGACAAACTATCACATAGGAGAGTCTCACAACATTATTGGGGAGTGGTTCAGGCTTTATTTTATAGAGAATGAAGGAATGGCCTATGGCTGGAAATTTGGGGGGCAATGGGGGAAAATATTCCTGACTGTTTTCAGAATGGGAGCTGTGGTATTTGGTGTTTTCTACATCAGGAATATCATCAGAAAGAAAATGCATCCCGGGTTTATTTTTTGTGTGGCGTTGATTTTTGCCGGGGCGCTAGGAAACCTAATCGACAGCCTGTTTTATGGGTTGATTTTTGAATACAGCAGCCCTGTTACCATGAATGTAGCGCACATTTTTCCACAGGTGGGCTATGCCGGATTCCTGCATGGCAACGTGGTGGATATGCTTTATTTTCCGATAATCAGAAATGCCACCATCCCTTCCTGGGTGCCGGTTTGGGGAGGAAGTGATTTCGAATTTTTCAGTCCTATTTTCAATATTGCAGATGCATCTATTTCTATCGGGATTATTACAATCCTTCTTTTTCAAAAGAGGTTTTTTAAATCGGCCGCAGGACAGGACCCTGCCAAATCAGAGAAGGAAAAACCGGTTCATGAAGAAATTTCTAATATCTGAAATTTAAATTGTATAATTTTAGATCGCAATAGGGGTAATTCTACCTGAGTAAAAATATAATTAATCTCCCCATGAAAAGATTATTTCTATTTCATCAAAAAAAGTTATGGTTGTTGCCTTTTCTTTTTCTTACCATTTTTTCCTGCCGTAAGGAATACAGCGTAGAAAATCCGAATAACAACCCGCTTGCTGCAGGGAACTGGCAGTTCAAAGAAGGCGGAACACAGTTCGCAGGTGATATTGATACGGCATTCATCAGTGATGCCAACCAACTCAAGGAACTTCACTTAATGGGAACAAGCAACGACGGTACCCAACAATTTAATCTGATTCTGTTTGGTAATTCTTTCACTCCGGGAACGTACAAGGCCTCGGCTTTTCAGGTTACTTTTCAATATGGAAACAGTGTGCCCTTGCTCTATGATGCAAGCCAGCTCAATGGTGAATTTATTGTAAACATCACCTCTATCAATGATGCGATGGTTACCGGTACATTTAGTGGGACTGCTTTGAAAGGGGATTCTGTGGCAGTAAATATTGTGGAAGGAGTTTTTAAAGCTGAATTTAATACTACTCCTCAGCCGGTATCCTCCGGTGTGCTTGGAGTCAGCAACGGGAGTTGTTCATCGGCAACTATCAGTGGAACCTATACGCAGGGAATTGTAATGAATCCCGGAAACAAGGTGACTGTGCAGGTGACCGTAGCCCAACCAGGCACATATAATATTTATACAGATACCACCAACGGTGTGGTATTTTATGCTAAAGGAAATTTTAGCACAACCGGAGTTCAAAATGTAATTCTGCAGGGAGCCGGAACACCGGTCAATGAAGGAGTTTCGCAATTTGTAGTTCATTATGGAACCAGCCAGTGTTCTTTCAATATTACCTTTCAAAAAGGACTGGCGCCGCCAAATGATTATCTTCCTTTGACAAGTCAGACAGGTTTTAATAACTGGACTTATGTTCAAAATGGCACCGATACTTATTATACCCAGGTGTTATCAGGAAGTTATGTAGTTAATGGGCTATCTTATACGGTGGTAGGTTCAGGAACAAATACCAGTGACGTCCAGAATGATACTGCCGGAATCTTCAGAAAGGGGAATGGCATTTATTATTTACTATTTGACTACAGCAGTTTCACTTCCGCTCAGCAGCCATTAAGAATTGAAACCATTATTCTGAAAGATAATGTACCTGCCGGTACCACATGGGATGGGCCTGAAGTTCCTGTTACAGTCAACGGCATTTCCCTGCAATATCATATCAAATTTACCATTCTGGAAAAGGCGGTACCTGCCACTGTGGGAACATTTGCTTTTCCCGATGTGATAAAAGTGAAGGGTGAATTGTATTCAGGCACCACAAATCTCGGAGTGGGTATGGAATGGTGGTATGCAAAAAATGTGGGGATTGTTTATGAAAAAGACATTTCAGCCGAGACAATTATTCAGAACTACCAGATATTCCCATAAGCCCCGTTTTTTTACTGATTGATTTTTTTGGTTAATTATTCTTTATCAGTTTTTGCTGAATGGTTTGGTTGTTGATGGAAATGGTAACGACATACATACCTGCAGGCAGATTCGAAACATCATTAATAGATATTACATTGTTGCCTCGTGTAGCAGAAAATGCTTTCTTTCGTGCTATCCTGCCATAGCTGTCCATCAACTTAATATCCATCAAACCATCGGTAGATGATTGTACATCGAGCTGTAATTCGGTATTGAATGGATTATTTGCCTTTACGCTAAAAACATTGTTTAAATGATAGAGGGAAACCATCTTGCTGTAGGCTGATTGATATTTTTGACCATTAATCTGTATTCTGTAATAAACGGTTCCATTGAAATCAATCGGATCCTCATGCTGATAAATACCACCGTTGTTGTAAAGGGAAAGGGTAGAATGGATGGTGGTAAATGATTTTCCGTCAATACTTCTTTGAAGTTCAAAGTTTCTGATTCCTTCTTCATTCAGGGTTGCCCATGTAATCGAAGGAATTCCGGAATTGGATTTTCGAACGGAAATGCTTTTAAGAATGTCTGCTAAAACAGAACAATCGTAATTGTAAACCTTCAGAAAGACTTTCTGGCTATTGTTAACAGAACAATTCACATCTGTAAGATTATCTTTTGTGGTAGCCACTTTTACCCGATAATAAGTTCCACTATCAGCGGCTACTGAATAGAAAGTTGTATCTATCACATATTCCCACATTCCATCTTTTAATACAGGCGTCTTGGATCCGCAGACCCCCGTACCTATCCATGTATTGCCACCATCTGTGCTTTTTTCCCAACAGTAATTTGTGTATGTATTGAAATAGCTTCTTACTGTATCATATAGGTTGACAATATTTGCTTTGCATACTTTGGCTGTGTCACTTGGGCTCATAATGAGATTTGGATAACAGGTTGCCAGCGAAATATCATCCAGTACCCAGTCATCACCACCTCCTCCGGGAGCATTGTTCTTGATGGTAATCTTGAAAGAGGTTTCTGTTGGACCTGTTTTATAAATAAACCCTCTTTTTTCCCATTTTTTATTGTACTGCATATTTCCGGTAGTGTAATAATCAATATCATTTATGGTAAATGCAAGATTGGGTAATACCCCCGGAGTGTATGAGGAAATTCCGTCCTGATCTATGCCACAATTGCCACAGATATTTCGTAACCAGGCTGAGAATTCATAATAAGTATTTGGGCACAAACCCGAAACAATATCACTGTATGCTTCACCAGTCGGGAAAGCTGCGTTTACGACAAGCATATAACCACCGTTGGTTCCGGCGGCGGCTGGCAGGTTTCCAGCAGCAGGATCTGCCGCTCCCGTATGATCGCCGATAATATCCCAGAATCCGTTGAATACCCGATGACTGTTTGCAGTTGGTTGGTAGGGCCCGGTATTATCTGTAGTGCCATCTGCACTTGTATTGTTTGCAATAGCGAAGTTACCATCTTTCGGATCACTGGGTCCCATATTCACTATATTGTATCCCGGAACATTAATAGTTCCGGCAGATCTGTTTTGCGTATTTCCACTCCCAAATGAACTTTCGGCAGTAAAACTGGCACTGGAAAAATTATTACATAAGGCCTGGTTGGGGGTGACCATAATACCTGGATATTTGGAGTGTTCAGTTTTCTTGCTTCCACTATTGTCTGTAAAATAAAATGTCCCTGTAGGATATAAGATATCACCGATAGTGGCGGTAACCTGCAATTGGTAGGCTACCAGAAAGAGGTATTCGGTAGAGGATTTCTTTGGTAGAATGGTTTTGTCATTAACGGTGCCGCCTCCGGTATTGGTAGTTATATCTGTAGTACTTACATTTGGTGCGCTGGTACCAATATTAATTCTTAATACCCGGTATCCACCTGGCAATGTAGTATATGCTCCCAGATCATCATTCGAGTTGTCTGTATAAGTTCCCAAAAATAAATTACCCTCATTTGTGATAATCTTCATAGAGTTGGCGACATAATTAAACCCCGTGGCTATTGTGTCCAGATAATACAGGTTTTTTGTAACTGAATTTTTTTTTGCGGTCAACATCATCAATGCCCTGACTTCTATGATATCTCCAGGTTCCAGAGTGCCACCTCCATTTACCCTGGTTACATTCTGATAAGTATAACTAAAAGTGTAGGTCTGTGCAATTGATTGGATTGATGTTGTAAAAAATATTACCAACATCAGAGATAAACTAATTGTAATAAAACGTGATACCATGACTATCGCTTATCAATTATAAATTGGATGAGTGATTGGTTAGTTAACGAATGAAGTACTTCTTTATTGTTGAATTACAATGAAATAGGTCTTTTGAATTTATCTGTCTTTTAGGAGTTTCCTTTGAATTGTTTTACCATTCATAGAAACTGTAAGAATGTATAATCCTGTGGGCAAACCTGAAAGATCATCAAAATAAAACAAATTATTGCCCTTTGTAACATTGGACATTGTTTTTCTCAGCGGTTTACCAAACCCATCCATTAACCTGATATCAAGAATCCCATCGGTGATTGCAGAGACTTCAAATTGTAATTTGTTTATAAACGGATTGTTGTTAACTCGTAGATCGAATATATTTCCTGACTGGTAAAGCGAAACTATTTTGCTGTATGATACCTGATTTCGTTGTCCGTTGATTTGAATTCTATAGTAAATGGTTCCTGTTTCATTTTGAAGATCTTCGTATTGATATCGGCCTCCCATACTATAAATAGCGGGTGTGGAAAAGATCGTTGTAAAGTTTTTGCCATCCACACTTTTCTGAAGGTTAAAACTTCCGGCATCTTCTTCATTCAATGTATTCCATCTAACAGAAATGCTGCCGTTGTTTGTTTTCCTGGCCGAGAGATCCGTTATGAGATTATCCAATACAGAACAATCATAGTTATAAACCTTCATAAATACTTTTTGATTGTTTCCCAACGTACATTCTGAATTGGTAAGGTTACTTTCGGTTGTGCCCACAATGACACGGTAATAAGTACCACTGTCAGCAGCGACGGCATTGAAAACCGTATCCACAATATATTCCCACATGCCGTTTTTCAGAACGGGTGTTTTCAATCCGCAATTTCCCGTACTTGCCCATGTGTTTCCTCCGTCCGTACTCTTCTGCCAGCAGTAATAATTATAGTTGTTGAAGTAGCTCCTTACCGTGTCATAAAGGTTTACATACCCGTTTGCACATGCTTTAGCTGTATCATTCGGGCTCATAATTAAATTGGGATAACAGGTGGCAAGAGATATATCGTCCAATACCCAGTCATTGCCACCTCCGCCGGGAGCATTGTTCTTTATGGTAATTTTAAATGAAGTTTCGGTTGGGCCGGTTTTGTAGAGAAATCCTCTCTTTACCCATTGCTGGTTCCATGGTATCTCACCCGTATTGTAATAATCGATATCATTGATGGTAAAAGCCAGGTTGGGCAATACGCCGGGCTTGTTGGATGAATTATCGGTGGAGTCCCTTCCGCAATACCCGCAAATATTTCTTAACCAGGCGGAGAATTCATAATTAGTATTGGGACACAATCCGGAAACAATATCACTGTATGCGTCTCCGGTCGGGTAAGCTGCATTGACTACCAACATGTAACCTCCGTCTGTTCCCGGGGCTACAGGTGGGTTTCCTGATTGGGGATTGATTGCGCCGGTATGATCTCCAACAATGTCCCAAACATTAAATACCCTTGTGGGTGAAGTTCCGCCATAAGGTACGCCATTATTTGTTGCACCTGAAGCACTTGTGTTGTTTGCTACTGAATATTCTCCATCAACAGGATGGCTGGTGCCCAGGTCTTTTTTGACATAGCCCGGAGCATTTACTACGGCTGCTCTATTTTGCAATGTTCCGGTTCCAAAACTACTTTCAGCACTAAAACTGGCGCTGGAAGAGTTCACACAAAGCCCGTCGTTTGGAGTGACTTTAATTCCTGAATAGTCGAACCTTTGCCTTTGATTTATCCCATTGTAATCTTTATAATAAAATGTGCCGGTTGGATAAATAATATCTCCGAAATTGGCGGTTACCAATAATCTGTAGGCAACGACAAACAACGTTGTCCCATAAAATTTGGGTTTATCGCCGGGATTAATCGTCCCCCCGCCAGTCGTTCCTGCAAAGTTTCCCGCGGTAATATTTGAAGCACCTGATCCGGCATTCACTCTTATGGCAGTAGCTCCTGTGGAAGTAGTAATTGCCATTCCCAAATCATCTCCGCCCACATCGGTGTAGGTACCTCTGAATAACAACCCTTCATTGGTTACGATCTTCATCGAATTAGGTACCAGTTGAAATCCGGTTTGGATCGTATCTCTGTAATATAAATTGGTTGCTTTTTTATCCACTTTCATCAGCGCCCTGATTTCAATAATGTCTCCTTTTTCGAGTGTACCACCCCCGTTTATCCTGGTGATGTTTTGGTAAGTATAACTAAAAGTATAGTTCTGACAGAAAGAGACTCTTGATAGAATAATGAAAAATATAAATAATATTCCAGTCCGTGCCAAAAGTTTAAAGTTAGGTTTGATGCGCATAAAAAAGATTTTCAGCGTTCACTTTATTAAACGGATAACTATTGAGATTATTTTAATATCTGATGATTTTGTATAATAAGAAAATGTATTTTCCGTTATTTACGGTATTCTAAAACAAACTGGTCATCTTATGAAATTCGTGATATTCAGGACAATGGCAATTTTTTTCGCCTTTATCAGTTATCAGTCGTCTGCTCAAAACGAGCAATTCACTATGAGGGTTGTTAATACCGGATATCAGTTAAATTCAGCGTGGGAGATTTTATACGGCCCCGACGATTCCCTTTGGGTTACTGAAAATAAAGCGTATCTCGTGAGCCGGATAGACCCGGTAACAGGAAACAAGACTCAATTGATCAATCTGAGTGCAGCGAAAGATTTTTCGGGAGAACCATGGCCACAGGGTGGATTAATGGGAATGGTACTGCATCCATCTATGTATTCAGAATGGCCAAATCCAACAAATCCATACGTTTATATCGCTTATGTTTACCACTTTGTCCCTGATGGTGGTTGTAATGTCGATAAAAAGGGAAAGGTGACAAAAACCGGCCCTTGTTATTTTAATACAAAAATTGTTCGCTATAACTATGACAGGAATTCCCACTCCCTGTCCAATGAACTGGTTATCACTCAATCTTTAAATGGAAGTAATGACCATAACGGAGGGCGATTGGCAATTGGAAATGTAGGTGGTGTGCCTTATCTATTTTATTCAATTGGGGAGATGGGAGCAGGTCAGTTTAATAATTCGACCCGTACCAATAACGCTCAGAATACTGATATATCTGAAGGGAAAATACTGCGCTACAATCTGGAGCCCGACGGAGATGCAGATCAATGGGACCGGTGGATTCCGAATGACAATCCATTCACCACTTCGGGTAAGAAAAATCCGGTGTGGAGCTTTGGTCACAGAAATCCGCAGGGTATTGTTTTTGGCAGTGACGGCACACTTTATCAAAGTGAACAACAGGATAGGACGGATGATGAAATTAATATTATTGATGAAACCCGCAACTATGGATGGCCCAAAGTTTCAGGATATTGTGATGGCAATTATAACGGGTTTACTTTGGCAGGCCAACCTATTGTAAGCGAACAGGACAATTGCAATACGCTGAATGTAAAAGAACCTATCTATACATTGTTTACAATTTCTCAGCCAAACACACTGAGCAATGATTATCTGACCTGGCCTACCGTAGCCACTTCGGGGATTGATATTTACGAAAAGAAAGTAATTCCCAATTGGAATAAATCTTTATTGGTTCCTTCACTGAAAGGAGGTGTTGTTTACCGGTTAAAACTGAGCGCTGATGGAAAATCAGTTGAGGATATCTTTACCGTACCAGCCATGGAATACACAGGCAGATTCAGGGATCTCGCCATTTCACCCGATGGTTTAAGAATTTATGCAGCCTGCGATATGGATGGCCAATCTCAAACCGCAAAAGGTACTTTTGGAACACCACCCAACAGAGGAAAAATCCTTGAGTTTTCTTACACGGGAGCAGTGATGGCTATTAATGACGATACTTATAGTTACGTAAGGAATACAGAATTCCGGTTATTTCCCAATCCGGCATCAACAAAGATTACTGTCAGAGGTATAAAAAGTTCAGCCAAGCCCATGTATTATTACATGTATAGCGCTGCGGGTAAATTAACCAAATACGGAAAGGTATTTACCGATGCGTTTGATATTGATGTAAGTATTATTCCCCGCGGGCTTTATATCATCAAGGTGTATGATGCTTATAACAAGAATGTATATACGGAGAAAGTAACCGTCCAATAAAACCCGGTTGTTATAATCACATAAATGAAGAGAATCCATTTGTTATTGCTGGCTCCTGAAGTGAGAAAGAAAAATAGCCGTTGCAATTGCAGCATTCAAAGATTCTGCCCGGCCAAAACGTGGAATAGTGATTTGTTCTGTTGAAATTTTCAACAGTGAATCCCTGATTCCTGAGGCTTCATTGCCGATGAGAAGAATTCCCTCTTTGATTGGCGGGGCTTTGTAAAGGGAAGTTCCTTGTAATGTGGCAGCAAAAATCTTCTGATTGCAATCTTTTAAAAAAGATTCCGGTTCCAGGTAATGAACTTTTACATGTGCAAGGCTGCCCATGGAGGATTGTACTACTTTCGGATTGTAAGCATTTGCAGTGTGCTGGCTGCAAAAAATATTTTCAACTCCAAACCAGTCGGCTATCCTGATGATAGTACCCATATTTCCCGGATCCTGAAGATCATCAAGAGCTACAGATATTTTCCCGGAAAGATCCGTTGGAATTGGGTAATTGGGAATCTTGAAAATGCCTGCTACCTTGTGAGGGGTTTTCAATTGTGAAATCTTTTCCAATTCCGGATTGGTTATTATGGTGACAGGCAAAAGACCTATTTTTTCTTTGTCTTCAAAAGAACCAACCCATTCATCAGTGGCATAAATTTGCTCAATTTGAAAAGAGGAATTGATGAATTCAGAGACTACCTTTGGGGTCTCGGCAATAAAGCTGTGATGAATATCTCTGAATTTTCTGTGGGTTAAACTTTGAATATATTTGACCGTACTTCTGGATAACATTTTTTATGAAATTGGCTGAGGATTACAAATTACTGCATTGGATTTTTTTTCCTGTGATTGTTATTGTTTTATTCAGCAGTTGCGCATCTTCAAAACGGTATTCAGGCTTCACTTTTGTACGAAAGTATCAAAAAAACATACCATTTGTTTATAAGAATAATATATCTCTTGATGCGGAAGGAGCCTCCAAAGATGAGAAAACAGTTATGAAGGCAAGGCTTGCCACCCAACTTGAGGATAGTGCAAGGGTTCGCATCAAGGATGCGATTTTTATTTTGCATTACATAAAAAACCCACCTGTTTTTGACACATTTAATGTACAGGAATCTGCCGATAACATGGCTTCCTATATGAGGAATATAGGATATTATAATCCTTCGGTCTCCTATAATTTTGATACACTTTATAAAAAAGTGAGGCATCAGCAAAGGGTAATTATAAACTATAAAGTAAGTTCAGGTAAGAGGACCACCATCGACACGGTTGCTTATCTTTTTAATCAGCCCGAATTGCAGCAGATTGCCATTAGCACCAGGAAACAATCTCAATTGCAAAAGGGGGTTCCCATTACCAAGGTTGGAATTACAGATGAAGTGAACAGGCTGGTTGGGTTGTTCAGGAATTTTGGTTATTACAAATTTACTTCTGATGAGATAAGGGTAACAGGAGATACAACTATTGAAGCGTTGACAACTGTAAGTGAAGATCCTTTTGAACAATTGCGGTTGCTGGCCGAAGCTGCCGCAAAAAGAGAGAAACCGACAATACGTATTGCATTTCAATTGAATGATCCGGGCAGGAGGGACAGCCTCAAAAAATATTATGTTGACAGTATTATCGTAATGCCCGACTTCGAACCGGGAGAATCCTATACTGATTCTTCGCTTCAAACCAGCACACTCAAAAAGTTTACAATTAAGTTTCATGAAAAGAAATTTAAAAGCAGTTTAATTGACAGGAACCTTTTTCTGAAACAGGGAAAAGTTTTCAGACAGGAAGATTATTTCAAAACGATTAATGGATTATTCGGATTGGGAATCTGGGAAAACCCGAATATTGATATTCTCGAAAGGAAAGACACTGCTCTGTTGAATCTTATCATTAAACTGGTACCACAAAAGAAATACGGGTTTCAGGGGAATATTGAAATGAGTTATTCGGCCAACAGCAATACTTCAAACCTACCTTCCGTTTCGACCGGAAACCTGTTGGGTTTGTCTGCAAACCTTTCACTTACCGACCGCAACTTTGCAAATTCTGCCGTGCGGATGAGCAATTCGGTCAAGATGGGACTTGAGTTTAATACCGACCGGAGAAATACGGGAGGAACTTTTATCAACAGCCGCGAATTGAGTTTCAACAACAGTTTTATTTTTCCCAAATTCATTTTTCCTTTATCCGCGGTTAACCAGGGTAACTGGCTCACACATCAGTCGGTCATCAGCAATAACCTTTCTTTTATCAACCGTATTGATTTTTATAATCAGCAGGTAATCGGAACAAGCTATGGATTCAATTTTTCCAAAGCTCAAAACCGGATGTGGACTGTGAAGCTGTTCAACTTTGATTTTCATCGGCTGTTCAACAGAAGCGCAAGGTTCGATAGTACTATACAGGAATTTCCTTTTCTGAGGTATTCATTTAATACAGCTTTGGTTATGGGTAGCGGCATGTCCTATTCCGTTGCGTATCCGAGTTTTAAAAATAAGAATGTAGTTAATAAAATATTGTTCAACCTGGAAGAATCCGGATTGTTGTGGGGATTTCTCAAAAAAAAGAATGTCTCTTCTGAGAAGGGGAATTTTTTCAATAAATATCTGAGAGAATTTGTAAAAGCTGATTTAGATTACACCCGTTCGTACAATCATCCAAAATCTGCATTTGTGTTACATGGATTTATTGGAGTGGGTATCCCGATCAGCAAGAGCGATACCACACTGCCATTTTTCAAACAGTTTTTCGGAGGTGGTCCAAACAGTATGCGCGGATGGCCTGTTCAGGGAATCGGATTGGGCGGGCAACCGCTGGCTCCTTATCTGATCAATGGAATTCGATTCAATGATCGTACCGGTGATATTCAGATTGAGGGAAATGCTGAATACCGTTTCAATGTGGCTCCCCTTTTTTCCAATGCAGTATTGTTTAAAATGGCTTTGTTTACCGACATCGGAAATGTTTGGAATTTTAAAAATACCCGTCCTGACGGATTGCCTGATACCACCCAGTTTCAATTTAAAAATCTGTATAAACAATTGGGTGTATCGTCGGGAGTCGGATTCAGATTTGACTTCACTTATTTCCTTCTGAGATTTGATGTGGCCTTCAAATTCAAACGGCCTGATTTGTGGACAGATCATGCAGGATGGCAAATTCCGAATATCAATTTCAAGAACCTGTTTAGTTCAGATATTGCCAGCCGGATATGGAGATATCAAAACTTTAATGCTACAATCGGGATAGATTATCCCTTCTGATTTTTGAGTTAAACCCATAAAACTCAATACACTATTGGTTTCCAGAAGGTCTTTGTTTGGTGATATTAAAATAACTTAATACTTTTATCCATCCGTCCCCCATCTAAACTCACTTTATTTTATACACGTTTCCCTGCTCATTGTTCTGAACAAACAGGTGAAAAGTTATAATTGAAAAGTGACAGACAAACTCACCCTGCTTTAATGTATCCCCCAAATTGAAAGACCACTTGGAGCTTGACAGGCTCCTTTTTTTATTCAACTGTTTCAGTGGCCAGTTTCATTTTTTCTTCTTTATGCAATTTCTTCTCAAGCACAAATGTCGCGAAGGGAATGAATGCAGCGAAGAAAGCTTTCATGCTTTTTCCAAAACGCCATCTTTCATTTCCGGCTACATTGGTCAATGACCATAGATAAAGCATAAATAAAATTCCATGTACCCATCCGTTGTAAGTGACCACAGAGGGTTCGTGTAAAATGTATTTTATCGGCATGGAAATAAACAAAAGGGTGAGATAAGAAATGCCTTCAATGACGGCTATCAACCTAAAACGCCCAACCGGTGTATTGGAAAAATATTTCATACAGCTAAAAAGATTTATAATCTGCGAAATTATTAACTGCACTTTCAACGATTATCATAAAGTTGTCAAAATCGGGCCGTCTAAATCAATGATGGTACTTTGATGGTCCTTTTTAACCGGTTGCTGTGGAAAGCACATTCAATCAGGTGAACAACCCGGATGGCATCTGTGGCAGATACAGGCGCCGGTTTGTTTTTTCGTATGGCATAAAAAAGTAAATTATAAAATTCTCCATAATTTCCGTTTGGCGAAGGAATCCTGGTAACAGATGAGGTCTTACCCTCATAGGTGATGAGTGTACCATTTTGTTGCGAAGGCTCAGCCCCCCAATTTTTTGAACCGGGAAGAATTCCTTTGGAAAGTATTTCTTCCTGTACATTGGTTTTGTATTTGAAAAAAGCGCCTTTTTCTCCGTAAAAAATATACCCTGGCAAAAAGTCCGGTGATAAATAGCTTCCGTGTACTCTTACTTTCAGGTGGTTTTGATAAAACAGGATTACATCAAAGAAATCGTCAACCTTACTTTTTTTTCTGATAATATCCATAACCGCAAAAAGCTCGTCGGGCATTCCAAAAAGTTGGATGGCCTGATCTAACAAATGACTTCCCAGGTCATAAAGATTTCCGGTTCCTGCGCCCGGCTGTTCTTTGTGTTTTTTCTTTCCCGGTTCAGGGCGGTACCTGTCAAAGTGCATTTCCGATTCCAATACTTTTCCTAATTTTTTTGATTTCAGAATTTCACGAATGACTTTGTAATCGCTATCGAATCTTCGATTGTGATAAACCGTCAGGACAAGATGTTTTTCTTCAGCAAGTTTTTTTAGTTGCAACCCTTCTTTGGCGGTGATGGTAAATGGTTTTTCAACAACAACGTGTTTTCCTGCATTAAGCGCTTTTTTTGCATATTCAAAATGTGTCCGGTTGGGAGTATTTACAATAATTAATTCGATATCCTTATCAGCAAGCAGCTCCTCCAGCGATCTGTAAATTTTTATGTCGGGAAACATTTCCCTGGATAGTTCTTTGGTTCGCTCCCACACAGCCGACAAATGAAATAACGGATTTACTTTTAGAAATGGCGCGTGGAATATTTTACCACTCATCCCGAATGAACACAGCGCTGTATTCACCGGAACTAATTTTTCGGATGATTGCATTTTTTTTATTTTTAAAATTAACCCAGATCTATTTCGGTATTGTCTCCAATGTTGAGTGATCGGGTTTCACCGATAATTTCTGTATCATTTCCAATCAAAGAATCGTCGAGTACCACATCGTAAAGTTTTGAATAAGATCCGATAATTGAGTCTTTGATAATCGAGCTGTGGATGATGGTATTTTCGCCGACGGCCACATGGGGGCCGATGATGGAATTTTTGATGTCGCATTGTTCTGCAATACTTACCGGCGGAATGAAAATGGTATTTTCAAATTTGTTTTGTTTGGAAATGGTGCCACCAAATTTTTGAAGCAAAATGGAATTGGATTCCAGCAATGATTCCTTTCTGCCACAGTCAAACCAATTCTCCACTTTGAAAGATTTAAAAATGCTTCCTTCCGTAATCATGCATTCGAGCGCATCGGTCAGATTAAATTCAGTATCGCTGTTCCTGTTGCTCTGTGTGAGGATTTTTCCGAGGCATTGAAATAACAAGGATGAATCTCTGATGAGATAAAGACCTACCAGCGCCATGTTTGATTTTGGAATTGAGGGTTTTTCAACTACCCTGAGTATGGTATCGTTTTCATCGATTTCAGCAACTCCAAAATTTCTCGGGTCATCTACTTTTTTTACACCCAAAACCGAATGAGGCTTGCTAAACATTTTATTGATGTCGTATTCACAAATTGTGTCTCCCAGGGCAATAAATAACTCATCATTTCCCACGATGCTTCTCGTGAGGTTGATGGCGTGAGCCGTGCCTTTTCTTTCGTTTTGAAAAATAAAATGGCTCTGAATGTGTGGATATTTTTCTTTGATATAATCCTGTATTTTTTCGCCGAGATATCCGATGATGAAAATAAACTCGCGGATTCCGGCATTATACATCTGATCAATGTTGATGCTTAAAATCGTTTTTCCCGCAAGCGGAATCAAAGCTTTAGGTTGAGTGTAGGTGTGGGGTCTGAGTCTTGTACCTGCACCCGCTACTGGGATGATGGCCTTCATGGTATCCAATTAACTGTTTGAATTCTCAATTCCTTTTAATGCAGTCGGTGAATTTAGTAAATGTTTGGAAATTGGATTTTTAAATTTCCAAAACGTCATTTAACTTATTGTAGATTTGCCACAAATAATTTTTATTATGTCAAGAGATCAGAAGGTATTTGATATCATTCGCAAAGAATTGAACCGCCAGCGCAACGGGTTGGAACTTATTGCATCCGAAAATTTTACCAGCCTTCAGGTGATGGAAGCTATGGGAAGTGTGCTGACAAATAAATATGCCGAAGGCTATCCGGGGAAACGTTATTATGGTGGATGTGAATTTGTGGATGAAAGTGAGCAACTGGCAATTGACAGATTGAAAGAAATTTTTCATTGTGATTATGCCAATGTGCAACCTCACAGCGGCGCTCAGGCAAATGCTTCCGTGTTGATGGCCATATTAAAACCCGGCGATAAAATTCTCGGATTGGATCTTAGCATGGGCGGGCATCTTACTCACGGTTCTCCTGTAAACTCGTCGGGGAAATTGTATGAAGCCTATTTTTATGGAGTAAAAAAAGAGACCGGACTGGTGGATTATGATATGATGGAAGAACAGGCGAAAAAACACAAACCCAAGTTGATTATTTGTGGCGCTTCTGCATATAGCCGTGAATGGAATTACAAAAGGATCCGTGAAATCGCAGACAGTATCCATGCTTTTGTGATGTGCGATATTGCACATCCTGCAGCTCTTATCGCCAAAGGATTATTGGACAGCCCGTTCGAATCTTGTCACATAGTTACCTCCACGACCCACAAGACACTGCGCGGACCACGCGGCGGAATTATTATGATGAAAAGTGATTTTGAAAATCCATTCGGCATCACAACACCCAAAGGAAAAATCAGAATGATGAGCAGCCTGATCGATAGTGCCGTATTCCCCACCACGCAGGGAGGCCCGCTCGAACATATCATTGCAGCGAAAGCCATTTCATTCGGTGAAATCCTTACGGACGAGTTTACCGCTTATGCAAAACAAATCAAATCCAATGCACAGGCTATGGCAAAGTCTTTCACAGATCGCGGATATAATATTGTAAGTGGTGGAACCGACAACCACCTGATGTTGATTGATCTGAGAAATAAAAACCTGACCGGAAAGCAATCTCAGGAAACCCTTGACAGAGCCGGAATTACAATCAATAAAAATGCAGTTCCCTTTGATGATAAAAGCCCCTTTATTGCATCGGGGATCAGGGTGGGAGTGCCTGCCGCCACTACCAGGGGATTGAAAGAAAAAGATATGGATACTGTGGTTGATTTGATTGACAACGTGCTCATGCATATCGGGGATGAAAATGTAATTCAATCAACAAAAGACAAAGTGAAAGAAATGATGAAGAATTTTCCTCTGTATCCTGAATTGGGATAACCAGGTAATTTGAAAATTCATAAGTATTCTTCCCTCCCTTTATATTTGCGTAAAAGAAAATCACAATGATTCAACGTATCCAGAGTGTTTGGCTTTTATTGGCATCCGCTGCCGTTTTTCTTACCATCAAATTTCCTTTTTACAGTGGAAGAGATCAGGCAGAAGGACTGTTCAAAACTGTCTCAGGAATATCTACCATTCCAATGATGATTTTGACTGCCGCTTTGGGCACTTGTATTCTTGTAACCATTTTTTTATTCAGGCAGAGAAAAATTCAATTGAGATTAACCGTAGTTTGTATCATTGCCGAAGGTCTTTTGCTCTACCTGTACATCAGGCAGGTGGGACAGTTCAGTGAAGGAAATCTTGGTTTGTGGGCCATACTTCATCCTGTGATACTTGTTTTGCTCATTCTTGCACTGAGAGGAATTTACAAAGACGCTAAGTTGATCAAAGAGAGTAACCGTATCCGTTAGAATTGCCAGACAAGCTCACATTTGAATTCTGTTTTGGTATTTCCGTCGATCTTGTCCAATCCGCTCCCCGTGGTATTGCGGTCAAGGTATCTTGTCTGCGCAATACGTGTCCATAAACTGAGATGTCGAAGTATGTTATATCTGGCATTTACATAATATCTGTATCCCTTCCCATGAAAAACAGGAATGGAATAACTGTATAAAACATCATTTTCAAAAGTATAAACCCTGCTGTCGTAATCCTCTGTTTCAAAATACTGTAGCCTGATATTTCCGCTGAAAGGCTTTCTCATGGGTTTGTACAAAAGATCAGAATAAATCAGAAAGCCGGGTTTGTGATCATACCTCGTTACTTCGGCCCTTGTCCGGAAGGTGTAAGTACGGTTTATTTTCAGCGTTGCATGTACCCTGAATGATCCTCTTGATTTATTTCCCACGTAACTCAACGGCAGATCAGGAAAGATGGTGTTGATTGCTTTGTCAGTTTTTCTGTACCGGAGATAAAATTCCGAGTTTCGATTAGGACGGTAATTCAATTGTATCATGTATTCTGAACCGGATGAAGGAGCGTCAACCCTGTATCTCAGCCATGGAAAACTAAAAATATCGGCATAGGCATCTATTCTTAATACATCATTTGGTTTGATATTAATTCCCGTATAAAAACCATTTTCATTTACCGGTGTCGTTGATTGCGTAAATGCACTTCCATAGAGAGAAATATAATCACGGGAAATACTGCGATGAAGCATGCTGAAATCAGCATAACGATTCACACTTATTGCAATGCCGTTGAGAAAAGCATAATGAATATTATTATCAATAGCTGCCTCGCCAAAAAAATGAAGGTTTTTATAGGTCAGACTGTAATCAAGTGAATAATTCCCTGATTTTTTTCCGGGAATAATAAATTCCTGATATAACTGTCCGCCTTTAAGAATAGGATCACTGAAATTATATTGAATAGCATTAATTCCAATTCTGTAACCATCACCTGAATATTGAATATTCCCTCCAAATCCGGTTTGCTTTAAAATATTTTTTCCTGTTGTTTCAGACTGCGTGCGATGATATCCTGACAACCTGATGGAACTGACAAAATCAATGGTATCAGTTTGCAGAGTCGCATCCATATTCCTAAAACTCACGAACAGAGTTCCCTGCCACCTTTTCTTTTCAAGAGTAATTCCCATTCCGCGATTGAATAAAACTTCTCCTGCAGATGTGTATGGCCTTAATTTTTCACCCTGTTTTTTAATGAACATGGCATCCCCCGGGCCTGCAAAAGAAAGGCTTTGCCACTGTGTTAACCCCTGTCCGAAATTGACTGCAAAATCTCCGATCACCAGCGATTTTATAATACCAATGTCTTTTACAAATAAATGTGCAGAATAAAAATCAAATCCGGATTTCTGGCTCCCTTTAAAAAATTGTTCTCCGGCATCTTTCTCAGCCGAAAATCCATATTGCAGTTTGTTTTTGAAATTGTATTTATATCGCAGAAATATTTTATCAGGGCTTCCCGGATAATAGCTTCTTCTTCCACTCGTATCTTTTGTATATCCCGCTGATTTTTCCAACACTCTTGTGTATCTTAAAAGCAAAGTGCGGTCTCCGCCAACAAATCTTTTTCTAAGCGACCTTATGCTTTCCGTAGAACCGATGGTTATAAAAGGAAGTAATTTTCTGATAGTCGTTACATCCCAAAGAGGAATGGCCTGTATTTCGTAGAGATTGACAAATGCTCCGAAAATTTTTCGATAAGAAAAAAAATGATCAAGCTGAGCGGGGGTAAGGATAAAAAGCCTTTGCAGGGTTTCCCGGTCGGCAGAATTTAAATTAATGGGATGCCGGCTGAAATATTCCAGATCCTGAAGGTAACTGTCGTCATCCGGCGTTTCGTCATCATTGTTTGCCGTGATTTCTTCCAGCCTTCTCTGGATTTCTTCCGATGTTTCCGGAGGCAATTTTTTTTGAGCCAGCGATGCGTCTGCCAATAAAAAAATAAAGAAACAACTGTTTAATATGATGCATCCTGCTCTCATTCTTTTCTTTTGACAGGATTGTAAATGAACATAAATCCCGGGCTGAATCCAAGTTGATTGTGGTAACTGGCTGCAAAATCAATTCGAAAATCATTGAATGCAATTCCTATCGCTCCGAAAGGGCTTGAATTTAAAGTTTCCACCCCGACTCTTCCAATGAATCTCTTTTCGAAATGGTAATACAATCCCGCAATTACATTCAGATCCCGGTCTTCTTCTTTTTCAACAGTGGCGTGAATGATTACATTTTCAGAAGGTTCATAGCTGATTCCGAATTGATAAACCGATGCAAGTTTTTCTTCGTGTTCTTTCGATAAATAACCGCCGACAGGATTATAGATTTGAAAACCAGTGTTTAATTGTTCGGTCAGTCTTGCAATGGCTCCGATTTGGAAATTAACAGATGATGCTTCGCTGTAAGAAGGAACGCGATAAGAGAAATAATTAAATTGAATGCCCAGGTCAAAAGATTCTCCCAATGAACGCGCATAGGCCGCTCCCAGTTGATTTTCATTGTAATTTTTAAAACCAAAATGATCAACCTGAATCCCAAAATTTCCCAATTGTGTCGGCATATTGGCAACGCCGCGGTATAAAGTGGTTTCTTTTAATTGAAACCTGTTTTCAGCATAAACTCCGGCCGCAAAATTCTTTTGTTGTGCAAGTGCAGCGGTATTGAATGTAAATGAAAACGGATCGTTATTCAGCCGTGAATAACTGTTTAGCAGGTTAAAAGATGAAGTAACAGTCGACTTCAAAACCTGCGGATAACCAGTTGTACTCAGTAACAAAATCCCTGTGGTGAATAGCAGTTTCATCGCAGTTAATTTTTAGCAAGGTCATTAGTCAGCAATTTAAATATTTATTCTATTTGATACTGATTAATTTTGCCGGCATGGAATTGCTTGATGGAAAGATTGCTTCTGCTGCATTAAAGCAGAGTCTGAAACAAAAAATTGACAACCTGATTCAATCAGGGAAAAGGGTGCCTCATTTGGCGGCGGTTTTGATTGGAGATGATCCTGCAAGCCATACCTACGTAAACTCAAAGGTGAAAAATTGTAAGGAAATCGGGATTCAATCGACGCTCATCACCCACGGTAGTTCCATCACCGAAGGAGAGTTATTGTCTATCGTAAAAGATTTGAATAATCGCGAAAATGTGGATGGGATTTTGGTTCAGGTGCCGCTGCCTTCTCATATTTCAGAAAACAAAGTAACATTGGCCATCGATCCTGAAAAAGATGTAGATGGTTTTCATCCGGTGAATGTGGGAAATATGGTGTTGGGTTTGCCGGGTTTCGTGTCTGCAACACCGTTAGGAATTCTTTTATTGTTGCAGCATTATAATATTTCGGCCGGTGGAAAGCGTGTAGTTGTGGTTGGAAGGAGCCATACAGTGGGTACACCGATAAGTATTTTGCTCAGCAGAAATACCAGTTTTGGAAATGCAACTGTAACGCTGTGCCACAGCAGGACAAGGGATTTGCCAGCCATTTGCAGGGAAGCTGATATTTTGGTTGCAGCCATTGGGCGACCTTTGTTTATTACTTCGGACATGGTAAAAGACGGCGCAGTGATAGTTGATGTGGGAATAAACCGCGTTGAAGATCCGGGCGCCAAAAGAGGATTCAGGTTGAAAGGAGATGTTGATTTTGAAAATGTCAAAGAAAAATGCAGCTACATTTCTCCGGTTCCGGGAGGTGTGGGATTGATGACCATTGCAGCACTATTGCAAAATACCTATGATGCATACATCAGAAGGGCAAACCGTTGAATTTTGATTCCCAAAATTTCAAATAGAGAAACAGAAGCCAAAGGGCTTCCATTGATGGAAAGTTTTTACACCTTGCAGGGTGAAGGGTTTCATTCAGGCAGGGCAGCATATTTTATCAGGCTTGCCGGTTGTGATGTGGGTTGTTTCTGGTGCGATGTGAAAGATAGCTGGGATGCCAGGGGATATCCGGTTTTGACTGCTGATCAGATTCTTTCCCATGCCAAAGAGTATCCTGTAGGAATTGCAGTGATCACGGGAGGGGAACCTACGTTGTACGACCTGACAGAATTGACGAATAAATTGAAGTTGTCAGGATTTAAAACTCATTTGGAAACATCGGGCGCCCATCCGATCCTTGGGAATTTTGATTGGATTTGTCTTTCTCCCAAAAAATTCAAACCGCCGGTTGAAAGTGCCTTGTCAATGGCGAATGAATTGAAAGTGGTTGTTTTTAATAAATCGGATTTTAAATGGGCAGAAGAATATGCTGCCAAAGTGAACAGGGAATGTTTGCTTTTTCTCCAGCCCGAATGGAGCAAAGTTGAGCAAATGGCTCCCCTGATAATTGATTATATCAAAAAGTTCCCGAAATGGCGGCTTTCTCTGCAATCCCATAAATACATTCATATTCCTTAGCTATTTCCGGCCATTCATTCAGGGCGACTGTTCAGACAGATAAAAAGGCCAAATGGTTTTTCTGTCGTATCGAAATCTTAATTATTACCGTTAATAACCTGCATTATGAAGCCAATGTCTATATTTATCAGATGAAAAAAGTTTTGCTGTTGTTTTGTTTTTGTGTGCTGGCTTTTTCTTCGTTTTCCCAATGGTACGATCCGGATAAAGTGAATAAAAAAGCATCCGCGCTATTCAATCTTGCCTATACCCGTGCTCAAAATGGCGAATTTGATCGGGCCATTACACTGCTGAATGACGCAGTCAAAATAGACCCCCGTTTTGTAGATGCGTATTTATCACTGGGCGGCGTGCATGGAGAAATGAAGAAATATGAGGATGCTGTGAAAGATTTTGAACAGGCAATGCAATTGGATTCGGTGTATTCAAAATATTACCTTTTGCCTTATTCCATCGATCTTGCCGGAGCCGGGCGTTTTGATGATGCCCTGCGATCAATTAATCGCTTCCTTGAAATTCCCGATTTGAATCCCCGAAGCAGGAAGTCGGGTGAATTCCGCAAAAAAACGTTTGAATTTGCTGTCTCGATGGAAAAGAAGTCAGACAAGAATTATGTATTTGCCCCGGTGAATCTGGGAGATAGTATCAACACTGTTAATCTGGAATATTTTCCGGCGCTGACTATTGACGGAAAAAAATTATTTTTTACGCGGAGGATCGGAAACAATGAAGATCTTTATGAAAGTACAAATGAAAATGGCGTTTGGCGAAAAGCAATTCCATTACCGGGAAATATCAACACACCCAACTTCAACGAAGGAGCAGAAATTATTTCACAGGATGGCAAATGGTTGTTGTTTACCGGTTGCAATTTTCCCGGTGGATTTGGAAGCTGTGATCTTTATATTTCATACCTGACGAGAACCGGCTGGAGCCGTCCTGAAAACCTGGGACGCAATGTAAACAGTGAATACTGGGAATCTACTCCTTCTCTTTCACCCGATAAAAGAGATTTGTATTTCAGCAGCAACATGCCCGGAGGTTATGGCGGAAAAGATATTTGGGTCTGCCACCGCGATTACAATGGCAATTGGAGCGAACCGGAAAATCTTGGGCCGGATATCAATACCGCGGGTGATGAAAGTACACCATTCATCCATGCAGATAATCAGACGCTCTATTTCAACAGCACAGGGCATCCCGGATACAGCGATGAACCTGATATTTTTGTCAGCCACAAGTTGCCGGGCGGTAAATGGAGTACACCGCAAAACCTGGGTTATCCGGTCAATACGATTGATGATGAAGGAAGCCTTTTCATCGCTGCAGATGGCCATACTGCTTTTTACAGCAGTGACAGGGCTGATTCCAAAGGAGGACTGGATATTTACACTTTTCAACTTCCGCAGGATGTGCGCCCCTTGCAGACGCTTTGGGTGAAGGGAAATGTTTTTGACAAGAAAACCAATGAAGGGCTTCCTTCTGCGGTAATTTTAACTGATCTGAAAACCGGAGATACAGTGAGCAGGATTCAGACAGATGAAGATGGTGAGTTTCTCGTTACTCTTCCGGTTGGAAAAGATTATGCATTCACAGTAAAGAGAAAAGGGTATTTGTTTTTCTCTGCAAATTATGATGTCAGCAAAACATTACCGGACGAAACCTTTACAGCCAGAATCGGATTGCAGCCTATTGAAATAAATGCATCGGTCATTTTGAAAAATATTTTCTTTGATACCAGGAAAACAGATTTGAAACCTGAATCTGTTTCTGACCTCAACAATGTCATTTCTCTTATGAATGAAAATCCGACAATGAAAGTGGAGATCATCGGATACACCGACAGCATTGGTACAGTAGCTGATAATCTCAAATTGAGCCAGGGGCGGGCAATGTCTGTTGTCAACTTTCTTATCAGCAAAGGAATATCAAGAGACCGGCTAAAATATACCGGCAAAGGAAAAGCAGATCCGATTGCGGACAATTCAACCGAAGAAGGAAGGGCACTGAATCGACGGACTGAATTGAAAGTGATTGGCAAATAACATCATCGTAAAAGTGCACGTTTGAAGGAGTGAATCGTTTTCACATCAAATAATTAAAGCGACTTTTTGGTGAACGACTTTTTCCCCTGCTGAAAAAACGGATCAGCAGATTATTTTGAACGATGGTTACATTTTACTTATCGTCCTTAAGTGTATTTTTTAATACGTCAATCTTCCCATCAACGGTATTCATCAGTTGCAAACCTAAAATTTGAGCGATTAACGGATATACATTAACGTTAGTAAAACGGGGGATGATAAGGTTATTTTTGAAAGCGGGGCCCCATGCATAGAAAGTTGCCTGCATTTGGGGGATTGCATTATCAAATCCATGATTCCCGGCAGAAACCCTTCCTTTTGAAAAGGCAAAAACCTTTCCCGGATCCGATACCAGCATGATGTCGCCCAATCTGTCGAAGTAGTCATCTTTGGTACGGTAATGCCATCTCTTAGGCGTATTTTTCTTTAGAAAAACTTCATAACCATTTGCATTTTGTTTCAATTCCCGGTATGCTTTTTTTATGTATTTGGGATTTTTTGCATAAAGATGGATGATGGTGGAATTAAATCCTGCTACAAATTTTGATGTATCCACCAGGCGATTTACGAGAATTGGATTGGCGGTATCGATGTCCATCATCCCATGGTCTGAAACGAATATGTAATTGACCGGCAAACCAAGGCTGTCGGTGATTTCATTCATTCTCTTTACTGCATGATCTACAAATTGCACAGCTTCTTCCACGCTGTCGTTGGTAACGCCATATTTATGCTCCATGTGATCCACTTCGGGTAAATAAAAAGTTATCATGTGCGGCCGGCGTTCGGGAGGCAGTTGCAACCAATCTCTCACAATATCAAGCCTGCGTTCAATTGGAATTGCCTCGTTGTAATGATAATAATAAGTTGGGAAGGTGCTATCAATTTCCGCTTCTGAACCTACCCAGTAAAAACATGCAGAAAGCATTTGTTGTTTTTCCGCGAGCACCCAGAGTGGGATTCCTCCGTACCATTTCGGATTTGTGACTGCACGCCTGTCGCTCATTGTATATCTGAATTTTCCATGGTCTGAATAGAAAGTATTGGATACAATTCCGTTATGGGCAGGGTAGAGACCGGTTACAAGTGTATAGTGATTCGGGAAGGTCATCGACGGAAAAGAAGGTTGCATGGATTGCGCCATAACTCCTTCACCCCTCTTCCGTTTCAGAAAAACAGCGTTGTATTTATCCGCCAGATCATATCTGAATCCGTCAGCGGAAATCATAATTACATAAGGTTTGTTTTGTTGTTCCGGCGAATTGAACCTTCCCTGGATAACATATTGAGTAGTATCCTGGGCGTATGTAAAAAAAGGTATAAGAACAACCATCAATGAAATATTCCAGAAAAATGGTCTCAAATTCATATTCAATATTTTGAAACAAATTTAAATGAGAAAACAGCGTTGAATAAATTTTTATATTGTAATCTTATTTTTTAATCCCATACTGTTTTTCAATGAATCAGGAATTGTTTTATCAGATAGCGCTGACCATGGTTCCCCAAATAGGAAACGTGTATGCCAGGTCGTTAGTTGAGAAATTTGGAAGCGCATCTGGCGTATTCAAAGCAAAAGCAAAGCAACTCGGTTTGATTGAAGGAATGGGGAAGGTGAGAATAGATTCCATTCTGAAATTCGATTTCAAAGAAGTGGAGAACGAAATCAGGTTTATTGAAAAACACCATATCCAACCCTTATTTTTTAATGATCCTGCCTATCCTCAAAAGTTGCTGCATTGCTACGATTCTCCCGTATTGTTGTTTTATAAAGGAACAGCCGATCTGAACACTCGACGTATTATGGGTATTGTGGGAACCCGTAATCAATCGGAATATGGAAAGAATATGTGTGAAAACTTTATTGAAGGTTTGCGTGAAATGGAAGAAATCATTATTGTAAGTGGCCTGGCATTTGGCGTTGATACTATTGCACACAAGAACTCACTGAAAAATGGATTGAAGACAGTTGGCGTTCTGGCGCACGGCCTTGACAGGATTTATCCGGTAGAAAATAAAGCGATGGCAAAGGAAATGATTCAGAACGGAGGGCTGCTCACCGAATTCAGAAGTGGCACTATTCCGGATAAGATGAACTTTCCCAACCGCAACCGTATTGTGGCCGGCATGTGTGATTGCATCATCGTTGTTGAATCGGGGAAAAAAGGTGGTTCGCTAATTACCGCAGAAATAGCCAACGGATATAACAGAGATGTATTTGCATTTCCCGGCCGGGTGGGAGATATAAAGAGCGAAGGTTGTAATTACCTTATCAAAACAAATAAAGCTGCGCTGGTAACTTCTGCTGAAGACGTGTTGCAAAATATGGGTTGGAGTGAAAAAAAGAAGATTACGCGGAAAGTGCAAAGAGAATTATTTATCGATCTGGCCGAGGATGAAAGGATGATTGTAAAAATATTAACAGATCATGGGCCGATACACCTGGACGAACTTTATTTGCAGACAGAATTGAATGGAAGCGTTGTGGCAAAGGCTTTGCTCACGCTCGAAATGCAGGGAATCATTAAGGTTTTGCCGGGCAGATTGTATGAATTGTCGTGAAGATTTATTTCGGAGGAAATCAAAAAATATATCTTTGCACATGCCTTCGATACATAAATCTCCTTCAGGAAATATTCCGCAATTGACGGAAGCCCTGACTTTTGATGACGTTTTACTTGTGCCTGCCTACAGTGAAGTGCTTCCACGGGATGTGGATACTACTGCTTTCCTGACAAGAAATGTAAGTCTGAATATTCCATTTCTCAGCGCTGCCATGGATACGGTTACGGAAGCGAGCCTTGCCATTGCATTGGCAAGAGAAGGCGGCATTGGCGTTTTGCATAAAAATATGAGTATTGAAGATCAGGCCGCTCAGGTAAGAAAAGTAAAAAGAAGCGAAAGCGGAATGATTCTCGATCCCATTACACTCGAAACAAATGCAACGATCAGAGAGGCTTTGGCCGCAATGAAAGAGTACAAAATCGGGGGAATACCCATTGTGGATAAGAATGGCAAACTCGTTGGAATACTCACAAACAGGGATTTGAGGTTTGAAGAAAATCTTTCCAGAAAAGTGAGCGAACTTATGACATCTTCAAACCTTATCACCGCTCCTGAAGGAACCAATCTTCCAAAGGCACAGGAGATTCTGAGAAAATATAAAATTGAAAAGTTACCCGTTGTCAATAACAAAGGAATCCTGAAAGGGCTGATAACATTCAGGGATATTGAAAAAATCAGGAATCACCCCGGTGCAGCCAAAGATTCTTTCGGACGGTTATTGGTGGGAGCAGCAGTTGGGATTACCAAAGATGCGACAGACAGAGTGGACGCTCTCCGGCAGGTGGGTGTAGATGTGGTGTGCCTGGATAGCGCACATGGCCATACAAAAGGAGTTATTTCCACCCTGAAAACAATCAAAAAGAATTTTAAAGGGTTGAATGTGATTGCTGGAAATATAGCTACCGGCGATGCTGCGCTGGCATTGTACGAAGCAGGTGCAGATGCAGTGAAAGTAGGGATAGGCCCGGGTTCCATTTGTACAACACGGGTTATAGCAGGAGCCGGAGTTCCGCAAATCACGGCTCTCAGGCAGGTGGCTGCATCATTAAAAAACAAACGGATTGGAATTATTGCCGATGGCGGAGTAAGATATACAGGCGATGTGGTGAAGGCATTGGCGGCTGGTGCTGATTGTGTAATGATGGGAAGCATTTTTGCTGGTACAGAAGAAAGCCCCGGTGAGACCATCATTTATGAAGGCAGGAAATTCAAGCAATACCGCGGCATGGGTTCGTTGGGCGCAATGGCACGTGGCAGCAGTGACCGGTATTTTCAGGGCGAAGAAACGCAGCCTCAGAAGTATGTCCCGGAAGGGATTGAAGGAAGAGTGGCTTACAAAGGCTATTTGCACGAAGTAATTCATCAGTTCACAGGAGGGCTTCGCGCCGGAATGGGGTATTGCGGAGCAGCCAATCTCAGCGCTTTGAAAAAAGCCAAATTTATTAAGATAACTCAGGCCGGGGTCCGCGAAGGACACGCCCATAATATTGAAATCACCAAGGAAGCTCCAAATTACAGCAGGTTCTGATGCTAAACAATTTTAAAAATCCTGGTTTCGTTTCACTCATTTTTTTAATACTGACAGCCCTTGCGCCGGGGAATGCAAAGGCTCAGAATGATTCATGCCGGTTTCGTGTGAGTTTGCTGACGGCATCACCGGGTGCAGAATTGTATTCCACTTTTGGTCACAGCGCTTTACGTGTAATCGACAGCGTTAGTGGAAGGGATCTCGTATTTAATTACGGTACTTTCAATTTTGATGAATCCAATTTCTACATGAAATTCATCAGGGGAAAACTGAAATATTTTCTCTCTGTAGATGATTATAATTCCTTTGCCTCAGATTATTCAGCAGACAACCGGAGTCTTACAGAACAGGTTTTGAACCTGACATGCGGCCAGGCAGATAAGGTCGCTGAATTTCTGGATTGGAATATGTTGCCTGTAAACCGGTTTTACAAATATGATTTCACTTTTGATAATTGTACTACGAGGCTCAGGGATCTGGTTGACACTATTTCAGGGAATGCCGTAAAATACAGAACCATTTTGCCTAAGCCGATTTCTTTTAGAAATGCCATTCATGACTATCTCAACAGGAACAATAAATCGTGGGATAAACTGGGAATCGATATTTTGCTCGGCAGGAAGCTCGACAGGTTGATGACCAACAGAGAAGTCAGTTTTTTACCTGACTACCTGATGATGGCTTTCGACAGCGCCTCTATTCAAAACCAGCCATTGGTAAAGGATAAACAGGTTATATTGAAAAGGCATTTTGTAGTTCAGCAGGGTGATAATATCAACAATCCTCTTTTTATTTTTTCCTGTCTTTTTGTGATCATTGCCTTTCTCAGTTTTTCAAACAAAAATTCCATCCGGAAAATGCTTGCTTCTCTGGATGGCATTTTCTTTTTTGCTTACGGTTTGCTGGGCCTGATTTTAATTTTTATGTGGATTGGTACCGATCATTTTATGACAAAAGATAATTACAATTTATTATGGGCGTGGCCGACAAATATTATTGCCGCCTTTTATATAAACAGCCGCAAATCTTTTGCACGATATTATTTCTTAGTGTTTGCGATTGCCGAACTCATTCTCCTGGGGTTATGGTTTTCCCTTCCCCAGAAATTAAATCCGGCGTTAATTCCATTGAATGCAATAATGATTCTGAGAAGCTTCATTAATTTTAGAAAAAACAAAAAAGACAATGGCTGAAATTCTTTATCATCATAAAAAAATATTTTACAGAAAATCAGGAAGCGGGCCGGTAGTTGTCTTGTTGCACGGATTCGGGGAGACCGGAGAGGTATGGAACCGGCAGGTGGAGGAATTGCAGAAACATCATACGCTGATAATTCCTGATTTGCCCGGAAGCGGGAATTCTTACAGGCTTGATGATGGTGCGGGGATCGATGATTATGCTGATGCCATCAATACAATCATGAATCAGGAAGCGGGAGGTGCAAAGTTCCATCTCTTTGGGCACAGTATGGGAGGATATACAACGATGGCTTTTGTTGAAAAATTCTCTGACCGGTTACAAACCTTCGGATTGGTACATTCATCTGCCTTTGCAGACACCAAAGAAAAAGTGGAAATCAGACAGAAAGGAATTGAATTTATCCGGGATCACGGAGGACAAAAATTTTTGAAAAGCCTTGCCACAAATCTTTTTTCGGAAGAAAGCCTTGAGAAGAATCCGGAATTGGTAAATGAACTTGTGGTTCAGGCAAGAGATATAGATGATTCCACCCTCATTCAGTATTATCAGGCAATGATCCATCGTCCCGACAGGAGTGGATTATTGAGTTCTGCACATGTACCGGTATTTTTTTTAATTGGTAAATATGATCCCGTTGTTCCTTATGATGTTGCTTTGAAGCAGTGTCATTTACCCGATATTTCATCTGTTACAGTGCTGGAACATTCAGGGCACCTGGGAATTTGGGAAGAAGCAGATATAGCCACAGATAGCATGGTGAATTTTCTTAATAATTTTGGCCAGCCGAAATAATTATTACCTGTACTTCTTTTTCCGCCAAAAAATCGCGAATTTTAACTTCAGGCTTCTGTTGAAACAATAGAGTGTTTTACATGAAAAAAATACTTTTCTTTTTTGTTGTCCTTTGTTTTTCTTTCCCTGTATATGCTCATCATATAATAGGGGGTGAAATGATTTATGAATATATGGGAGCCGGAACCGCACCCAATACTTCAAGATACAGGATTACATTAAGATTGTTCAGAAATCAGAATGTGACGGGAAATGTCGCACCTATGCCTGATGATGTGTATATTGGAATATTTAATAACGATAACGGATTGCAATTTCCATCTGCCAATGGTTTTTTTGAAGTGCCGAAAAAATCTGAAAGTCAGGTAAAAGTAAATCCCTTTCCGTCATGTATTGTATCACCTCCCTCTCTGAATTATCACGTAGGTAATTTTGAGTTCGAAGTAGATCTTCCCAATAACTCGACCGGCTATACGGCGGCTTTCCAGACCTGTTGCAGAGTTGATTTACTTACGAACGTGTACAATGCCGGAGGTTCTTCTACAGGTAGCACTTTTATGTGTCAGATTCCGGCAGTTCCGGATAATAGTCCACAATTTGCAGCCAGTATTGATGCCATTTGCGGTAACAAACCCTTTACCTTAAAATTTGATGCGACGGATGCTGACAATGATTCACTGGTTTATAGTTTTGCTCCGGCCTACGATGGCGGAGAAACGCACAATGCTACCAATATCAATCCCGCGCCTCCGCCTTATAATAATGTTGTTTATAAACCCGGATATAATGGCCTCGCTCCACTGGGGAGTCAGGCTTTCATTGATCCGAATACAGGAATCATCAGCGGGATTGCGCCTCCTGTGGGAAGTTATGTGGTCGGCGTATCGGTCGCTTCATATAGAAAAGGCGTATTGTTAAGTGTCCATTTCAAAGACTTTATAGTGAATGTGACGAGTTGTGATTTTGCCGGGGCAAGGCTCGATCCGAAGCCGGTGCAGTGTGATAGCCTTGGAGTAAGTTTTTCAAATGATGATCCTTCTCCATTAAATAAAACTTTTTATTGGGAGTTCGGGGATCCTTCTACCGGTGTGCTGGATACAAGCACACTGGCAAAACCTGTTCATGTTTATTCGGATTCTGGTGTGTATAAATACAAGCTGGTTGTAAACAGGGGGCAGGATTGTTCCGATTCAACCACCCAAACCGTCAAAGTGTACCCCGGTTTCAATCCGGCTTTCAGTGTGGATGGGAGATGTGTAAATTCTCAAATACTTTTTACAGACCAATCCACTACAAAATACGGAAGCATCGATTCATGGAAATGGGATTTTGGGGTAGCAGGTATTTCATCTGATACTTCATCGGACCGCAATACGGCATATACATTTGACACGGAAGGGACCTATCCCGTATCGCTCACCATTACATCCACTAAAGGTTGTTTGAAAACATTTACAGATACCGTCCATATATTAAATAAACCGCCATTCAGCGTCACCAATGATACGCTGATCTGCAACATTGATACTTTGCAACTGATGTCAACAGGCAGCAGTTCAGGAACCGTTGTATGGACACCCAACTATAATATTAGTGATATAAATATTCCAGATCCCCTGGTTAGCCCTAAAGTGACAACCACTTATTATGCCAATTACATCGAGAGCAGAGGATGTACTAATATGGATTCAGTGGTCGTGCGGGTTGTGGATCATGTATCCTTGCAAATGCCCGCTGATACTACCATTTGCCTCACCGACAGCGTATTACTCAGGCCGTTGAGTGATGCATTGCATTATCAATGGAGCCCTGGTGGAACGCTGGTTTCTGATGTTTCGCCACAGCCCATTGCCATCCCAACCGGAAATACAACCTATCAATTGCTGGCATCAATCGGGAAATGTAATACTTCAGGTGCGGTAAATATCAAAACAGTACCCTATCCTGATGCCAATGCAGGAAGTGATACGGCCATTTGTATTGGCAGGTCAGTCCGGTTGTCCGGTTCAGGTGGCAGTATTTATGAATGGGAACCCGCAGTTTATCTGAACAACAATTCTGTTTCCAACCCGGTATCTACACCGGAACATACCGTCAGATATGTGTTGAAGGTAAATGATGTGCTGGGTTGTCCCAAACCGGCTTTTGATACGGTTTTGGTACGTGTAATAGTCCCGTTTGTGGATGCGGGGCCGAGAGATACTTCTGTTGTGGTTAATCAGCCTCTGCAATTATTTGCCAATTCGCAGGCCGAGGCTTTTTTATGGACTCCATCGATAGGGTTAAATAACCCTGACATTCAAAATCCAATTGCACTACTTTCGGAGAGTCAACAGTATGTGGTAAGGATTATTTCTGAGGGCGGATGTGTGGCAACTGATACCATCGATGTAAAAGTTTATAAATTGAAACCCGGATTTTATGTGCCAAATGCTTTTACACCAAATGGAGACGGACTGAATGATGTGTTGAGACCGGTACCTGTCGGATTAAAATCGATCAAGTATTTCAATGTGTATAACAGGGCCGGACAATTGATCTTTACTACCCATATTTTTATGAAGGGGTGGGATGGTACTTACAAAGGAAATCCTCAGGACAGCGGGGTATTTGTCTGGACAGCAGAGGGACAGGATTACATGGGAAACGTGATAAAGGGAAAAGGATCATTCACTCTGATCAGGTAATTCCAATTAATTTTTCAGACAATTTTAATCGCAGAAGAACAGATTAAAAATTTCTAAACCGGACTTTTTATGTGGAAAAGGTTTATCAAAGAATACCTTACGTTTTCCCGGAAAGACAGGCTGGGAATTATTGTTTTGGTTTCCCTGATCACGTTGTCCTTGTGTACACCTCTGATTTTTCCGTTACTCAGAAAACAGGCCCCGGCAGACCAGGAATCTATTTTGAAAAAAGTAGATCAGCTTAATTCAATTTCAAAAGATTCATTTTTACCTGTCAGTGAAAAACAATTTTTTAGCAGAGAAAAAAGTAAGAATCCGGATCATTATGTGCTTTTCTATTTTGATCCCAATGAAGCCACACTGGATGATTGGATCCGTCTCGGGATTTCTGAAAAGGTTGCCTCTACTATTTTAAAGTACAGGGAGAAAGGGGGCAGGTTTCATTCGCCGGAAGATCTGAACAAAATCTATACACTTTCAAAAAGAGATGTGGAACGACTGATACCCTATGCGAGAATCAGGCAAAAAGAAAATGTCATTGACCGGCCTTATCATTCTTCTGAAACTCCCAAACCGGAATTTACAGAATCGAAATATTATGGAAAGAATCCGGTGCGTTTTGATATTAACCTTGCGGATACCAGTCAATGGAAAACCTTGCCGGGAATCGGCAGCAAATTGTCGGCGAGGATTGTAAATTTTCGTGAAAAACTTGGTGGATTTGTTTCACCGGAACAGGTAGGAGAAACAAGGTTTTTGCCGGATTCAACCTTTCAAAAGATAAAACCATATTTATTTTTTGAATATGATGGAATCAGGAAAATCAATGTCAACAGTGCAACGGTTGATGAGCTGAAAGCCCATCCTTATCTGTCTTTTAATACAGCAAATGCCATTGTTCAGTACAGGGAACAACATGGCAGTTTTCATGAAATCAATGATTTGAAAAGAATACAGATTATTGATGAAAAATTATTTGACCGGATCCGGCCATACCTGGAAATCAGGTGAAAAAAATCACCTGCTTTGTTTATCCTTGCCGAAAACTGTAAATTGCGCCAAAGCTTGTTTTATGGATTTTAAAAGGAGTGAGCTGACCGAACAAGTGGCGGCAACGGCGAAAGAATTTGCTGAGAAAAACATTCGCCCTCACGTAATGGAATGGGATGAAAAACAAGAATTTCCAAGATATATTTTCAAAGAGATGGGCCAACTTGGGCTGATGGGGGTTTTGGTGCCCGAGAAGTATGGAGGCTCAGGGATGGATTATTTTCAGTATAGTGCCATCATTCAGGAAATTTCCAGAGTGGACGGTGCGATTGGCCTGTCATTGGCAGCACACAACTCACTGTGTACAGGACATATCCTTTCGTTTGGAACGGAAGAGCAAAAGAAAAAATATCTTCCCAAACTTGCTTCCGGAGAATTTATTGGCGCATGGGGGCTTACCGAACCCGGTACCGGCAGTGATGCGGGCAATATGAAATGTGTTGCCGAAAAGAAAGGTGACAAGTGGGTAATCAATGGAACAAAAACCTGGATTACGCATGGAAAAAGCGGTGATGTGGCTGTAGTGATGTGCAGAACGGGCGAACCGAGAACGAAAGACAATGCAACGGCATTTATTGTAGAAAGAGGCAATCCCGGATTCAGAGGCGGAAAGAAGGAAAACAAGCTGGGGATGAGAGCAAGTGAAACTGCCGAAATGATTTTTGAAGATTGTGAAGTGCCGGAATCTGCCATGTTGGGCAAACCCGGTGAAGGTTTTATCCAGGCCATGAAAGTTTTGGATGGAGGCAGGATTTCTATTGCATCCCTTGCTCTCGGAATCGCGCGCGGAGCTTATGAAGCAGCTTTGAAATACAGCAAAGAAAGACATCAGTTTGATAAACCGATTTCAGAATTTCAGGCGATTGCTTTTAAACTGGCTGATATGGCAACGGAAATTGAATGTGCCGAATTATTAATAGAACAATCCTGTGACCTTAAGGTAAAACATCTACCGGTTACCAAATCCTCGGCCATGGCCAAATATTATGCAAGTGAAATTTCTGTAAGAATAGCTACTGATGCCGTTCAGATTTTTGGAGGATACGGATATACAAAAGATTTTCCTGTTGAAAAATTTTACAGAGACAGTAAGCTTTGTACAATAGGAGAGGGCACCAGTGAAGTACAAAAAATAGTGATTGCCAGGCAAATCATGAAAGAATAATAGCCCTCGAAATCATTCCCCAAATTAGGAGTCATTGTATCTTTTTAATGGATTCAAAGAAAGATTCATTATCGATAACAATTCGCTTGGATAAAGTATAAAGCCATTTTCAGCAAATTGACTCTATAAAAAAAGGCCGTCTTTTTGGGACAGCCTCTTTTCAAATAATTATCGGATATTAATAACTCCAGAGGTTTTGTTCGTAATCGAAAATTTCGTTCTTGATCTTTTCTCCCTGCAGTAATTGGAGCATCCTGTTGTTTTTGAATCCCATCTGATCTTTGATGTATTGATCATTTGGATTGCTCAGCGTGCTCTTTACAATGCGGCCATAAAACATACGGCTTTCAAACAGTTCTTCCCAACTCATCCTTGCTCCGTAATTTTTGCCATTGTAAACTTCGTATTTGGCGAAGATGGGCCTCATGTCCGGATAATAAACCCAAAACAATTCGGTCTGGCCCAAGTTTAACCCTTCATTGGTAATTATATTTCTTAAAGGTGCAATACCGAGGATTCTCCAATAGAGGCGGCTTGTTTCCTTATCAAAAATGACTTCTTCTTTGATCCTGAATTTATAAAAAGAGTCGAGGTTTACTTCAGGCGCGGTGGTTTTGTAACCGGTAATATTACCCAGTGAATCATATTGCGGAACTGTAACCGGTTCTCCTGAAATTGCTTTGGCTACTTCCGCTTTGGTCATGGGAGTGGTAAAACGATCATCCACCGAATTGAAGGCGGTCACTCCGCCGTTGTCCGGCCCATCCTGGATTGCTTTCAACAGAATAGAGATAAAACGCTGGTTGCCGTTGTCCTCATTGGCTGAGTACCGGAAAGGCAAATTGATTTTTTCACGGGTATCTATGTCTCTCCAGATCCTTTGCCTGTAAACAGCATCATCTTCTCTGATGTTTTCATAGGGTAAAGGAACCCTGTCCTTAATCAGATTGCGTTCAATGGCGGCATCATTTCTCAATGATTTTTTCACTGTCTGAACGGGAAGGCTGTCTGAAAATATGGGCTTGGGAGGAACTACCGCTGTATCTACAGCAGCTTTATTTGTTACCGCCACTGCTGTCTGAGTCTTTTTAGCAGTTGCCCTTTTTCTTACTGTACGCTTTTTTTGAGCCATTGCATTCCCTGCTATTAAACCAAGGCACAATGTCACAACCAAGCTTTTTACAATAATCTTTTTCATGTGTTTTAATTTTATTTATCTGTCTGTGTCTGTTCTAAATTTAATCTTCCGACTATTGCAGGATGAAGGCTGCTCCCGGAATTGATTTTACCGGTCCGCCTGGCCCCTGAACCCTTACATTGTCGAAAACCACTGTCGTTCCCGGTATGCAAAGCCTTAATAATTCACTAAGTCCTTCGAGGTTACCGTTGTGTATAGTTTCCTGACGTGGATTAGGGAAGTTTGCGCCTGTGAAATAAACATTTGCACCGACAATATTATAACGATAGTCAAAATCAAAGTTTTTGAGTTCGGCACGTGCGAAATTCTGGTTCTTGAAAATAACAGATTTGATTCGCCCGCCTTCACTTGGGCCTACCATCAATACCGGATCCGGAACCTGTTTAATTCTAAACGGGAAGGTACTCTGTTTGCCATCTGCATTGACTGTAATGCTGGCAGTAGTACCACCTGATACTTTCACATTATATCTGCCCGGTGAACCCGCTGATGATAATGATCCACCAGCCATTGAAACACGTGTCTTGTCCCATCCTGTTCCCGAAGATATGGTTATAGGGTTTTCAACTCCGACGTAGAATACGTTCATTTTATCCAACATGACTGCTGAACCGCCCGGGGTGCCAACGGTATATTGAATAGGGAAAGTTTTGGTTTCTTGTGTACCATCAGGTTTTGTAAATGTAACATTAACCGGGAGTGATCTGTTTCCGGCGCCTGATGCAGTGATGGTGTATTCAGCACGACCGTCAGGACCTACAGGTACAGGAACTCCGCCAATTGTGATTTGCGGTTTCGCAGCATTGCTGTATGCACCGACACCGGCAGTTATCTGAATTTGCTGACCCGGCATTACATAGTTGGAGCTTTGGCCCACCAAGGCTGAGAATTGATCGTAAGTGACTTTTACAGCTCCGATCTGCGCATGACAGAAAGTAATGATTTTATTTTCTGCATCCTTAATATTATTCTGGAATTTGCTAAGCATGGTCAATGCAGCCACAGTCGGCGTCATATAAAAATAAGTCTGGGTAAAATCTTTGGTTTTGCCTTCCTGTGTTTTGAAATTTCTTGTATCGGTATCAACAGGAAAATTTTTTGCGAATTCTTTGTTGATGGATGGATCAATATTAAGCATGGCCTGCTTATACTCATTCAACCTCCGTTCAAGAATTTTGCCATTGCCCTTGGTATCAAACAAACGGGTTGAAGCTTCCAGGTCATCTTCGCGATAATCTTCCTCAGGCTGACCGTCTGGTCCTGTTACCATTTTCAGGCCGGCTGCATCCTTCAACTGAAGTTTCAGGCTGTCCAGGTATGTGTACATTTTATCTGAGAGGGCTTTGGCTTCCATCGCTTTGGGCTCCCATATTTTTGCTTTCTCAGCAGATTCGGGTTTGGTTAATTTTTCCTCAAGCGATTTATAGATTGTAGTGTTTCCATTGCTTATTACCTGGTTAGATGTAACGAGCGATTTGTTTACCACTTTGAAAGCGGTGATCACTTCGTTGGAAACATTGAGGGCAAGCATGGCTATTAACACCAAATACATGACGTTGATCATCATCTGCCGCGGCTCTTTAGGTATTGCTGCCATAGTATTTAATTTAATTTAAGTTTTGGGGGTTAGAATATTGAATTTGGAAATGAATGATTACTTGTTAAACTGCATAGCGGTGAGCATATTTCCGTAAACCTGATTAAGCTTTCCAAGATTACTTGCCAAAGCATTCATCTGGTCCTTGGTTTTTTGAGCATCATCCACAGTTGCAATCATCACTTCACTTGCCTTTGCCACCTTTCCATAAAAATTATTCAAAGCTTTCAGATGGTTGTTGCTTTCATTCAGTTCCAATTCATAAATGGTATTCAGTGAACCCAGATTTTTTGTCAATACCTGAACCTGGTCTTTGAAACCGCGTGCACTGTCTGCTGCGCTGTTAAAACTGCTCATGGTATTGGCTGAATTCAGGAATGCGTCTTTCATCATTCCCAATGCATTATTAGCTTCTTTGGTTTTGGCAGAGAAATCACCGGTGGATTTTACAACGTCTCCAACTTCGCCTAATTGAGATACAGTTGTTCCCAATTTCTGGAAGTTTTCACCAAGGCGCTTCATATTGGTCGGATTAATTTCTGCTTCTTCAAGCATTTCTTCCATTGCCTTCAAAGGAGAGATTGCCGCAACAGCCGGTGCTGCGCTCACAGCGTGTACTGCATCCGGATCCTTACGGCTGGGCTTTAACCATTCAACCACTGCATAAATCAGGAAGATGACGGTTTCTGTCCACATACCAATAGCAAGCATCTTGTTTGCATAAGACTGGTGAGTGAGTTTGGCCCATGCAGCGAAAATAACGACACCGGCTCCGGCGCTTACGAAAACGTCCACATAGGTTATAAATGTTCTCTTTTTTTTCGGTGTTTGAATTGTCTGAGACATAATGATTGAATTTTAAAGTTTGTTTGGTTTTGAATTTTTTTTGAGGGTTAGTCAGTTCCTGAAATTAAAAGCCCATATTAATTCAATTATGAATTTCATTAATACAGGCTGTAAGATTTTGGAACTAAAATTTATTCTATAAAAGAGATTGTTTTAAAATTATTTTTTTTAAGTTAATACTATTTTTCTGAATTATCTTTTAATTTTTGAGGATGGCGGCAGATCTATCACTGTCCTGAATCCGATATAGGATTTTGAAGTATCCTGGTATTCATAATCACGTGTGCTGACCTGCAGATAGTATCCTACATCTTTCCAGCTTCCGCCTCTGATTACTTTACGTTTCATTCTTGGAGGATCCTGGTCCTTGGCATCCCAACGGATGTCAGGGTTCATATCATGCTGGAAATTGTATCCGCCTTCATAGTACAGCGAAGAAGTCCATTCCGAAACGTTTCCGGCCATGTTGTATAAACCGAAGTCATTTGGCCAGTAGGCATCTGCTCTGACGGTGTAGAAACCACCATCTTCAGGATAATTACCACGTCCTGGTTTAAAGTTGGCCATCAGGCAACCCTTTCTGTTTCTCAGATAGGGACCGCCCCATGGAAAAGGAGCCTGTGAACGGCCGCCTCTTGCAGCATATTCCCATTCAGCTTCAGTTGGCAGGCGGAAAGGTGATTCGGTAGTACGTCCTTTGCTTTCGAGATATCCGTTCAGGTACATGGTTCTCCATTCGCAAAATGCAGTGGCTTGTTTCCAGGTTACCCCTACAACGGGATAGTTTCCGAATGCCGGGTGGCTGTAATATTGTTTTGCCATTGGTTCATTATAGGAGTAGGAGAAATCTCTTACCCAACACAATGTATCCGGATAAACAGGAAGATCATATTTTACTATGAATTTGCCGCGTGGCACATTTGCATTTTCCCGTTTGGCTGCTTCCTTAAAATTATAGCTTTCTGAATGGAAAATTATTTTGGCTGGGTCAATTTCTTTTCTGCCGAAAATACGGTTATCGGGGGTTACAATCATGGCATCAATTTTTTCAAGAGTTGCCTTGTCGCCATAATTAATTTTGCTGGCCTTTGTCCAGTCAATCATTTCTACTCCATCGGGTCCCTGCTTCACATAGCCCATGAGTTTGGCTGCTATTGAATCCCGTACCCAATTGGTAAACTGCCTGTATTCGTTATTGGTTATTTCTGTGGCGTCCATCCAGAAACCATTGATGGAAACCTGCATATTCCTCGCGGTGAAGGCATAGTTGACATCTTCATCGCTGGGGCCCATGTGGAATGTTCCCGGTGGAATGTAAACCATCCCCGGTGGCTTGGGAAGGATGTATTTTCCCGATGGTGCCACACCGTGCAACTGACCATCGTTGGGAAGGCCTTTTGATTTGCCAAATTTCCCACAACTGGTTAGCAATAAAGCGGCACAACCCAGAATTGAAAGCAAATTTCTATTCATTGTAATTGACTTTACGGGTAAGGACGACATTTTCATTCAAAATTATTGTTTGTTCAGATCGGATTTTTAAGCCGATTCCGGAAACTAAAAACGAGTAAAAAACTTAATTATTGTAGAAAAATCTCAAATAAATTTTCTGTTGGGTCTAAAAATTTCTATCAGGTAGAATTTCATGCAGAGGATAAAACTAAATAATTCTACTGACAATTTTGAAAAATTTAGTTTTAATTCTCAAAAGATCGCAATATAAGATTATGAACTCATTTGTTGATTTTATAGTAAAAAATAATTTCACTACAGAATATCTGGATTTAATTGCCCACCGTGCTGACTGGACTGACAAATGTAATGTGATTGCTAAATCTTTTGAGGCCGCACGGTAGGTTTTAGGATTTCTTTATTGGTTGACTGTTGCTTTTCAATGTGTAGGTTTTAGAAGGGTTCGGAGGGTGAGTTTTCAGCAAAAAATAAATGTTTTAGTGAAGTAGAAATTTTTTGTAATTGAGATGATAAATTACCATAATATATAGTGCAAGGCAATATTATCTGAATCGGCCAGAATGCGAAACCATTGAACCCGTTTTTGACCAAAACAGAATCAATTTAAGGTTTTGGACATTACCCAATTTGCCAGTCACCGCAAGTCTGTATTAACTCAATCACAAAAAATAAAACCGGAATACTTTTAATTTTTCCCTTTTTTGGGAACCGACAGGGTTACCCATTGGTCATCGCGAAGCATTTTACCTATATATACGATTTGCCCCACGTGATAAACATAATGTGTGAGCTGCCGGTGAATAGCATCTGTAACGGTAAGTGGTTTTTGACGAACGAAAACTTCTTTTCCCAGATCATCTTCAGTCAGCGAATCCAATGCTTTGAAAAGGCAGGCCCAGCCTTCATTCCATTTGTCCAACATTTCCTTTCTTTCTTTCAGATCATTTTCAAATTCTTCATCTCTTTTTCTCCAATCCTTTTCTCCATCGCTCGTTAAAAAATCTGTCCACCGCGAAAGCATATTGCCCCACATGTGTTTTACAAGCGTTGCAATGCTGTTGCTCTCTTCGTTATACCTCCAGACGAGCTGCTCATCTGACAACTGCGAAAACGTCTTTTCGCCAAGGGCTTTGTAATCATTAAATTGTTTTTTTACACTTCTAAGGAATTCGTTGTTCATTTTTCTGAATATTTAAAATTCGGTTATTACTATTTCTTGTTTACTTATGGCAGAATGTAGAATAATGAATGCAATTTCGAGATTATTTTTTGTTTATGGTATTTTGCCGCTTATTCGGATAGGCCGGGACCACCTGATTTAATTAAAAAACAAATCGATTAAAAGCAAATCAATTTTCGCCTTGTAACAATGCGATGAGGTTTAAAATGATTTTTATGCTATTATGCCTCAAAGTTGTTTTCATTAAATACAGGCGAATCGAAATATTTATCTTTAAACAAAAACAATGATTGTATTGGCAGCCGCATTTGGACCCAAATTTCGCAAACCCGGAAACGAATAGCAATTTTTACTTTTACTTGGGGGA
>ERZ778018.339-NODE-339-length-77837-cov-114.799362_pt1 | contig 77837 bp, 78 predicted proteins | sample MGYA00375748_ERZ778018 | MGnify/ENA primary metagenome ERZ778018 (study PRJEB29350, sample SAMN05509839) | bioreactor metagenome | biome: bioreactor; material: wastewater | place: South Africa: University of Cape Town | collected 2014-04-22 ... | reverse complement strand
ACCTGGTCGAGACCCCGGAAGACGTCGCCAGCCTGCGGGTTGCCGATCCCGACAAACTCGCCTACGTTACCCAGACCACGCTGTCGGTTGATGACGCCGCGCGCGTGGTCGATGCCCTGCGTGCACGCTTCCCCCGCATTACCGGCCCGAAGAAAGACGACATCTGCTATGCCACGCAGAACCGGCAGGATGCGGTCAAGAAGCTGGCCGTCGAAAGCGATGTGGTGATCGTGGTGGGCTCGCCGACCAGTTCAAACTCCAACCGGTTGAGAGAAGTGGCCCAGAACCTTGGCGTGACGGCTTACATGGTCGACAACGCCAGTGAAATCGATCTGCGGTGGATTGAAGGCAAGCAGCGCGTCGGCGTGACGGCTGGCGCTTCGGCTCCGGAAGTCCTGGTTCAGGACGTCATTACGTTTCTGACCCAATCCAGGTCAGGGCAGGTCATCAATCTAAAAGGTGCCGAAGAAAATGTGGGGTTTCCACTGCCGAAAGGCCTAGGCTGATCCAGAGAGCCCCACACAAAAAAAAATCAGTAATGCGCGTACTGCAAGCAGCGTGATTTGTCAGCTTTTTTTACATTCCTGACTGGGTGAATCATACGACCCGCTTGTCAATGACTCAGTCTATTGTTTTTAAATGGTTTTTAAATGGTTTTTCAATAGGCCTTCCATCAGGCCTGAATTCTGCTTAATGAATGGCAAGCCTGATGGAAGCGAGTCGATTCATAATCATGGCTGTCTTTACGATAAATGTTTATTTCACCCTGGAGAACAAACCATCATGCACAAACTATTGGCGAGCTTCATTCTTGCGACGACAGCATTTCCGGTTTTTGCCATTACAGTCGCCCCCTCACCCATCCCGGAGCCTAACGCGCTTTGGCTGCTGGGGATTGGTGCCGTAGCGGGATTGGTAGTCAGGGCAAAAAATCGCAACAACAAAAAGAAGTAATCCACATATTCGGCGCCTGACGGACGTCGGATATTGAGCAGATCAGTTCTTCCAGCAGTCTGCCAAACTGCCGTTTCCCGATTCGGTCCGGTTGCCTGTCTGGTCTACTGTCAGTGTTCCGCACAGCGGGTCACTGAATGTCCCGGTTGGCGCAGCTTGTATAGTATAGGTCGTCGCAGTCAGGTTCGCGACTGGCAGGGTGATGTTGTAATCTGCCGTCCCGCTCTTGGGCGATTGGTTCGCAGGCAACACTGCGCCGGTATAGGTGCCATTCGTCGTGAAGTAGCGCTCCATAAATTGTGTATTCTCCGTCATGATCGCCTGCGCGTCAGCACGTTTGCTGCGTCGCACATAATCCTGGTAGCTAGGGTAGGCAATGGAAGCCAGGATACCAACGATAGCCACGACTACCATCAATTCGATCAGGGTGATCCCCAAATGAGATTTGAAACTTTGGATCGGTTTCATCGCGGCCCCCTCCCAAGTCATCGTCTCTGTACGCTCATCAATGTCAGCAAGGCTGGCAAGTGTGCGTCTTGCGATGAAGTCTGGAACTGTACCGTTTCCCCTACGCGCACATCGCTAATCGTGCTCCGTTTTCCATTCATCATGACGATTGTTGTCAACGGGTTGTACGCATAGGTCACGCCGCTAATCACAAGTTTGCTGGCACTGGCATAAATCGCATCGATCTTGCCGCTTTGCCGCATCTGGCTCGGTGTGGATACAGCAGCACGGCTCTCCGTGCCCGGAGCAGCGTCAACACGGGTCATGGCATACGTCTGGCCGTTGGACAAAATGGCCGGCAAAAATAGTATCGCTGCTATCCGTTTCATCATCACCCCTTATTGAAAAATCTGCCGCCAGCTTGAACGGTTCTGTATCGAAGGCAGGCTGTTCAGTTCGTTTTCAAGCGACGAATTCGTCGTTGTGTTTTTCTTGCTCATGCTGGTCCATTTGTTCATTGACCCACCACCCGGGCCGCCAGGATTCTTTTGCATGCGCACGGCGCTGGGAATCGACGACTTCTTGACCCCCGACGCGTACGATCCGGTGGTACCAAGATTATCGGTCGTGCTCACTACGCCATCCCCGTCCACATCAAAAGTAGGCCCGCCCAACGCCCCGCCTCCCACTGAATCCAACTCCATCAGCCATCCATCGCCGCCGCCCGAACACGTCGAGGCATTAGGGATCAAGGTGGTAAACAGGATGCGATTGTCATACAACGCGGGGTCGCTCACTACCCGCTCACCCGATGCGGGGAGGTCCATATACCAGCCGCGCATCGTGCCACCCGATACAAGCCCGTCCCAGGCCACGGTGTTATTGCTTGTCGTACGGTAAGTATTGCCGGACACGGTTGTCGTCGTGGTAATCGTTTGCGGCTGCAATACGCTTCGCCCGGATATGGTGGAGGGCGACAAGGCCTTGTCCCATATGGCATAGAACGTCTGGGTTCCCGTTGTGGAAATATCACCGTTTTCGAGATACTTGCCCGTTCCGAAATACAACTGATACCCATCTCCACTGAAAAAGCGGGTCACTTCGGCTGCACTGGTGATGGGTTGAGGGTTGTTGCTGGCATCCCTGGCGGTAAACAACGGCTGAGGTGAACCTGTCGAGCCAAAGGCCACTGCCCATCCATTTGTATTGCTGGCACATACACCCTGGTTATTTGCATTGCAGAGGTCGAATTTCCACATATTGCCCTGCAAATCGCCGGCATAAGCATAATCCACCGTGCCATCGCCATTGGCATCAACGAGTGTAGGCGTGGCCAGCGCATTGGGCGTCGCGGTCGATCCGGTGTTGGTGGAAATTTTCTTGATCAGCGCCCCGGTGGAGATATCCACGATATACAGATAAGCGTAGCCGGTGGTACTGGCACTGCCATCCGCCTCGCTATTGTTGTAGCCGTTGCTGAATACCGCGGCCCATTGCCCCGTGTTGAGCTTCACGATGCTCGGCTGGCCATAGACATAACCGAGATCGGCGTCGTTATATTCCCATTTCACGATCGAACTCGCATTGGCTTCGCTGAAGGTACTTGGATTGGTCACGTCCAGTGCATACAAGCCTTGACCCCCGGCCCCCAGACTGGCAACTAGCGTGGTATGCCAAGCGCCCAAGTAAAACGTATCGACTACCGTCGGTGAACCATCAACGTAGTAACGATGGCTGTAATTGGGTGATATCAACTTGGCCAGGTTCGGGTAGACCTTGCTGGGTACATAGGCCAGCTTCTCCTGCCCCGTTGTGGCATCGAAAGCATGCAGCATCCCGTCATTGGCGCCCACATAGATCATGGGCGTGCGACTGGAATAAGTGGAACGAAACGCGTAGTAGCTCGCAGCCTCGAGATTATCCGGGTAGTTGAACGCCGGCGCGCCTACATAAGACGGCGCCGAATTGACCACGTCACCAAGCACGCTGATCAGGCGCGGACGGAAGCCATTGATACCGGTTTGCCCACGCAGGTAGTTCAACCGGTTGACCCCGGTATCACTCGGATTGGTGCCATTGAGACTGGGATTGGATGTCAGCGCGGTCACTTGGCTGATATCCAGTTCTCCGGTAGTCGGACTGGCTGGGTTGGCGGGCCAGCGGAATGGAATACCGCTCGATGTGCTCGGCTTGTAGGTGAGGATATTCCGGCCGGTACCATAGTTCTGGCCGTTGAGCACCGTACCCGCCTGCCACGCCACCGTGGTGATCGCGCCCGTGGAGGAGTTGGTGTTGTAGGCAATCATGTCGCCCGACCAGTCCGACGAGTTAAACTGCCCTTGGTAGATCTTTCCGCCTGCCACGACCGATCCGGACGTCATCGCCACGGCGGCGGCGGCACCTGATTGTGCAATGATGCTGCTGAAAATGGCGTTGAAGGTCGAATTCAGGGTGGTCAGGTTGTTGGCATACGAGGCCGTGGTGGTTCCACCGGCCGCCGCCATCTGATCGAGTGGATTAGGCGGATTGGTGATGAAGTAATTGTTGGTAAACTCGGGCAAGGCAAACCCGATGACGTAGGTTTTGACGGGTCGCGTGCCACTATTCAAGTTGGTTACTGCGGTCACTGCATTCGTCACTTCGGACGCCGAGTAAGGCTGGCCGGTTTGATAGGTAACAGCCCCACCTGTGGCGGTCACGCTGGGCAGACCGTTCGTCAGGAACACCACGAAATCCTTGTTGCACGAATTGGGGGGCGCGGACTGCGCTCCGCCTTGAGCCGTTCCAAAATTCGTCGTGGCGCCGTTGAAATAATCCTTGGCCGTCATGAATGTTCCCGTAATGGGTGTCAGGCCCGCATTGATCAAGGGCGCGTTGGAATTATTCCATGTATTGCCACCCGAAATGCTGGTCGGGTCGTCGTTCCAGATGCCTGAACCGCTGCGGGTAGGCACGATCGAAGTTGCCAGCTTGAGGTTGAGTTTTGCGGCTTGCGTCGTGTCCAGATTCGCAATCGGCACATGCAGATAGCCCTTGCCGGGGCTGCTATTGGAAAACCAGGTTGGTCCGGCATCAGTCGATGCCAACCTTTGGCCAAAATCATCGATCGCCTGCGCATAATCGCTATCGGTCGGTCCAAAAGTCCCGCTGAACAGGGATGAACTATAACCCGCACCCGAAGAGCCAGGCGCCGCATCCGAAGTACCCGTCTTGGTGCCATAGCACGCATAGCTTGTATGGTCGCCTGGAAAGGTAGCATAGCTGCTCGATCCATTGGTGGCGGAATAACAGAAGCTGCTGCCAGCCGGGTTCCCGGAGTAATAAGGAAGATTGACGTTGTAGTAAATGCAGTCGACCTGAACGCCGCTCGACGTCGTGCAAGCTCCCGAAGCATTCGGACTGGTCGGATTCGGAATTTTGTATTTTTTATGGGTTGCGCTGTCTCGTGCTCCCGTCCACGACGGATCATAGTTGGCCGGATCATAACTGGCGTCGTAAGGGCTTTGATTCAGCCAATTATGTGCCACGTTACTTTGCTGATATGCCATCAAACCCATGTTGATCTGGCCAGTGTAGTTCGTCACCAGGCTGCGGGCGGCCGTACGGGCGATCTCCGATTTGCTGGTCGGGTCGGCGCTCCCCACGGCCAAGCCGGTCGGGTCTTCGTCCATGGCGTTAGAATTGCTGAAGATCAGCAACACGTTGGCCTTGCTCCCCGATGTGACGAACAGTGGCACCTGGCTCAGGCTCAGCAGCGCGCCGCTCGACATGCCGTAATGGCCTAAAGAAAAAGCGGCCATGAGCGCCAGAGATACAGGCCTACGGTTGAAGGTCATCATGAAATCTCCCTGCGCGTCAATAGACAACGGTGGCTTGCACCGTGGCCTGAGTTTGTCCAGTCATGCCCCAGCCACGTGCGGTGATGCGGAATGGAAGCAGTTGAGCTCCCGAGGTGTTCCCTTTCCCGGTCGATGCACTGGATCCGAATGCCGGAACATTGTTCGGAATCAACTCGATGATGTAGCGGGGCTGCGTGGGAAGGTTGGTCGCGTCGAACTTAAGCGCCGCGCCGGTATAGGCTTTGGTTTTGTTCGATGTCCATTGATTGTTACTGGTGATCGACGTCCAGACTGGAGTGGTGGGGTCGTTCAGACACAAGCCCGCCGAACAGCCTGAAGCAAAAGCGGAGGCGGGGGACAGCCCTGCCGAGGCAATGTATTTCATGGCGTCACGTATGCCAGCCTCGGCCGCCTCGAAGGCGACATCCTGGTCACGTGCATTGCCTGCCATGCGCTCTTCGAGTGACGTGGACTTGATCGCCGAGAGCGAAATAAGTGTCAGCACGACCAGAAAAATCAGGCCGGTAATCAGCGCCGCGCCGTTTTGGGAAGAAAGAGTTTGGGTAGGCATGGTATTCATTGGTCACATGGCCGGCAGACGGTTGCGCACGCCCACGGTGGCCGAATACACCTGATAAAGCCTGCGATCAGTCCCGGTAGGCGTAAAGGTGCCATTGTTGTACGTGACAGGCTGCTGTGAGGTCGAAAGACTGTTGTCGGGGCTGCGCATCAGCAGATTCACCGTGACGCTCACCACCTGGGTCCAGTTTCCGGGCGTCGCACTGAAACTGTCTACAGCGCCATCGGAGTTGGTATCCAGACCATATCTGAATTGCAGGTCCTGCACGTTCTCGACCAGTTCCTCAGCATTGCCACTCAGTCCCACGCGGTAGAGGGCCGGATTGCCCGCCGGGTTGGTCCCAATGAAATACGAGTACTGGTTCATCCGCATGACAAAGGCGTCGGATCCATAGACGCCAATACGGTTGCCGGTATTATTGCTGTTCGAATGGGCGATCGTAATGGTTGTGCCGGAGCCGCTCGATACGTTGGTTGCCTTGACCACATCGGCATTCACGCAATTGGTGATCACCAGCACGTCGCCTGCCTGGAAGCCATCCGGATTGCCATTGATCTGTACGTTGGCATTCTGTGGGGCCAGATTGCCTGTCAGGTTGACGCCGTTGCTGAATGCGCCCATGACCGACAAGACATCCGTGTTCGCTACACGTGTAATCGCGGTAGGATTGACCCAACCTACGCCACTGTCGTAGCCGATCAAGGCGTTACCGATAGTCATGGGCGGAACGGGTGGATTGGCGATGGTGTTAACCTTGATGGAGGCCATGTTTCCGCACCCAACATACCCGGCCATACGGATGTCTCGGCTCATCATATCGAGGGCATAACGCGCGTTTTCCTGCATGCGCGACAGGTTGTCGGTAGTGCGGAACGCGCCACGGCTACCTATATACAAGTAGCCGATCCCGCCCAGCAGAACCAGGCCGATGGCCATGGCGATCATCAGTTCGACCAGACCGAAACCCGACTGGTTACGCGACGACATCAAAATCGGTCTCATAATTGCGTTTCCACCTTGAACGTTTTGACCGTCTGGTTTGCGCTATCTTGAAGACCACGGCTGTCGTCCCACTGAATCAGGACGGTTGCCACCTTCGTGTTCACATCAACCGCGATCGAACCGTTACCCGCTGGAAGCGCACAGGCAAGCTGGTTTTTCCACGCCGCGATATCCTGTACCGGGACCGTGCCGGCGGGCACGGCTGCCGAACAGTTGGCCGCCACTCCCATCGGGGAGGCGTAGGCACCGGTGACCGCGCTTGCACGATTGGCGCGCATCCTGTCGACGATGTCGTAAGCCATCCAGGTAGCCTGGGTGCGGTGGCTGGCGCTGAGGTTGTTACGCATGCTGGATGTCATCAGGCCGGCCAAGCCGAGTAGGCCGATGGCCATCACCAGCATGGCAACTAATATTTCAAGCAGGGTGAATCCTGACTGTTTCATGGGCATCCTCATGGGCAGGCAACGGCTGAAACACGCGTGCGTCCAGTCCGTTCGATTTGGATGGCCCGCCCCTGGACGATGGCAGGGACAGGAGGACAGAGCGTAAGTGTGGTGCTCGCCACAGTGGCCGTAGTGGATATAGTCGTGCGGCCATTGGATGTAAAGGTAATCGTGTTGGCCACATCCGTGCCGGGTGTTACCGTGCTGGCCCCACTCAACGCCTGTTGTTTCCGAATAGGGTTACCAGCTGCGTCCGCGATGATCCATCCTTGTGTCCAACTGACGTTGCCGGGACAACCGATACCAGTACACACCATCACATTCGCTGCGCGCTTGACAGCCTCGCTCCGAGCCATGTTAAGTGCGGTGATCAGGTCGTTCGCCTGCGTCGTCATACGACTATTCATCACGAACATCTGATAATTCGGAACGGCAACGGTCAGCAATATAGCCGCCACAGCCAGCGTGACCAGCAGTTCGATCAGGGTGAATCCGCGCATTGTGCTCGGGGCGTCAGTCATGGTTTTCAGGTTCTCGTTTCACGCTGCCACATTAAAAATTGGGGGCAACGAAGTCCAGTTCCACAAGACGAATGGCGTGATTGGCTTCATGAACGGCCAAACCCGCCAACACTGGGTTTCAGGAATCCACAATGCTTATCGTCACGAATGGAGCCAACTTTAAGAGCCAACGAGATCAGCAACTACCGTAAACGAGTCGCGGACGCCCAGCATTGTTGATGACGATGTCACGACGCGAGCCGGACACACAAATCTCGAACGTGCCGTTACCTGGTCCCGCCCCTCCCCGGCTACGTCCGTCGCTCAGGTAACTGATGAAATGACTGAGGTGGCTGTTGGCAGTAATGGTTACGTCAGCATGGGCATGCTCGTGCACCCGCAGCAAGAAGTCGTTGGCGTCGATCACACCTGGCGTTCCTTCATCGACAAACACCAGCCAGCCCTCATGCCATTTGGCCGCGGCATCACAAACCCGCATGGCAACTCCAGCATTGGCCGTCTTGCACACCGTCACCCGCGTCCCCCGCTTGATCGCCTCGGATCGCGCCAGTTGCAAGCTGCTGACCAGATCGTTCGTCACAGCCGCCACTCTGCTGGTGTTGACCAGAAACCCATAGCCTGGAACCGCAATCGCCAATAAAATCGACCCTACCGCCAGCACAACCAGCAGCTCCACCAGGGTGAATCCACGTCGTTTCATTTTCTCCTCCCTCGCTTGTTTTGATGGGAATGCCAGCTTGCCATGTCGCGGGAGGCGCATCTATACGACTTTAGTCGTAGGTCCGGGACATGCGTAAACCGGGCCATCCGGACTCGAAACCGTCCATCGTCGTTCTGGGTGCGGGGATTTCTGGCCTCGGCACGGCGCTGGCCCTGTTGAAGCGCGGTCATGACGTCACGTTGCTGGAACGCGGAGAAGTGGGCGCCGAAGCGTCGTGGGCCGGGGGAGGGATTCTGTCGCCGCTGCTGCCGTGGCATTACAGCGAGGCGCTCGCCGCGCTGGCGTTGCGTTCGATGGCCGGGTATGCCGGCTGGGTGTCGGACATCGAAACGCTCAGTAAACGCAATGCGGAATACTGGCGCTGCGGCATGCAGGTATCGGGCGAGGCACGGCTCGACGAGGCGCTTGCCTGGTGCGAAACGCATGGCCTGACGGCACAGCGCATGCTCACGCAGACGGGAGAACGTCTCTGGCTACCCGATATTGCCCAGGTGCGCAATCCACGCCTGATCGTGGCCTTGCGCGCGGCCGTGCTTCGACTTGGCGGGATCATCCATACTCACAGTGCTGTGGAAACGGTCACGATCCGTGCAAGGGAGGTGGTGACGGTACACGCGGCACGGAATTCATACGCGGCGGATCGCTTCGTCGTAGCCACCGGGGCATGGTCTGGGATTGCGCTGCCCAGCCTGGCCGGCGTTCCGAACATCCGCCCGATCCGTGGCCAGATGCTGCTGTTCAAACAGGAACCCGGCATGCTCGATACGATCCTGTACCGCCAGGGCCTGTATCTGATTCCGCGCCGCGACGGCCATGTGCTGGCGGGCAGCACGCTGGAAGACGCCGGCTTCGACAAGACGACCGACGATGCCACGTGCCGGCGCCTGCACGCGGAGGCAGCCGAACTGCTGCCCGTTCTGGCAGAAATGCAGCCGGTGCAGCATTGGGCCGGACTGCGCCCCGGCTCGCCCGGCAACATCCCGGTCATCGACCGCCATCCCGATTTCGACAATGTGTTCGTCAACGCCGGGCATTACCGCTACGGCGTGACGCTGGCGCCCGCCGCGGTGGAATTGCTGGTCGATCTGATGGAAGGCAGGGCACCCTCTCTCGATCCCGCGCCGTATCGCTGGCAGGCGGCGCTTGAGCGAGCATGGTCTGGTTGTTTTTAGCCCGGACATCCATTACGGACCGAACGCCGTTGTGGAGGTGGCGCCCTCCCGGCGAATGCAGGCACCATGCGGCTTGAATGCAGCGCCAGCGGTTTTATCGTTACCAAGCCGGCAGATTTCAATTCGCGCCGAATCGATAGGATAATCGTCTCGTCCACCCAATCTGGTCACCTGCCATGTCACAAGCCCACGTCCATTCGCCGATTGATGAAGCCGGCTACCTGCACCGCGAGGAGGCCGCGACCGGCAAACATGAGTTGGTGGACGGCGAAATTTTCGCGATGGCGGGGGCGAGCGAGCGGCACAACCGCATTGCTGGCAACATCTTTTTTCACCTGCGCAGCGCCACCCGCGGCAAGACCTGCCGTGCGTTCATGGCCGACATGAAGCTGCGGCTTGCCAGCGGCTCGACGTATTACTATCCCGATGCCATGCTGGTGTGCGACGCCGCTGACGACCACCCGATTTACAAGCAGTCGCCCTGCTTCATCGCTGAGGTGCTTTCCCCGGCCACCGCCACGGTGGACGTGCGCGAAAAATGGGCGGCGTATCGTGGGCTCGCCAGTCTGCGCTATTACCTGCTGGTGGATTCGGAACGGCTATGGGCCAAGGTTTATTTTCGCGATGCGCATGATGCCTGGTTCGAACAGGAGTTGTCTGCCAATGACCGCATCGACGTTGCATGCGATGGAACGCAGCTGACGCTGACTCTGGACGACCTGTACGAGGACACGGGGCTGCCCGTTGTCTGAATCAAGCAAGCGGGAGTCACCGCTGGTTGTCTGGATCGTTAGCGACGGCAAACCGGGACATGTCAACCAATCGCTGGGACTGGCCGAGGCACTGGCGTGCGCCGCGCCGACCGAAACCCATATGCTGCCTGCCTTGCCGGCCTGGCGCGCCGGGTTGGCGTGGCTGCTGAAACGCGTGCCCGGCAAGGCCCTGCCCTCGCCCGATCTGATCGTGGGCGCAGGACACGCCACGCACCTGACCCTGCTGGCGGCACGACGTGCGCGTGGAGGGCGGGCCGTCGTCCTGATGAAACCAAGCCTGCCGCGCGCCTGGTTCGACCTCTGCCTGGTTCCCCGGCACGACGGCATCGCCGCCGACGCCCACACCCTGGTGACCGAAGGGGCCTTGAACCGCATTCGCCCCGCGACGGCCCGCGACATGCGACAAGGCCTGCTGCTGATCGGCGGCCTCTCGTCTCATTTCGAATGGGATGACGATGCCCTCCATCTGCAGATCAGGAGCATCCTCTCCCGCACACCCGATACGCAATGGACGCTGACCACCTCCCGTCGCACCCCCCCCGAATTCCTGGCCGGCCTGCCCGCCTTGCCCAATCTGTCCGTTGTCCCGCACACCGCCACGCCCCCCGGCTGGCTGCCGGCCCAGCTGGCACGATGCGGCGTCGCGTGGGTCACGCCCGATAGTGCCTCGATGGTGTTCGAAGCCCTGTCGGCTGGCGCCGCGGTCGGCGTGTTCGATCTCCCCTGCAACCCGAAAAGCCGCGTCGGCGGGGCGATTGCGCAGCTTGCCGATTCACAACGCGTCACCCGCTTCGCGCACTGGTGCGCGAGCGGCACGCTTCACCCCAATTCGCACCCGCTCGCCGAAGCGGACCGTTGCGCCACCCGGATTCTCACATGGCTGAAGAGCAAGAAAAAAATACCCTGACCGTTCTGCAAGTACTGCCCGCGCTTGAATCCGGCGGCGTCGAGCGCGGCACGCTGGAGATTGCCCGCGCGCTGGTCGAACAAGGCCATCGCGCAATGGTGATGTCGGCAGGCGGGCGGCAGGTCGCAGCGCTAACCGAAAGCGGCGCCGAACATTTTGTCTGGCCGATCGGCCGGAAATCATTCAGGACACTGCGGCTGGTGGGCAAGCTGCGCAGGTTCATGGTGGAGCAGAACGTGGACATCGTGCATGCACGGTCGAGGGTGCCCGCCTGGATCGCATGGCTGGCCTGGCGCGGCATGAATCCGGCCACGCGGCCGCGTTTCGTCACCACGGTACATGGTCTGTACAGCGTCAACCGTTACAGCCGCATCATGACGCGGGGTGAGCGGGTCATCGCAGTATCGGATACCGTGCGCGATTACATCCTGCGGGAATATCCCGACACGCTGCCGTGGCGCGTCCAGGTCATTCATCGCGGCGTCGATGGCGAAGCGTATCCGTATGGCTGGAAACCCGACCCCTCCTGGCGGCAGGATTTTTTGACCCAGTTCCCGAACGCCGCGGGCAAACTGCTGCTTACCCTGCCCGGCCGCATCACTCGCCTCAAGGGGCACGAAGACTTCATCGAGCTGGTTGCGCGGATGAAGCGGCGCGGCCTGCCCGTACACGGCCTGATTGCCGGCGGCGCATCGGCATCCAAACAACGCTATTTGCAGAAGCTGTATTACCGTGTGCGCAGCATGGGGCTGGAGGCCGACATCAGCCTGACCGGACAGCGTGACGACCTGAAAAACATTCTGGCGATTTCCAGCCTGGTGCTGTCGCTGTCCACCCAGCCCGAATCATTCGGGCGCACCACCCTGGAAGCGCTGCGCCTGGGCGTGCCGACGGCCGGTTACGATCACGGCGGCGTTGGAGAAATCCTGCGTGTCATCTACCCCGCCGGCCTGATCCCGCGCAACAACCTCGACGCAGCCTGCCAGCGTCTTTCCCGATTGCTGCAGTCACCCGAACCGGTTCCGGAAGGTGACTTCTTTCCCCTGCAGGCGATGCTGGACCAGACCCTGGCCTTATACGAGCAGCTGATGCGCACCCCGCCCACCAGGATTCCCCGCTGACCCGGGCAGGGTGCAAAGGCCCATCCCGAACGGCACGCGCTTCATTCCCGTATCGACTCCGGCCGGTATTCCGGCACCCAGATTTTCAACTGCCGCTTGACCGTTGCTTCGTCACAGGCGCCGGGATGCGCCAACCAGTCGATGCACTCGGCGTACCAGCCGGCATCGGCCGCGCGCGCCCTGGCCACGCGCAGCTTGGGATGCGGCGTCGGCAGGGTGGATTCGTCGTCGGCAAGTAATTCCTCGTACAGTTTCTCGCCCGGGCGCAGACCGGTGTAGTCGATGCGGATGCGGTTTTCATCCGCGCCCGACAGGCGAATCATCAGTCTGGCCAGTTCGGCAATCCTGACCGGCGCGCCCATGTCGAGCACGAAAATCTCGCCGCCCTCGCCCATCAGCCCGGCCTGCAGCACCAGTTGCGCGGCCTCGGGAATCGACATGAAATAGCGCGTGATGTCGGGATGCGTCACCGTCACCGGCCCGCCCGCCTCGATCTGCTTCTCGAACTTGGGAATCACACTGCCCGACGAACCGAGCACATTGCCGAAGCGCACCGACACGAAGCGGGTGCCGCCTGATTCCTGATCGGGCTGGCGCTGCTGCATCGCCTGGCACGTCATCTCGGCGAGCCGTTTGGTCGCCCCCATCACATTGGTCGGGTTGACCGCCTTGTCGGTGGAAATCATCACGAACTTGCCCACGCCATGCGCCTGCGCCGCCGCCGCGGCAACCTGCGTGCCGAGCACGTTGTTGCGTACCGCCTCCCATGCGTTGTCGTTTTCCATCAACGGCACATGCTTGTAGGCGGCGGCGTGGAACACCACGGCGGGTCGATGTGCGGCCATCACCTGGTTGACGCACACGGCGTTCTTGACGTCTCCGATCACCGGCGCGATCTGCAAATCGGGGAAGCGCTGCGGCAACTCCTGCTCCATGGCATACAGGGCCAGTTCGGACTGTTCAAACAGGACGAGTTTTGCCGGTTTGAAGCGCGCGACCTGACGACACAGTTCGGAGCCGATCGACCCGCCGGCGCCGGTCACCATCACGATCTGGCCGGTCAGCAGACGGTGCAGGCCGCTGTCGTCGAGCTGCACCGGATCGCGCCCCAGCAGGTCGTCGAGTTCGACGCGTCGCAGGCTGGAGACCGACACCCTGCCCGCCACCAGGTCTTCGAGCGACGGGATCGTCATCACGTTCAAGCCGGCTTCGGTACAGATCTGGGTCATGCGTCTGCGTACCTCGTGCGCCGCCGACGGCAGTGCGAGCACGACGTCGTCCACCTCCATCTTCTTCGCCCAGGCCGCGACATCGGCCAGCGCGCCGAGCACCGGGAGGCCCTGTACCAGACGCCCCTGCTTGTCGCGACTATCGTCCAGCAGGCCCACCACATGAAACCCCGATGGGTTGCGGGCCAGTTCGCGCAGCAGAAAGTCCGCCGCCGAGCCCGCGCCGGCCACCAATACCGGCTTGCTGTCCGGGTGCAGCACGCTGGCCATGCGGTGTTCCTTCCAGGCCCGGTAGGCCAGGCGGCTGCCGCCCATCACGATCACCAACAGCAAGGGGTCGAGGATCAGCACCGAGCGCGGCACCACGGCATTCACCCGGAACAGCACCAGCGTGACGGGCACCAGCAGCGCCGCAACACCGACCGCGAGCACGATCCGCTTGAGGTCCGGCAGACTCGCGAAGCGCCAGATGCCGCGATAGAGGTCGAAGCGCCAGAACACCACGGCCTGCAGGGGCACCACCCAGGCCAGGGTGGATAGCGCCGCCGCCTGATATTCGGGCGGCACCGCAAGATTGAAGCGCAGCCAGTAGGCACCCAGCCACGCAACGACCGCCACGACGAGATCGTGCAGAATGATGATGACGGTTCGGGGGTTAAGCTTCATTGCGGAATCGGCGCCAGCGGATATCGATGGCAAGAAAAATCGTCAGGTAGGTCGCGGCCGACAGTATAAGCACCCACGGTCCATGTCCTGGAAAAGTCCTGAGCACGAACGCCAGCGCGGCCATTGCCAGCATCAGCACATAGGCCGAGAGCGCGAGTTGGCGGTGGGTCGCGCCGAGCAGCACGACGCGCTGATAGTAATGCGAGCGGTGCGCCTGCCAGATCTTCTCGCCGCGCAGCGTGCGACGCACAAGCGTCACACTGGCATCGACGATGAAAGGTGAAAACACGAGCAGCGGAAACAGCCATGGCCATGTGCCAGTCGTCGCCCCGCTGATGCCGAGGGTCGCAGAAAGGAAGCCAAGCGGGATCGAGCCGGCGTCGCCCATGAACAGCCGCGCAGAAGGGAAGTTGAAGCACAGGAAGGCCAGCGCCGCCGCCGCGATCGCCGCGCAGAACGCCGCCAGACCCGGCGCATCGCCCAGCCACGCCGCGACCGACAGCGCGCCGAAGCCGATCACCGCCATGCCACCGGCCAGCCCGTTTGCACCATCCATGAAGTTGTAGAGATTGGTCATCCACACCACCGCCAGCGTGCCGGCCAGCAGCGCCCAGCCGGTGACTCCCAGCGCGAACAGGCAGCCTGCCGCCGCGACGAAGTGGGCCAGGAAGCGTACCGGGACCGGCAGGCCGCGCACGTCATCGAGAAGCGACACTGCGGCCAGCGCGAACGCGCCCAGCACTACCGGCAGCAGAGCGATGTCCACCACGAACAGGCTCGCCGCAGCGATCCCCGCCATGATGCCGAGCCCGCCGATGCGGGGCGTCGGCGTTGCGTGTAGCGAGCGGGCGTTGGGGTGATCCATAGGCAGCGCATGCGCCCGCTTCAGCAACCATACGAGCACGAGCCAGCACACCACAAAAGCGGCCACAGCAGCCGCCCAGTCAACCGACATACGCGCCCGCCCCATTCGTTCCGGGCCCACCGAAGGGCATGCGGTGTGCCTCATCGACAAGCTGGGGGCATCCGCCTCCTCGAATCGTCATCGGATGCTCCTCAATTTGAATCGTAAGCTCAGACAAGCCGCACCAACTCCGTATAGGGCACAAGTGCCGCGTCGGCGGTGAGCAGTCGTGCAGGCAACAGCAAACTCTGGGCGATCAACAGGCGATCGAAGGGATCGCGGTGGTGCAGCGGCAATTGGGCCACCTTCGCGCCGTGCTCGGCACGGACGGGCAATTCAACGAAACCGGTATCCCGTGCAGCCTGCGCGATGGCTTCCGGCGAATACGGGAAATCAATTTTTCCAAGGCTCGCCTTGATCGCGATCTCCCAAATACTCGCGGCGCTGAAATAAACCGTGGTTTCAGGCGATTCAAGCTGCCCGACAATCTCCCGCGGCAGGCGTTCCGGTGCGTCCAGCCCCCACAGCAGAACATGCGTGTCGAGCAGCAGCACCATCAGCGCCCCTCGAACAGGGCCAGTTCGTCATTGGTCAGCGGTGCGTCGAAATCATCCGGAACATTGAGCTTGCCTTTGAGCAGGCCAAGCTGGCGCTTTTTCGGCGCGGCATCCAGCGGCACCAGACGTGCGATCGCCTTGCCGGCCTTGGCGATGACGATCTCCTCACCACCCGCCACCTGTTCCAGCAAGCGCGAAAGATGGGTCTTGGCTTCATGAATGTTGACAGTGTGCATGGTCACCTCATCGAACTTAGCCTAGTCTAGCACGGCATGCGGCGCCATGCCTCAACGGTCGCCGCCAGCCCGGTTTCCATCGAATAGGGCGGCGTCCAGCCCAGGCGCGTGCGAATGGCCGAGCTGTCGACATGAAGCGAGCCGGTCAGGCGTGCGACGGCTGCCCGCTTGCCCAGCAGCGCTCCGGCCAGTTCGAGCAGGCCCACCGGAACGGCCAGCAGGCGGGCCGGTCGCCCCATCGCTTGTGCTAGTGCGCAGATCAGTTCCGGCGTCGACACGGGCTGGCCATCGTCGAGCAGAAAGGTCTGCCCCGCGGCGGCCGGATGCTCAACGCACAGCCGGATCGCATCGACGAAATTACCCAGGTACAGCAGGCTGCGCTTATTGTGGATCGCACCCAGCGGCAACGGCCAGCCCTTCTGTACCATTTTCATCAAACGCAAGAAATTCGCCTTGACCCTTGGCCCATACACTAGCGGTGGCCGCAGGATGACGACCTCCAGCCCGGTTTCTCGCGCGATTTTCCACAATCCCTGTTCGGCCTCCCATTTGGAAATTGCATACGCATCCTCGGGCGCGGGCACATCGGTTTCGTAATAGGCCGCGTCACGTCCCTCGCCATTGACCTTGATGGTGCTGACGAAAACGAAACGTTTTACACCGGCTTGAGATGCCTGGCGGGCAAGGTTGAGCGTGGCCTCGGTATTGGTGGTGCGGTAGCGTGTCAGCGGGTCTGATGCGGAGTCGTGCATCACGTGGACGCGGGCGGCGAGGTGGACAATGGACTGGCAATCCACAAGCGCGGCGCGCCAGTCTGTCAACGGGCCGATATCCCCAACTGCTACTTCGTTGGTCAAGCCTGATTCGTGTCGCACGGCTGGGATAACCTTCTGTCCAGGCGCTGCAAGTTGGTTCCGGAGCCAACGGCCCACAAAGCCGGTGGCACCCGTCACCAATATTGAAACCATTACAAGAAATCCGATCGACGTAACCGCGGGCCCCGTTTTCAGGCTGGCTTAGACCACACGGTGCGATTCACGTAATCGACGTAACTCAGCACAACTCTTAGCACCTGTTTTGATACCGCACCCGACTCGTAATCCTGAACTGGGTGCATTCCTCGCGTAGTCTTGTCATGTTGGGCAATGATGATGCGCACCGCATCAAGCACACGCTCTTTCTTCAGGCCACTCATTATGAGAGTTCCCACATCCATTCCCTCTGGACGCTCATGAGCATTGCGGATGGTAATTGCCGGCAAGTTCAGCAGAGAACTTTCTTCAGTAATAGTGCCACTATCAGACAACACACATAGCGACTCCATCTGCAATTTGATGTAGTCACAGAATCCAAAAGGTTTGACGAATTGGATTCTTGGATCGAGATCACCTAATCCCAGTGCATCCAGACGCTTGCGCGTACGTGGATGTGTGGAAGCGATGGCTGGACAATCGTAGGCTTCCACCAATGCATTGAGCGTCTCTACCAGATCCAGCAAATTCTGGGGGCTATCGACGTTTTCCTCGCGGTGTGCGCTCACAATAAAAAACTTATTCGGTTCTAGACCCATGCGCTGCAACACATCCGACTTTTGAATCTTCGGCATGTAATGATCCAGCACCTCGTTCATATGTGACCCAGTCTTGATAATCGTCTCAGGCCTGATGCCCTCCGAGATAAGATAACGGCGAGCATGCTCTGTTAGAACCAGGTTAATGTCACTCAAATGATCCAGAACCTTGCGGTTCAGTTCTTCTGGCACTCGCTGGTCGAAACAGCGGTTGCCTGCTTCCATATGAAACACAGGAATTTTTCGGCGCTTGGCCGATATAACTGCGAGGCAGGAGTTGGTGTCACCATATAGCATCACTGCATCCGGATTCTCTCGCTCCAGCACAGCATCGGACTTCTCGATGACGCGTGCAATGGTCTGGGCTGCATTCTCGCCGACCGCCTCCAGAAAATGATCAGGCTTACGGATACCGAGGTCATCAAAGAAGACCTGGTTTAATTCGTAATCGTAGTTTTGGCCCGTATGAACAAGTACATGCCGCGTATGCTGGTCAAATTCAGCGATTACTCGCGACATTTTGATCAATTCTGGGCGCGTGCCGACGATCGTCACGACCTTAAACATTTAATTCTTCCTGGATATAGTCCAACTTCAGCAACAATTCCTTGACCTGCTCGACATTCAGGCGGGATGTGTTGTGAGAAGTGTAATCGTCCAGTTCTGAAATCTTTTCCTCGCCCTCACTGAAGTATTTGGCATAGTTGAGGTCTCGGCCATCTACCGGAATACGGTAGTAGTTGCCCATGTCTTTCGCGTGCGCCATCTCTTCGCGCGAAATGAGTGATTCGTATAGCTTCTCGCCGTGTCGAGTACCGATAATCCGAATTTCGTTTTCTTTCCTAAAAATTTCTTTGAGTGCTTGCGCCAAATCAGCCACGGTCGAGGCAGGGGCCTTCTGTACGAAGATGTCGCCCTGATTGCCATGCTCGTATGCATAGAGCACGAGATCCACAGAATCTTCCAAAGACATTAGAAAGCGGGTCATATTCGGATCCGTCACCGTCAACGGCTTCCCTGCTTTGATCTGAGACACGAACAACGGGATGACCGAACCACGCGAGGCCATAACATTGCCGTAGCGCGTCGCGCAGAACACTGTCTCCTCTTCTCGCTGCGTGCGAGCCTTGGCGACCATCTGCTTCTCCGCCATTGCTTTGGAGATGCCCATCGCATTGATCGGATAGACCGCTTTGTCCGTGCTCAGCACCACCACACGCTTGACGCTGTTCGCCGTTGCAGCATTCAACACATTCTCGGTACCGATGATGTTCGTACGTACGGCCTCCATTGGGTAAAACTCGCACGATGGAACCTGCTTCAACGCGGCAGCATGAAATACGTAGTCCACACCCTTCATCGCGTGGTAGACACTTTCATAATCGCGAACATCGCCAATGTAGAACTTCAGCTTGCTGTTCTTCAGCGCGATGCGCATGTCCTCCTGCTTTTTTTCATCGCGACTAAATATACGGATCTCGTGCACGTCGGTCGAAAGAAAACGCTTGAGTACAGTATTCCCGAAAGACCCCGTTCCACCGGTGATCATCAACACCTTACCGTTAAACATATTCAATCCTATTTATACGAGTACATCAGCTTGATCATCTCTTCCCAATCTGGGGCAATATAGCCCGTCGCGTTACGAAAACGCTCCGGGTTGAGAGAACGGTCAATTACTAGCCGATCGTCCACTTCGACCGTGATCTCTTTTCCATAGACCTCCGCGACCAACCGCAACAAGTCGTATTTGGCGATGGGTTTGGCAGCCACTTGGTACACGCCGTGCAGTTCCGAATGCGGGATCACGACATCGCGGATAATTCTTGCGAGGACAACAGTTGGGACGCCTGAAAAAATCGCGCGGGAATAGCCCTTGCATTTCCCTTGCTGAGACAAGAACCAATCGATCAAGCCATGTGCACTCTGCAACTCATGCCCAATAATCGATGTTCGCAATGTGATCGCATGTGGATAATCGACTTCGCCGAGATATTTTGATTTGCCGTAAAGATCCTCGGCGTCAGAAGGATCTGATTCACGGTACCCGCCTTTATTGCCTGAAAATACGCAGTCCGTGCTCATGTGCACCAGACGAGTACCAGACAGTTCGCATAGCTTCGCAAGCCTATGCGGCAATAATGTATTAATCGGAACTGCCTGCAAGGGGTTGTCCGCCTCGGCTAACTGCTTCACGAGCCCGACGCAATTGATCACGATATTAGGGCGCGCTTGGATGAAAGCCTGCGTCAAGGAGTCCTGCTGCTCGACATCCACCCCGACGAGCAGATTTTGGGCGACATTTTCTTGGAACAAACGCTTTGCACTAATGCTGCGGATAGTCCCATAGACTTGCCAGTCGGTCTTTTCGCTCAGCACTCGGACCACCGCATTACCGAGCATGCCGCTGGCACCCAACACTAATATTCTCATACCCTCTTCTCTTTATATTGCTCATGCGCAGACCGCAACAGATCGATCAAGCGATCGACCAGCGTGTCGTGCAAAAAATGCTGCTTATAGAACAAGCGGCCTCGGACGCCCATCGCCTCTCGCTCTCTTGACGGCGCATAATAAAGACTGAGGACTGCATCTGCCAACGCCTCCCCATCCTCGGCGGGCACCGCGATCCCAGCTCCCGACTCAACAACAAGATTAGCGCCTTCCCCGTTAAGAGAGGCGACAATGGGCCGCCCCGCAGCAAGATAGGCCTGCACTTTACTAGGAATGGTTAGTGCAAAGGTCTCCCGATTTGCCAACGTAACCAGAAGTGCGGACGCAGCTTGCATGATACCCGGCATCATCTCCACCGGGAATCTGCCAGGAAGATGCAGGTTCGTCAGCCCCCGCTTCTTTGTCTCTTGCAGCATCCAGTCCCGGCGGCTGCCATCCCCTAGGATGATGAACTGAATGTTCTTGTGCTCTCTCAACCGTGTGGCGGCATCGATAATTACCTCAACGGCTTGCGCTGTCCCGATGTTACCCGCGAAGAGGACCGTGAACCCCGACTCGATAACAGGAAGGCAGTCAACAATTGCCTTGGTGGGCGGAATGGCAAAGCTGGGATCGACCGAATTCGGTAAATACTCAACTCGCGTGCCTGGCGCCCGGTCTCTGACAGGCTCAATGAAAGCCTCGGACTGAACAAGCACCAGCCCCACGCGGCGGTAGATGTAACGGACGAGTCGCTCGACCAAACCAAGCACGAGCCTATTGCGAACGTACCCGGTGGCCGACAAGCTTTCAGGCCAAAGATCCTGCACCCACAACACAACGGGGCAATCTTTCAACCATCCGAGGAAGATTGCCGGAATAGCCTGGAGGATTGGCGACGGCGCATAAACAAAGATCACGTCATACTGCCGGTCGCGCAATCGCCAAGGCCCGAACAAGAGTCCCGATAGGACGAATGAAAGGTAGTTCAGAGCCAGATGCATGCCCCCGCTCCCTCTCGCAATCAGAGGGATACGATGGACAAGCATACCGGCATGAGTCTCCCGCTGACATCCAGACCCTCGATACCCGTCGAAAAATTTTCCGGCCGGGTAGTTTGGCTTGCCTGTCAGCACTTCGACGTCGATGTCTTTTTCGACGAGCGTTTTGGCGACATCATTGATACGGAAGCTTTCTGGCCAAAAATATTGCGACCAGACAAGCACCTTCATTCGAGTTCTTCCACTAGGAACACTTCACGCGCTGAACGATGGGCTGCTCTATGCACCCAATAAACATCTAATAGCTCTTGATGTTGACACAGGAGAGTTTGGAACGGGAGCAGAGCCGCAAACAAAACTCAGGAGCGACAGCGCAGAAAAATCGAGCGTTTCACATAAAGCAGGCTCTATTTTGGGTGCGAATCGTCTAATGCTCTTGCGCGTGCAACGATCTGCATCCGCTTGCAAAGCACCTTGTGAGGAACCATTAGGTCTCATCGCACCGGACGCAGGCAACATCAGCCGGTCTCGCATCAAGTTTGTCAATGATTCAATCTCAAGAGATTCTTGATTATTCGCCGGGCTCTCGCTGACGTAGATTTACGCGCGACGTCGGCGCACCTAGCTGACCAGCGAGCAAACCTCTTTTTAACGAGATATCCTGTATACGCGAATCGCGACGGAGAACTCGCACTCGCCAAGCTCTCGGCAACGTCAGCCGCGTTTTCAAGTCCGCGCCAGCGCATGTTGGATGCCATACGTAAGTACGCATCGAATATTGGCCCTTTGGAAGCCGCCGAAATTTCTACCGTCGTAAGCTCCCTAATGAAATGGGCCATTAAGCTATTGCACTCACGAAGAGCAATATTCGACATCGTATTGCTCCCTTGTTCAGGGTGCGAACGAGCTTTAACTAAGACTTTCTTAATGTGGACAAAGCGGTATAGCTCAGCAAGCCTAAACCATAGATCGTAATCTTGCGTGGTACGGAGATCTTCATTAAAACCGCCGCAGCTCTCGAAAGCCGACCGTGGGATCAGCAGCGTACAGCCATGCAACATATTTTTATTTTCCGCCGTCAACCAGTAACGGAAGTGCTCAGGCGGAACCCCAGCCATATGAACGGGCACCGCAGCGTCCGGGCGGTCCGTAAAGACGGAATAATCGCTGTAAATTATGAGACCCTTGTACCACCCCGCCTCGCGAAGCGCATCAACTTCTTGCTCAATTTTGTTTGCGTCGTATAAGTCGTCGTGGCTCAGCCAGGACAAATACTCACCAGCCATCTCCCGGATTGCCAGGTTCAATGCCGAGGCCACCCCCCCATTTGGCTTCGAGAAATATCGAATTCTGCTACCGTAGGAAAGCGCCACGCGCTCGGTTTTTCCATCGTCCTGCGAACCATCATTAACCACAACAATTTCGATGTTGCGGTATGTCTGGGCAAGCGCGCTGTCAATCGCTTCGCTAAGAAAATCAGAGCCGTTGTATACGGGTATGACAATGGATACTTTTGGGTTGACAGCGCTCAATTCAGCGCCTCCACTCGAACTCGTGCTCTTGATATGATTTTTCTAATTCCCCAATATGCCGCAGTCATGACAACCAGCGGCCAGCTGCGCACAGCCTTGGCTAATAGCAGATACCCCTGGTTTCTCCACTCAGGAACGCTCATCATCGCGCCTCCGTAATAAACATACAGCTTGGCAATCCCTCTCCTGCGCACCAGCCAGCCAACATCAACATCTTCTCGATTTATTTTCGCCACGTAATACTCAATAGCAGCAAGAATCTTTCCCGGATTCTGCGTGATCAATGAATTTTCATGATGCGTGCGCAATAGGCACGTGTACGTCTGCATCGCACCAATCCGGAACTTCTTGGAGATCCGCCTCCACATGTCCGTATCCTCGAAGCGCTCCATATTTTCATCGAAGCCCCCAACTGCCTCAAACGCCTCGCGCCTAGCCATGACAGTCGGCAACGTGATCGTTACTGGAACGAAAAAGGCAATATCTTCGTATATCCAACCAGAAGCTTTTGCTTCATACACATGTGGCAATGAATTCCCGTTTTCGTCGACACAATATGCCGACGTGTAAATCATCCCATAGTCAGGGTGTTTGTCCATGAAATCCACTTGCATCCCCAACTTCTCCGGCAAATACAAATCATCGGAATCGAGAAATGCTATGTAGCGTCCCTGCGCCAAATTGAGGGCGTGGTTTCGCGCCTGCGAACGACCTTGATTTGATTGATAAATGTATCTGATTTTTTCAGAATAAAATTCCTTGATAACGCCCGCGGTACCATCTGTCGAACCATCGTCAACTACAATAATTTCAAAATCCTGGAATGTTTGGTCAAGTACGCTCTTGATGGCGTCACCGATAAATTTCTCACGGTTATACGTAGGAATAATCACGCTGACAGTGGGCTGCGTGTCGTCCATGTTCTATTTGCCCAAAAGCATTCGGCGGATTTTGCGCTCTATTCGCGTCATAAATAAAGAGTTAACTTCCGCGTGCTTTTCCTCCAGATTGGCTTGCTTCTGCCTCAGATCGAGTTCCATTGTTTTCAATGCATCTCGTAGCTGTTGATCAACATCAAAGGACTTAACTGCATTCTTGGGATACGTTTTGATTGCCCAGAATGCCCCAAATGGCTGTTGAAGCGGATTAGAGGAACTATCGAACAGGTGAAATTCCTTAGCACCAAAGACCTGCCACAAGTCCCCTGAAAAATCTTCAGGCAACCACCCTGATTTGTGCTCCTGCCAATTGGCGCCACTCAACCCCCAAGCATCCTTGCCATCACCGTGATGCTGTGGCATGAAACCCAATGGGGTAAAAACCACAACCTGGTTCCTAGCGATGTCTTCCGTAGCCGCCAGCAGTCTTTGGCCCTCCACCTTTTCTAGATGCTCGATAACATCGACCAAGAAAACCGTATCGATCGATTTAGCCGGAAAATATCTCACCGCGTCCTGCCACCCCATATTTAATACAACATAACTACGATCTCGCGTATCGAGCGTCGCTATTTTCTGCTGCAAGTGATCTACATATTCGCGATATGGCTCACAGCAAATATGTACAAGAGGCTTGATGTAGTTCTGGGGCATGATGCCGCAACCGATATCAAGCACAATCTCAACAGACCCCATGGCTCGCACCGCAGCGTCCATCAGGTTTTCCTTTTCAAACCAGGTCGTATTCATAAACCGCGTAAACCCTTATTGTTTAATGCCTGAGTATCCCATCCAAGGCAAGGGCGTACACAGCCACAATATTCACCGTGATAGTCGCCTCGAATTTCAGATGAATCCTGGATGTGAAATCGCAAGATATCATTTTCTATCTTCGGTTCACTATAGTTTTTACCAAACATATTGATAGAAATGCTGAACCATCCGTCATTAAAATAGTTTTTTGGAATTTGGCAAGTTGTTACATATGTGCCAATCGGCATCGGCTTGCCATACCATTCGCTATCGTTGTTATTAATAGAACTGAAAACACAATTACCCTGACTATCGTAAAGAATCAGAGTTATACCAACCGTGCTCCCAGGCACTTTTACGACGAACCTTATTTGGATATTCAGTTGCGTATTAGTGAAAGTCTCTTGTAATGGCCCGCCAGAAGCATCACACAATGAGACTTTGCTTAGCGCGGAAATTGAGTTTTGTGGCGCATAGCTAGCGTCTGGCCACTCACGCGACATTTCCCCCTGTTCGTCCAGGCCTTCCATGTATTTTTCGATTATTTCGACCGTGTCGCCGAAAGCGGCCACTTTTCCGTTTTCCATAAGTAACGCTTTATTACATAGCGCACGCACGGCGTTTAGGTTATGGCTAACAAATAGAATCGTTCTTTCTTCATGTCGCTCTCTCATCTTTCCCATACACTTTTTCTGGAACTGCGCATCTCCAACCGCCAATACTTCATCCACTATAAAAATTTCCGGATCTAGATGAGCTGCAACTGCAAACGCCAAGCGCACATACATTCCACTCGAGTACCGCTTGACTGGCGTATCAAGAAATTTCTCAACTTCTGCAAAAGTGACAATTTCGTCAAACTTAGCGGCAATATCGGCCTTGCTCATGCCAAGGATTGCCCCATTGAGATAAATATTTTCTCTGCCAGTTAGCTCAGGATGGAAACCCGTGCCTACCTCAAGCAAGCTCGCCACATGCCCTTTGATGGAGACCTTCCCCGACGTGGGTTCCGTGATACGGCTCAGGATCTTCAGCAGAGTGGATTTCCCCGCACCGTTACGGCCAATAATGCCTACGCGATCCCCTTGATGTATCTCAAAACCAACATCCCTGAGCGCCCAGAATTCTTCATGTTCCGGATCATCCCTTTCAGTGCGAGGACGAAACCACTTGCTGACTGCACGCTTGGCGCCATCAGCCAGCACATCACGTAATGCGGTGTAACGCTCCTTGCGCTGGTGGTCGATGATGTATTTCTTCGAGAGATTCTCGGCAACGATAACGGAAGTCATGGTCAGATTACGTCCGCAAAAGTTTTTTCCGTCTTACGGAAAAACAAAACACCTGAGATGAATATGACAACTACCAAGACGAGGGAAACCGAAAAGCCTGGCATATACAGTTGGTTATCATCTCCTAGAATTGCCCAGCGGAACCCGTCGATTACCCCAACCATTGGGTTGAGAGAATACAAAAGCCGCCACTGCTCCGGAACAATGGCACTACTAAAGCCAACGGGTGAAATATATAGTCCGAACTGCACAACGAACGGAACGATCACGCGGAAATCGCGGTATTTGACGTTGAGTGCTGCGACCCAAAGCCCTGCTCCTATGGCTACGGCAAATGCCATACAGACAAAAAGAGGCAAGGTGAGGATATGCCAACTAGGCACGAAACCATACCAGACCATCAAGCCCGCCAAAATCACCCCTGAGATCAAAAAATCGACAAAACTTACAATCACAGAGCTGGTCGGGACAATGATGCGTGGAAAGTATACCTTCGAGATCATGCTTGCGTTGCCAACAAGGCTCTCTCCGGCGCCGACTAATGCATTAGAAAAAAATTGCCAAGGCAATAGCGCAGCAAAGACCAGGATCGGATAAGGCACCCCTTCTGAAGGCAGTTTCGCGAGCTTGCTGAAAATCAGCGTGAATACCAGCATGGTCAGCAGTGGGCGCCCTAGCGCCCACGCTATCCCGATTACTGTTTGCTTGTATCGGACAAGAATGTCTCGCCAAGCCAAAAAGAAAAACAGCTCTCGATAACGCCAAAGCTCGCGCCAATAATGGCGCTCCGTTGCTCCGGCCTCGATGACGGTCGCTTTCTTTAAGATGTCTTGCATAACTGCTGATTTTTCATTTCTTGCTTAAGTGCTTCAATTTCATTTTTCAGCGCTGTCATAATCCACCGCTGCCCGCTTGGAAACTTGGCAATTAGTGCCGTTCATCTGATTCGTTTTATTGTGAATAGACTTGGCCCAGGTTACTCGGGCTGCATCTGCCCGTGTGTAACATGGGCCAATTACCCGCCGAGTTTCCCGGTCCCGCCCGGGCTGCGATAAAGCCAAGCGCCGCTTTATGCCGTCGATCACGCTAAGCTCAAGGGATATGACGGTCTGGACTCCCGCAATTCATTCTGCACAGCCTTGAGGCACGCTTCAACCAGACGCACCTGGAGCAACCGCCGACGCAAACGCATCGATCACCGGCTGGATCACCCCGCGTTTGAGCTTCAATGAAGCCTGGTTCACCACCAGCCGCGAGCTGATGTCGCCGATATGTTCGACCGCGACCAGCCCGTTGGCCTTGAGCGTGCCGCCGGAGGAGACGAGGTCGACGATGACGTCGGACAGGCCGACCAGCGGGGCGAGTTCCATCGAACCGTACAGTTTGATGAGGTCGATGTGCACGCCCTTGCTGGCGAAATGGTCGCGTGCCGCGTTGACGTATTTGGTGGCGACGCGGATGCGTGCGCCCTGCTTCACCATGCCGGCGTAATCGTAGCCTTCGCGCACCGCGACCATCATGCGGCACTTCGCGATCTGCAGGTCGAGCGGCTGGTAGAGGCCGTTGCCGCCATGTTCGTTGAGCACGTCCTTGCCGGCGATGCCGAGGTCGGCGGCGCCGTATTGCACGTAGGTCGGCACGTCGCTGGCGCGCACGATGATGAGGCGTACGTCGGCGCGGTTGGTGCCGATGATGAGCTTGCGCGAGGACTCGGGACTCTCGGACGGCGTGATGCCGGCGGCCGCCAGCAGCGGCAGGGTTTCTTCGAAGATGCGGCCCTTGGACAGGGCGAGCGTGATGCCGGTGTAGGTCATGGTTATCGCGATTTCCTAATTCACAGGCCCTGACAACAATCCGTTCGCGCTGAGCCTGTCGAAGCGCTGCCTGGATCGCAAAGGGGCTTCGACGGGCTCAGCCCGAACGGCTACGAATGAAAATACAAGGGCTTCGACAGGCCTGTCCTGAGCACAGTCGAAGGGCCCAGTCCGAACGGGTGCCGGGATACCCATTCAATGCACCCGCTTGATCCGCGCGCCCAACTGGGTGAGTTTTTCCTCGATGCGCTCGTAGCCGCGGTCGAGATGATAGATGCGCTCGATGGTGGTCTCGCCTGCCGCCACCAGCCCGGCCAGCACCAGGCAGGCCGAGGCGCGCAGGTCGGTCGCCATGACGGTGGCGCCGTCGAGCCGCGGCACCCCGCGTACCAAAGCAGTGTGCCCGGACACTTCGATGTTGGCGCCGAGGCGGCGCAGTTCCTGGACGTGCATGAAGCGGTTTTCGAAAATGGTTTCGGTGACGCTGGCCGCGCCTTCGGCGACGGTGTTCATCGCCATGAACTGCGCCTGCATGTCGGTGGGAAACGCCGGGTGCGGCGCCGTGCGCACGTCCACTGCTTTCAGCTTGCCGTCGGACTCGACTTCGATCCAGTCGCTGCCTGCTTCGATCTTCGCGCCGGCTTCGCGCAGCTTGCTCATGACCGCGTCGAGCGTGTCGGGCTGGGCGTGCGTGGCGCGTACGCGCCCGCCCGTCATCGCGGTGGCCACCAGGAAAGTGCCGGTCTCGATACGGTCGGCCATCACCGAATGCTCGGCGCCGTGCAGGGTGTCGACGCCGTGCACGGTGATGACGTCGCTGCCGGCGCCTTCGATCCTGGCGCCCATCGCGACCAGGCAGCGTGCGAGGTCGACCACTTCGGGTTCGCGCGCGGCGTTTTCCAGCACGGTAGTGCCGTCGGCCAGCGTCGCGGCCATCATCAAATTCTCGGTACCGGTCACGGTGACCACGTCCATCAGAATGCGTGCGCCCTGCAGACGCCTGCAGCGGGCATGAATGTAGCCGTGCTCGATGTTGATGTCGGCGCCCATCGCCTGCAGACCCTTGATATGGAGGTCGACCGGACGCGAGCCGATGGCGCAGCCGCCCGGCAGGGAGACGCGCGCCTCGCCGAAGCGCGCCAGCGTCGGCCCCAGCACCAGGATCGCGGCACGCATGGTCTTCACCATCTCGTAGGGCGCTTCCTTGTGCGGAATCGATTCACCCGACAGGGTGACGTGGTTCCTGTCGTCCAGCGTGACGCGCACGCCCATGTGGCCAAGCAGGGCCAGCATGGTGCTGATGTCCTTGAGATGCGGCACGTTGCCGAACCGCATGGGCTCGACGGTCAGCAAGCTCGCCGTCAGAATCGGCAGCGCTGCATTCTTGGCGCCGGAAATGCGCACCTCGCCGGCAAGCGGATTGCCGCCGTGAATCAGCAGCGCATCCATGTCAGCGGCTGGCCCAGTCTTCGGGGGCGTAGGTTTTCATCGACAGCGCATGGATCTGCGCATGCATGCGGGAACCCAGCACTTCATAGACCAGCCGGTGCTGCTGGATCGTGTTCTTGCCGGTGAAGGCCGGGCTGACGATCACCGCCTGGAAATGCTGGCCGTCGCCGTCCAGTTCGATGTGGTCGCACGGCAGTTTCTCGGTGATCCAGCCTTTGATGTCGTCGGGAGTAACCATTGCCTGTCTTGCCTCGTTATAGCTTGCTCAATCTAGTGTCTGAGTTTGTAGCCGCTCTTCAGCAGCATCAGGGTGAGCGCGGATATTGCCACAAAGCAGGCCCCTGCGACCAGCAGACCCAGCCAGGGATCGGTATCGGACTGGCCGACAAAGGCATAACGGAAGCCGTCGATCAGGTACAGCGCGGGATTGGCGCGCGACACGGCCTGCCAGAAAGGCGGCAGCGTATGAATCGAGTAGAACACGCCGGACAGGAAGGTAAGCGGCATGATGAGGAAGTTCTGGAACGCCGCCAGCTGGTCGTATTTTTCCGCCCAGATGCCCGCCATGATGCCGATCGCCCCCATGATCGCGCAGGCCAGCAGCGCAAACGCCAGCAGCCAGCCCGGATGCGGCAGTTGAAAGGGCGCGTACCACAGGGTCACCGCCCATACACCGAGCCCGACGATCAGCCCGCGCAGGATTGCCGCGCCCAGATAGGCCAGGAAGAACTCCAGGTAGGACAGCGGCGGCAGCAGCACGAACACGATGTTGCCCTGCATCTTCGACTGGATGAGACTGGACGAACTATTGGAAAAGGCATTCTGCAGCATGCTCATCATCACCAGCCCCGGCACCAGGAAGCTGGTATACGACACGCCGGGGTAGACCTCGATACGTGATTCCAGGGCATGCGAGAAGATCAGGAGATACAGCAAGGCCATCACCACCGGTGCGACCACGGTCTGTACCGCCACCTTCCAGAAACGCAGCAGCTCCTTGTAGAACAGTGCCGCAAACCCGCTCATGCGCGCTTCATGATGTCGGTGAAGACATCCTCCAGATCGGGTTCCTGCAAATGCATTTCAGTCACGCGCAGCCCGGCGTGGCGCAGGTCGGCCAGCAGGGTTTCCAGTTCCGTGTATTCGCTGAAGCTGGCGCGCCAGCTGCCCTCCGCATCGCGCAGCAGACGATCCTGCCAGGCGATCGGCACCTCGTCCCGATCCAGCCGTAGCTGCACACAATGTTCGTTGGTCAATTGCAGCAGGTTGCGCGTGGTATCGCAGGCGACGATCCGCCCGCTCTTCAGCATCGCGATGCGGCCGCACAGCGCCTCGGCTTCCTCCAGATAATGCGTGGTCAGCAGGATGGTGTGCCCCTCGCGGTTCAAGCGGCTGACGAATTCCCACAGCGAGCGGCGCAGATCGACGTCGACACCGGCTGTCGGCTCGTCGAGCACGATGACCGGCGGCTTGTGCACCAGCGCCTGCGCCACCAGCAGCCGCCGCTTCATGCCGCCCGACAGGTTCTGCGTGTTCTTGTCGGCGTGCTGGACAAGATCAAGATGATGCATGATCTCGTCGATCCAGCCGTCGTTGTTGCCGAGGCCGAAGTAGCTGGACTGGATACGCAAGGTTTCGCGCACATTGAAGAAAGGGTCGTAGACGAGTTCCTGCGGCACCACGCCCAGCGCCCGCCGCGACTGGCGGTAGTCGCGCACCACATCGTGGCCCAGGATGGCGGCGTGGCCGGAATCGGCGCGGGTCAGTCCGGCAAGGATGGAAATCAGGGTGGTCTTGCCCGCCCCGTTGGGGCCGAGCAGGCCGAAGAACTCGCCCGGCTGGATATCGAGCGACACGTCATCGAGCGCCAGGGTCGCGCCAAAACGCTTGCGCAGGTCGCGGACCCGGATGGCTGACGTCGCCTGGCTCATGCCGTCAGCAAATCGGATACGCCATACAGTTCGGCCAGCGTGGTAAAACTGGGGGGCAGACCGGTGAAGGTCAAGGTGCGGCCAGCCCGGCGCGCCTGCCGCATGGCACTGAACATGAGTGCGAGCGCGGCCGAATCGGCGCTCTCGACTCCGCTGAAGTCCAGCGTATCGATCCCTTTTTCAAGCTGGGGCTGCAATTCGCGGAGCAGTCCGCCCACGCTGTCTACCGTCACCGCGCCGGTGATGCGACAGCGTGTCTGGTCGCACGTCATCACGAGCCTGAACGCGGCGCCGGTTTGGGCGCACTGCGCGACGACTTGTCCGCCAGGGCCTTGATCAGGCCATCGATCCCGCTCTGGCGGATGGTGCTGGCGAAGGAGGCGCGATAATTGGTGATCAGGCTGACCCCGTCGATCGACACGTCGTATACCTTCCAGCCGAAATTGGTTTTGTACATGCTGTAATCGATCGGAATGGGCTGGCTGCCCGGCTGACGAATTTCGGAACGAACGGTCACGTCGGTGTCGTCAGGCTTCATCGCCAGCGGCTTGAACTCGACGGTCTGGTTGGTAAAAGCCGTGAGCGAGGTGGAGTAGGTCCGCACCAGCAGATTGCGGAATTCGGTCACCAGCACCTGCTTCTGGCTGGCTGTGGCGCGCGGCCAGTGCTTGCCGACGGCCAGTTGGGTCATGCGATTGAAATCGAAATTGGGCAGGATCCTGGCTTCGACCAGTTGATACACCTTGTCCAGGTTGCCGGCCTGGAGCTCCTTGTCCTGCTTCAGGATGGCCAGCACTTCCTGCGTGGTGTCACGTGCCAGCACGTCGGGAGGCGTATCCGCCGCCAGCGCCAGGCTGGCACCAGACCCTGACATCAGGGCAAGAAGCAGAAAAAACATGCGCAACATAAGGGATGTCCTATTTGAAAAAAAGGGGGTCATGGGAAAAGCCGGTTATCGGGTAGACGCCAGCGCGTTACTTGAGTTCACCTGTCAGGCGCGCCAGCTGCGCCACATTCATGTTGTAGTCGTTGATCGTACGCAGATATTCCGTCTGCACCAGGACGTAGTTCCTGACTGCGTCGGCTACCTTGTCGGCGCTCTCCAGTCCGGCGGACAAATCGGCCAGCGACGCCACCATCCAGCGGCGCGCCGCCGTGGCGCCCTCGCTCAATCCGCGTTGCGCATTGAAGTTGGCCTGCGCGTTGACATAGGCCTCGCTCACTTCGTAAGGGATGCCTGCGACCGCAAACGCCTTCTTGTGATTGAGCGCTTCCAGTTCGGCCTGGGCCTGATCGACTCGCGCACTGGAAGCGCCGAAAACCGTATCCCATTTCATCCCCACCACCGGCGTCAGGCCCCCTCCATTGAAGGGATCGTAGATATAGGGGTTATCCAGTCGATCCCGTTGCGAAGCATGGTTTATCTGCCCGATCACGCCCGCATACACGTCCGGCATGCGATCCGCCTTCTTGGCGGCCACCAGGGCGCGGCGGGCGCGCAATCCGGCCTCGAGCTGCTGCATCTCCGGACGATCCTGCAAGGCGCGCGCCTGGAACTCGGCCAGGTCGATCTGCGGGAACGGCACCGGCGCGATATGTTCGTCCGCCACGGCCAGTTCTTCCTTCAGGCCGATACCGGTCAGCACCTTCAATCCGTCCAGGCTGATTTTCTCGATGGCGCGCGCCTGGTTGACGTACTTTGCAAGCAGGCCTCCGGCGGTTTGCAGCGCATACAGGTCGGACTGTTTCGACTCGCCGTTTTCTTTCCCGAGGTTGCGTTCGACCGAGACGATGGACTGGTTCAGCCGGTCCTGCATGTCTTCCAGAAAAACCCGCGTATCGCGTGCGGTCAGATAGCCGAAATAGGCGCGCTTGGTGTCGTACACCGTATCGGCGCGCGTTTGCCGGAGTTCTCCCTGCTTGAGGTCGACATTACCCAGGGCAGCGTTGTCGTAATGCTCGATTTTTCCAAAAGTGAAGAGCGGCTTGATCAGCGCGAAGTCAAGGTGAGTCCAGTCGGAAATCCCGTCGATCCTGTCGCCGTCGCTACGCGGCGTGACGCCGGAATACGCCCCGTTCCGGTAGAACCCACCCTCGACCTTCGGCGCCAGTCCGATGAACGCATTGGCGCTGAGCCGCCAGCCCGCATTCCCCCGCACCTCCTGAACCATGCTGCGCGCAGCTTCCACCACCTGCTCGCGTTCCTTGATGCGAGGATCGGCTGCCAGGCCCATTTCCACCGCCTGCTGCAGATTGATGGTCTCGGCCTCGCCCGGCAAGGCGGTCAGCAGCATACCAGCTGCCAGCAGTGCACGGGTGAGGGTGTTGCCTGTCATTTTGCTGCGCCTTCCTGAGCCTTGCCATAGAGAAACTGGCCGATCAGATTTTCCAGCACCACGGCATCCTGCGTGATCATAATCCGGTCCTGGTCCTTCAGCTTCTGGCTGTCGCCGCCTGCTTCCAGTCCCACGTACTGCTCGCCCAGCAGGCCCGAGGTCATGATGGCGGCGGAGGTATCCTTTGGAAAGGCATAGCGATTGGCCAGACGAAGCGTGACGACCGCCTCGTATTTTTCGTTGTCGAAGCGGATATCCGCCACCCTGCCCACGACCACGCCGGCGCTCTTGACGGGCGCACGGGGCTTGAGACCGCCGATGTTCTGGAAATCCGCGGTGACTTCGTAGCTGTCTGCCGCATTGATGGTGCTCGTGCTGCCCACTTTGAGTGCCAGGAACAGCAATGCGCCGATGCCCGCGATGACGAATAATCCCACCCAGAGATCGAGTACGGTCCTGTTCATTTAATTGAGCCCCCGAAACATGAATGCAGTCAAAACAAAATCCAGTGCCAGCACGACCAGGCTGGAGGTCACGACGGTGCGCGTGGTCGCGCCCGACACGCCCTCGGCGGTGGGCGGCGCATCGTAGCCCTCGAACAGCGCGATGGTGGTGACGGCCAGCCCGAACACGACGCTCTTGATGACGCCGTTCAGGATGTCCTGCGTGAAATCGACGGAACCCTGCATCTGCGACCAGAACGTGCCTTCGTCGACGCCGATCAGCCGCACGCCGACCAGATAGCCGCCCAGGATGCCCATGGCCGAGAACAGTGTCGCCAGCAGCGGCATCGAGATCACGCCGGCCCAGAAGCGCGGCGCCACCACGCGTGCGAGCGGGTCGACCGCCATCATTTCCATCGCCGACAGTTGCTCGGTCGTCTTCATCAGGCCGATTTCCGCGGTAATGGCCGATCCTGCCCGGCTGGCAAACAAAAGTCCGGCCAGGACCGGCCCCAGTTCGCGCACCAGCGACAGCGCCACCAGCGTACCCAGCGCCGACTCCGAACCATAGCGCTGCAGGGTTTCGTAGCCCTGCAGGCCAAGCACCATGCCGACAAACAGCCCCGACACCAGGATGATGATGAGGGAGAGCACGCCGGTGAAATACATTTCGCGGATGGTCAGGCCAAAACGACGGAATGCCGTTCCCGAATGCAGCAGCACCGCCAGGAAAAAACGACAGGCGAAACCGATGCGCCAGACGCCCTGTATGGTGTGATTGCCCAGATTTTCGATCGCCTGCTTAAGCACTTCCCTCTCCCAACCCAAGATCATCGGCGTAGGGCCGCGCCGGATAATGGAACGGCACCGGCCCATCGGACTCGCCATGCACGAACTGATGCACATAGGGCAGTCCGGACGCCCGTATCTCCGCGGCGGTGCCCTCTGCCATGATCACGCCTTCGGAGACGAAATAGACATAGTCGACGATTTTCAGCGACTCCTGCACGTCATGCGTGACCACCAGCGAGGTCAGCCCCAGCGTATCGGTCAGGCGGCGAATCAGGTTGCCGGTCACGCCAAGCGAAATCGGGTCGAGTCCGGCAAACGGCTCATCGTACATCACCAGCATGGGCTCCAGCGCGATCGCGCGCGCCAGCGCCACGCGCCGCGCCATGCCGCCGGAAAGTTCTGCCGGCATCAGGTGGGCGGCTCCACGCAGGCCCACCGCATGCAGTTTCATGAGCACCAGGTCGCGGATGGCGTCTTCCGGCAGATCGGTGTGCTCGCGCAGTTGGAAGGCCACGTTGTCGAATGCCGACATGTCGGTGAACAGCGCGCCGAACTGGAACAGCATGCCCATCTTGCGGCGCAATCGATAGAGGCCGGTGCGATCGAGTTCGCCGGGCGACTCGCCCGCCACGCGCACCGTACCCTGGCTGGCCTTGATCTGGCCGCCGATCAGACGCAGCAGAGTGGTCTTGCCGCAACCGCTGCTGCCCATGATGGCGACGACCTGCCCCCGTTTGGCGGTCAGGTTGACGCCCTTCAGGACCGGCCGGGCACCGTAGCCAAATACAGCATTTTCGATCTCGACCAGAGTGTCGTGTTGCAAGTCATCGAGCCTGTTTGATGAGTGAAGGGCAGCTATTCTACCCAAGCCCGGCGCTTCGTCGCCATTGACAGGTGTTTTCACCGCGCTCAATAGCCCATGATCTGCTTCAGGTTATTCGCCTGTTCCAGCCGCGCAAGATCGCCATCCCGGCTGAATACGAACAGGGGTTCGCGAACGGCCGCCTGCCGTGCAATGCGTTGTGCCAGCGCACGCGGGTCAAGCGGTTCGCTCAGCCACCATATATGCGCCGCGGCCCAGGCGGGGGTCGCCAGCACGACGCGGGGCGAAACCGGCGGAACCGCCCCGGCGGCGTCCGGCTCGAGCACAAAACAAAACCCGCTCCGGGTATCGTTCAGCCATTGCGCCCAGACCTCAGCCGATGCGGCCTGCCATCTCGCTGCCGGCAGATACACCGCCTGGAATTGCGTGTTGTAATAAGACAACAACCAGTCGTCCGGCAGGTCTTCCGGATAGAACCGGCCACGCCAATCGGGCCGGTCCCAATCCATGGCACCGATCAGGACGAGTGCACCGGGCCATGCCGTCATCATCCCGCCGCAACGGTCCCGCGCACGATTCCGTCCACGCTGAACGGTCAGCCCGTGTCAGGCCCGGCGCCACGTGGTGCCGCCCGCGCCGTCTTCCAGCACGATGCCGGCCGCCGTCAGCGACTCGCGGATGCGGTCCGACTCGGCGAAATCCTTTGCCTGGCGTGCCGCCTGGCGGGCCGCGATCAAGGCTTCGATCCCGGCTTCGGACAGGCCGTCGGCGGCGCTCCCGGCCTGCAGGAAGTCCGTGGCTTCGCGCTGCAACAGACCGAGCACGGCACCGAGGGTGCGCAGCATCGTTGCAGCCGCGGCGTCGCCGCGGTTGGCCTCGCCGGCCAGTTCGAACAGTACGGCGAGCGCTTCCGGAGTATTGAAGTCATCGTCCATCGCCGCCTTGAAGCGCCGGGCGGCGGGTTGATCCCAGTCGGGGGAGGATGCCGCGGCGGGCGCGTGCTTCAATGCCGTGTACAACCGGGTCAGCGCACCCCTGGCGTCGTCGAGGTGCGCGTCGGAATAATTCAGCGGGCTGCGGTAATGGGCGCGCAGGATGAAGAAGCGTACCACTTCGGCATCATATTTCTCCAGCACCTCGCGGATGGTAAAGAAATTGCCGAGCGATTTCGACATCTTCTCGTTGTCCACCCGCACGAAGCCGTTGTGCAGCCAGTAATTCACGAAAGTGCAGCCGTGCGCGCCCTCCGACTGGGCGATTTCGTTTTCGTGGTGGGGAAACTGCAGATCCTGGCCGCCGCCATGAATGTCGAAATGCTGGCCGAGCAGTTCCGCGCTCATCGCGGAGCATTCGATATGCCAGCCGGGACGGCCCGGCCCCCACGGCGATTCCCACGCCGGTTCGCCCGGCTTGGCGGCTTTCCACAGCACGAAATCCATCGGGTCGCGCTTGTTGGGGTCGATGTCCACACGTTCGCCGGCGCGCAATTCATCCAGGCTCTTGCCCGACAGCCGGCCATACGCGGGAAAGGCGCGCACGCTGTAGTACACGTCGCCGTTGGGCGCCGGGTAGGCCAGGCCGTTGGCGATCAACTGCCCGATCAGTGCCAGCATCTGCGCCACGTATTCGGTGGCGCGCGGTTCGTGGTCGGGCGGCAGCACGCCGAGCGCACGCTCGTCCTCGTGCATCGCCGCAATGAAACGGCCAGTCAGTTGAGCCGGTGTTTCACCATTTTCCTGCGCGCGCTTGATGATCTTGTCGTCGATATCGGTGATATTGCGGACGTAGTCGACCTGATAACCGCTGGCGCGCAGCCAGCGCGTCACCATGTCGAACACCACGAATACCCGTGCGTGCCCCAGATGGCAGAGGTCGTACACCGTCATGCCGCATACGTACATGCGAACGGCACCGGGGGTGAGCGGGACGAATTCTTCCTTGGTGCGCGTGAGGGAATTAGTGATGTGCAGCATGTACGGGCGGGTCTGGGGTGAAATGTCAGGGAGCGGTCCGGGACGGCGCACCGACTGTCCTGGCAGGGTCGATGTTGTTAGAATGCCGGCTTTCCGAGATGATCCGAGCATATCACATGGCCTTGTCGCGTTTCCTTGTCGCCGTTATTGCCGGTGTCATGCTCATCGGCCTCCCCGCGCAGGCCGATGAAATCCAGGACATCAACCTGCAGTTCCGCAAGGGCGAATTGAGCGCCGCGCTCGACCATGCCAATCGCTATCTGGCCGGCAAGCCGAAGGACGCGCAGGCCCTGTTCCTGAAAGGCCTGATCCTCGGCGATCTGGGCAAGACCAACGATGCCATCGAGGTGTTCAGGAGCCTGACCGAAAATTATCCGGAACTGCCCGAACCCTACAACAATCTGGCGGTGCTCTATGCTGCGCAGGGCCGTTACGAACTGGCCCGGAATGCCCTCGAACTGGCCATTCGAACCCACCCCGACTATGTGACCGCACACGAGAACCTCGGTGACATTTATGCCAAAATGGCGGCCCTGGAATATGGCAGGGTTCTGACGCTGGACAGCGGCAATCAGACGGCGCAAGCCCGGCTCAAGCTCATCAACGGCATGCTTGGGGGGCAGGCGGTCAAGCCTGCAGTGGCCCGGCCCGCATCAGGCGCAACCCCGGGCAGATAAACCAAAGCCATGCGCCGGCCACGCGAAAGCGACGACGGGGCCATCCCGTTCACAACCACCCATCCTGAGGACTTTACATGGTCAAGCTGCATACGAATCACGGCATCATCACCCTCGAACTCGACGCCGAAAAGGCTCCGCAAACGGTAGAGAATTTTCTGCAATACGTGCGCGACGGCTTTTTCGATGGCACGATCTTCCATCGCGTCATCGACGGCTTCATGATCCAGGGCGGCGGCTTCGAGGCCGGCATGACACAGAAACCCACCCGCGACGCGATCAGGAACGAAGCCTCCAACGGCCTCAGGAACGAGGCCTACACCATCGCCATGGCCCGTACCTCCAATCCGGACTCGGCCACCGCACAGTTCTTCATCAACGTCGCCAACAACAGCTTCCTCAATTTCACTGCCCCGACTCCGCAGGGTTACGGCTATGCCGTGTTCGGCAAGGTGGTCGAAGGCATGGACGTGGTGGATGCGATCAAGAAGCTGAAGACCGGCAACCGCGCCGGGCACCAGGACGTGCCGCTGGAGGATGTCATGATCACCAAGGCAGAAATCATCTGACCGGTTCGGTGAGCCCGACGGCCAAACCAGGCGCAGGCCGTACCTATTTCGTTGCCGACCTGCACCTCACCGATGAACGCCCGGCCGCCACCGGGCGTTTTTTTCGCTTCCTGCAGGATGAGATGGCGGGTGCGGACGCGCTCTACATCCTCGGAGACCTGTTCGAAGCCTGGACCGGCGACGATCACGGCGAGCGGGTGGCGGGCGACACGGCACAACAGCTCGCGGCCCTGGCAGCAGCAGGTACCCGTGTGTACTTCATGCACGGGAACCGCGACTTCCTGCTGGCCAAGCACTACGCCGCACGTGCCGGCATGACGCTGCTTCCCGACCCGACCCGGATGGATCTGTACGGCACGCCGACGTTATTGATGCACGGCGACACCCTCTGTATCGACGACACTGCCTACCAGCGTTTCCGCCATCACGTTCGCCACCCCCTGACGCGCGCGCTCCTGCCGCGCCTGCCCCGGGCGTGGCGCCAGCGCATGGCTCAGCGGGCGCGGGCCGGCAGCGAGGCGGCCAAGTCGCAAAAAGCGGCGGAAATCATGGATGTGAATATCGATGAAGTCGTGCGTGTGCTGCGTGAACGGCAGGCCTGCCGCCTGATCCACGGCCATACCCACCGCCCTGCCCAGCATGTCCATCAGATCGACGGCCGCCCGTGCGAGCGCTGGGTGGTGCCGGACTGGTATACCCGCTGGGGCTACGTCGTGTGCGATGCGGCAGGCTGCCGGCTGCGGATGGATGCGCTATGACGGTGCGTTGATCCGGGCCATGCCTTCCGGCACGCGGAATAGCGCGGGATTCAGCGGCTGCCGGGTTTCACTCTCGAGCGTGCGCGACCGTCCGGTGAACTCATGTTCCTCGAGCGGCAGGCCAAGCATGAGCGTGTCACCCGCATTCCATACCTGATTCGCCAGATCGCAGTCGTGCTGCATGTCCGGCGGTGAATCCTTCCACACGCGATATTGGGTCGCGGCCAGGATGGCCTTCAGCTCGGCCATCGCACGCGCCGCATCCATGGCATGCCGGACGGCGACGCCTTCCCGGCAGACGACACCGTTGACCGTCAGGGTGAAACGCCGGCCGCCCCGTGCAGCCTCGCCCACTTCGAGCCGGGGAGCCCAGTCAGCGGGTTTGGGCGGCAGCGCGCCGGGCGCAAACACCATCGCCAGCCTGCTGTCCGGCATGACGTTGACGACCACACGCCGCCGTCGATCCAGCAGGGTGAAATCTCCTGCGTCCTCGCCGCTGTCCATCCGCATGAAATCGGGCGTGACCAGAATCCGCGTCGGATAAGGCGGATCGCCAGGATCCTGGTCGGCATAACGCAGTACCGTCATGTCGGCCGCCTGCGCGCATCCCATGCATAGCGCAAGGAGGCCGAACAGCGCTTTCATCACGCCAGTCCGCGTGCCAGGTCGGCCTGGATATCCGCCACCGATTCAAGCCCCACGGCGATGCGCAGCAGGCCATCGCCGATGCCCGCTGCCGCGCGTTGTTCCGGCGTCATGCGGCCGTGCGTGGTCGACGCGGGATGCGTGATCGTGGACTTGGTATCGCCCAGATTGGCGGTGATCGACAGCAGCCTTGTCGCATCGACCAGCTTCCAGGCGGCGTCCTTGCCGCCCTCGACTTCGAACGACACGATGCCGCCGCCGGTTTTCTGCTGGCGCATCGCGAGATCGTGCTGTGGGTGCGAAGGCAGGCCCGGATACCACACGCGCGCCACCTGCGGCTGGGCTTCCAGCCATTGCGCCAGCGCCAGCGCGTTGCGCGAATGCGCCTCCATCCGCAGCGAGAGCGTCTCCATGCCTTTCAGGATCACCCAGGCATTGAATGCCGACAGCGTCGGGCCGGCCGTGCGCAGGAAGCCAAACACGCCCTCCATCAATTCCTTGCTGCCCAGCACGGCACCACCAAGCACCCTGCCCTGCCCATCGAGGTACTTGGTGGCGGAATGGATGATGATGTCGGCACCGAATTCCAGCGGTTTCTGCAGCGCGGGGGAGCAGAAGCAGTTGTCGATCGCGAGCCAGGCTCCGGCTTCGTGAGCGATGTCGGCGAGCGCGCGGATGTCACTGACTTCGGTCAATGGATTGGACGGCGACTCGACGAAGAACAGCCTGGTATTCGGCTTCACCGCCGCCCGCCACTCCGACGGATCGGTCGGCGACACATAGGTCGTTTCGACGCCGAAACGTCCAAGGATGTTGGAGAACAACTGCACCGTCGAGCCGAAAATCGAGCGCGACGCGACGACATGCTCGCCCGCCTTCATCAAGCCCATCACCGTCGCCAGGATGGACGCCATGCCGGAGGAAAACGCCACGCAGCGCTCGGCACCTTCCAGCGCGGCGAGTCGCGCCTCCATCATGTTGACCGTGGGATTGACGAAGCGCGAATAGATGGGTCCAGGCTGCTCGCCCTTGAAACGCGCCGCCGCTTCCGCCGCGCTGCCGAACATGAAGCTCGACGTCAGGAACATCGCCTCCGAGTGTTCGTTGAACTGGCTGCGCACCGTCCCGGCGCGCACCGCCAGCGTGTCAATATCGTATTCGTCGTTGTTCATGTCCGCTTCCAAGATAAAAAACCCCGAACGGCAAGCGTATCGGGGTTTCCCAGGCGACGACGCTTTAGCCGAATTTATCAGGCGCCCGCAAGCTGAGGTTCAAATCGGCGCCACATGCAATGTACCCCGAACAATGTACGCCCGGCGCCGGCCAGGGTCAACCGTTATTCGCCGCCAGGTTGAGGTCGAGCTGCTGGGTCGACAGCGCCGAGGGCGGCGGAGTTTCGCCGTTACGGATCGCCTCGACGTAGTTCAGGTACTCCGGCGTGACGTCGCCCGTGATGTAGCGACCGTCGAAACATGAGGTATCGAAATCGGGGATCGCCGGATTGCCCGCCCGGACTGCGGCAATCATGGCATCGATATCCTGGTAGATCAGCGCATCGCAGCCGATCTCGCGCGCGATCTCGTCATCGCTGCGGCCGTTGGCAATCAGTTCGTTGCGGGTCGGCATGTCGATGCCGTAGACGTTGGAGAAACGTACCGGCGGCGAGGCCGAGGCGAAATAGACCTGCGCCGCCCCGGCATCGCGCGCCATCTGCACGATCTCCCGGCTGGTGGTGCCGCGCACGATGGAGTCGTCGACCAGCAGCACGTTCTGTCCCTTGAATTCCTCGCCGATGGCGTTGAGCTTCTGCCGTACCGATTTCTTGCGCAGGGCCTGCCCGGGCATGATGAAGGTGCGGCCGATGTAGCGGTTCTTGATGAATCCTTCACGGTACGGCACGTTGAGGCGGTTGGCCAGTTGCAGCGCGGAGGGACGGCTGGTATCGGGGATCGGAATCACCACGTCGATCTTCAGATGGGAGAATTCGCGCCGGATCTTTTCGGCCAGCGAGATGCCCATGGCCAGACGCGTGTTGTAGACCGAAATGCCATCCATCACCGAATCGGGACGCGCAAGGTACACATATTCGAAAATGCAGGGGTTGAGTACCGCCTTGTCGCTGCATTGGCGGCTGTGCAGCTTGCGCTGGTAATCGATGAATACGGCTTCGCCTGGCGCCACATCGCGCAGCAACCGGAAACCCAGAGTATCGATCGCCACGCTTTCCGAGGCGACGATGTATTCGTGCGGGACGACCTGATCGTTGATGCCGATCACCAGCGGCCGGATACCATGCGGGTCGCGGAAAGCCAGCAGGCCGTAGCCGGCGATGAACGCCGTCACCGCATAGGCGCCCTTGCAGCGGGCATGCACCCCTGCCACCGCGCCGAATATCGTATCCAGGTTCAACTGCCGTCCCGAGGCACGCACCTGCAGTTCGTGCGCCAGCACGTTCAGCAGCACCTCGGAATCCGAGTTGGTGTTGACGTGACGCAGGTCGGCGCGGAACAGCGATTCCTTGAGTTCGTTGGTATTGGTCAGGTTGCCGTTGTGGCCGAGCACGATGCCATAGGGTGAATTGACGTAGAACGGCTGCGATTCGGCCGACGACGAGGCGCTGCCGGCGGTGGGATAGCGCACATGGGCCACGCCCATGTCGCCCAGCAGGTTGCGCATGTCGCGGGTGCGGAACACGTCGCGCGCCAGCCCCTGCCCCTTGTGCATGTGGAAGCGGCTTTCCTCCGCCGTCACGATGCCGGCCGCGTCCTGGCCGCGATGCTGCAGCACCATCAGCCCGTCGTACAAAAGCTGGTTGGCTGCCGAATTGGATACGACTCCGATTACCCCGCACATGCTGTGCACCCGTCCATAAAGTTATTCAAAGCGAATGTATTTCGCTACATCGGCAGGTACCAGCGGCAAGGTACGTTGCGCCATCGCCTGCAGACTGTCCGACACCCAGGCCTGTTTCCAGAATTCGGTACGCGGCAGCGAGGTCAGGCCGGCGGCAAGCGTCAGACCGACCAGTATCGTGAGTCCCTTGACCAGCCCCAGCACGCCGCCCAGCATCTTGTCGGGCCCGCCCAGCCCGGCTGCCCTGACCAGCGAGGACAGGACATGCCCCAGCAGCAGCACGCCAATCAGCACGACCAGAAAAACCACTGCAAACCCGGCGAAATAGCGAATGCCCGGGCTCTCGATCCCCATCGGCAGCAGCGGCGCCACGAGCAAAGCCCCCCATCTGCCCAGCACGAATGCCAGGATCCAGGCCGCCAGCGAAAACAGCGTATCGACCATGCCGCGCATCAATCCGCGCACCACGGTCAGGACCAGCACCAGCAATACGATGAGATCGAGCATGCTCATTTGGCCAGCACCTGTCCGGCCATGCCGTTCTCGGCCAGCCTCACCGCGGCGGTCGTCGCCGCCTCGCGTGTCGGAAAAGGCCCCACACGCACGCGCGTCAGGTTGCCGACCGTATCGGTGTAGGCCGGCAATCCCGCCAGCGCCGCACGCGCCTTGAGCTCGCGCGCCTTGGCTCCGTCGGACAAGGCGGCAAGCTGCACCACGAACGTCTCGCCGGCAACGGCGGGTTTATCGTGGGGAGCGGGCGTGGCGACGAGATGAGGTGCGGGTTGTGGCTTGGCCGGTTGTGGCTTGGCCGGTTGTGGCTTGGCCGGTTGTGCTGCGGCAGGCTCAGGCTTGACGGGTTGCACCTCGGCAGGTTCGGGCTTGACGGATTCGGGCTCGACTCTGGCGGCGGGTCTGGCGGGTTCGGGCTCGGGCGCTGGCGCGGAAAGTGCCGGGGGCGCCATCGCCGCGACGGGAGCGGCCGTCTGCCCGGGCGCGGGCGCCGGTGCCGCAGCCATATGGACCGACAATGCGCTCGTCGGCGGGGGTTCGTTCTCCAGCAGCAACGGCAGCAGGATGACCGCCAGCAGCGTCAGCGCCACCGCGCCGATCAAGCGGCGCCGGGCAAGGCGTTTGAGGTCATTTTCAGTGCTGGGTGGCGGCATGTTCGAGCACGGCGGCAACGGTATAGAACGAACCGAAGACGAGAATTCTATCATCTTCGTGCGCCGTGCTTCGTGCCTCCGTGAGCGCACTGTTTACATCCGGCTGCACGTGTATCGGCACCCCGCCCAGCTGCGCGCGCAGTTGGGCAGCCAGCACCTCGGCTTGCTGCGCACGGGGCGAGCGGGGGGTACACGTCCACCAGGCATCGATTTCATTGCCTAAAACCGCGAATATCCCTGCAGCATTCTTGTCGGCCAGCATCCCCACCACGGCCAGCGTGCGCCCGCCCACGGGACGTGCGCGCAGGGTGGCCGCCAACGCGCGTGCCGCTTCCGGGTTGTGCGCCACATCCAGAATGACCGTCGGCGCCTGAGCGATACACTGGAAGCGGCCCGGCACATTCGCCGCAAGCAGCCCCTGACGGATGGCCTCTCCGCTCACCGGCAGGCGCCCACGCACGGCCTCCAGCGCCGCCAATGCGCCGGACGCGTTACGCACCTGGCAGGCGCCCGCCATGGCAGGCAGCGGCAGGTCTGTCAGGCGCGTATCAAGGCCGCGATAGATCCAGCGATCGCCTTCGCGCTGCGCGGAGAAATCCCGGTTCACGCACCGCAGATCGGCCCCAATGCGGCGGGCGTGTGCCAGCAGACTGTCCGGTGGGGCGGGGTCGACGCAAATGGCAGGATGCCCGGCACGGTAAATACCCACCTTCTCGAAGCCAATCTTCTCGCGGCTGTCGCCAAGGTAATCCATGTGGTCGAGATCGATGCTGGAGACCACCGCAACCTCGGCATCGAACACGTTTACCGCATCGAGCCGACCGCCCAGGCCCACTTCCAGAATGGCCACCTCGACGCCGGCATCGATGAATCGCTCCATCGCGCCCAGCGTGCCAAATTCGAAATAGGTCAGTGAAATGTCCCCGCGCGCCTTGTCGACCCGTTCAAACGCAGCGATCAGCCCGGCGTCGCTCACTTCCCTGCCAGCGATCTTCACGCGTTCGTTGTAGCGCAGCAGATGCGGCGAGGTATAGAGGCCGGTCTTGTAGCCCGCGGCACCGAGAATGGCTTCCAGGTAGGCGCAGGTGGAGCCCTTGCCGTTTGTGCCCCCCACCACGATGAGCGGGAAATCCGGCATCAGCCCGAGGTTCTCCCTGACCCGGCGCACCCGATCGAGACCGAGGTCGATCGTGCTTGGATGCAGCTGCTCCAGCCGTTCCAGCCAGGCGTCGAGTGAGGTCGGACGTTGCACGATCGGTTACCGTCGGAGCGGTGATGCCAGTGAAAACAAATCAGGGTGAATGCGCTGCGTGGCCGCGCCGGCCCCGGCGGTCAACCGGTCCGGGGGTTCAAGCCGCCAGCGCGGGGCGTCCCATCATCATCGACAGTGTAGCCGCCAGTTCGCCACGCATCTGGCGGCGGTCGATGATGCGATCGACGGCGCCCTTCTCCTGCAGGAATTCGGCGCGCTGAAAGCCTTCCGGCAGCGTTTCGCGCACGGTCTGTTCGATCACGCGCGGGCCGGCAAAGCCGATCAGCGCATTGGGTTCGGCGACAATCAGGTCGCCCAGCATGGCAAAACTCGCCGACACCCCGCCCATGGTCGGATCGGTCAGCACGGAAATGAAAGGCAAGCGATGGCGCGACAGCCGGGTCAGCGCCGCCGAGGTCTTCGCCATCTGCATCAGCGAAAACAGGCCTTCCTGCATGCGCGCGCCGCCACTGGCGGAAAAGCAGACGAAGGCCGAGTTCGATTCGATCGCCGCTTCCACGCCGAGCACAAAACGCTCGCCGACGACCGAACCCATCGAGCCGCCCATGAACTTGAACTCGAACGCCGCCGCCACGACCGGTACCGCCTTGACGCTGCCGCCGATCACCACCAGCGCGTCGGTCTCCGAGGTGCCGGTCTGCGCTTCTTTCAGACGTTCGGGATATTTCTTGCTGTCCTTGAACTTGAGTGGATCGTGCGGCGCGATGTGCGCGCCGATTTCATGCTGCCCGTCCGCATCCAGCAGCATCGCCAGCCGCTGGCGCGCGCCGATGCGATGGTGGTGGCCGCATTTCGGGCACACCTCCAGGTTGCTTTCCAGATCGGCACGGTAGAGGACTTCGTTGCAGGCCGGACACTTGGACCACAGCCCCTCGGGCATGGATTTCTTGTCGGCCAGCGCACGCCGCTTGATTTTCGGCGGTAGGATCTTCTGAAACCAGCTCATGTATGTTCTCCGTTCACTTCGATGCCGCGTCGACGCCGCGGCGCAACTCGGCCACCATATGTTTGACACGATTGGTGCACTCGCCTTCCGGCGCGGCCTCGATCTCGCTCATGATCCGGCTGCCCACGATGACCGCGTCGGCGATGCGGGCCACCGCTTCCGCAGTTGCCGCGTCGCGGATGCCGAAGCCCACCCCCACCGGCAGCTTGCAATGCTTGCGCACCATGGTCAGCTTGCGGGCGACCTCCCCGGTATCCAGACTGGCCGAACCCGTCACGCCCTTGAGCGATACGTAATAGATGAACCCGTCCGCAACGGCCGCCACCTGCTCCACGCGCGATTCGGGCGTGGTCGGCGACAGCAGGAAAATCGGATCGAGACCATGTGCCTTGAATACATCCGATACGCCCGCCGACTCCTCCGGCGGAATGTCCACCGTCAGCACGCCGTCCACGCCGGCCGCCTGCGCAGCCCGGGCAAAGGTTTCGTAGCCCATGCGCTCGACCGGGTTGGCGTAGCCCATCAGCACCACCGGCGTCGTCGTGTTGGTCTTGCGGAATTCCGCCGTCATCGCCAGCACGTCCTTCAGTCCGACCTTGTTCGCCAGCGCCCGCTCCGAGGCCCGCTGGATCACGGGCCCATCTGCCATGGGATCGGAAAACGGCACCCCCAGTTCGATGATGTCAGCCCCGGCTTCTACCAGGACATGCATCAGGGGAACCGTCAGACCCTTGCCGGGGTCGCCTGCGGTCATGAAAGGAATCAGGGCTTTTCTGTTGTGCGCTTTCAGCGCGGTAAAGGTCTGGCCGATGCGGCTCATGGGCTGGTCTTCTGGAAAATACAATTCAAATAGGGGAACCGGTTCAGAGTGTGATGCCCGATTCCCTGGCCACGGTGTTGATGTCCTTGTCGCCGCGACCGGAGAGATTCACCAGGATGATCTTGTCCTGGCCCAGAGTCGGCGCGAGCTTCCTGGCGTAAGCGACGGCATGGCTGGATTCGAGCGCGGGAATGATGCCCTCGAAGCGGCACAGATCGTGGAAAGCGGCCAGTGCTTCGTCGTCGTTGATCACCACGTATTCGGCCCGGCCGGCGTCCTTGAGATAACTGTGCTCGGGGCCGACGCCGGGATAATCCAGTCCCGCCGAGATCGAATGGGTCTCGATGATCTGGCCGTTCTCATCCTGCATCAGGTAGCTGCGGAAGCCGTGCAGCACGCCGGGGGTGCCGGCATTCAGGGGGGCGGCGTGTTTTCCGCTGGCAAGGCCGCAGCCGCCCGCCTCGACCCCGATCAGACGCACGCCGTCATGCGGGATATAAGGATGGAAAATACCGATGGCATTGGAGCCGCCGCCGACGCAGGCGATCACGGCATCCGGCTGACGTCCCGCCAGTTCCGGCATCTGGACGAGGCATTCGCGCCCGATCACGCACTGGAAATCGCGCACCAGCATGGGATACGGATGCGGACCGGCGGCCGTTCCCAGAATATAGAAGGTCGATTCGACATTGGTGACCCAGTCGCGCATGGCCTCGTTCAAGGCGTCCTTCAGCGTCTTCGAGCCGCTGGACACCGGCACCACGGTGGCGCCCAGCAGCTTCATGCGGAAGACGTTGGGCGACTGCCGGGCGACGTCCTCGGCGCCCATGTAGACGACGCACTCCATGCCGTAGCGGGCGGCGACGGTGGCCGAGGCGACGCCGTGCTGGCCGGCGCCGGTTTCGGCGATGACGCGCTTCTTGCCCATGCGCCGCGCCAGCAGCGCCTGGCCGATGGTGTTGTTGATCTTGTGCGCGCCGGTGTGGTTGAGGTCCTCGCGCTTGAGGTAGATCTGCGCGCCGCCGTATTGCTCCGAGAGCCGTTTGGCGTGATACACCGGGCTGGGACGGCCGACGTAGTGCTTCAGTTCGTATTCGAATTCGGCCATGAAGGCAGGATCGCTGCGCGCGCGGTCGTATTCGACGCGCAGTTCGTCCAGCGCCGCCATCAGGGTTTCGGCGACGAAAATGCCGCCATAGGGGCCGAAGTGGCCGCGGGAATCGGGGAGATCGGTGAGGCCGGTGAAATTCATGTTGCTTCTTTCGCGTTCGCAATGAATCGCGCAATCTTGTGCGCGTCCTTGATGCCTTTCGAGATTTCCACACCGGACGATACATCCACCGCCCAGGGACGAACGTGCCGGATGGCCTCGGCGACGTTATCGGGGGTCAGTCCGCCCGACAGGATGACCGGCCGGGGCAGATTCACCGGAATCAGGTTCCAGTCGAAGCATTCCCCGGTGCCGCCCGGCACGCCCGGCACGAAGGCGTCGAGCAGCAAACCGCGCGCGGCATCGAAGTCAGCCGCGTATTTTAGCAAATCCGTGGCCCCATCGACGCGTACCGCCTTGATATAGGGCCGGCCGAAGCGCATGCAGTCGGCCGGCGTCTCGTCGCCATGGAATTGCAGCAGGTCGAGCGGAGCAGCCCGCAGTACCCGTTCAATGAAAGCCGGCCCGGCGTTGACGAACAGGCCCACACTCTGGACGAAAGGCGGCAAGGCCCGCACCAGTCCGGCGGCCGCCTCGACCGATACGTGACGCGGGCTTTTTTCGTAGAACACGAATCCCACCGCATCCGCTCCCGCGTCGCAGGCGGCATGCAGATCCTGCAAGCGGGTGATGCCGCAGATTTTTACGCGCAGGCTCATGTGGAGAAGGGCCATCGTTCTGAACTTTCCGGCAAGGCAAAGTCCGCAGGATACCGGAGGTGGGTCAGGTACAGTCCGGCGGCGTCAAAAGTGGGGGCCGCCAGCGCGCGGTCGCGTCCCAGCAGGATCCCGTGTATCCATTCGGGCGCTTGTGCGCCGGCACCGATATGGACGAGGCACCCCATGAGGTTGCGCACCATGTGGTGCAGAAAGCCGTCAGCGTGGAAATCGCACAGCAGGTAGTCGCCGCGCCGTTCGATCCGCGCCAGGCGCAGTTCCTTGACCGGCGACCGGGCCTGGCACTCGGCTGCGCGGAAGGCGGAAAAATCATGCCGGCCGATCAGGTGCGCCGCCGCCCGGTTCATCGCGTCGGAGTCAAGCGGCCGATGGCTCCATCCGATCAACCCGTGGTGGAGGCCGGGGCGCACAGGATGATTCAGCAGGACATACCGATACCCCCGCTGCGTGGCGGCAAAGCGTGCATGGAAGGCCTCGCTCACCTCGCGCGCCCACAGTACCGCGACGCCTGGCGGAAGATGGCGGTTGACGCCACGCACCCAGGCGCTCAGCGGACGCGGGGCGGTGGTGTCAAAATGAGCGACTTGGAATGCCGCATGCACGCCAGCGTCGGTACGTCCGGCCGCGGTGACGACGATTTTTTCGCCTGCGATCGCCGAGATCGCCGCCTCCAGCGCATCCTGCACACCGCACCCCTGCGGCTGCGACTGCCAGCCGCAGAACCCGGTGCCGCAATATTCCAGACCCAGAACGATACGCATACCCACCCGGCCTCAAGCCAGCACGATCCACACTCCAATCAGACCCGCCAGTATGACGGCGCTGTCGCAGGCTTGCCAGCGTTCGGCGCGCAAAGTATAGGTGGCGGGGCCGGCGTCATCCGGCAGCGGCGTGCGCAGCGCATCCAGCCACCGGGCCGGTTTGGGCGCATGCTCGACATAGTCCAGGGTCAAGCCCAGGCGCACGGCGAAGGCACGGCGATCGAAGCCCAGCCAGGCCAGCGGACGCGCCAGCCCGTACAGCCCGTAAATCAGGCGGGCACGTGGCGTGGAGGCAAGCAGCACCGCCAGCCCGATGATCATCAGTGCCAGCCGACCCACGCGCAGCGTGCCCTGCAGCAGCCCTTCCGTGGTCGGGCTGGCCCATTCGAGCGGCGGCCATAGCAGGATTCCGGGCAAGGTATAGGCGTAGGTGACCAGCAGCACCGCCATCAGCCAACGGGTACGGCGCAGCAAACGCCAGGCTTCATGACGGACAGACTCAAACAGGAAGGCCGTCGCCAGCACGACGGCCAGCAAGGCCAGTTGGGGCACTGCCGCGCGCTCCACCGCTACGGCCCATCCGCACCACACAAGAATGCGGGCAGCCGAATGGGGGCATCCAGGGTACCTCAGCATGCATTCGTGCCTGCGGCGGGATCGATCCGGCAAGCCGCCACGAAACGGGCTGTGCCGCGGTGTCGCGCACTGCAAGTGCCCGACGCAAAAGGGGCTCGCCCGAACCGGGCCGTCCCTTCGCGTCGGCACCCCCTAGCCAAGCGAACTCAACATGTCTTGCGCGTCGGATTTCTGTTTGCCGCTGCCTTCGGCCAGCACCTCGGCGAGGATCTCGCGTGCACCTTCCTTGTCGCCCATTTCCACATAGGCACGGGCAAGATCGAGTTTGGTACCGACTTCGTCGAGTTCAAGCTCATTGTCGCCCGACTCGCCCAGATCGAGATCGAGACCGCTGAAATCAAACTTGCTGTCAGGACCATTGTCTTCATCCAGGCCAAGATCCAGCTTCAGCGAATCGTCTTCCTCCACAGGCAGATCGATATCCGGCAGATCGAAATTCAGGCTCTGGGCATCCGCCTCGGCATGCCCGGTTTCGGGAGAGTCGGCCGCCGGCGCGGATGGCATGTCAAAATTGAGGACATGACCCGCGGACTCGAATTCCAGCGGCGTGTCGGCCACCGGTTCCGGGACTTCTTCCGGCACGGGCTCAGGCACAGGGTCTGGCTGGCCGGCTTCGATGACAGGCTCGGACAGTGCCTGCGCCCCGGCGAAGGCGACTGCCCCGCCCGCGATCGCCGCCGTCGCCGCCACCGTTTCGGCAGGGGACGCGTTCGATTGAGCACCGCCATACAGCGGATTGGTCGGATCAATGCTGCGGCCCATTTCGCAGGCTTTGTCCCACAACGGGCTCGACTTGTTGCCCAGCGCGGCGTAGAGCTCGCCGGCGGTCGATTCGAATGCCGCGGGATTGCGGCGCGCGGCGTAGATTTCCAGCAGCTTGACACGAATTTCGTGACGATCCGGATTCTTGTTGAGGGCTTCCTTGAGAATCTCCTCGGCCTGGGCGTCACGGCCATAGGCCATATACACCTCGGCTTCGGCGATCGGATCGACGTCGTGGGTATCGATGGTGCCCAGACCCGCCTGGCTGAAATCGGTCAGGAAAGAGGTGTCGCCAGTATTGACACTGCCGCCGGATGCGGCGCCGGCGACCGTGTTCGGGCGCACGTCGCCACCGCTCATGATGCTGTCTTCAAGGAGAGCACTACCCGTTTTCCGGCGGCGGCCACCGCCCGCCATCATCCACCACAGGATGCCTCCAAGGCCCAGTGCCGCGATACCGCCGCCCCAATACAGCGGGTTGGCGAGCAGGGTCGCATACCAGTCCTGGGCCGGCTCGGCGGGGCTGGCAGGCGGTGCCTTGACGGTCGGAGCGAGCGGCGCCGGAGCGGGTTTGGCTGCCTCCGGCGCGGGTTTGGCCGCCTCCGGCGCGGGGGTGGCGGGGGCTGCTGGCGCCGCTGGCGCTTCCTTCTGCGCCTTCTCTTTCATCTCGACCAGTTTCTGCATGTCCTGGATCTGCTTTTCCAGTGTGGCCACGCGTTGACCCGATTCCTGCAGTGTCTTTTCCCGCGCAGTGGCGTCTTCTTCCTGGGCGCGCAGTTTCTCCTGCAACGCACGGGCTTCATCCGCCTTGCCCGCCGCCGCAGCGGGCGGTGTGGCTTTGGATAGCTTCAGAACGTCCTTTTGCGCCTCGGATGCCGGCTTGGCCTGGTCTTCCACCTTCGGGGTGATCTTGCCGCTACTGGCCTGGTCCGGCGTGGTCTTGGCCGCCGGCGCGGCACTCACGGCACCCGCGAGTTTCTGTCGGTAGGCACGCCAGTCCTCGGCCTGCAGCCTGAGCTCGCGTACCGCGTCTTTTTGCGGGATGGCCGCCACTTTGTCGACCGATGGAACATCAAGCGTCTTGCCCGCTTTCAGGCGATTCATATTGCCGTTGAAGGCCCTGGTGTTTTCCTGGTAGAGGCCCACCAGGGTCTGCTCCAGGCTCACGCCTTCGGGCCGGATACGGCTGGCAATACCGATCAGGGTGTCGCCCCGCTTGACCTTGACATGATCCACGGTCTGCGGCGCGGGTTTGACCGCAGCAGGACGGGCTGCCGGCGCGGGGGCTGCCGGTGCTTGCACAGCGGCTTGCGGGGCGGGAGCAGGGCTCGCCGCGGGCCCTTGCGACGGCGTCACGGGGGCCATGGGCGCCACCGCCTGCTTCGGCGCAACGCCCGGAGGGTCGAGCAGCATGGTGTATTCGCGCACCAGCCGTCCCGAGCCCCAGTTCAGTTCGATCAGCATGTCGATGAAAGGGTCGTTGACCGGACGGTTGGAACTGACTTTCAACACCGCCTTGCCATTCGGTTTTTTCTCGACCGTGAAGCGCAGGGAAGACAACACCGGGGCAAATTCAACATGCGCATCGCGAAATGCCTGGTCGGACGCCAGGCTGGCCGTCAGGCTGTCGAGCTCGGCCTTGTCTGCCGCGAACAGCTCGATTTCAGCTGCCAGGGGCTGGCCGAGTGCCGAGGTGACCGACAGCTTGCCCAACCCGGCGGCATTTGCCATCAGCGGCACGGCGATCAGGCCGGCAGCCACCAGTTGGGTGGTGAAGCGCTTCAATTTCATCCCGTCTCTCCCTTTCGCCCCGCTGGCGGGGCTGTTGAATCCTTGACGCCACTATTGACGGCTCGGCAAGTGCAATCTTTAGTGCAACAATCGCACCAACACTGAATTTGCCGCCATCACCCCCCGTCCAGTCAGGCTTCCAGCAGGATGCGCAACATGCGGCGCAACGGTTCGGCCGCGCCCCACAACAACTGGTCCCCCACTGTGAACGCGGTCAGGTATTGCGGCCCCATGTTGAGCTTGCGCAGGCGGCCGATCGGTACGGCAAGCGTGCCCGTCACCGCAGCCGGAGTGAGCTCGCGCATGCTGAGTTCACGGTCGTTCGGCACCACCTTCACCCATTGGTTGTGAGCGGCGATCAAGCCGTGGATGTCGGGCAGCGGGACATCCCTGGTCAGTTTGATGGTGAGCGCCTGGGAATGGCAGCGCATCGCGCCGACGCGCACGCACAGGCCATCGATCGGAATCGGTTTGTCGCTGCGGCCCATGATCTTGTTGGCTTCGACCTGCGCCTTCCATTCCTCCTTGGACTGGCCGGATTCGAGCGCCACGTCGATCCACGGGATCAGGTTGCCCGCCAGCGGCACCGGCCAGGCGTCGACCGGATAGCGCTCGGAGCGGATGAACTCAGCCATCTTGCGGTCGATTTCGAGAATCGCCGAAGCCGGATCGGCCAGCAGGTCCTTCACCTCGGCATGGACCGCCCCCATCTGGGCGATCAGCTCGCGCATATTGCGCGCGCCGGCGCCGGAAGCGGCCTGGTAGGTCATCGGCGAGACCCACTCGACCAGACCCGCGTCGAACAGCCCGCCCATCGCCATCAGCATCAGCGACACCGTACAGTTGCCGCCGACGTAGGTCTTGACGCCGCTGGCGATGCCGTCCTCGATCACCTTCTTGTTGACCGGGTCGAGAATGATGATGGCCTCGTCCTGCATCCTGAGCGCCGAGGCGGCATCGATCCAGTAGCCGTTCCAGCCCGCCGCGCGCAGCTTCGGGTAGATCTCCTTCGTATAGTCGCCGCCCTGGCAGCTGATGAGGGTGTCGCAGGCCTTCAGGTCGTCGATGCTGTGGGCATCCTTCAGCGGCGGCACGTCACGGCCGATGTCGGGGCCCTTGCCGCCGGCATTCGACGTGGTGAAGAACACCGGTTCGATGTGGTCGAAGTCGCGCTCCTCCTTCATGCGGCCCATCAGCACGGAACCCACCATGCCGCGCCAGCCGATCAAGCCTACTTTCATCATTTTCTTTCTCCTGTTGAGGGGTCAGGATTCAGGGATCAGGATTCAGGGGCGGTGCGGGCACAGCCCGCGCCTTGAAAATTGCGCGGCCTGTAGCCGCTCATCCCCTGACCCCTGAATCCTGACCCCTAATTCCCAAGTCCTAGCGCGCCAGCGCCTTCACCACCGCGTCGCCCATTTCGCTACACGACACCTTCTGCGTGCCCTCGGTCCAGATGTCGCCGGTGCGCAGGCCCTGCGCAATCACCTTTTTCACGGCGTTCTCGATGCGGTCGGCCGTCGCCAGATCGGCGAAGGTATAACGGTACATCATCGCCACCGAGAGGATGGTCGCGAGCGGGTTGGCCAGATCCTTGCCGGCGATGTCGGGCGCGGAGCCGTGGATCGGCTCGTACATGCCCTTGTTGTGCGCATCCAGTGATGCCGACGGCAGCATGCCGATCGATCCCGACAGCATCGACGCCGCGTCGGACAGGATATCGCCGAAGATGTTGCCGGTGACCATGGTATCGAACTGCTTGGGTGCACGGATAATCTGCATCGCGGCGTTGTCGACGTACATGTGCGAAAGCTCGACCTCGGGGTAGTCCCTGGCCACCTCGATCATGACCTCCTTCCACAGCTCGGAGCATTCGAGCACGTTGGATTTTTCCACCGAGCACAGTTTTTTGCCGCGTTTCATCGCGATGCCGAAGGCGACGTGGGCGACGCGGCGTACTTCCGATTCCGAATACAGCATGGTGTTGAAGCCGACGCGTTCGCTCGCCCCGGTTGGGCCTGGCCGCATCTCGATGCCGCGCGGCTGGCCGAAATAGACGTCGCCGGTCAGCTCGCGCACGATCATGAGGTCGAGCCCGGACACCACTTCGGGTTTCAGCGACGACGCGCCCGCCAGTTCCGGGTACAGCAGCGCCGGGCGCAGGTTGGCGAACAGGTTGAGTTCCTTGCGGATGCGCAACAGGCCGCGCTCGGGGCGCAGCGGCCGGTCGAGCGTGTCGTATTGCGGCCCGCCGACGGCGCCGAGCAGCACCGCGTCGGCGTCGCGTGCGAGTTTCAGCGTCGCCTCCGGCAGCGGATCGCCCGCCGCGTCGTAACCGGCGCCGCCGATCGGCGCGGCCTCCATTTCGATCTTCGCGCCGTCGGCGCGCAATGCGTCGAGCACCCTGACCGCCTGCGCGACGATTTCCGGACCGATGCCGTCACCCGGCAAGACTGCAATTTTCATGTTTTCAAAATCCTTTATCCGCGAATACCCAGATGGGTATTCGCGGATGAAAAAAATCATGCAAACAACCAAGGTGCTTCGACCTTGCGCCGTTCTTCATACGCCTTGATCCTGTCGGCCTGCAGCAAGGTCAGTCCGATGTCGTCCAGACCGTGGAGCAGGCGGTGCTTGCGCCCCGCGTCCACGTCGAAGGGGATCGTTTCGCCCGTGGGCGTCGTCACCGTCTGTTTGTCCAGATCGACGGTCAGGGCGTAGCCCTCGTGGGCGCCGCACTCGCGAAACAGGCGATCCACCACGGCCGCGTCGAGCACGATGGGCAGGATGCCGTTCTTGAAGCAGTTGTTGTAGAAGATGTCGGCAAAACTCGGCGCGATGATGGCGCGGAATCCATAGTCTTCCAGCGCCCACGGCGCGTGCTCGCGGCTGGACCCGCAACCGAAATTCTCGCGCGCCAGCAGCACCGACGCCCCCTGGTAACGCGGCTGGTTCAGCACGAATTCCGGATTCAGCGGGCGGTCGTGATTCGACTTGCCGGGCTCGCCGTGGTCGAGATAACGCCATTCGTCGAACAGGTTGGGGCCGAAGCCGGCACGCTTGATCGACTTCAGGAACTGCTTGGGGATGATGGCGTCGGTGTCGACGTTGGCGCGGTCGAGCGGCGTCACCAGTCCGTCGTGAACAGTGAAGGCCTGCATTTACTTGGTGGATTTCTGGATGGATTCGCCGGCCTTCTCGATGTCCTGGCCCACGCCGCGCACGGTGTTGCAGCCGGCCAGCACCAGGGCAGCGGCGATCATCAGGGCAATCATTGGCTTCATGCTATCTCCTTAAAAGTTTCGTACATCGACAAAATGTCCGGCACAGGCCGCAGCAGCCGCCATCGCCGGGCTGACGAGATGGGTACGCCCGCCCTGCCCCTGCCGGCCCTCGAAGTTGCGGTTGGAAGTCGAGGCGCAGCGCTCGCCCGGTTCCAGGCGGTCGGCGTTCATCGCCAGGCACATCGAGCAGCCGGGCTCGCGCCATTCGAAGCCGGCGGCGAGGAAAATTCTGTCCAGGCCCTCGCTCTCGGCCTGCTGCTTGACCAGGCCCGAGCCCGGCACCACCATCGCCAGCTTGACGTTGGACGCGACCTTGCGGCCCTTCGCCACGGCGGCGGCTTCGCGCAGATCCTCGATCCGGGAATTGGTACACGAGCCGATGAACACCTTGTCCACCGCGATCCCTGCGACCGGGGTTCCCGCCTGCAAGCCCATGTATTCCAGCGCGCGCGTCCAGTCGTGGCGCTTGACCTCGCTCGGCGCGGCGACCGGGTCCGGCACACGGCCGCTGATGGTCGTCACCATCTCGGGCGAAGTGCCCCAGGTGACCTGCGGCGCGATCGTCGCCGCATCGAGCTCGACCACGCGGTCGAACACCGCGTCGGCGTCCGAATGCAGCGTGTTCCACCAGGCGACCGCCTGGTCCCACGCCGCCCCCGTGGGCGAATAGGGCCGGCCCTTGACGTAGTCGATCGTGGTCTGGTCGACCGCCACCATGCCGGCGCGCGCGCCCGCCTCGATCGCCATGTTGCACAGCGTCATGCGGCCTTCCATCGTCAGCGCGCGGATCGCCGAACCGCCGAATTCCAGCGCATAGCCGGTGCCGCCGGCGGTGCCGATTTCTCCAATAATGGCGAGCGCGACGTCCTTGGCGGTGACGCCGCGACCGAGCTGCCCCTCGACCTTGACCAGCATCGTCTTCGACGGCTTTTGCCACAGGCATTGCGTGGCGAGCACGTGCTCGACTTCGGAGGTGCCGATGCCGAACGCCAGCGCGCCGAACGCACCGTGGGTCGAGGTGTGCGAATCGCCGCACACCACGGTCATGCCGGGCAGGGTCAGGCCTTCTTCCGGGCCGATGACGTGGACGATGCCCTGACGGATGTCGTCCATCCTGAATTCGGTGATGCCGAACTCGGCGCAGTTGGCGTCGAGCGTTTCGACCTGCAGGCGCGACACCGGGTCGGCGATGCCCTGGCTGCGGTCGGTGGTCGGCACGTTGTGGTCGGGCACGGCGATGGCCGCATCGGCGCGGCGCGGCGTGCGGCGCGCCAGCTTCAGCCCTTCGAACGCCTGCGGACTGGTGACTTCGTGCACCAGATGGCGGTCGATGTAGAGCAGCGTGGTGCCATCGGGTTCGACATGAACCACATGGGCGTCCCACAATTTCTTGAACAGGGTTTGGCCGGACATGCGAAATGGGGCTGTATAGCGCGTAAAACGTTGATTATTTCATAGCTTTGAGCCTACTGGCACGGGTTTTGTTTCTCCCCAGGCCGCATAGACCGCCCAGGCCAGCGCGGCACTGGCGGCGGCCAGCGTAAAGGTCCACGCCGGCCCCGGCGATTCCCAGGTCAGGCCGCTGGCCAGACCGCCGATCGTCCCGCCGATACCGTAGGAGAGACTGGTGTAGAGCGCCTGCCCGCGCGCCTGGTGGCGGCCGCGGAAATGCTGATGAATCAGCGCCACGGCGGAGGCATGGAAGGTACCGAAAGTGAAGGCGTGGAGCGTCTGCGCCCCCCACACCAGCCAGGGCGATTCCACCCCCCAGGCGATCAGCAGAAAGCGCAGCACCGCCAGCGCGAAACTGGCCAGGATCAGCCGGCGCGGCGTCACCCGCGCAAAAATGCGCGGAATGACCAGGAACATCCCGATCTCGCACAATACGCCGAGCGCCCATAGCCAGCCCACAGTGGATTTTTCGTAGCCATGATCGACCAGATAGATCGAATAGAAAGTGTAGTAAGGGCCGTGCGTCACCGCCATCAGCATGCAGGCAGCCAGCAGCGACGCCACATCGGGACGCTTCACGACCGCCCACACCGAATGATGGTCAGTGTGATGCGGCAGGATTTCCGCTTCGGGGATCACCCGGGCGAAGGCGGTGATGCCCAGCATCACCGCCAGCACCGCCCAGGGCAGCCAGCCGATCGCCACATGATCGAACGCGTAGCCCAATCCCACCACCATCAGGATGAAGCCGACCGATCCCCACAGGCGGATGCGACCGTAGGCATCGGTACGTTCACCCAGATGCGACAGCGTCATCGCCTCGACCAGCGGCAGCGACGCGCTCCAGAAAAAACCCAGCGCGGCCATCACCGCGAACATCCACCAGAAACCGCTGCCGAAGAACACGCCGCTGAATACCAGCACACTGCCGAATGCCGCGATCTGCACGATCGTCGTCCGCCGCCCGGTCTGATCGGCGATATGCCCCCAGATATTGGGCGCGAAGATCCGCATGGCCTGCAGCAGCGACATCAGCACGCCGATCTCGAACGCATTGAACGTCAGCGACTGCAGATACAGCCCCCAGAACGGCGACATGGCGCCAACGAAGGCGAAATAAAAGAAATAGAAACCGGACAGACGCCAGTATGGGAGATTGGACATGAATTCAGGCTGCCGCACGCACGGCCAACACGCAGCGCGCATTATGCGGCCAGTACGGAACGGTCGAAAGCGTCAGTCAGGGCCCCGGCGGTCTGCCGGTCGCGCAGCGTCGGCTTGCATTCCCGGGACGCTGACCTAACTTTAAAACCTGTACACAAGACTTGGAAGGAAGAGGCCATGTCACGCGAATCAGCCGATATCAATCATCTGATCGGGCAATCCAGGCCCGACCCCGATTTTCCGGACGCTCCGATGGAGTGGACGTGCAACGATGCAATGAAGATTGCCCGCGAAGAAGGCCTTGAACTGACCGAAGATCACTGGAACGTGATTCGCGCCCTTCAGCATTACTACGTGCAGCATGCCGACGACACCATCATCAACCTGCGTGACCTGCATGACGCGCTGGACGAGCGCTTCCACCCGCAAGGCGGCATGAAATATCTTTATACCGTCTTCCCGGGCGGGCCTGTTGCGCAAAGCTGTCGTATTGCCGGTCTCAAGGCGCCATACATTGCCACCGACCGCAGCTTTGGCAGCGTGGCGTAACGCGCGTTCCCGTCGCAAGCGACCGGTGATGCGGCGTCGACTGCTGATGCAGGGTCTGATGCGGAATTCATCCGGATAGCCGGCTGGGCAGGCCATTGCCCAATTCGCCAGCCGGCTGAAAATACCGTCACATTCAGGCAGGACTGCTCCCGTCTTCTACCGGAAAACCCGAACGGCGTGTCTCAGGCGATCGAGGGGCCCGCTTTCACCAGGGCCATCACCTTGTTCGGATTCATGTGGAGCAGCGCGGCGATTTCGTCGAAATCGTCCGGCAAGGCGGCGTCGTGCCAGCCCTGTGCGGAATGCCGTGCCAGATTGGCCGCCAGCATGACGTTGCGTACCCGGGTCGACCGGGCCAGTGCCGGATCCGTCAGGTTCCTCAGCAATTCAGGCAGGCGCCACGCCACGGTCAACTGGCGTTGCAGTTCCAGGCCGGCAAAACCCAGCACCAGTTTCTGGGCGTCGGCGCTGCGCATGGTGCGATCGGCCGCCTGCAAACGCTGGATTTCAAGCATCCGTTCGGGGCTGAAGCACCACATCAGCATTTCTGACATATGCGTAAGCAGCGCGGACACCTGCACCTCTTCCGCATGCATGTCGTGCAGACGCAATGCCCAGTCGAAGGCGTAGTAGGCCGAGCGCTGCGCACGCCGAACCGTATGGAGCAGATACACCAGCGCGGCACGATGTTCCTGGAGCATGTCTTCCGCGATCGGGGTGGGCGGAACCTCGCGGAAGAAGGTATCCAGCCCCATCATCAGCAGTGTCTGCTTCACATCGACCAACTCGTGCGTCTGGTTTCGATGCTTGTGCATCTGCATGTAGCGCAGCAGCTTGACGGTCATCAGCGGATCGTCCGTGACCACATCGGCGACCGCGCGCGCGTTGAGCTGGGCTTCGTTCTCGTGCAGACGCTCCAGTTCGCGCACAGTACGTGCCAGGACGGGAATCTCGGCCCGTCCCAGAAAAGCGATCCAGTCGGTCAAACCTGCGGGTTGCTGCGACATCATCCCCCCCTTTGGTGCGGGCATGTAGCGAGGCCTGGCCAGCAAGCCCGACAGGACGGCTTCAGGGCATTTCCGGCTTGATCCTGCGCGAACGTTTTCGCGGCCTCTCGAAGGAATGATCGGCGTTATTTGCCAATCCTGAAGTGCCGTCCCCTCGGGCAGGCTTTCACAGCAGCGGCTTGAAATAGCCCACAGAAAAGGCCAGCGCCTGTTCCAGCGTGTATACGCTGTGGCCCTGCAAGTCGCTCCCGTGCCATTGGAGCGCGACGTCATCGTCTTTCAGGAAGACCATCTCCCTGCACAGGCTGTGCGCGGCACAGTCGCCTGACGGCCGCCGCCAGCGCACGCCTACCCGTGTCGTGACAGGCCAGGCGCCGGTGATGCGTTCACCCTTCTGGCTGAGCGCGATCGCTTCGCCCGTCATCCGGCAATGCGAACGGACATTCACCACGCAATCGAACACAGGCGCGACGGCCAGCGCATCGAGCGCGCACATGGCGTGGATCGTATGCCCATTGACTTCAAGTGTGTGCGGCGTCGTTTCCGATGTGACGGGATAGGCCCCGAGGATGTCCCGCCGGTCCGGAGACAGCACGATGAGATCGTCGTTCCCCAGCAGGGCGAGCGCGGCATCGACCTGCTGTCCGCCCACCCGGTCCGCAACCTCTGCCCGGGTGGGCGGACGCCCGTGCATGACCAGGGAAGTGATCACCGCCCGATGCAGATCCTGCAGCGCCGGGGCATGCCCGCTCTGACGCGCCTTCAGCGGCAGCAGTTCATTCAGTCGGAGGATGGATGATGTGATCAGGTCGTACTTTTCCATTTGTGTAACGGGATGAACCTCTATGGCGACTCTGTTGCCGGATCATGCGGGCGGGACACTGCCGCGCCCGCCCTGGTGCGCGTTATTTCAGATTGCTGGACGAGAACAGCAACACCTGACCTGCAAGAAAATTCACATCAATGGAACGTTTGCCATCGCGCCATGAGCAGTTGCGCACCCCCATGACATCGTCGCACCGGTCGGGCGCTCCGATCAGCCGAACGACCTCGTCATAGGGCATGCCCATGGTGATCCTGTCATAGTTCTCCAGCGTCAGCTTGCTGCAGCCAAGTATCGCCAGAGACAGCGCCAGTACACTGATGGTTGGAATTTTCATCGACTGCGCTCCGGATAAAACAAGCAGCAGAAACGGCATTGCATATCGATCACCCGCGTTTTCTGCTGCAACCGCTATGTAGTGGAAGGCCGCGCACGGGCCAGATAATTGCTCGCCAGCGCCTTGTACAACGGCCTCGGGCACACGATGCGGGAAACCGCGGTAGCGAGCAGCGTTGCCAGCATCAGGGGAACCATCATGTCATGATTGCCGGTCATTTCCATCACGATGACGAAAGCGGTGATGGGTGCCTGGACGACGCCGGAAAAATAGGCCGCCATACCGATCACGATCAGTGCCGCCGGATTCGTCTGGCTGAACAGACCCGCTACAAGCTGGCCGATTCCCGCACCGGCCGACAGGCTGGGGGCGAACAGTCCGCCGGGAATGCCGCTGATGAACGACACGAAGGTCGCCAGTATTTTCCATAGGCCGTAACCTGCGGAAACGACTTCTGTCCCCGTGAGCAGATGCCTGGCCTCTGCGTAGCCGCTGCCGTAAACGGTGTTTCCGGACGCCAAGCCGATCAGTGCGAGTAGCAGGCCACAAAGCGCGGCGAATTTCACGGGGTGGGTGCGCACGAATGTCCCGGCCCGCCCGGGCAGGCCATAGGTCGAAAAGGCCAGCAGCAGGCGGCTGAATCCCCCGCCCAGCAAGCCGCCGGCCAAGCCGCACAGCAATACGCCGCCCCAGCCGGACAGGCCGGAGAGCGTGGCATTGGTCACGCCGAAATAGGTGTAGTCACCCTGCACGTAGATTGCCGCGAGGCCGGCAATGATGACGGCGGTGATCAACGTGCCGCTGGTGCGTTCTTCGAACGAGCGAGCCATTTCTTCAATGGCAAAAACAATTCCTGCGAGCGGCGTATTGAAGGCCGCCGCCACGCCGGCGCCACCGCCGGCCACGATCAGGCCGCGCTCCCTCAGATGCCGCGGAAAGCGAACCAGCCAGCGCAGGTTGTATAGCAGCGCCGCGCCCACCTGGACGGTAGGACCTTCGCGGCCTACGCTGGCGCCACCCATCAGGCTGATGCAGGTCAGGAACATCTTGCCCACCACCACACGCAGCGACAGGACCGCGTCACGCTCGCGGCCGTCGGTCATGCGGATCGCCGCGATCGTCTGCGGAATACCGCTGCCCTCAGCACCCTTGAAATAACGCCGCGTCAGGGCAGCCACGCCGGCAAATGTCAAGGGCGTGATCAGCAGGGGAAGCCAGGGATAAGCCGTCACCACCAGACGGAACAGCATCTGGGCATAATTGCTGCTCAGGGCAAACGCCGTGGCCGTCAATCCCACGCCGACCGCACCGCTCCAGAACAGCATGTGGCGCACCCACAGGCGGCGCGAGAGCAGACCGACGCGATGGCGTTTCTGGACGTAAGGGAATCCTGTATGGAACCAGGTCATGGCGGCCTGATATTAACCCAATGGTCGCGAGCGCGTCACGGCGGCAGATTCCTGACCGGGCCAGAACAGGCTTCAGCAGGCTGAACGCCGGTGAGGCGAGCATCACGTCGAGAGTGGTGGACATGCCGATGAAGCGATGGCCTCAGGCGCAGCCGTGCGCTCCGTTCAGAATCCGCCGATATAGGCGTACCCCTTGTTCTCCAGCTGGATGAGGCGTGTATAGCCGTCGTGAACGATCGCCACACCCGGCAGGACATCGTCGGCCGTCCAGCCATTCGATTTCATCGTGCTGTGACAGATTTCCACGTTCACTCCAAGGCGCAGCAAGTCCTGGGTGACTTCCGTATTGAGATTGACCGCGAAGGGATCGTCCACGACGTCGCGATAGGTCGTGTTGATGAGAAGATATTTGGCGGCGTCGCCGTGCAGTACCAGATGGATATCGAGTTGCTTCGGCGTGACGCCCTGCTTGCGGTAGGCCTCGATCAGGCCGCGCGCGTAGAACAGCCCCTTGCTGATGCCCGCTGCCGTCTCGGCGGAATGAATGTCGTACACCACCTTGTAATGCGCGTGCGGGTCGACATTCACCAGCGTCCGTCCCGACAGCGAGGGCGCCAGTTCCTGCGCCATCGCCGCCGGCATGGCCAGCATCAGCATGCAGCCGATCGCACGGATGAATGGTGTGAAGTTCATGGTGCCTCCGCCCGGAAAATTCAGGCCCAATGCCCGCTCGAGACGGGATTATCGCGCTCGGGGATGATTCCTGTCGATCCTGGTACGGAATCAGAACCAGAACGACGCGTCCTTCGTCAGGAATTCGGCATGCGACATGTAATGGGAGCCATCGCATGAAAACGTCACGCTCACCATGCCATTGAAAATATTGATCGAAGCCATGCGCAGGTAAAAGGTCGGATCGGCGAGACGCAGGGTCTGCAGCGTCGCGAGTATCCGTTTGATGTCGGTCGGCGGAATGACCGCGTCGGCAGGATAGGGGCAGGAAGGATAGACCAGACAGATGTCCGGATCGCTTAGCGCATCGGCGTCCAGGATGCGATAGCGAAGCGGATCGCTCACCGTCCAGATCGTCGCCTGGCTGCTGGAAAAATGGATCTGGCATTGAAACACGCCACGCTGGGTCAACAGTTCTTCGAGGATCGACAGGGCCTGTTCCAGATTGCCATCCATCGGGCTTTCAATCCGGCACTGCTGGAATACGGTGCCGCGGATCGCCGGATCGCCTTTTACCTGCCGCCAATTGCCTGGTTCCTCGTAGAGCGCGGAGGTGACCGGCAGGTTGCGCAGATCAAAGTCGGCCCCGAGATAGCCCAGGGTCCGGAAATCCCGACCGATCACCTGCAACGCCGTGAGCGAAGGCCGGCGCCCTCTCAGGCTGATGTAGGCATCCGACAGCAGGAATCCCCAGTTGGGAACCGCTTCCTTCATGTACGGACGTTGCGAGCGGTCGCGCCCGAGATAGCCCGGCTCGACGCCGGTGCGACCGACGTTGTTGCAAATCTGTATGCCGTCGGCTTCCACGCAGTAGAGAAACGTGCAATACGGAATGTCGGCAAAATGCGCGGCGAGCAGGGCGTCCAGCGCCTTGCCGTCGCCCCATGCCGGTGCGCATTGCCCGGCCAGTTGCGTCAACGGCTCGCGCAGGATGCGCGCCAGTTCTTCGCGTTGCTGATAGATACTGTCCTGCCATGAAACGCTCATTGAGGTCTCCATCTTCATGGTTGAATAAGCAGTTTTCCCCGAGGCATGGTCGAGGGATGCGATGCTGCCCCTTGGCAGCCCATTGGATCGAGGCAGTTTGTGATTAGTTCAGACGGGGCGCCCGCGTGCGCCTGCCCGCCTGTCGGGGTTCCGCTCGTCCGGGCAGTGGCCGCTCAGGATTCGGCGATGCGCCGGGTGATATGGGCCAGAGCCTCTTCCACCTGATCGACCAGGATCAGGCAGAGATCGCCGGACGCGAGATGCGACAGGGCGATATCGATGGCAAGAAATTCGCCGGTGACCGCTTCGATGTCGCGCGTGCGCGGGGCGTTGCTTAGCCCTTCCCGCAGCAGCGCCAGCACTTCGCCCTCGGCGCGGCCGCGCTGGCACTGGTCCTGATACAGGACGGCCTCGTCGAATGCCGCGCCGAGGATCCGGGTCTGTTCGCGGATATCCTCGTCCCGCCGGTCGCCCGCGCCGCTGATCACGACGATCCGGCGTTGCGCCGGCAGCGCCTCCACCGCCCCGACGAGCGCAAGAATGGCATCCGGGTTGTGTCCATAGTCGGCGATGAGCGTGGCGCCGCGGTAATCGAACAGGTTGAAGCGGCCCGGAACGTTCTGTGCCGTGCTATCGAAGCTGGCGAGGCCACGCCGGATGACCTCCCAGTCCAGTTCCAGCGCCCAGGCCGCGGCCGCGGCCGCCATCGCGTTCTCGATCTGGAAACGGATGGTGCCGCCGCGTGTAAGGGGGATCCCTGCCAGGGGCAGGGGGTGTTCGATGTCGCCCATGGCTGCGACGAAGCAGTCTCCGTCCAGGTAGATCACCCGATTGCCCTGGGCGCGATGGGCGGCGATGACGGGATGGTGGGCTTCGCTGGCGAAGAAGATCACCGATCCCGTGCAATGGATGGCCATCTCGACGGTCCGGGGATCGCAGGCATTGAGCACCGCCACGCCGTCCGGCGCGACGTTCTGCACCACCACCTGTTTGAGTACGGCGAGATCCTCCACCGTGGTGATGAAGTTGAGGCCGAGATGATCGCCCATGCCGATATTCGTCACCACCGCGACCTTGCAGCGATCGAACGCCAGACCTTCGCGCAGCAATCCGCCGCGGGCTGTTTCCAGCACGGCGGCGTCCACATCCGGATGCATGAGGATATTGCGTGCGCTTTTCGGACCGCTGCAGTCGCCGGTATCGATACGCCGGCCCTGCACATACACGCCGTCCGTCGCGGTCATGCCGACGCGCTTGCCGGCAAGCGTCAGCAAATGGGCGATCAGGCGCACGGTCGTGGTCTTGCCATTGGTGCCGGTCACCGCCACCACGGGAATGCGGCCATCCTCGCCCGGCGGAAACAGGGTCGAGACGATGGCCTCGCCCACCGGCTGTCCCTTGCCATAGGAAGGCATGAGATGCATGCGCAGGCCCGGCGCCGCGTTGACCTCGACGATCCCGCCCCCCTGTTCCTCCAGCGGTTTGTGCACGGTCTGGCAGACCGCGTCGACACCGCAGATGTCCAGTCCGATCATCTGCGCGGCTTCCACCACACGGGCCGCCACGTCCGGATGGACATCGTCGGTCACGTCGGTCGCCGTGCCGCCCGTGCTCAGGTTGGCGTTGTTGCGCAGGACGACCCGCTCGCCCATGGCGGGGATCGACGCCGCATCCAGGCCATGCACGGCCAGGCGGGCCAGGGCAATGTCGTCGAGCCGTATCCTGGTCAGGGAGGTGGAGTGGCCCTCGCCGCGGCGCGGATCGCCATTCACCAGTTCAACGAGTTCGCTGACCGTATGGACAGCGTCGCCGACCACATGCGGCGGATCGCGCCGGGCAGCGGCGATCAGGCGATTGCCGATCACCAGCAGGCGATAATCGTGGCCCGGGATGAAACGCTCGACCAGCACTTCCTCGCTGATGGCCGAGGCAGCGCCATAGCCTGCCATGAAATGCTCGCGCGTCAGGATATTGACCGTCACCCCTTTGCCCTGGTTGCCGTCGCGCGGTTTGACCACCACGGGCAGTCCGATCTCGCAGGCGGCCGCCCAGCCGTCTTCGGCATCGGTCACGATGCGCCCGAGCGGCACCGGCACGCCCGCCGCCGCCAGCAGCGTCTTGGTGAGATCCTTGTCCTGCGCGATCGCCTCGGAAATGGCGCAGGTCGTATCCGTCTCGGCCGCCTGGATACGCCGCTGCCGGCTTCCCCAGCCAAACTGCACCAGGCTGCCCGCCGTCAGTCGGCGGACGGGAATGCCCCGCGCGAGGGCCGCCTGGACGATCGCACCGGTACTCGGCCCGGGACGGACGTCTTCATCCAGATCCCGCAGTTGCGCCAGGGCGGCCTCCAGATCGAACGGGCTGTCGTCGTATGCGGACCGGCACAGCGACCCGGCCAGTTCGAGCGCCAATCGCCCGACCGCCTCTTCGGTGTATTCAAAGACCAGCTGGTAGACTCCCGGCTCCACCGTCGGCGAGACGACGCAGAAGCTGACCGGGCATCCGACCCGCGCCTGCAGGCCAAGGGCGGCAAAGGCCAGCGCGTGCGCCATGGAAATGTCTTCCTCCTGATCGACCGGGCGCATCGGATCGATATCCGGAAAGCGCGCCCGCAAGCGCACCTCGAATCCGCTGATTGCATCGATCATCGTCTCTTCCGTCGTGCAGCGCATCAAGGCTTCGATGGCCGTGTGGCGGCTCCAGAGATTGGGGCCGCGCAGCGCGCGGATGCGTGAGATTTCCATGAATTCTGTTCCTGTGCGGGATCCGGTAGCCGATTCGTCCTGCCGAATGTCCTGATTCGATGGTCAGATCCGGCTCGCGGGCACCGGCAGCGCCATGCAGGTTTCGATCGCAGCCCGGATCAGATCAGACGGAATGTCCAGCGCCAGCGCCACCCCGACCGCAGCAAGCAGATGCAGGGCCTGGAGAGCCGGCTTGCCGTGGGCGGGCAACGCCTGGCTGGCCAGATTGAAGAGCGGCACCTCGCCGCTGCCGCCCGCGATGACGACTTCGCTGTCGCGCAAAACCACCGCCCGGCCTCCCCGTTCGCAGTGTCCGGCAATCAGCGGCAGGTCGGGATCCAGCGCATAAAACAGGACAGCGCCGTCGCACAGCGAGGCCAGCCCGGCCACCGCCGGATCAGCGGCATGGAGCACCGCCACCCCTTCGGACAGGATCACGTCCACCTGGGTGCGCATCACCGTGGCCATCTGCCCGGGCTCGCTGACGTAGTATTCGGCAAGCGAAGCGTCCATCTGGAAATCGGTCACCACACCGACCTGGCAACGGTCGTAGGCATAGCCCTCGGCGAGGATCGATCGCGCATCGTGTTCAAAGATCGCGGTGTCCACGCCCCGGTTCATCAGCAACTGCCTGCCCATCCGCCAGTTGGCGCAGTTCCCGGACTGTACCTGGCGCGGCCCCAGGTACAGCCCTTCGCGGCTCGCCAGCCCCGTACGCTTGCCGGTGCAGGACACCAGATGCGTGACCAGATGCGCGATGGCGGTCGTTCCCTGCGAGCCGCTGATGCCCACGATGGGAATACGTCCACTTTCCCCGGCGGGAAACAGGTGATCGACGACGGCCCGACCCACCGGACGCGGTGTTCCTCCGGCGGGTTTGAGATGCATGAGCAGGCCCGGTCCGGCGTTCACTTCGACGATGGCGCCCTGCTGTTCTACCAGCGGCCGCGAGACGTCTTCCGCCACCAGATCGATTCCCGCGATATCGAGCCCCACCACCCGCGCAGCCAGAACGGCCGTTTCCACGACGTCGGGATGCAGCCTGTCGGTGACATCGAAGGCGACATTGCCGTTGCGCTGGATCAGGACGGTCTGGCCTGCCGCCGGGATGGCCGCCGGCGTCAGACCCTGACGCTCGAGTTCGAGGCCGACCGCAGGGTCTTCGTCGATCAGGATGCGGTTGAGCGGATAGTCTTCCGTGCTGCCGCGGCGCGGATCGGTGTTGAGCTGGCGCTCGATCAGCTCGACGACGGTCGAGCGGCCATCACCCTCCACCCAGGCCGCCTCGCCCCGCGCGGCGGCGACGACGCGCGAGCCGACCACCAGCAGGCGGTGTTCGTTGCCCGGGATATAGCGCTCGACGATCACCTCGCGTCCCTCCTGCAAGGCCAGTCGATAGGCGCGTTCGACATCCTCGCGGGTGGCAAGATCGAGAGAGACGCCCCGGCCATGGTTGCCGTCGACCGGCTTGATCGCGACGGGCAGGCCGATTTCTTCCGCCGCCTCCCAGGCATCTTCGGGGCTTTCCACGATGCGGCCGTCCGGCACCGGCACCCCGCAGGATCGCAGCAGACGCTTGGTCAGGTCCTTGTCGCTCGCGATGCCTTCGGCGATCGCACTGGTGAGATCCGTTTCCGCCGTCCAGATGCGACGCTGACGGGCGCCATAGCCGAGCTGGACCAGATTGCCGTCGGTCAGGCGGAGAAAGGGAATATGCCGATCGGTCGCCCCCTCGACGATACAGGCCGTGCTCGGCCCCAGACAGCGCCGGTCAGCCAGCTCGTGCAGGCGCGTCACGGTACCCGGGACGTCAAACGGACGGTCTTCGATGGCCGCCATCAGAAGATCGCGAGCCGCCTGGAGACAGGCACGCCCGACCGCTTCGTTGCGGGTACGCACCGCCACCTTGTAGACCCCGCGCCGGGACGTCTCGCGAGCCTTGCCGAAGCCGACCTTCATGCCCGCCAGGTTCTGCAGCTCGATCACGAGGTGTTCAAGTATGTGCGCAGGCCAGGTTCCTTCACGCAGACGCAGCAGAAAACCGCCGCGTTCGCCCACGCCGCAGCGGTGTTCGATCAGGCCGGGCAGCCAGCGGTTCAGGCGCTCGTAGAGGCCGGGAATCGTGTTGGAAGGCGAATCCTCGAGGTCGCCGATGTCGACCCAGGCTTCGAGCACGGCTCGGTAGGTCCAGACATTCGGCCCGTCCAGATGGATGACACGCAGGAATTCGATGGTTCTTCTGCTCACGACGTGAGACGTCCGGAACGGACGATGAAGTGAAATGCGGCAGGCATGTAAAAGCGGATCGGGGCGCCGGGGCTGCGCCGGAAAAGATTGTTATTCGCTACGTTCGGGTTACACGGAATCACGCCGCGCAGCATACAATAAACCCCGCTTTTCCGGGGGCGGTCGGGTGTGGCTTGACAGGAATCCATGAAAAAAAATATTGCCGTACCTGCGGGACCCCCCGCCCGCCGGGACGACGTCAGCCCTCCATGATCCGTACACACTCCCCCCTGGCCGGCGCCTCCGCAAGCGCCCCCGATTCCCGGCAAGCCGAGGATCCGCCGCTCGCCCCCGGCGAACAGGTGGTGGCCGCGCTGGAACCCGATCTCGACGCCCGCCTGGCCTTTGCTGCGGGACGGCTGATCCTGACCGATCGGCGCCTGCTGAGCCGCTCGTCCGCCGCGGCGAACTGGACAGACTGGCCCCTGGGCACGGAGCTGTCCCTGCGGCAGCACGATCATGCCGGCGTCGGGACACTTGAACTGCACGATGCGGATTCACGCCTGGCCTGCTGGCGGTTTACGCTGGCCCACCAGGGCGCGGCCCTGCACCTGGCCGACCGCTTCGCGCTGCAACAGGCGGCCCGCCTTTCCGGCCAGCCGGCGTCCGCTCCGGAAGAAACGGTCTGCCCCGCCTGCAAGGCGCCGCTGCCGCCCGATCAGACGGAATGCCCGCTGTGCAGCCGCGACCTGCACGAGGCGCCGTCGACCTGGACCCTGTTCCGGCTGTGGCGCTTTGCCGGCCCCTACCGGGGTCAGCTCCTGGCCGGGTTCCTGCTGACCCTGGCCGCCACCGGCGCCACGCTGGTGCCGCCCTACCTGACCATGCCCCTGATGGACAAGGTGCTGATCCCCTATCAGAACGGGCAGCCGATCGATACCGGGGTCGTCGCCCTGCTGCTTGCCGGTCTTTTCGCGTCCGCCCTGCTGGCCTGGGGCCTGGGCTGGGCCCGCACCTACATCCTCGCCCGGGTCAGCGAACGCATCGGCGCCGACCTGCGCACCACCACCTACGAGCACCTGCTGCAGCTCTCGCTGGAATACTTCGGCGGCAAGCGCACCGGCGATCTGATGGCGCGCATCGGCTCGGAAACCGACCGCATCTGCGTCTTCCTGTCGCTGCATCTGCTCGACTTCGCCACCGACGTGCTGATGATCGTCATGACCGCGGCGATCCTGTTCTCCATCAACCCCGCGCTCGCGCTCGTCACCCTGCTGCCGCTGCCTTTCATCGCCTGGATGATCCACCTGGTGCGCGACCGGCTGCGCACCGGCTTCGAGAAGATCGACCGCGTGTGGTCCGAGATCACCAATGTGCTGGCGGATACCATCCCCGGCATCCGCGTGGTGAAGGCCTTTGCCCAGGAAAAGCGCGAGGCGCAGCGCTTTCGCGAGGCCAACCGGCACAATCTGGCCGTCAACGACCGCCTCAACCGGACGTGGGCGCTGTTCTCGCCTAGCGTCACCCTGCTCACCGAGATCGGCCTGCTGGTCGTGTGGGCCTTCGGCATCTGGCAGATCGCCCGTGACCAGATCACGGTCGGCGTGCTCACCGCTTTTCTCGCCTACATCAGCCGCTTCTACAGCCGTCTCGACTCGATGAGCCGCATCGTCTCGGTGACCCAGAAGGCCGCGGCCGGCACCAAACGGATCTTCGACATCCTCGACCATGTCTCCAGCGTCCCCGAACCGGCCCGGCCGGCGCGCCTCGACCGGGTACGGGGCCGGATCGAGATCCGCGATGCCTCCTTCCGCTACGGCAACCGCGGCGTGATCCGCGGCCTCAGCCTGGACATCCGGCCGGGGGAAATGATCGGCCTGGTCGGCCACAGCGGTTCGGGCAAGAGCACCCTGGTCAACCTCATCTGCCGTTTCTACGATCTGGCCGAAGGCGCCATCCGGCTCGACGGCGTCGATATCCGTTCGCTGCCGGTGGCGGAATACCGGCGTCACATCGGCCTCGTCCTGCAGGAGCCCTTCCTCTTCTTCGGCACCGTTGCCGAGAACATCGCCTACGGCAAGCCCGGCGCCAGCCGTGCGGAGATCGTCGCCGCCGCGCGGGCCGCCCATGCCCACGAGTTCATCCTGCGCCTGCCGCAAGGCTACGATTCGCTGGTGGGCGAACGCGGCCAGGGCCTGTCCGGCGGCGAGCGCCAGCGCATCTCCATCGCCCGTGCGCTGCTGATCGATCCGCGCATCCTCATCCTCGACGAAGCCACGTCCTCGGTGGATACCGAGACCGAAAAGGAGATCCAGAAGGCGCTCGACAACCTGGTGCGCGGACGCACCACGATCGCCATCGCCCACCGCCTCTCCACCCTGCGCCAGGCCGACCGGCTGGTCGTCATGGACCGTGGCCGCATCGTCGAGGTCGGCAGCCACGACGACCTGATGGCGCGCGAAGGCCACTATTACCGTCTCTACCAGGCCCAGGCCCGCAACGTCGACACCGACCTGGACGAACTGCCCGCAGCCCGCGCGGAGACCAAATCGATCCTGCCGAAATGACCGCCATGACGACCGCTTCTCTCCAGCTCACGCGCGACCCGCATGGCCGGCTCCGGCTGACCGCCCTCGATGGCGGCGTGCACGAGGGGGTAGTCCCCGTGCGCGCCTTTCCCCTCGCCGCCCCCATGGAAGGCATCGCGTTGATGGGCACGGATGGCCGCGAACTGGCCTGGATCGACCGCCTGGGCGACTTGTCCGAGGCGACGCGGGAACTGCTCGAGGCCGAACTGGCCAGTCGCGAATTCATGCCGGAAGTCCACCGCCTGCGGCAAGTCTCCACCTTCGCCACGCCCAGCACCTGGACGGTCGAAACCGACCGCGGCGAGACCCGCTTCATCCTCAAGGGCGAGGAAGACATCCGTCGCCTCGGCACGACCGGCCTGCTCATCAGCGACCGTCACGGCGTGCAGTACCTGATCCGCGACCTGTCCAGGCTGGACAGAATCAGCCGCCGGCTGCTCGATCGCTTCATGTAGCCCCCCCAACCAGACCGGCATTTCCCCATGACCCCGTCCCACGTTTCCCGCCGCGGCGGCATCCTGATCCAGTCGCAGGATGAATCCGCTCTGGCCATCGCACGCCACGACTTTCTCGCCTACCTCGCCTCGCTGGCACTCGATGCTCAGGTCGAGAGCCAGCAGGAAGACCGGGGCCTCCGCTTCCGGTTACCGCCGAATCTCGCACAAGCGTGGGCACCCGATTTCGACACCGGCCGGTTATCCGAGTCTCTCCGCCTCGATCCCGTGGCGCGTATCGACGACCTGGAACGGGAAATCCTGGTGGCCATGCTGCTGGGGCCGGTGGCTTTCGTGTTTCCCAGTGCCGCCGAGGTGATTTCGGCGGTCCACGTCAGGCGCAATATCGTCCAGGCCGCGCGCCGCACTGCCCTCGACTTCCACACCACCGAGGCCGAGCGCCCCGCGGATTACTGGACCTACGTCGAGGACAAAGGCTTCACCCTGCTGCCGGGCCGATCGCTGATCGAAGGTCTGGTGAAGGCCACCCAGCCCGACGCGTCCGGCCAGCTCTACGCCTTTTCCTGCTACCGGGCGACCGAATACGTCATCCTGCTCGCCCTGGCCCAGGAACTGGCCATCAGCAACCCCGCGCTGCTGCGGCGCCTGCAACGCCAGTGGGAGAAGCGGCCCATCATGTCCGGGCAGTTCCACGATGTCTTCCTGCATGAATACGGCGCCATGGAAACGCCGTTGCCGCCGAAATACTACGTTCCCGGCGACCGTCTCTGGTTTCGCAATCCCGACGAGCGCTCCGCCGACGTCACCGGCTACGAAGGCTCGTGGGTGTTCTATCTCGGCGGCGGCCTGTTCAGCAATTTCTGGAAACGCGACCAGCCGTTCAGCCTGACGACGAAGTGCCTGGAAATCTATCACTGGCGGCACGGCGTCTACGTTGACGGGCAGGGCGAGCCGCAGATGGACGAGCGCCTCGTCGAGGCACGGGTCCGCGCCTCGCTGAACGACCCGGCAGAAGTGGCGCATATCCTGCAACGCATGCTGCGGCTGCGCGATCCCAGGGGGGTCTACCAGGAAGGCGGCTGCATCGACACGTCCCGGGAATACCCCCGCTGCATCCATCCCGCCACTGCGGACATCCGGCTGCCCGAGCAGTCCTGCCAACCCTGGAAGAAATTTCTGCGCCTGCTGCGCGCCCGCACCCACCTCAGGGCCGTCCTCTGCGTCAGCCTGCCGCTCCTTGCGCCCAGCCATCATGCGGCGGCGGCCCACTCCCTGTCCGAGGAGATTCGCGCAGTCTGCCAGGTGGAACGACTCGCCCGGATCGAAACCGACATGGCCGCTTATCTGGGCATCCACCCCCGCTAATTCCGGGGCCATGCAGGCCAGGTCCTACTGGTAGACCTGGTCGCCGTGCTTGATCCAGCCGGAAGCGTGGCGCCCCTGCGGATCGTGGTGCGTCCAGTGGATCACGCCGCCCTTCGGGTTCCATTCGTACTCGCCGTAAAAGGCCACCGTATCCCCCACCTGCAATGCCTCGACGCGCCCGGCCAGATCGATGTTGTGCGCCACCAGCAGCGTACGACCGGAGGCCAGCCGCAGGATGAAACGCTGATGCCGGCTGCCCTGGACGTCATCCGGCAGCCGCTTCACCACCGTGCCCTGCCCGGCCACCTGCAGCTTGCCGATGCGATGCGCGAAGGCGTGTTCGAGGACGGCATCGCTGGCGTCCTGTCCCGCCGGCGAAACGTCGTGCGAAACCGTGGCCTCTTGGCCGCTCGGCCTATGGAAACCCGAAACAAGCGTGAAGCAGGCGGCGACTGCAAGCGCGCCGGCCACCAGAAGTCTGCCCATTGCTACTCGATCCGGTTGCGGCCGTTGCGCTTCGCGCGATACAGCGCCTCGTCGGCACGGCCGAGCAGCGCCGCGGCGGATTCACCCGTCTGATACATGGCGGCGCCGAAACTGGCCGTCACGCATCCCACCCGCTCGAATACGTTCTGCGCCAGCGACCGGCAGATCCTGCCCGCCACCAGGCGGGCTGCTTCGAGATCGGTCTGCGGCAGCAACACCGCGAACTCCTCGCCGCCCCATCGCGCCAAGGTGTCGATATGACGCAACTGCCCCTGGATATGCTGGGCCACGCCACGCAGCACGATATCGCCCTGATTGTGCCCCCAGGTGTCGTTGATGTGCTTGAAACGGTCGATGTCGGCGATCAGCACCGAAAACGGCACCATGGGCAGACGGCAATGCCGTTCCTGCTCGATCCGCAGCAATTCCTCGAAGCGTGTCCGATTGGCCATCCCGGTCAGGGGATCGGTCGCGGCGATCTTTTCCAGCCGCGCCGTCTTGTGTTCCAGGACATGGATGATTTCGCGCAGTTCCAGCGCATGGTGATGCATCAGTTCGGCCCAGCGGCTGTAGGCCACACCGATCAGATCCTGCTGGGTGATGATGCCGATCAATTCCCGGCTTTGCGGGTCTTCCACCACCAGCCGCTTGAAATTCAGGTCGCGCATGACCGCCACCGCCTCGCCCACGGTGAGGTCACAGGTCACGGTCCGGAGCGGCACCGACATGTGCACATGCACCGGATCGGCCAGCACCGCCCCGTCCTGCAACAGGCGGATGGCATCGCGCGTCGTGACGATCCCCACACCGGTGTCCTGATCGGTCACGACTACCGCGTCATCCTGAGCCACCAGAGACGCCAGCACCTCGCCCAGCGGCGTATCGTGCGGCATTCTCTTGACTTCATGGCGGCGCAACAGATCGCGCAGATGCTGGCGTTGCAGCATCGACTGCGGATCGAGGCTGGCAAGGATATCGGTATTCGACACAATGCCGAACAGCCTGTTCGATTCGTCGATCACTGCCGCATAGCCGTGCGTGTCGTTGAACAGTTCGATCACGTCCAGCAGATTGCTTCCCTTGGCAATGTAGGGCAGCGGGTGATAACCCGCCTCGCTGATCGTGGCATCGAGACCCGGCTGGGAAAACCGGAGCCGGACTACATCGGAGGCGGTCAGCAAGCCGTAGCCGCCGGATTCCTCTTCCACGATGACATTACGCACCTTGTACTGCGACATCTTCCGCAGCGCATCGCGCACCGCCACACGCGGCGGCACGCTCACGATGTCGGTTGTGGCCAGTTCGTCGATCAACGGAAAAAGCATGCGTTTTCCTGTCCGGAATATGCCCCCGCTCACGGCACCTGTTGACTGGGCCGTGATGTCTGGATGGCTTGAATGACGATCGTCAACAATCCCCCGCCCTATCCTGGTGTGCTCGCTCGGGCAGGGCGATCGGCATCAGGCTATCTTTGGCCCCGGAATACTATTTGAAGTGTGGCCATTGCGCCATTTTTATTATCTGTATCTCGACCCGCCAGCCCTCCATGAAAAAAAAAGCGTGCGCGGTCGCCCGCCCACGCTTTTCCGGCTATTCACCGACTATTCAGGACTGGACGCGGTGATGGCCATGCGCCCGCCAGGGACCGGGCATTGCTTCAGCATCGAACACTTTCTGCTGCGCCGTATCCAGCTGTGCATAGAACGCCTTGATCGCCTGGTTGCGCGCCAGCATTCTGGCATGTCGTGCTTCCGACATGGCTTGCATCCGGTCCAGGCGCTGCGGCGTATTCAGCTTTTCGAATTCGCTCCGCATGGCCTGCCGGTCGCTCCCCACAGGATGCATTCCGGACTGGGTGGCGCGGGTGAAGGTATTCCATGCCGCTTCCTGTTCGGGAGCAAGCTTGAGATTTTCCTTCAATTTGGACAGGTGCTCGGTGCGTCGTGCTTCCCGTTGAGCGTGGCTGTTTTGCCCGTGCCGGACTTCACAGCCGTGTTGGCCGGCCGGGCTGCCCTCCGGCATGGCAAAGGACGATGCCGCCAGAATTCCGCCGCCGGCAAGCAAACCGGCCATCAGGGCGCGCTTGGTCAAAGAATTCGGAACCCATTTCATTACATTCTCCTTCAGGGAAGTTGTCAAAAGAACCGGCCCGGGACAGGCGCGGCGTGAAACCTATTCTGGTGAGACGATGTATCTCCAGGATGTCCCTGAAACGCAAAGATGTAACGCGTTGTAACGGGAGGTAACACGGTCAGGCGTTTCTCGCTACGCCCCGACTCTTTATATTTCACACGATAGGCCCGGACCATTCGAGGTCAGCCAGGCGGACCGCATCCGGATCTCATGCGGCAAGACCGGAATTCCCGGCACAGAAAGGATCTGTCCGGTTGTCATGACATGTTTCCTGACAATCATGTTACGATCATTCGATCACCAATTATAATATTGTTATAAATCATGCAGATATGTATCAATACATGATTGGCATGTAACATGCTCATGGCTCCGGGAACCCTATCCGATATCCAAGGAGGCCTCCCATGGCACGCATGAACCGCTTCTCCCTCATCGCCGCCGCGGCGCTCAGCCTGACATTCGCCAACGCCCATGCGACCGTTGACGCCGAGGCGCAGCAGGACAGGCCGGAAGTGGCCAGCGCCCAGCAACACCCATCCACTTCGGAAAAAAAGGAGGATCCCGCCAAGACCCCAAGCAGTGCGCCCAACGAAGAACCGGAATGCCACTAGCCCGCGCCATGGCATCTCCCACATGACTTTAGGAGACACAATGAAATTTCGCCCGTTAATCGCCGTATCCACCCTCTTCGCCATGCTTGCCATGCCCATGGCGGCCAGCGCATTGGACGTGAACATCACCGCCGACCAGCCTTCCGTCGACGTTATGCACGGTGGCAAGAAGGTCACGATCATGCGCAATCAGGATCCGAACCGCACCATCAATCCTGATTTCGCCAAGACCTCGCGCAAGTGTCCGCCCTTCTGTGTTCAACCCGGCGAACTGGCGCCGGGAGTCGAGACCATCGGCGAACTTGAAACCATTCAATACCTGAAAAAAATGAGCGATGGCGACAAGTCCATTCTGGTGATCGACTCGCGCACGCCGGACTGGGTCGAGAAAGGCACGATCCCGGGTGCGGTCAACATCCCCTGGGACAAGCTGAACATTGGCCACTCCGACCCCATTACCGTGCAGGAAATCCTGGAGAAGCAGTTTGGCGTCCGCAATCAGGATGGCTTCAACATGTTCGATAATGCCAAGACGGTCGTCATGTTCTGCAACGGCCCGTGGTGCGGCCAGTCGCCCACCAACATTCGCGGCCTGCTGAAAATCGGCTATCCCGCGCACAAGATCAAGTGGTACCGCGGCGGCATGCAGGACTGGGAAGCATTGGGCCTGACCACCGTCAAACCGGTGCTGTAAGCGAACGGCCAGGCCAATGAAAACGGGGCGTCATGCCCCGTCAGGCTGCTGACAAACCCCCCACAAGCTGGGGGCTTTGTGTTTGAATCGTGGTC
>ERZ778018.338-NODE-338-length-78030-cov-510.446335_pt1 | contig 78030 bp, 72 predicted proteins | sample MGYA00375748_ERZ778018 | MGnify/ENA primary metagenome ERZ778018 (study PRJEB29350, sample SAMN05509839) | bioreactor metagenome | biome: bioreactor; material: wastewater | place: South Africa: University of Cape Town | collected 2014-04-22 ... | reverse complement strand
GGGCATCTATCCGACCTGGCAATCCTTGCTGGCCCAGTTGGCAATTCTGGTGCTACTGGCTGTCGGGTTCGTGTTCAACATCCGTCGTGGCCGCCAGCCCTTGCCGTCACCCCAGGGAGCCCAGGAAGTGGTTCCCGATGCAAAATGAAGGCGATAGGACATGAGTGAATGTGGTTGCCATGCTGAAGGCAGCAACGAAGCGGAGCGACGCATCCTGCGCTTCGCGCTGGTTCTCAACGCCACGATGTTTGTGGTCGGTGTGATCGCCGGTCTGATCGCGCAATCGATGGGGCTGGTCGCCGATTCGCTGGACATGCTCGCCGACGCGAGTGCGTACGGCATCGCGCTCGTCGCCTGGCAGCGCAGTACAAGCTTCAAAGCATCGGCCGCTTCCGTGAGCGGCACGTTGCTGCTGATCTTGGGCGCCGGTGTCGTCGCGGGTGTGGTGTGGCGACTCGTTGCGGGCAGTCATCCCGAGGGTGGTTGGATGATGGGCATTGCCCTCATCGCCTTGATCGTGAATGCCACCGTGTTGAGGCTATTGGAACGGTTCCGTCACGGCGAAGTGCATCTGCGCGCCACGTGGCTGTTCACGCGAGTCGACGTCATCGCCAACCTGGCGGTGATCGTCTCCGGTGTGCTGGTGCTGCTTCTACACAGTGCGGTCCCCGATCTGGTCATCGGTGCGGCCATCGCCTGCTATGTGCTGAAGGAGGCGTTCGGCATCCTGCGCGAAGCGAAGGAAGCACGGGCCGCTGCCCTTGCACCGATCGGCAAACCATGACATCGCCGATCTCGGGGTTCGGCACCTTGGCGTACGCCGTTGACCTGCGACTGTTCCACGCCATCCATCCGTCTACACCGCCATCGTCCGCGATGCTGCAGGTGGCGCGCGGCTTGGCCGATGGGCCATTGATCCTGACCGCCGCTTTTCTTGGGACGATGCTGATGGTTCCTCGGTGGTCGATGCGCTCTACCGCCCTGAAAGCATCGGTTGCCGCCGCAGCGACATTGCTCGCGAATCTGATCATTGGCTTGATTTGGGATCGCGCACGCCCCTTCGTGGCCGGTGCCGGTCAGGCGTGGGTATCTCATGCGGCGACCGGCAGTTTTCCCAGTGATCATCTGACCGCGCAGTGGGTCATCGCCGGCATGCTGTTGCTGGATCGACGTACCCGAGCCTGGAGCCTCGCGATTGCGCTGCTCGGCCTGCCCATGGCATGGGCACGCATCTACTTGGGAGTGCATTATCCCGGCGACATGCTCGGCGCTCTGGCGATGGGGGCTCTGGCTATGTGGATTGGCTGGGGGTGGCTTCGCCGCCCTGCGACGACGCCTGCCATCGTGTCCTCATCGTCACCGACGTGAGGTGCCGTTCATCGCCAGCACAGCGACGCCCTTAGTGCGCCCCGCCAGTTGAGGCAAAGCTGCAACCTGCGGCGCTGGCCGATTCGTCGGTGGCTCCATGATCGGTTTGCAATGTCGTGTGCGTGATCTTGAAACGATCGTGCAGCATCGCTTCGACCGCCCGGCGCACGTCGTGGCAGTCGATGTCGTGGTTCACATAGATGTGCCCCGACAGTGCCGGCATGCCCGAGGTCACTTCCCATACGTGCAGGTCGTCCAGTCGGGTCACGGCGGGCAAAGCACGGATCGCCTCGGCAATCGTGACTGGATCGAGGCCGCGCGGTGCTGCCTCCAGAAAGATACGTCCCGATTCGCGCACCAGCCCGATGCCGGCTTTCAGCATCAATCCGGCCACGACCAGCGCGGCGATCGAATCCACGCGATTCCAGCCGGTCCACCAAATGATGCCACCGGCAATCGCGGTAGCAATAAAGGCATACAGATCGGTGAGGATGTGCTGAAAGCTGCCTTCCACGTTGAGGCTCTGTCGGTTGGCCTTGCTCATCGCCCACACGGCGAGCAGGTTGACACCGATGCCGATCACCGCAATTACCGTGACCAGCAAGCCTTCCACCACCGGCGGATCGATCAGGCGACGAATCGCCTCGACGATGAACCACACCGACAGCAACAACAACGTCAGCCCGTTCGCCTGCGCACTCAGGATTTCCACGCGCTTGAGCCCGAACGTGTAGCTACCGCTGGCCGGTCGTTTGGCCAGGCGCATCGCCACCAGGGCGAGCCCGATCGAGCCGACGTCGGTAAGCATGTGGCCGGCGTCGGAAATCAAGGCCAGCGACTTGGCCAGCATGCCGACCACCACCTCGACCGCCATGAAACCGAGCAGCAACAGCAGCGCGATGGTCAGGTATTTCTTGTTCGCATCCGGTGCCACGCCGTGGCTGTGGTCGTGGTGATGATCGTGATCGTGTTTGTGTGGCTCTGACGTGCTCATCGAAGTCTCCCGTGCGGCGGTCACCTTACGCGACCGCTGCAGCGTTATGTAATGACACCCGGAAGGATGGGCGGGCGTAACCCGCCCATCGCCTTCAGTCCACGGCACCGTCGATGGGCCATGCCCGATCCACCGTGCTCTGATAGACCCAACCGGCCACGCTCTGACCGGTGCGTCCGTGCAGGCGAATCAGTTGTACCGCGCGATCAGCCTGATCGTCCTCGCAGAACACTTCGAGCTTGATCTGCCGGGTAACCCGTTCGCCCAGCTCCATTGAATAGATCTGTTCCTGGGCGCTGAGCGCGGTGAGCAGACCTTTGACGTCGCTGACGGACAGGTAACGAAATCCACCGTCCTCCAAGGCGTGGATGACGTCGACCACGCGACCGCGGTGGATGAATGCCTTCACTTCTTTCATGGGGTGTTTTCCTTGGCCAGGCGCCTTGCGGCGCGTTCTTCGATCCAGTCGTAGAGCACCGGCAGCAGTACCAGCGTCAGCAACGTCGAGGTGATCAGGCCGCCGACCACCACGGTAGCGAGCGGACGCTGGGTTTCCGCACCGACGCCGCTGGAGAGCAGCATCGGCACCAGGCCCAGGATCGCCACGCTCGCCGTCATCATCACCGGCCGCATGCGCAGCGCCGTGCCGCGGATCACCGCGTCACGCACGGGCAAGCCTTTCTCGCGTTGCTCGTTCAAGAAGCTCACCAGCACGATGCCGTTCAACATCGCCACGCCGAACACCGCGATGAAGCCGATCGCCGAGGGCACCGACAGGTATTGCCCGGTGATCGCCAACCCGACGATGCCGCCAATAGTGGCGAACGGCACGTTGGCCAGGATCAGCGTGGCGTGCTTTACCGAGTTGAACGCGGTGTAGAGCAAGACGAAGATGAAGAAGATCGTCGCCGGCACGATCAGCGACAACCGCTTCAACGCCCGCTGCTGGTTCTCGAACGCGCCGCCCCACTCGCTGTAATAGCCAGTCGGCAGCCTCACCTGTTGCGCGATGGCCGCGTTGGCATCCTTGACGAAGCCGTCGATGTCACGACCGCGCACGTCCATCTGGATCACCGCATAGCGTTGCAACTGCTCGCGACGGATGAACGAATAGCCTTCCGCATCACTGACCTCGGCCACCTGCGACAGCTGCACCAGCGCACCGCTGGCGGTGCGGATCGGTATGCGCTGGATCGCCGGCAGGGACGCCTTGTCGGCATCGTCCAGCCGTACCGCGATGTCGAAGCGCTTCACGCCATCGAGCAGCGTCGTCACGGGTTCGCCGCCGATGCCGTTCTTCACCACGGTCAGCACGTCGTCGGCGTTGAGGCCGTAACGGGCCAGCGCATCGCGATCCACCTTGATGCGGATCTGCGGCTTGCCGATGTTCGCCTCCAGCGCGAGATCGGCCACGCCCGGCACGCCGGCCAGCACATTCTTGATGCGGCCGCTGAGACGATCGAGCTCGCCCAGATCATCGCCGTAAATCTTCAACGCCAACGTGGCCCGCACGCCGGAGATCAGTTCCTCGATGCGCATCTGGATCGGCTGGGTATAGCTCACCACGGCGGTGGGCAAGGCGGCCGACAACTCCTTCTGCATTGCCTCCTCGATGCTTTCCAGCGTCTCGCCCTTGCGCCATTGGTCCTTGGGCTTGAGCGGTGTGTAGACCTCCATGTAGTTCACGTCGGCGGTCTCGCCTTTTTCAGCGCGGCCAATCATCGCCAGGGTAGTGTCCACCTCCGGAAACTTCTGCTTGATCAGCGCCGACACCTGTCTGGAGATGTTGATCGATTCATCCAGCGAGGCCGACGGAATCGACGTGATGCGCCACATGATGGCACCCTCTTTCAGGTTGGGCATGAACTCCTTGCCCAGGAACGGGAACAACGCCAGGCTGCCGATCAAGGCACCGGCAGCGATGCCCAGCACCAGCTTGCGCCGCGCCAGCGCCCAGGCGAGCACCGTGGCGTAATGGCGTTTCAGGAACGCGACCAGCCAGGTGTCTTTCTCTTCCTTGGGCTTCAACACCAATGCGGCCAGCACCGGAATCAGCGTCAGCGCGAGGATCAGCGAGCCGGCCATCGCGAAGCTGATGTTGAACGCCATCGGCTTGAACATCTTGCCTTCCAGCCCCTGCAGGCTGAACAGCGGCAGGAACACCACGATGATGATCAGGATCGCGAACGCCATCGGGTTAGCCACCTCGCGGGCGGCTGCCAACACGGCAGCGGTACGATCCACCGGACCGCCGTGCGCCTTGCGTTCGGCCATGATGCGATAGGCGTTCTCCACCATCACCACCGCGCCATCCACCATCATGCCGATACCGATAGCCAGCCCCGCCAGCGACATCAAGTTGGCCGACAGCCCCACCTGGTTCATGCAGATGAAGGCGATCAGCATCGCCAACGGCAACGCCACAACCACCACCAACGCGCTGCGGAACTCGCCCAGGAACAGGAACAGCACCAGCGCCACCAGGATCGAACCTTCCACCAGCGCGCGCACGGCAGTACCCACCGCCGCGTTGACCAGTTCGGTACGCTCGTACACCGGTTTCACGACCACGCCCGGCGGCAAGGATTGCTTCACCGTATCGAGCTTGGCTTTGACCGCATCGACCACGCTCTTGGCGTTCTCACCAATACGCGCCAGCGCCATGCCCAGCACGACTTCCTTGCCGTCGCGCGTCACCGCCCCGGTGCGCGGTGCCCCGGCCTCGGTAATGGTGGCCACGTCCCGCACGTAGACCGGCGTGCCGTCTTCGGTCTTGAGCACGATGTTGCCCAGATCCTTGGCGTTCTGGATCAAGCCCAGTCCGCGCACGAGATACTGCTCGCGCCCCACGTCGACGAAGTTGCCGCCGACTTGCGCGTTGTTCGCCTGCAGCGCCTCAATCACGTTCTTGAAGCCGAGTTTGTGCGCGATCAATTTCATGGGATCGATGCGCACCTGGAACTGTTTTTCCTGCCCGCCCCATGAGCTGACGTCATCGACGCCCGGCGCGGTGCGCAGGATCAAACGGATGGTCCAGTCCTGCAGTGTGCGCAGATCCATGTCGTTCGGTGCCGTACCGGCTGTGGTGCCTCTCAGCGTGTCGTCGGCGCGTTCGACCGTGTACCAGAACACCTGGCCGAGACCGGAGGTGTTCGGTCCCATTTCCGGTTTGCCATAACCCGCCGGCAAACGATCGCCGACCTGTTGCAGCCGCTCGTTGACCAGCTGACGGGCGAAGTAGATGTCCATGCTGTCGTCGAAGTACACCGACACATACGACAAGCCGAACAGGCTCACCGAGCGGATCTGTTCCACCTTGGGCAAGCCGGCGAGTGCCGACTCCACCGGAGTGGTGAGCAATTGCTCCACATCCTCCGCTGCGAGTCCCGAGGCTTCGGTGTAGACGTTGACCTGTACCGGCGTCACGTCCGGGAAGGCATCGATGGGTAGCTGACGCACGGCCTGAAAGCCGAGAAAACCGATCACCACGAAGATGATCAGTACCAGCACCTTGTAGCGCAGAGAGAATTCAACCAGACGTTCCAGCATCATTCTTCTCCCAGCTGCGAGCGCAGCAAGCGGGCCTTTAAGGCGAACGCGCCCTTGCGCACGTAGGTGTCGCCGGATTTCAGGCCCTGCGTGATCACCGTCCAGCCATCACGCGTATCGCCAACCATGACTGATGCCGGCTCGAACGGGCCATTGCCTTTGGCGAGGAACACGGTCGGCTGGTTCTGCAGCAATACGATTGCTTCAGCCGGCACCGCGAGCTTCTGCACGGCGCTACCGGCGGCGATGCGCGCTTCGACCAGCTCACCCGGGTGCAACAGATCCTTGCGGTTGTCGACTTCGATGCGCACCGGCACCGTGCGGGTGCGCTCATCGGTCTGATGCGAGCGCTGGACGACCTTGCCGGGTATCTCGGTGTCATGCACGAGGATGCGGGCATCGGCATCGGGCTTGACCCGTTCGGCATCGGCCGGTGCCATCTGCGCGACGACCCAGACCGAATCTTCCTTGACCAGGGTGAACAAGGTGCGGCCGGGTTCCACCCGCTCACCGACCAAAAATTCATCGGTGGTGACGCGACCGGCGGCGGGCGCAAGCAGCTCGAAGCTGCCATCCGCACCGGCCGATCCCTTGCGCAGCAACCCACCGATCTGACCGTCGGACAAGCCGTAGGCGCGCAACTTGGCGCGTGCCTGGTCGCGTTGCACTTTCGCCTCGTTGTAGCGCCGGGCCGACACCGCCTGGGGCCCGAGCGACGCGATCCGTTGCCAGTCCTGTTCGGCTACGATCAACGCACCTTGCGTGGTGGCCACCTCGACGCTGGAGAGCACGACCAGCGCATCGCCGGCCTTCACGACGTCACCCAGCTTGGCTTTGCGGGCGAGCACCTGCGATTCCACGCGCGGCGACACCAGTACGGTGGAGTACGCGTCGGCTTTCACTTCACCAGGGGCTTTGAGTTCATCCGTCAGTGCACGGGGAGCAGCCTTGTCGAGGACAATACCGGCGTCCTTGATCGCCTTGGCGTCCAGTGCGAGCGGATTGGCGGGCGCCGGTTCCTGTGCCAGGACGGGGCCGGCCAGCGCAGCGAGCAGCGCCAATCCCAGCAGGCTGCGTTTCAAAAGAGAAATAGTCATCGGGTCATGTCCTGATTGTGGCCGTCCTGAGTACGGCCATCGAGCCAGTCGGTTAGACGGCCCGCAGCGGTGAGGTAGTCGAACCAGGTCTGCCAGGTTTGGCTTTCCAGTTCCTGGCCGGACAACGCGGTATCCAGGCTTTGCTTGAGTTGCACGAGGTAATCGGAGGTGCTGATTTAACCAGCACGCCAGAGCTTTTCCAGTAGCGTGGTGCGATCCTCGAACGCCGCGGCACGGCCGCTGCGGAACGCTTCAGTCGCACCGCGCAGAGCGGCGTAACGGGCTTGCGCTTCCTGTAATCCCGCGCGCAATACAAACTGGCGCGAACGCACGCCGGCCGCGGCTGCGTCGGCTTCCGCCCGGGCGGCATCCACTTCGGCGCGTCCGGTGTTGAGCACCGGCAACGGAATGGACACACTCACGCCGATCACCTGATCGGTGCGTGGCCCACTGCGCACCTGGCCACCGGTCAGGCTGAGTGTCGGATCGGGAATGCGCGCGCGACGTGCGACCTGCACGCCCGCCTCGGCGCTTGCTTGCTGAGCGCGGGCCTGACGCAGTTCAGGCAACTCGTCGACGGGCAATGGCATCACACTGTCCGTCGCTGGTGACAGCCCGTTGGGCAGTGGTGGCAGGGCCATGGGTTGATCGCCACTGATGGCCAGCAATGCCGCACGGGCTGCCGCTTCGTTACCGGCGAGCGTGGCTTGTTGCACCTGCGCCTCGCCGAGTGCCAGACCGGCCAGATCGCGTTCGGGGCTGCTGATGTCACCGACCTTGAGTCGCTGGGCGGCCAAATCGTCGAAGCGCTGCATCAACGCGAGACGACGGCGACCCAGTTCACTTTGTCGAGCCGCGAGCACCGCTGTCGACCACGCCGTCAACCAGCGGGCGGCGACGTCACGACGCCGCACGTTGTAGCTCGCCTCGGCGGCGAGCAGGTCGGCCTCACCCTGGCTGGTGCGAGCGCGACGCTTGCCGGACAGATCCAGTGGCAGACTGATGCCGGCCGTGCGCCGATTGACATCGGCGTTCTCCGCATCGAGCGACAGCGAGGGGTTGTACAGCGGTTGCGCGGCGGCACGCGCACGGGCCCGGGCGGCGTCGAGATCCGCACGAGCCGCCTGCACCTCGGGGCTGGCTTGCCAAATGCGGCGCATCGCCTCTTGCAGCGAGGACGATGCCAACGATGGCGCGGGGGCCACTACCGGTGGGGAAGGATGGGTTACGGGGGTGGCACTGAGTATTGCCGCGTACAGCAGACACACGGCGCCAAAGGGCACCGAACGTAAAACAGACATGAAGCTATCTCCTCAAAACGATCACGAAGCGAGGAACCGCACAGGCGGTTTCATCGCAGAACGGGATTGTTCTCAGGCGATGGGAGGGCGCAGCAGCGAGCCGGTCATGGCCGGCGTGAATCCCGAATGGATGGTGAGCGGCGCGAAGCGCGGCTCCATTCTGGCGATGGACATCGGCGCAGTGGCCGGCAACGTCACCGAGTGCGCACAGGCACAATGACAACCGGCACCTTCACCCAGAAGACAGGTGTTCACATCGTCAGCCGATACCGTGCTGACGGCGGTATCCGCCAATAAGGTGGCCGGAGCAGCAGCAGTCGCCAAAACGAATTGCGCCCGCGGTCCATCGGCAACGCAGATTGATCCGCTGACCAGCTTGATCAGCAATACAGCCACAGCCAACACCCATAGGCCGCGATGGCGGCGCAGGTGACTCAGCAGTGATGATCGGGCGCATGGCATCTAGGGATGCTCTGATCTATTCCCCGTCTGAGGCATCATAGCGACGGGCCCCAGGAAGCACATCCCCGATGAAGCAGCGTTCGTTCGCGTCGTTGAGTTTTGATGCTAAGAAGAAGCCAACCCGCCGGGAGAAATTCCTTGGCGAGATGGACGAGGTCGTGCCATGGGCTGATCTTCTGGCACTGATCGAACTGAGCTATCCCACCGCCGGTCGCCGCGGCCGCCCGCCCATGCCGCCGTCGGTGATGCTGCGCATCCACTTCATGCAGCAGTGGTACGCGCTGAGCGATCCGGCGATGGAGGATGCGCTGTACGAGATCGAGTCGATGCGCCGGTTCGCGGGGCTGGAGTTGAACGAAGATGCGATTCCGGATGAGACAACGATCTTGAAGTTCCGCCGCTTCCTGGAGCAGCACGGCTTGGCGGCGAAGATGCTCGCCGCGGTCAATGGCCATCTAAGCGGCAAAGGCCTGTTGCTGCGTCAGGGAACGATCGTGGACGCCACGATCATCCAGGCACCGTCCTCGACCAAGAACGCGAGCAAACAGCGTGACCCGGAGATGCGCCAGACGAAGAAGGGCCAGCAGTGGTACTTCGGGATGAAGGCCCATATCGGCGTCGACGTGGAATCGGGGCTGGTGCACACGGTGACCACGACACCGGCCAACGTGGGCGACGTGACCGAAGTGGACAAACTGCTGCACGGCCAGGAGAAGAGCGTGTATGCCGATGCTGGCTACCAGGGTGCCGAGAAACGAGCACCCAAGCGCGGCCGCACCTGGTACATCGCAGCCAAGCGCGGCAGCGTCAAGGCGATGCCCGAGGGCGAGTTGAAGGATGCCGTCAAACACACCGAACACATGAAGGCCGCCGTTCGCTCCAAGGTGGAACACCCCTTCCGGGTGGTGAAGCGGCAGTTCGGTTATCAGAAAGTACGCTTCAGGGGACTGCTCAAGAACACCGCCCAAGTGCTGACGCTGTTCGCGCTATCGAATCTGTGGATGGCACGACGAACGTTGCTGGCTTCGGCAGGCGAGGTGCGCCCGTGAGGCGGTAAATCGAGGTGATTCGGTGCAATTCAGCGCTTTGGGCGCGAGGGCCGCTCTCCAAGATCAACTTTTTGTCGTAGCAAGACCAGCGTTTTGCCGCGCCCGTCTGGACGGCTATTTCGAACTCAATAGATCAGAGCATCCCTAGCCATGTTACCCAGCCTCGTAGGTGTTACACAATTTCATTTGCTCTCCGAACGGTTTGACGACTCACGCAAAAACATCAACGCGGGTCAGCATCCGGGAAGATCGCCAAGGGCTCGCGGCCTACGACAACTTCCCCATCTTCCTTGGTGAACGGTTGGAGGTTTGGCGGAAGGATGTTCAGTACGACTTCGGAGGGACGACACAGACGTGTGCCACGTGGTGTCACCACAAAGGGGCGATTGATGAGGATCGGATGCTGCAACATGGCGTCGATGATGACGTCGTCGGTGATGCCGGCCTCGTCCAACCCCAGCTCGGCGAAGGGCGTTCCCTTTTCACGCAACGCCTCACGGGGCTTGAGCATGGCTTCGTCGATAAGCTTGGTTAGCTGTTTACGACTGGGCGGCGTTCTGAGATATTCGATCACCGTGGGCTCGATGCCAGCGTGGCGAATCAAGGCCAACGTATTGCGCGAGGTTCCGCAGTCCGGGTTGTGATAGATCGTGGCGGTCATCGGTGTCGTCGTATTCATCGTCAGCAGGCTCCACTGAAACAACAGCTGGTCTTGGCCGGTTCCACCACGACCGGAGCCGGCGCCGCTTCTTCGGTCACGCCGGCAGCCACCAACAAGGCATGTGCCTCAGCCGCACCTTTGCGCTCGCTATAGCGGTCCACCAGATAGTCGCTGCGATCGCGCACCATCAGGGTGAACTTGAACAGTTCCTCCATGACGTCCACAACGCGATCGTAGAACGGTGATGGCTTCATCCGACCCGCATCGTCGAACTCCTGCCAAGCCTTGGCGACCGATGATTGATTCGGTATGACCACCATGCGCATCCAGCGGCCCAGCACGCGCAGTGCATTGACGACGTTGAACGATTGCGAGCCACCGCTGACCTGCATGACCGCCAGGGTGCGCCCTTGGGTCGGTCGCACGCTGCCCTCTTCCAGTGGCAACCAGTCGATCTGATTCTTGAAGACGGCTGTCACCGAACCGTGGCGCTCGGGGCTGACCCAGACCTGGCCTTCCGACCACAAGGACAGCGCCCGCAACTCCTGCACTTTGGGATGCGTGTTGGGCACGCTGTCCAGAATGGGCAACTCATGTGGATCGAACACGCGGGTCTCGGCGCCGAACTGGCGCAAGATGCGCTCGGCTTCCAGGGCCAACTTGCGACTGAACGACTGCGGACGCAGTGATCCATAAAGGATCAGGATGCGCGGCGGATGGCTAGAGTCCGCCGGCAGCGCCAGTTTGGCCAGGGTTGGGGTATCCAGCACATCGGCGGCAATGTGGGGCAGATCCGGCATCGTCATGGGTATGTTTCCTGTTGCTTTGACTAAATGATTCTATCATTATGGAAATATAGAAGCCAATTCGAGACCGTCATGCATCCGTGCCGCGTTCTATTCATCTGCACGGGCAATTCCGCCCGCAGCATCCTGTCCGAAGCGACCCTCAACCATTTGGGCAAAGGCCGCTTCGAAGCCTTCAGCGCGGGCAGCCAGCCGACCGGCCGCGTCAACCCCTATGCGATCGGCGAGCTCAAGGCCCTCGGCATACCCACCGAAGGACTCAGCAGCAAGTCCTGGGATCGCTTCACGGGGGAGGGTGCGCCGCCGCTGGATATCGTCATCACGGTCTGCGACAACGCAGCGAATGAGACGTGCCCGGTGCTGTTCGGCGATTTTGTGAAAACCCACTGGGGTCAGCCCGATCCGGCGGCAGCCCACGGTGAAGGTGCCGTGATCGAAGCCTTCCGGCTTGCCCACACGCTCGTGCTTTATCGAGTCAACGCGTTGCTGAACCTGCCGGTGGAAACGATGAGCCGGGACGAGTTGAAGTTGGCCCTTGATCACATCGGCACCATCACCGACGCCGATGAGGAACACGCATGAACCAGTTGTCAGCTGAAGTGGTCGACGCCGATCCGGATACGGCCAGTGGCAGCCGCATCGGCTTCTTCGAGCGCTACCTCACAGTCTGGGTCTTGCTGTGTATCGTGGTGGGCACGCTTCTGGGTCACTGGCTGCCGGACACTTTTGAGGCCTTGGGGGGCATGCAGGTCGCGCAAGTCAATCTGCCAGTGGCCGTGCTCATCTGGTTGATGATCATCCCGATGCTGTTGAAGATTGATTTCAGCGCGCTTGGTGGCGTGCGCCGTCAGTGGAAAGGCATTGGCGTCACGCTTTTCATCAATTGGGCGGTGAAGCCGTTTTCGATGGCGCTGCTGGGTTGGATATTCATCCGCCACGTCTTCGCCGGCTACCTTCCTGCTGACCAGCTCGACTCCTACATTGCCGGCCTGATCCTGCTGGCCGCGGCACCGTGCACGGCGATGGTGTTCGTGTGGAGCAATCTCTGCCACGGCGAGCCGAACTTCACGCTGAGCCAGGTCGCCTTGAACGACACGATCATGGTCGTGGCGTTTGCGCCCATCGTGGCGCTGCTGCTGGGCATCTCTTCGATCACGGTGCCCTGGAACACGTTGCTGTTGTCGGTGCTGCTCTACATCGTTGTGCCGGTGGCTATCAGCGTGGTGCTTCGTCGTTGGGTGCTCTCGCGAGGCGGCGAGCCACAGCTGCAGAAACTGCTACAGCGCCTGGGACCGGCGTCCTTGTTCGCGCTGCTGGCCACCCTCGTGCTGCTGTTCGGTTTTCAGGGGCAGCAGATCCTGGCCCAGCCGGCGGTAATCGCGATGCTGGCCGTGCCGATCCTGATCCAGGTGTATTTCAACTCCGGACTGGCCTACGTGCTCAACCGTCGGTTCGGGGTGCCCCATTGCGTGGCCGGGCCCTCGGCGCTGATCGGGGCCAGCAACTTTTTCGAGCTAGCCGTCGCCACCGCGGTGGGTCTGTTCGGCGTGCACTCCGGCGCCGCGCTGGCCACCGTGGTTGGCGTGTTGATTGAAGTGCCGGTGATGTTGTCGGTGGTTCGCATCGTCAACGGCAGCAAGCGTTGGTACGAATTAAAGCAGGCTTGAGCGGAGCATCGTCATGCAGGGTCACTACAACGTGTTGTTCGTCTGCACCGGCAACTCGGCGCGTAGCATTTTGGCCGAAGCGACCGTGCATCACTTTGGCCGCGATCGTTTTCATGGCTACAGCGCCGGAAGCCAGCCCAAAGGTTTCATCTACCCCCAGACGCTGGAGGTGCTCAAGGCCGTGGATCTTCCCATCGATGGGCTTCGCAGCAAGAGCTGGGCGGAGTTCATGGCACCGGAAGCGCCGGTGATGGATTTCGTGATCACCGTGTGTGACCAGGTGGCCGGCGAGGTTTGCCCCGCGTGGCCCGGTGCGCCTATCACCGCGCACTGGGACATCCCTGATCCAGCGAAGGCGCAAGGCGATCAGGCCAGCGTTTACAAAGCCTTCGTGCTGGCCAGGAACCTTCTGCAGCAACGGATCAGCTTGCTGCTCAATTTAAACTTGACGGCCTTGGATCGGCTCGCGCTGTCCAGTCGGCTTGATACCGTCGGTAAAGCGCCCAGTAACGGCGCAGCCGGTTGATCCGGTGGTGAGCGCAAGCACTACACTGCAAAAGCGGACAATACGCAGCGTTCTGAGACGGCTATTCGCACTATGCAGACCAAACAAGTCCTCACGATCCTTTCCGCGCTCGCTCAGGAGTCGCGGTTGGCGGTCTATCGGCTGTTGATCGAGCACGCGCCGGACGGTCTTGCCGCCAGTGCGATTGCCGAGAAGCTGGGACTGGCCAACGCCACGCTTTCGTTTCATTTGAAAGAGCTGTCGCACGCCGGCCTTGTGACCAGCCAGCAAAGTGGACGTTTCATCTATTACGCCCCCGTGATCGAGGCCATGAACGACCTCATCGGCTACCTCACAGATCATTGCTGCAGTCAGTCCGACGGCAGTTGCCAAGTTGGCGAGACTTCGTGCAAGCCGTCAACGGATAAATTGCGAAGCAAAATCCGAACAGCCTGATGAGTGAAATTCAGCGACCGCTTTCGCAGCACGGCTTCTGCTGCTGGATCGGCGGACACGGCACGCTGCCGTACGAGCAGAACACGCAGCAGTCGCCCGCCTTGGGCCGGAGCAATTCGCCGCACCCCTTGCAGTCGTAGAAGAACTGGCAGGCATCGGTCGGCATGGTCTCGTTGGCCTGGTGGCCGCAATGCGGACAGGTCAACGTGCTCTGCAAGATGGGCTCAACCGCCATGGGCTTTCGCCGTAGCCGGGAAACCGGCATCGGTGACCGTACGCGCCAACACCGGCACCGTGGTGCGATCCGCATCGAAAATCACCGTGACTGTCTCGGCTTTCAGATCGACCTTCGTGCTCGTCACCCCGGGTACGCGACTCAATGCCTTCTCGATCGTTACGTTGCAGGCGGGACAGGTCATGTTCGCGGCATGCAACACCGTTGTGGTGGGCGTCGCCGCATGTGCCAGGCCGAGCCAAAGGGTCGCCACCATTCCAGCTGTCTTGATGCACATCAATCAACTCCTACAGAAACCAGCCCACGACATAGGGAAACAGCAACAAAAGCATGATCAATGCCGTAGCCAGCCATAACCAGCGCCGGCGCCGGCGCAAGACCGGCGGATCAACGCAAACACCTTCCGTACGGCAGCGTGACGAGGGCCCATACAGCGTCCAGAACGCGAGCGCCAGGCAAAGCAAGGTGGCCGCGATGAACCACGGCCGCCAGGGATCGAGTGCGGTGAGATGGGCGATCCACGCGCCGCTGACGCCCAACAACACCAGCACCAGCGGCACCACGCAGCACACCGACGCGCCGATCGCCGCGAGCAACGCAACGATCACGGCGGGCAAGGACGACTTGGCAGGTATCGAGCTCATGCGTGCATACTAACTTCCGTACCCCACTACGGAGTCAAGCATGAATTCTGCTCTCACTATCGGTCGGTTGGCTTTGGCCGCTGACGTGCACGTCGAAACTGTGCGCTACTACCAGCGTGTGGGCCTGTTGCATGAGCCCGAGCGGCCCCTAGGCGGCGTGCGCCGCTATGAACATCATGATCTGGCGCGCCTGCAATTCATCCGCCGCGCCAAGACCATGGGCTTCACGCTGGAGGAGATCGCCGGACTGCTGCAGCTCAAAGGTAAACGGGCCTGTGCGCAGACACGCCGACTGATCGAGCACAAGCTTTTCGATGTGCGCCGCAAGTTGGAGGAACTGCGACGACTGGAGGCGGAACTCGTACAACTCGCCGGTGACTGCGCACAGACACCTCGTGACGGTCACTGTCCGACACTGGATTTCCTTCGGCAGGCATAGTCGCGCGTCTGCTCGCACAGGCACACGTGCATCCACTTACGGGCAGCACCGGCGTGTTCGCCATCACTGGGCCGGCCATCTCGGCCGCGGGGAGAACTGCACCTTGGCGTCGACTTTCACGTCCTTCAGCAACTCGGGCGACGCCACCTTGCATGGTCATGGACGGTCGGCCGGTCGCGGCAATCGCTTCATGCTGCAACGTAAGGGTCCCTTGGTCGCATCCATCGCCCATCTGTTGGGTGGTGATTGAAGTAGCGATCGGTGAGCCGGCTTCCGCATGTGCACGAAGATGACGCTGCGACAGAGCGGCAGCCAGTCGACCATGCCGTGCTTGGGCGGTGCAATGGATACGCGGGTCATCACACGAAGCGATCCCAGCTTCCGTAGTGGTCGTGGCTGCGCGTACCGCGTGGCAAGCTGAGGCCGATCACCAGCAGGCCGACCAGCACACCCAGCCAGGAAGCGAGCATGCTGCTACCGGCAATCCACCACGGCGCAGCGATCAGCCATAAGCCAAAAATGATATTGACGAAGCGCAACGCCCGGGCCACTTCGGCCATCGCAATCACCGCGACGGTGACGATCAACGCGCCCATCAGGTGATCGCTGTCGGCCAGTGGCGGATGTGTTCCCAGGCTCAACCGAGTGAACATCAGCCACAGACCCAGGGCGGCGCTGGCCAGCAAAGTCCACGGCATGCCGACGCCGCGCATGGCTGACCTCGTGGCCGCGGTCAGCGGTGCATCGAAACCGGGATGATGGTCGCAGGCACCATCGGGTTGTGCGCCGCCGCGGAAGAACGTGCGCCAGAACTTGCCGCCGCGCCGATGGTCCTGCACCAGGAACTGCCCGGTCGCGACGAGCTCGTCGAGGCTGTACGGAATCATCACCAGCATCGCCAGTCCGGCCAGCAGGCACAGGCTGCACCAGGTGCCGATGACGATCGGCTGGATGATGATGAAGTAGATGCTCACCACGCCTAGCGGCACCACCACGATGCCGAACATCGCCACCATCCACGGCATCGTGCGCCAACGCCGGCGGTCGCCCATCACGCCCATCAGGATCTCGGCCATGTAGCTGACCGCGCCCAGGCCGCCGTCGGCGATCGGCCACGCCTTGGACACCGTCGAGGTGATGATCGTTTCGGTGCCGTTGAGACCATGGCTGCCAGAGAAGAACGGCTCGATTGCCGTCGGAATGTGGCCCAGCTGGTACGCCGCCAGATGGCGCGAAATCAGCAGGCCCACCACGGCCAGCGCCACTATCGGCAGACGCTGCAGGTAGGTGGACGGACAATAGGTCCAGCCTGGCGGCAGGTCGGAGTTGTCCATCATGCCGGCCATGCTCATGCCTGGCATCATCGGCACCAGGATTGCGAACGCGATCACCAGTGCGCCGACCAGCGTGTCGTTGGCGTAAGCCGCCGCGCTGGTCGCCCAGAACACCAGCGGCGCGAGCAGCAGCCACGCGCCGGTCACCGCATTCGCCCATTGCGCCCAGGCAAATCGCGGCGACAACGACAGCGCGCCGAACAGCATCACCAGCAAGCCGCTGACCACGTCGCTGTAACCCAACATCGCGCTGCGCAGTGCCGGATCGGGCAAGCCGCGCGCGGCGGTGACGCGCATGACCGCATCGCTGAAGCCGGTGCTCTCGAAACTGCCGAACACGAAGGGCGAGAACGCCAGCCACGCGCCCAGCATCATCGCCACATAGTGCACCCACAGCATGTCGAAATGCATCGCGCGCATGTCGTCGACATGCTTGCGCATCATCGCGGCATGCTGCGCCATGTCGTCGTTGGTTGGCGGCGGCGCGGGCGGCGCGGGCTTCACCGCGAGCGTGGCGACCCGTGCGGCGTCCAGCTTGTTGCTGCGATACCAGCCGACAGGATCGGCTTTGAGCTTCGCGACGATACTCGGCAACGCATCGCGTAGTGCATGGCCCGGTCGCCAATCGAGCCAGTGCCGGGCGCGCGCCGTGTCGATCTCGTAATGGTCGTCGGCGCTATCGATCATCCAGTCGCGCACGAAGGTGTGCTCGTCCAGCACGTCGTTCTGCAACCAGGCGCCAGCCTTGGCCACCGGCTTGGGAATCTGGCGCGTCACCCAGTCCTCGCCGTGAAGCAGCCGGCCCAGGGTTTGCTGCATGTCGCCGGTGCCGATCGCCTCGGGTTCGGCCAGCAGCAGGGTCAGCTGGCCGGGCAGCTCCGCGCGACGCAACACGATCGCCAGCAGCGCGGCCACCAGATCGGCCAGGTGCAGGAACGGCTGTCCGGTTTCGAGCGCACCGGGATAGACGTGGCCGACTAGCTGCCGCTCGTAGATGCGCGCGATCTGCTGGGCGAGAAACGCCGAATGGCCGCCGTCGTCGTACACGCCGCCCGGGCGCACGATCACCACGGGCATGCCGTCGTGCTGTTCGCGGATCAACTGCTCGGTGCGGATCTTCGATTCGCGATACGGCAGCGGCTGCAGATCCAGCGGCGAGTCTTCATTAATTGGGTGCCCCGGTTGCGTGGGCGCATGCACCAGCATCGTGCTGAGAAACACGAACTGCTCGACCTCGAACGCCTGCAACGCGTGCAACAAGCGCGCGGTTCCCTGCACCGTGATCGCTTCGTATCGCGGATCGGGCTTGCCGGTCAGGTCGAAATAGGCGGCCAGATGGATGACCGAGGCAATGCGCGCGCCGTGCGCATGCCGCACGCGCTGGAGCGCGGTCGCCACGCTCTCATCCGAGGTCAGGTCGACGCACACGCATTCGGCATCGATAGGAGGATGCGGCGAGGTTTCGCGATCGAGCCCGACCAGATCGAAGTGCTCAGCGAAGGCACGCACTACCGCCGAGCCGATGTAGCCGCTGCTGCCGGTCACGATGACCATGGGTTTGGATGTTTCCATGACGTTGTCCTCGACCGTTTCCGACCCTCCGACGTACGTGACCGCCGCGCCGATCCTTCATCTTTTCGCATGGCGTGTCGAGTTCGCGTGTGTGCTGCTGTGCATTCAGTATCCGAGCGTCAGGTGCAGTCGTTTCGATCGCCGCCCGAGCGCGGGCGGGCTGCGCGGAAGCGCGAGACGGCGCGTCGGCATAGCCGTTCCACTCGGTCACGAACTTCCGACAGGCTATCGCCTACCTTGTTGCCGTTTCCTACGGAGATCCCCGATGAAGAATTCCTACGTGCGCTTCCTCGCCATGATTGCCACCGCCACGGTGGTCATGTTCGGCGTGATGTACCTCAACACTTACCGGCTGGATCACGTGTTCTGGAGCCAGACCCGCGCCTGGATGGCGCTGGTGATGGGCGCGACCATGGCGGTGATCATGCTTGGCTTCATGCTGCACATGTACGGCAGCCGCACGATGAACCTCGCCATCGTTGGCGGCGCCGTGGTGGTGTTTGCCGCGGCGCTCTATCTCGTGCGCAGCCAGGCCACCGTGGGCGATGTTTCCTACATGAAAGCGATGATTCCGCATCACTCGATCGCCATTCTCACCAGCGAACGCGCCCACATTTCGGATCCGCGTGTGCGCAAGCTCGCCGATGAAATTATCACGTCGCAAAAGCGCGAGATCGGCGAGATGAAGGGACTGATCAAGGATCTGGAATCGAAGCAGGCGCAGCCCTAAGAACCCGTTTGGCGGCCGTCACTGTGACGGCCGCTGGCTTATGGCGACAGATGCACGCGATCCGCTTACGGTTGCGCCGGCGCGATCGCCGTGACCGTGCTCGCGATGCCGGCCGGATGCAAGCTGAAGCGCACTTTGTCGCCGACCTTGACGCCCTTGAGCAGATCCGGTGACGCCAGCTTGAAGGTCATCGTCATGGCCGGCCAGCCGATCGCGGCAATCGCCTCATGCTGCAGCGTGATGGTGCCCTTGGCGGTGTCGACCGCCTTGACCACGCCCACGCCCTGCACATCGGCAGGTGTGGCTTCGTGCATCCCGGCCATGCCCGGCATGTTGGGATCCATCTGCTGAGGGTTGGCAAACGCCGGAGCGGTGAACAGCGCAGCGGTAATTGCGAGGGTGATGCATGGCTTTTTCATGGGTCAGTTTCCTTGTGGGTTGGGATGAAGTGTGGCGTTTGCCTTGCTGGCTTTACGCAGCCGATGACGAACCAGCAGGCGGTACGCCGCGGGTATGACAAGCATGGATAGCAAGGGCGCAGTGACCATGCCGCCGATCATCGGGGCGGCGATACGTTGCATCACTTCCGAGCCAGCACCATGGCCGAGCAGGATCGGAAACAGACCGGCGAGAATGACCGCCACGGTCATCGCCTTCGGGCGCACGCGCTGCACGGCACCTTCGCGAATGGCTTCATCCAGTGCGTTGAGACCGGCCTGCGGATCGCGCACGAGCTGCCGGTCCCAGGCTTGGCGCAGATACAGCAGCATCACCACCCCGAACTCGGCGGCGACACCGGCCAGCGCGATGAAGCCGATGATCGTGGCGACCGATACCGCATGACCGAGCAGCCAGATCAGCCACAGCCCACCGACCAGGGCCAGCGGCACGCTGGCCATGATCAGTGCCGCTTCGCTCATGCGTCGGAACACGGCGTAAATCAGAAGGAAGATGATCACCAGCGCAATCGGCACTACCACCTTGAGTCTTTCCATGGCACTGGCTAGGTATTCGAACTGACCGGACCACGCCACGGTCGTACCCGGCGGCAAGGTGACCTGCTGCGCCACTGCGCGTTGCAGGTTGGCCACCACCGTGCCCAAATCGCTGCCGGCCGTATCGACGTAGACATACGTGGCCAACTGGCCGCCCTCGCTTTTCAGCATGGACGGTCCTGCAACCACGGCAATATCGGCCACCTGACTCAGCGCGAGTTGGGCGCCGTTGGCGGCGACGATCGGTAGCCGTCGCAAGGCCTCGACCGAGTCACGCTCAGCGCGCGGATAGCGCACCACGATGGGATAGCGTTCGCGCCCTTCGACGGTCTGACCGATCGGGTCGCCGCCGACCACGGTCGCAATCAGTTGCTGCACGCGCTCCTGAGTCAGCCCGTAACGTGCGGCGGCATCACGGCGGATGGCCACATCGACGTAGCGGCCACTGGTCGGGCGCTCGGCAATCGCCGAACTGACACCGGGCACGGTCTTCGCCACTGTCTCGATCCGGTCGGCCACGGTCTGCAGCGCGGCCAGATTGGTGCCCAGCACCTTGATGCCGATCGGGCTCTTGATGCCGGTGGAGAGCATGTCGATGCGATTGCGGATCGGCGGCACGAACAAGTTCGTCAGTCCCGGCACGTGCACGGCCTTGTCCAGCTCCGCCTTGATCTTGTCCATGGTCATGCCCGGCCGCCACTGGTCCTTCGGCTTGAAGGTGATCGTGGTCTCGAACATCTCCAGCGGCGCCGGATCAGTGGCCGTGTCGGCGCGCCCCGCCTTGCCGAACACGTGATCGACCTCCGGCACGGTCTTGATCATGCGATCGGTCAACTGCAGCAACTGCGAGGCCTTGCCGGCGGACAGCCCCGGCAGTGCGGTGGGCATGTACAACAACGTGCCTTCGTCCATCGCGGGCATGAACTCGCTGCCTAGCTTGGCCATCGGCACGAGCGCGGTAAGCAGCAGCACACCGGCCAGCACCAGGGTCGCTTTCGGATGGTGCAGCACGGCTTCAAGGAGCGGCCGATAGCCGCGGATCAAGCCACGGTTGAGCGGATTGTCGCCCTCGGCACGGATACGCCCGCGGATCAGATAACCCATCAGCACCGGCACCAGCGTCACCGCCAGCCCGGCCGCTGCCGCCATCGCGTAGGTCTTGGTGAAGGCCAGGGGTTTGAACAGTTTGCCTTCCTGTCCCTGCAGCGCAAAGACCGGCACGAACGACAGCGCGATGATCAACAGGCTCACAAACAGTGCCGGGCCCACCTCGGCGGCGGCATCGGCGACCAGCGACCACCGCTGCGCACCTTGCGGTTCACGGCCGTCGTTCGCGTTACGCCAATGCTCCAGATGCTTGTGCGTGTTCTCGATCATCACGATCGCCGCATCTACCATCGCGCCGATCGCGATCGCGATACCGCCGAGCGACATCAGGTTCGCCGTGACGCCTTGCAGATGCAGGGCAATGAAGGCAACCAACACGCCCAGCGGCAGCGTGATCACGGCCACCAGCGCCGAGCGCAGGTGCCCCAGGAACAACACGCAGACCAGCGTCACCACCAGGAATTCTTCGAACAACTTGCTCCACAGATTGCTCACCGCGGCGTCGATCAGCTGCGAGCGGTCGTAGGTGGGCACGATTTCGACGCCGGCCGGCAGGCTGCGCTGCAGTTCCGCCAGCCGTGCTTTCACGGCGGCAATGGTGGCCTTCGCGTTCTTGCCCGTGCGCATCACGATGATGCCGCCGACCACTTCGCCTTGCCCGTCCAGCTCGGCAATGCCACGACGGAACGTCGGGCCACGCCGCACCGTCGCCACGTCGCGCAGCAGCACCGGCACACCACTGGCGTTGACGGTGATCGGCACGTTTTCGAAGTCCGCGCGGCTCTTCAGGTAGCCTTCGCTGCGTACCATCAGCTCCGCTTCACCCTGTTCGATCACCGAGCCACCGTTAGCACCATTGGCGGCGCGCACCGCATCGACCAGTTGCGCCACGGTGATGCCGCGCGCCGCCAGCGCCTGCGGATCGGGCACGATCTGCCACGCCCGCTCCATACCGCCCAAGGTGGCGACCTCGGCGACGTTCGGCACGGTCTTGAGCTGATAGCGCAGGAACCAGTCCTGCAGCGCGCGCAGCTGGCCGAGATCGTGTTTGCCGGTGGGATCGATCAGCGCGTACTCGTAGATCCAGCCGAGTCCCGTGGCATCAGGGCCGAGAGAGGGCGTGACGCCGGCCGGCAGGCGATCCCGCGCCTGGCTCAGGTACTCCAGCACGCGCGAGCGGGCCCAGTACAAGTCGGTGCTGTCATCGAACAACACATCGACGTAGGAGTCGCCGAAGAACGAAAACGCGCGCACCGTCGTCGCGCCGGGCACCGACAGCATGGTGGTGGCCAGCGGATAGGTGACCTGATCCTCGACCACCTGCGGCGATTGGCCCGGGTAGCTGGTGCGGATGATCACCTGGGTGTCGGACAGATCGGGCAGCGCATCGACCGGCGTGCGCGTCACCGAGAACATGCCCATCAGGGCCAAGGCCAGGGCAGCCAACAGCACGAACACGCGATGGGCGATCGCTGCTCGAATCAGGGCGGCGATCATTGGCCGTCTCCCATCGGCATGCCCGGCATCGGTGCACTTGCGGCCGGTGCCGGTTTGGCGGTGGTGTCATTCAGGCGTTGCAGCGCACCGGACAGGCTCGCCTCCGAATCGATCAGGAACTGGCCGGAGACCACCACTTTCTCGCCCCCATGGAGGCCGTCGAGAACTTCCGTATAGCCGCCGGCTGCGCGCCCAGTGCGTACCGATACAGCACGGAAATGACCATCTCCCTCGGCGAGAATGACTCGCGTGTGGGTTCCCGTCGCGATCAGCGCGTCGTCCGGCACCACCGGTACTGCCTCATCCGGGGTCGGGTTGAGTTGCACGCTGGCGAACATGCCTGGACTCAAGGCACCGTCGGGGTTGTCGAGCACGATGCGCGCGCGCTGGGTGCGTGTCATCGCATCCACATCCGGAAGCAAGGTTTCCACGGTGCCATGGAACAATCGACCCGGCAGCGCATCGACCGTGACAACCACCGGCGTGCCGCTGCGCACCGTGCCTGCCGCCGCCTGCGGCAGCGCGGCCTCGATCCACACGGTGGACAAGCCATTCACGGTCATCAAGGTCTGGCCGGCCGTGACTCGCTGGCCTTCACGCACATCCAGTGTCGTGACGACGCCCGCCTGTGGTGCATGCAAGGTGATGGCGCCACCCGAACCACGGCGAGCTGCCCGGATGTCAGCAGGAGTCAGGCCGAGCACCTGCAGGCGTTCACGCGAAGCCGCGCGAAGGTCTTTAGCGTCGGCCGACTGCGCCTGTTGAAGCGCACCATATTCGGCCAGCGCGCTGCTCCATTGCGGAGCCAGCAACTGGGCCAGCGGTTCACCGGCTTTGACCACGGTGTATGGCGCGCGCACGTCCAGCTTGCTCACCACCGCATCGGTGCGCGCACTGATGGTGATGGCTTGCCGCAGATCCCAGGTGATGGTGCCCGGCACCCGGATGGCTGATGCCAGCACGCGGCGCTCGACCGGGGCCGTGCGCACACCCAGATTCTGCACCGTCGCGGGGTCGATCCTGACGACATCCTTGGCCGCGCCTTCGTCGGCATACTTGGGCACCATCTGCATGCCCATCGGCGACAGGCCCGGCTTGTCGAAGTGTTGCTGCGGCACCATCGGGTCGTACCAGTACAGCACCTTGCCGGCCGTGCCCGGCGCAGTCACCGACGAATGCGCCGGCGCCGGCGCCGTGGTGGCTTGGTGACGGCCACCGAGATAGCCTGCGACGAGCAGTGCAACCGCCGCGACGACGGCAGCAAAGATCACCAAAGGACGCTTCATGGCGTCACCTCCGAAGGCAGCAGATAGGCAAGCGAAGCCCACAACCGTGCGCGTGCGGCCAACGCATCGGCATAGCTCAGGCGCAATTCAATCTCGTCGCGCCGGGCATCCAGCCATGGCTGCAATGTGCCGCCTCCGCGATAGCTGGCCAGCGCCGTGGTGGCGCGATCCCGATCCAGCGGCAGCAAGGTGTCCTGGTAGCGCTGGATTTGCTGATTCCATCCCTGCCACGTCGCTACGGCGCGTGTGACTGCCTCGCGCTGGGCGCGCCGCGCGTCCTCGTGGTCGGCCTGCACCGCGTCCCACTGTGCCTGCCGGGCGCTGATGCCACGATCCTGCCGATTGCGCGTGAACAGCGGCAGGCTGACGCCCACCTCCAGCATCACCATGTCCGACAGGCCCGGGGCGCGCCGACCATAGCTGGCAGTCACGCTCCAGTCCGGGTGCTTGGCCGCACGCGCCCGCTCGAGCGCCGCCTGCGCAACCTGCTCGCGTGCCTGCCACGCCTGCATCGGCGCCTGTTGGTCGATGCGCTGCTCCAAGTGATCTGCGGTGACCGGCAGTCGACCAAAATCCGGGGCCTCGGCCAGATCGAAAACGCCCGGACCAAGCCAGCGCTGCAGGCCGGCTTGGGCGGCGACGAGATCCGCGCCAATCGCTTCCAGACGGTTATCCAGCGTGGCAGCCTCGGCTCGGACGGCCAGCACATCCGTCGCGTTGCCTTCGCCGCCGCGCAAGCGTGCCTGCGCTATCCGCACAGCCAACCCCGCCTCATCATGCAAGGCAGCCAGCAATGATCGCTGCTGCTCGGTCACCCATACGTCGATCCAGGCATCGGCGATGCGCTCGCGCACACTCTGCACGGTGGCCACGCGATCGGCCTGGGCCGCATCGATCCGGGCGCTGGCCAAGGCGCGCTCCGCGCGACGCGCCGTGCGTGATGGGATAGCCTGCATCACGCCGACGGTGCGCGCCGTCATCCCCTCCGAACGCAAGCTGAAAGCGCCCGGGCTGGTGACGGGAAAATTGGAAAGCCCGAACGTCAGGGTGGGATCCGGCAACTGCCCGGCCCGCGCGGCTTCCTCGCGGGCTGCCACCGTGTCGGCGGTACGCGCATCGAGTTGCGGCGCCCGCGCCAGGCCGTGCTGCACGGCCGCTTCCAGCGTCAGCGGCGGTTCGGCGGCCTGCGCCGCCGCAGCCACGGCCCCACACAGGAGCGTGGCCAAGCCCGCCACCATCAGGTGCCGAGCGAAATGAATGGACAACATGGATGAATACTCCGTCGATCTGCGGTTTGCGGCGCGCCACGCAGACGCGACGCCACGTACGTCAATGCCTCGACGTGTCAGATCAGATCAGGAGTGAGCAGAACAACAATATGGGCGGAGGTGGTGGCGCGCGCAAATGCCCGATCCGTTGGAGCGCGCGATTCGATGGCAGCGTAACGGCCGCGACCGATATCAGCATCGGCGGCATGGCCGGCAATGGGCTCAGCGGCACCGACGCCGTGTGCGCCTCAACCTGCGTGGCGTGCTCGGGCACGCAATGTTTCTGGCACAACGGGCTGGCGGGGGTATCCTGATGCTGCACACAGCCGTCGTCCATGCCCGGCATCGAGTTTACCAACGCGGTCGCCGTCGCCGCTTCGGGCACAGTCGGACAGATATAAGCAGCCAGTGCCGTCTGCTGCCAAAGCATCAGCAGCGTCACCAGCCAGAACAGGCGGCGACGTGTGGTGCGATGCATGCGGAAAGGACGGGCCATGGACACCACTTTATCTCGGATAATATCAAGGTTTCCTTGACTTGAATCAACTACGGATTGTCCGTCGACCGGCGAAGGCATTGCGCCGGGTTCGCTCCGCTCGCCGGCGTTGGTCATTTCAGCCATGCCGCTTTCGGCCCAGCCGCAATGCGTTGGCAACCACCGACACGGAGCTCAAACTCATCGCCAAAGCGGCGATCATGGGGCTGAGCAGCAGGCCAGTCAGGGGGTAGAGCACGCCGGCCGCGACCGGTACACCCAATGCGTTGTAGAGAAATGCGAAGCCCAGGTTTTGCTTCATGTTGGCGACGGTGTCGTTGGAAATCGACCGTGCCCGCACGATGCCACGCAAATCGCCTTTCACCAGTGTCACCTGCGCGCTCGACATCGCCACATCGGTACCGGTGCCCATCGCGATGCCGACATCGGCGCCGGCAAGCGCGGGTGCGTCGTTGATCCCGTCGCCCGCCATCGCGACCCGGTGCCCCTTGCCTTGCAGTTGCCGCACGAGGTCGATCTTGTCCTTTGGGCGAACCTCGCCATGGACTTCGTCGATGCCCAAGGTGCGTGCAACCGCATGGGCCGTGGTGGCGCCGTCGCCGGTGGCCATCACGATTTTCAGGCCTGCATCGTGCAGCGATGCAATGGCATCAGCGGTGGTCGCCTTGATCGGGTCGGCGACCGCGAGCAGGCCAGCCAGGACACCATCGACCGCCAAATACATCACGCTGGCACCGGCTCTGCGCAGCTTCTCGGCCGGAACGGAAAGAACGGTGGCATCGACTCCGACCTCGTCCATCAGCGCGGTGTTGCCGATCGCCAGCGTGGCGCCTCCCACCTTGCCGCGCACCCCGATGCCGGTGGACGACTCGAAGCTCTCCGGCGTCTCCAGTGCCAGGCCACGATGGCGGGCTTCCGCGACGATCGCGTCGGCCAGCGGGTGCTCGCTGCCCTGGTCGAGGCTGGCCGCAAGGCGCAGCACCTCATGCTCAGTGAACCCTTTGGCCGCGAGTGCGGTATGGAATGCCGGACGTCCCTCGGTCAGGGTTCCGGTCTTGTCCACGATCAGGGTATCGATCTTGCGCAGGTTCTCGATCGCCTCGGCATCGCGGAACAACACGCCTTCCCCGGCGGCACGGCCGGTCGCCACCATGATCGACATCGGCGTGGCCAGTCCCAGCGCGCAGGGACAGGCGATGATCAAGACCGAGATCGCGTTGAGCACCGCGAACGTCCACGACGGTTCCGGTCCAAACAGCCCCCACACGACAAAGGTGGCGACGGCAATCGCCAGGACCGCCAGCACGAACCAGAAAGCCACCTTGTCAGCCATGCGCTGCATCGGTGCGCGTGAGCGTTGCGCCTGGGCGACCAGTTGCACGATTTGCGACAGCACCGTCGCCGAACCGACCTTCTCCGCCCGGATCACCAGGCTGCCAGTGCCGTTGAGGGTCGCGCCGATCACGCTGGAGCCGATGGACTTCTCGACCGGGACGGGTTCGCCGGTCAGCATCGACTCGTCGACAAGGGAGCGTCCCTCGATCACTTCGCCGTCCACCGGCACCTTTTCGCCCGGGCGTACCCGCAGGCGATCGCCGACGTGAACGTTGCCGAGTTCGACATCCTCCTCGCCGCCGTCGTCGCGCAGGCGGCGCGCAGTCTTTGGCGCCAGCCCCAGCAGGGCTTTCAGGGCAGTCGAGGTCTTGGAGCGGGCACGCAGTTCGAGCAACTGCCCAAGCAGAGTCAGCGAAACGATCACCGCGGCGGCTTCGAAATAGACACCCACGCGGCCATGTTCGTGAAACGACTCCGGGAACACGTCCGGTGCGAGGGTGGCAACGATGCTGTAGCCGAACGCCGCGCCAACGCCGATGCCGATCAGGGTCCACATGTTGGGGCTCAGGTTGCGGACCGACTGCACGCAGCGAACGAAGAACGGCCAGCCTGCCCACAACACGACTGGCATGGTCAGTACCAGTTCGATCCAGGTTCGGGTGTTCACCGGCAACCGGGGTAAGTAATGGCCGAACATCGCCAGCACGAGCACCACCAGCGTCGCCGGCAAGGTCCACCAGAAGCGACGGCTGAAATCACGCAGTTCGGGTTGGTCCTCGTCGTCCAGCCCCGGCATTTCCGGCTCCAGCGCCATGCCGCAAATGGGGCAAATGCCGGGATCTTCCTGGCGTACCTGCGGATGCATGGGGCAGATGTACATCGTTCCCGCCGGTGCCTCCGCGGAGGCGTCATCGGGCTGCCCGGACAGATATTTGGCCGGATCAGCCACGAAGCGCTCCCGGCAGCGCGCCGAACAAAAGTGGCGCGTTACTCCTTGATACTCGGCGTGGTAAGCCGTTTGATTCGGATCGACTCGCATGCCGCAGACCGGATCAAGCGCGGTTGTCGCCGAGCCGGGATGGGCGCCGTGTCCGTGTTTGTTGGCGCCCGTGTGGTGATGGCGAGTGTTCATGTAGCCTCCCATGACGATGGCAATGGATTGACGTCGATTGATGTGCAAGCACGTGTAAGCGGCGAGGTGGATGTGGTGTCAATCGTGGGCGGCTCGACGACATGGGGCGGAACGCGGTCACAGGCGGCGCCATTCCCGAGGGATGCGGCCGGCAGGCCCGGAACGAGGATCTCGTGCCTTCGGGCGTCACGGCCAAAAGTCGCTCTTACTGTGGCGGCATTGGCAACGAATGTCCGTTGGCGTCGAGCACATCGAGCACCATCATCAAGCCGCCGCCGCCTTGCTGCTCCTGGTTGTTGTTGGTCGTATGGTGCGGGATATGGCAGTGCACCAGCCAGCGTCCCGGTTTGCGCGCGGTCCAGATCACGTCGTAACGCTGTCCGGGGCCGACATTCACGGTGTCCGCCTGGAACTGCGCATCCTTGGGTAGGTCAACGCCATCGCGTGCGACCACGGTGAACGGCCCGCCGTGGATATGCATGGGATGCACGAAATTGGTGTTGCTGCCGATGAAGCGGATCTTGATCGTTTCGCCCACGCGCATTTTTACCGTATCGGTCGACGGGTAGGCCTTGCCGTTGATGGTGAAGTAGTTGGGTAGACCGCCTTCCATGTTCATCGCCGGATAGGTGATGCCGTCACGAGCCAGCCATTCCTGCAGCAGGAGGGTGTACTCGTGGTCGGCTTTCACTTCTTTCGCCGGATCGGCCGCCGCCGTTACCTCTTCCGGCGGCAGGTGCAGCGCCGCGAGGCGCTTGAGGTTCTCCAAGTTGTGCGTGGGACGCACGATGAGTGCGCCGTAGAGGCCCAGGCTTTGCTGGCGATCCGGATGATCGTGTGAGTGATAGAAGTAGGTGCCGACCTGTGGCACCACATAGTCGTAAGTGAACGTGGCGCCGGGCGCGATAGGCTTCTGCGTGACCATGGCCGGGCCGTCCATCGCGTTGGGCACGATCAATCCATGCCAATGTAGCGTGGTTGATTCCGGCAGATGGTTGGTGACCACGAAGCGCACGTGATCGCCTTGCTCCAGCTCGATGCGTGGGCCGGGCACCTGGCGATTGACCGCATAAGCGTTCACCGGTCGATCGGCGAGGATGCTCCACTGGATCACTTCGAGGTTGAAGTGAAACACCTTCACCCCCTCGACGATCTGCGGCTGCAGCAGTTGATCGCCTTGGGCAGCGACCGGTGCGGTGTACACGCTGGTACGCGGATCGATACCTGCCATGTCGCGCATGGTCGCGGCCGGGGTTTCCTGGGTGGTGATCATGCCCGGCGGCATGATCAGCTTGCCGACCTCGTGCGCGGACAACCGCATGTTGACGAAGGCGGAGGGTAGCGTCATGCCGGCGATCAGCATCAGGCTGGTGAAGGCAGTGACCGCGATGAGCTGCGCGCGGGTCGGCGTCTTGCCGCCGCCGTGCATGCCGTGGCCGGAGGACGCGTCGTGCATTCCATGCTTGCCGTCATCCTTTCCCGTGACCGCCGACATTACGTGATCGGCGGGCATCGACGCCATCGCGCCATGATCGTGCGACGCGCTCGTCGATGCCTGCGGCCGTTCATCGTGCTGGGGAGGGGCATCGTCGCGCACCGTCATCAGTCCGTGCTTCATGCCGCGCGACACCAGCCACACGTTGACTGGATAGGTCACCGCATAGCCGGCCGTAACGCCCAGCGACATCACGAACCAGAACAGCGGCTCACCCGGCCACATCGCGCGCATGTCGCGCCCCATCATCAACAGCACCATGACCGGCGCCATACCGGCCATCATCGCGTTCATCGAGATGAATTCGGGCATGAACGACTTGCGTACATTTTCCAGATACGACCCGCCCATCATCTTGCGCATGAACAGCGACTGGAAAATCAGCAGGCCAAACAGGAAGCCGGCGGCGTATTCGACGATCAGATCGGCCCACATCGGTAGGCCAATCAGCGAAACCACCACCGCGGCGAGAATGATGCCGGTCGCATCACCAGCGACACAGTGCACGGCCGAGCCTGCGCCCTGTTTCCACAGCGGCTGTACAAACGCTTCATGCGTACCCGGTGTCGGCTCCTTGTCCGCCATCACGTAGAGCAACAAGCCGATCGGCCCCATGTACAGCGTGATCAGTACGAAGCCCCACTTCATGACCGTGGGTTCGGGATTGCCGCGGAACTGATCCCACGCCACATAGATCGCCGAGAGCACCGCAATGGCAAGCCACGCGTAGACAAAAATATCGATCGGCTGCAGGAGCATCGTCACTCTCCAAACCATGCTGGGATGTCAGGGGCACATGCTGTGCGAGCGTGGCCGGCACACGAACGGGTGGTTCGTCCACCGGCCACAGCGATCACGCCTTCGGACCGTGGCTGGCAAAGACGCGGGACGATCCATCCCGGCCGATCAACACCACGTCATAGCGTTCCGGCGCACCCATCTCCATGCCAGGCGAGCCCATCGGCATACCCGGTGCCGCCAGGCCCCGGGCGTCAGGGCGCTCGGCGAGCAGGCGCTGAACATCTTCCACCGGCACGTGACCCTCGATCACATAACCATCGATCAGCGCGGTGTGACAGGAGACGACATCGGCCGGCACACCAAGCCGTGCCTTTACGCTCGCCATCGGCTGGTCCTGGTGCACGGTGACGGTGTAGCCCTGCGCGCGCATGTAATCGACCCAGGCGCCGCAGCAGCCGCAGGACGGGTCGCGGTAGACGTCGAACGCATTCGCCGCCAACGCCGCCGGCGCGAACAGCACGGCAAACAGCAAACTGATGCCCATGCGGGAAAACCATCGCTTCATCGTCATTCTCCTGCTACCGGGGTGGTTTGCCACTGGATGGACACGATCTTCCAGCTGTCGCCATCTTTTCTGAGGTTGAGCATCTCGCGGCTGCGCAGCGTGGTCGATTTGCCCTTGACCGTGGCCTGGATGTCGCTCTCGCTACCGACCATGGCGGTGTCGCCCATCGGCATTGAACCCAGCGAGACCGGGGTGATCTTGGCACTATTCAGGAACGCGATGTCCTCGCCCAAGTGACCAGCCGCGTAGGCGTCACGCGTCTGGACATGGCCGCCTTCGCTGATGGTGACATTGGGAGCCAGCAAAGCGAGTACGGCCGCCCGATCGCCGTGCTGCAAGGCCGCCTGGAACGCCTGTGCCACGGCCTCGGCCTCGGGTGCCGCCTTCGGCTTCATGCCCTCCAGCGAAAGCGGGGCTTCAGCCGCGGGCGCGGCGGCCGCCGCATGACCGTGGTCATCTCCCGCAGCCGCGCCATGGCTGTGACCGGCCTCACCGGACATGTCCATGCCTTCCATGTCGGCAGCACCGTGGGCGTCCTCATCGGCGGCCTCACCGTGGCCATGGCCACCGTCCTCTCCCATATGCATGTCCTCATCCGGCGGGGCCTTGGCAACCATGGCTTTGTATTGCGCGGGCGTCATGCCCGGCAGTTTTTCGATGAACGCGACCATGCTCCAGATAGTGGGGTCGTCGTGACCGGGCACCATGCCCCAAGCCGGCATCCCGCTCATCTTGATGCCGTGCTTGATGATCCAGAACGCATCCTTCGGATCGACCCTTACCTGCGACAGGTTTGGCGGTAGCGGGTACAGGCCTTGGCGAAGCTCCGAGTCCTTCATCCCAGGCTTGAGATGACACTGGGTGCACATCGCCGCGTACTGGCCGGCCCCTTTCAAGATCAACTGCTCGTCATTGAGGTCGGGTACCACGATGTCTTTCGAGCGGGCATGGATGGATTGCTCTCGCAGGGTCTGCATTACCGCGAACACCGGCTTGGTGTGGTGGTCGTCAGCACCGATGTTGTAGAGGCCGGAATACACAAACGCACCGGCGCCGAGGGCAAGAACGCCCAGGACAACGGCAACGGTAATGCTGTGATGCTTGATGTGCTGTTTCATGGTATTTCCCCTTAGAACCAGAGTCGGACGCCGGCCACGATCTGCCGGTCGAGAATGGGTTGATGATCCTGGCGTGCGTAGTCGGCCGTGGTGCCGATGCGGCGCACCCAGTTCACCCCGATGTAGGGCGCGAACTGCCGGCGAATCTCATAGCGCAGCCGCAAGCCGAACTGGACGTCGGACACGCCGCTACCGATCCGGCGCTGCGGATCGTTCTTGCCGTAGAGGTTGATTTCCGCTTCCGGCTGCAGGATCAGGCGCTGGGTGAAGAGCATTTCGTAGTCGGCACGCAAGCGTGCCGCCGTGCGACCGGAAGCCCCGACGTAGCCCGTCGCCTCCACCTCGAACCAGTACGGTGCCAGGCCCTGTACGCCGAAGGCCGCCCACGTGCGTTTGGGGCCTTCACCCAGATCCTGCCTGGCACCCAGCTGGGTGCTCCAGTAGGTAGCGATGTTGTGGTTCCAGAACGCTTCAAGGTCGCCGTCTTCCAGCTTGCCGCGGCTACGCTCGCCTTCGGTACGTACCCACAACTTATTCTCGTCGTTGCCATACCAGCCTTCGGCTTCCCAGCTCTGGCCATTGGCATCGCGACCGTGGAACGCTTCGAGCTGATCGATCAACAGCATGCCCAACGACGCGTTGTCAGCCATGTCCATGCCCTTCATGGAACCGTAGCCGACGCCATCGGAGTAATCGGGGCTCCGTGCGTTAGGCGGCGGACTGCCGCCCTGCATGGGGCCCATCGTCATGCCAGGCATCGCGGCCATGCCAGTCATGTCGCCTTGTCCCTTTGGGGGCGTCGCGCTGTGATCCATCCCTTGCATCGCTCCCGGACTCATGCCGGGCATCGATGAATGATCCATCCCGGGCATGTCGCCGACGGGGGCTGCCGATGCGGCGGGCTTGGCCGGCATCGGCATGTCCGACATCGTGCTGTGGTCCATGTTTGGCATGGTGCTGTGATCCATGCCCTTCATGCCGTCCATAGCGTGGGAAGCCGGTGTCGGGGCAGCAGAGACGGGTTTCTTCTTGGCTTTCTTGGCGGGCGCTTTCGTGGCCGGTTTCGCGGCGCTACTGGCGGGAGCCGGCATCGTCATACCGGCCATGCTGCCGTGATCCATGCCCGGCATCGAACTCATGTCCATCGACGAGGTGCTGCTGGACGCGGGCGCGCTCTGCGCCGTAGCAGCCAGCGGCAACGCCAGCAGCACTGCAGCCAGCCATACCGAGCGGTGCGGAGCGGTTGAGGTGTTTCGACGATTCACTTTCATGACACCACCACCTCGCGGAACATGCCCGCTTCCATGTGGTACAGCAGGTGGCAGTGGTAGGCCCAGTGGCCCGGATTGTCGGCGGATACCGCATAGGTGATCCGCTGCGCCGGTTGCACATTGATGGTGTGCTTGCGTACCTGGAACTGGCCTGCGGGATTCTCCAGCTCGCTCCACATGCCGTGCAGGTGGATCGGGTGGTTCATCATGGTGTCGTTGACCAGCACGATGCGCAGTCGCTCGCCACTGTTGAAGTGCACCGGCTTGGCGTCGGAGAACTTCACGCCGTCGAACGACCAGATGAAGCGCTCCATGTTGCCGGTCAGGTGCAGCTCGATCTCGCGGCTTGGCTCGCGCGCATCGATCGGTCCGCCGATGGTGTGCAGGTCGGCGTAGGTCAGTACGCGGCGACCGTTGTCGCGCAGGCCGATGCCCGGATCGTCGAGGTTGGTGCGTGGCATGTCGACATGCATGTCCACGCCGGGGCCGTATTCGGTACGGGCGTGGCGCACCACGGGTGCGGGCGTGGCGGCCATGCCGGCCATGCCGGCCATGCCGCCGTGATCCATGCCGGCATGATCCATACCGGGCGTCGGAGCATGACTGCTGCCGTGATCCATCCCCCCCATCGACATCGCGCCCATCATGTCCTGCATCCCCAGCCATACCCGGGGATCCATCGCCGGGATCTCGGCCTGCATGCCTTGCCGTGGCGCCAGGGTGCCGCGGGCGTAGCCCGTGCGGTCGATCGACTGGGCGAACAGTGTATAGGCGCGCTCGTCCTGCGGCTCGACGATGACGTCGTAGGTTTCGGCCACCGAAATGCGGAACTCGTCGACCGGCACCGGCTGCACGTCCTGGCCGTCGGCGGAGATCACCGTCATCCTGAGGCCCGGAATGCGTACGTCGAAGATGGTGGACGACGAGCCGTTGATGAAGCGTAGCCGGATCTTTTCGCCAGGTTTGAAGATGCCTGTCCAGTTGCCCGCTGGCGCGGCACCGTTCATCAGGTAGGTGTAGGTGTAGCCGGAGACATCGCCCAGGTCGGTGGGATTCATGCGCATCTCGTTCCACATCTTGCGCATGGCCAAGGCCTGGCTCAGGCCCTTTTCTCGCACGTCGCGGAAAAAATCCGGCACGGTGGGCTGGGCGAAGTTGTAATAGTCGCTCTGCTTCTTCAACTTGGCGTAGATGCGTTCGGGGTCCTCGTCGGTCCAGTCGTTGAGCATCACCACATAGTCGCGATCCGTGGGGTAGCGCTCGGGGCCATCCGGCTCGATCACCAGCGGGCCGTACAACGCGTTCTGCTCCTGGAAGCCCGAATGCGAGTGGTACCAGTAGGTTCCCGACTGGCGCACCTTGAACTGATAGAGGAAGGTTTCGCCAGGCGCAATGCCGTCGAAACTGATGCCCGGCACGCCGTCCATCTGGAACGGCAGGATGATGCCGTGCCAGTGGATCGAGGTCGGCACGCGCAACCGGTTGGCCACGCGCAGGTTCACGGTGGTGCCTTCCTTCCAGCGCAGGATCGGGCCGGGAATGCCGCCGTTGACGGTGGTGGCCAGGCGTGTGGCACCGGTGTAGTTGACCGGGGTTTCGGCGATATCCAGCGCGAAGTCGGTGCCGCTCAGCACCGTGGGGTGACCGGGGTTGGTCAACGCCCAGACGTTCGAGGGACGCAGCAGGCCCAAGCCGGCCACGGCGCCACCGATGGCGACACCTTGGACGAAACGACGCCGCGACAAATCTGCCGGGGGCGGGGAAAACGAATTCATGGGATCTCTCCAGGGCAGGCGGTATCGAGTGCGATACCGATCACAACCGATTGCTGACGATCGTCGACGCGCGACGATTGTCAGCAAAGCTCATCGAAAACGAGGGAGAGTCAGACCGCCGGTGGCCGCAATGGAGGGGCGGTATTCAACGAAGGCGCACTGCTGGGCAGTGGCATGGCGTAGCTGGCAGTAATCGTGGCCGAGGCCAGGACGACAGCCGTTGCGGGTGGCAACGTGGTACTGCACATCGCGGAACAATTGCAAGCATGACCCGTCATGCCCCCGCAGCAACCGGCCTGATCGTCGCAACAGGATCGGGATCCCTTGACGGCCACGTGGTGATGACAGTGTTCACTGGCCGCCGCAACCGTTGCGTGCATGGCATGGGAGTGAGGCACTCCCGTCATGCCCATCGGTGCAGCGGCCAATGAGTTGACGACCAATATCAGCCACGCCAGCATCCCCATCGCGCGAAGGCGACGTGAACGAGCGAGCAGGCGCAGCGAGAGGGTCATGGGGCGAGCTTAACCCTGTGACCTGACGCCCTCAACTCTGGAGGTGGGTTCAGGGAAATCATGGCCTGCTGAAACCCATGTGCAAGGTGATGGTGTCGCCGGTCTTCAGGTTGGCCACCGATGCCGGCGGAAAATGCACCTTCAAGGCCATGCCCTCGGTGGTCACTTCGACGATACCGGTGCTGGTGTCGACCGAGGTCACCGTGGCCGGCATCTTGTGCATGCTGCCGTTCATTTTGTGCATCATCTTGTTGTGCATTTTGCCGCTGTGCATGGAGCCCATGCTGCTCGATGACGACGCTGGCGTCATGGCCCCGGAATCCTGCGCGTACACCGCAGTGACCGCCATGCAAAGGCCCAGCGCTATCGACGCAGCGATGATTTTCGGTGAAAAACTCATGATGACTTTCCGCCTGGTGGGGCAATCGGACCCAGCGGCCTGATCGGTTGCATCTACGCAACACTGAGAGCGTATGCCAATTCGTGTGTACGGGAGTTGAAATTCCTGCCGGCTTTCCACCCTGATGCGGGCGATTTGGCGGCCTTGAACGCACATGTCCCATGCCAAAGCGATCGACGGGGTCAGTCAAGGGCACGTCTCGAAGATGTCGCCGAACAGATGCAACTGCAGGTATGGGTTGATGACCGACGCAAAGTCGAACAACGGGTCCTAGACCGGCGCCAGAAATGCGGGTCTGGTTGGCCGTACGGTTGCCGAATGCGCAGCCCCAACCGTTGCGCGATCACCGGACTCCCAGGCACTGGCTGAACTCGATGCCACCTATCGAGTACGGCATCGCGTCAACTGGCGAGCGTGATGCTGCAAGATGCCGGTCACATGCCGCCCATTGGCCGCTGGCTGATGTGCCAAGTCGCCAATGATGAGGCTATCCAACCGTAGGGCCTCGCATTCGACCAATCTCCCAACTCACGTTCGAACCGCGCACCGTTACTGCAATCTGCTGCCCCATCCGCTGCTCGATGACCGGCTTCCACGGAACCAGGCTGAATCCCATACCGTCGTCCAGCATGGCGTAGCGCCCGCTGGCCAGCAGCACGCTACGCCGGTAGATACCGACCACGCGTTGCCCGTCGGAAACCGGCCGATGCGCCAGGCCGGTTTCGGCTGCGATATCACGCGTGGTTTTCGCCAACTCGCGGCTGCGCAGCGTCGCCAGTAGGTTGCGCGCCAGAATCAGTCGCTGCCCGCGCCGTTCAGCCAACCCCTGCTCCACCAAGAAGTCGGTGCGTTGGCGCAGCGTGTCCTGCACCTCTCCACCAAAGCCCATGTCGCCCAACCCCTTGCCGCCACCAATCAACTGCTGATCCAGCCAGGTAGCACCGATCACGCGGACCTGTCGCTCAATGGGCAGGTGTGACTTCAGTTCGACCGCGACGCCACCGCCCAGGCGCTGGCTGTCGTATCGGCAACCCCGTTCGGGTAGATCGTCCGGCACCTTCCATAGCCCCTCGGCCACACGCTCTACCATGCCGGCGCGGCGCAGGGCTTCGAGTCGGCGCACGTGCGCGGCGACCACTTCGCGTGGATCGCGCTCAGGCGTGGCCTGGCCTTGGGCGACCGCCAAATGCTGGTCGGTGCGGTAGAGACCATCGACGGCCAGCGCGACGATGGTCTTGTCAGAGGCGCGTGCGCCGACGCCCCCCTTGACCTCGACGACGCTACCGGTCGGGTATTGCTCCAGGTCCGTTCGGGGCGGCAGCGTCACGTAGTGCGCTTTGCCGTCCGTGCCATCCACCACCAGATAACCCTTGTCGTACAACTCGTCGGCCAGCCCCTTGGCAGCGACGCGACCAACAAGGGCGCGGCCATCCTCGCCCGACTCGAATACGGCCAGCTCGCGCTGCGCGCCGCCCATCACACGCTGCATCGTGCGGATGATGTCGCCGCGCTCGCCCATCGCACGCAAGGTCGGCTCGGCCTCGATGTGGATCACCCATGCGCTGGTTTGCGGTTGGCTCGCCAGACCCATGCGTTGCAAGTGTTGCAGGCGCCCGATCAATAGCTCGCGCTGACGGTGCAGCTGGGGTTCGTCGAGACGTTCGATACGCACCTGACCATCGACAGCTTCGCGCTGCAAGGTGCGGTCCAAGCTGGTCCAGCGCTTCTGCTCGACCTCCCGCGCGAGCGCGCGCTGGATCTCCTGCTCGGTACGCGGCCCCAGCCATTCGGTGGCGAGTTCGGCGGCGCGCTCGCGCAGGCCGCGGGTCAGGTACGCCTGCGCGATGATGAGGTCACGGCCGGTGTCGTCCTTGCCGCGCAGGACGATATGCGTGTGCGGGTTGTCGGTGTTCCAGTGATCGACCGCCACCCAGTCCAGTCGCGTACCCAGGTCGGCTTCCATGCGGGCCAGCAGGTGGCGCGTGTAGGTGCGCAGATCGCCCAGCTCGGTGCCGTCTTCAGGTGACACGATGAAGCGGAACTGGTGCCGGTCGCCGCGTCCGCGTTCCTCGAATGCGGCCAGGTCGGCTTCGTCCGTCGCCGTGCTGTATGCCCTGCCCGGCTCACCCTCGCGGCCTACGCCCTCGCGCTCGATGTAGCGCAGGTGCGTGACGGTCGAGCGTGCGCCGGCCTGCTTCAGGTACACCAGCCGCACCTTGACGGTGGCACGCCGCGCGTTGGCGGACAGCGACTGCCCGGTGAACCGGGCCGCCACATAACCGCGCCCCAGTCGGGAGCCGGGTGTCTTGCCGCGCCGGCCGCCGGTGGCGTTGGCCGCCTTGCTCGCCTGGCGCAACGCCTGGTTGATGAAGGCGTCGCCGCGGTACTTCGGTGCACCCGGGCGGAGGCGGAAACGGTCGTCGCCGTCCGAGCGGCTGCGTCGGCTCATTGGCAAGCTCCATCCAAGGCCATCGCGTCAGCGGGTATCAGGCACGCGGTATCTCCTGAGTCGGCCTGGCCTTGCGCCATCTCGCGGCACGGTGCCGCGTACCGACGCGTGCTGCGCCACCCCCATGTGCAGACACGCTTAGTGCGCACCGTGGTGCCGCACCCTTCAATCTTGCCCTGCATCTTTCCCCGGCCTGACGGCACGGGGATGCGATGCCCCGGCGGCGCTGCGCGATGCGCAGCCTGCACGCCGGCGAGCGCCTGCCATGCCATCGGCATGGCGCGCTCGGGGCAAGCCGTCTGCACGGGGGAAAGCACGTCGGCATGTCGCAGCGGATACTGGGCGAAGCGCGGCGCGGATACGCTCGCGCTGCATGCACGGCAACACTGCGGCGACACGGCACAACGCCGGCCCACATGCACGACGTCGAGCGGCGTCATGGCCGCTTCTCCAGCCAGATCGGATGCGCCACGCCGAGCACGGCATCGGCGCGCACCGGTCCGAAATACCGGCTGTCGAACGACGCCGGATTGGTCGTACTGAGCAGGAACAGTTCGCCAGGGCGAAGACGCCGGCAGGCCGACCAGGCGTGCAGCGGTCGGCCCATCCCATCGATACGCAACGCGGCAGCCACCGGCATGCCATCGATGCGCACACTGCCCTCGGCGATGCACACCTGCTGCGGCGCGACGGCAGCGACCGGCTTGAGCAGCGGGATGCGCGATGGCAGGTAGCCGCGCCGCGCAGCCAGTGCGGCGGCGGCGGCCGGCAACGGCACCAGCACGATGCTGCCGACGTGCATCGCAGGTGACAGCGAGCCGGCATGACGTACGAGCGGATCGACGCGATACCAGCCGACCGCCACGCTGTCGGACGGGTTGTAGACCAGACGCGGCAACGGCGACACGAAGGACGCCCAGGCCAGCGCAGCGGGGCCGCCGGCGGACAACGCCGCGAGCACGAGGCGAGCGTACCGGCGCGAGCGAGGACGAGACGCAGTGTCGGTGATGGGAATGACCGTCATGACAACGCCCTCCCCGCCAACCAGGCGGCGTGCCGCTCGGCGGTGTAAACCGGCAACGGCTCATGTGCAACGAGCCGGTTGCTCAGCATGCGCCAGTAAGCGGGCGACACGTCGACCGGCGCGATGCCCAATGCCTCGATGGCGTCGATGAGCGGCAGCACGACGCGAACCATGCGTTCGCCTTCGGCGTGCAGCAGCAGGCATGCGCCCGGCCACACACCGGGGATACGCTGCGCGGCATCCATCGACGTACATGCCTGCATCACCATGAGCTGCCAGCGCACTGTGCCGTAGTCGTTGGCCTCCCAGCGGATGCGGCAGAAGATCGATGCCGGCCAGAACGCCGCCACGCGCCGCCAACGATCACGTTGCACGTAATACGCCGGTTCACCGAAGCGCAGATAGAGGTTGAAACGATGCGCGACGTAAGCGAGCGAGACCCGAGTCAACAGCTCGTGATCGATGAGCGCTGCGAAGGGCGGCGGCGCGATCGCTGCTACTTGAAAAGACGCATTCATGGCGTGTGCTCCGGGAACTCGCGCTCCAGCAACGCGCGCAACAGCTCGGCCACCGTCACGCCCTGCGTGAAGGCCGAGACCTTGATGCAGGCGCGCAGCGCGGGCGTGATGTCGAGTGTCAGGCGCGCGGTGTAGACGTCACCTTTCTGAAGGTCAGCGCCCTCGCCTTGGCGAATCCACGCCTCGGCGTGCGGATTCGTCGGCGGACGTGCGCCGATGGCGGTGCGCTTGCTACGTGCATGGCTCATGACGACCACCGCAGCAGTTCGTCAGTCAGCGTTGTGATCTCGCGTGCGGCGGCGCTGTCGGGCGCCAGTTCGCGCGCGAGCTGACCGGCCGCCACGCTGTCGGCGAAGACAATGCGCTGATGGATTTCCGATTGCAGCGATGGCAGCGGTTGTTCGGCAAGCGCACTGCGCGCCTCGCGGCCGATGACGGTGGTGCTGACGCGCCGATTGATGACGAAGGCGGCGGCGAGCCGTGGCCGGAACACCTGCGCCTCGCGGACCAGCGCCACCATCTCGGCACTCGCCCACAGGTCGTAGGGACTCGGTTGTACCGGCACCAGCACACGGTCGGCCGCCAGCAGTGCCGAGCGCGTCAGCGCGGCAATGCGCGGCGGCCCATCGATGACGACGTGATCGCTGCGGCGTGCCAGCTCCGGCGCCTCTTGGTGCAGCGTCTCGCGTGCGAGGCCCACGGCGCTGAACAACCGCGGAAGACCCTGCTGACTCCGGCGTTGCGTCCAGTCCAGTGCCGAGCCCTGCGGGTCGGCATCGAGCAGGATGACCTGCTGGCCGCGCAGCGCCAGTTCACCGGCGATGTGTGTGGCAAGCGTGGTCTTGCCGACGCCGCCTTTCTGGTTGAGCAGAGCGACGATCATGGGACGGTTCTCCACGACGGAAAACGACTCGTTGATCGACCTGGAAAATGCGGTGATTTGAGCTGTGGGTATCGCCGTTGCTTTTGCGTTTCGGCAGTTGTCCACTGCAACGGCGTGGCGCTACTACCCGTTAGTGTTTTTAGGTTAGATAAGTTAGAGACCGCGCAAACCCGGGTGGTGACTGGGTTTGCGGCCGATTTTGTTGCCTGATAGCACGAGGATGGGTTGCCCGATAGCACGAGTCTTCGGTTGCCTGATAGCACGAGGCCATGCACCGCTTGTCCCCGAGTTATCCCCGTGCCGTGTACGGCACCGGCCGGAAGGTCAGCAGCTCCGCTTTGCGGTCGGACATCCATTCGATGCCGAGCACGTAGCCGGGCAAGGATTGTTTCGCCACCAGCGCACGCAGGTCGGCGGCGAAGTCGTAGAAGCGCGCCATGCTGCCGGACTTGCGATACAGGTATGCGAAGTCGAACTGCCAGCCGCCGGCCTGGCGCCCTCCGTGTTTGCGTACGAGGCGGTACAGCCAGCGTTCGATGCCGCCGGTGAGCCGGAAGTACGCCGGGTCGATGGTCAGCACCAGGGCGGCGTCGAGCACACCGGCGTAGAACCAATCCGGCAGGATCAGTTCGATGCCCAGCGGCGCGCCACACGCATCGGCACGTTCTTTCCACTCGTTGATCCATGAAAAACGATGCAACCGTCGCCCGGAGATTTCGCGGATCGACGTGGCCACCGTGGTCGATTGCAGGCGGTCCAGCGCGGCCTTGAGGCGTTGGTAATCGCGCAGCGACGTACCACGCCCAATGAAGCGCAGGATCTCGTAGGGCGTGGCCTGCATCAGCCGCGAGGTCGGGATGCCAGCGTCGCGGGCTTCGACGATCTGGCTCGCAGCCCAGATCAGGATGTCGGCGTCCCAGATCGTGGCGATGCCGTGTTCCTGCGTGCCTTCCACGCGCACGGTCACGCCACCGGAGCGAAAGTCGATCGGCGCGGTGCGCCGCGACTTCGCCAGCGAGAAGAACGGAAACGCCATCAGGTCCTGGCTGTCGCGCGGCGCCATGTCGCCCGGCAACGCGCGGAACAGCGGGAGCTGTTCGCGTGCCGGTCGGGACATGGTGATGGCCGTCCGCGTGCCGCCGGTCAGCGCGCACGGCTGTCGGCCGAGTGCCGCTCGGCATACTCGGGGTCGGACGTCGCCTCGAAGCTGCGCGCATCAGCCCAGGCATCGAGGTCGGCGACGGCGTACATGACGCGCCGGCCGAACTTGCGAAAACGCGGTCCGTCGCCGATCACTCGCCGCTTCTCCATCGTGCGCGGCGACAGCCGCAGGTGGTCGGCGGCTTCGTCGTTGGTCAGGTAGCGCGGTGGCTGGGCGATCGCAGCGGGTTGAGGTGCAGCGGCGTGGGCGGCATAGGGCCGCACAGGAGCGGGTCGCATGGGGTGAGCCTCCATCGGTTGAGAGCGCCGACTGCGCTGTCGCGGCCGGATGGAGGCAGTCTCGGGAAATATCGGGGGCTTGCTCAGGGACGTTTTGCGTGGCGGTGCAAACGTCCCTTCGCGGCTGGCGCCTGTTGAAGTAGGTGGCGATAGCCGCCACGCATCAACCCCGTGCCGCGCTGTACCAGCCGGCGCACACGGGCACGCAACGCGCTGTCGGCGTGCCAGTCGGCCGCGACGGCGGCTGGCCCGCACAGCGCCTCGGCCACCTCGCGTAACGCGGCACCCGCCAGCGTACCGTCCAGCGCCTGCAAGGTGTACGCCTCCAACAGCGTGGCGCGGCCGGGCCGGGCCACGCACCGGGCCCACGGCGCGCGCTCGTCCGCAGGGAATGAAATTTTGGGATCGTCGGGATGGACGGCGTGCACATAGGGCATGCCGTTCGCCAGGGCCGTCGCGAGTGCGAAGCGCCGCCAGCGGCCCGGCGCCCAAGTGGTCAGTGCCAGATGCTGACCATCATGGAACAGGTGCTTGTGGCCAGCGATGCGCCAGAGATCGAACGGCGCCGCGCCGGGCGTCGGTGCCAGGTCGGGATGGAGCTGCACGACACCGGCCGGCTCGGGACACCAGACCGGATGAGCGTCGCGCGCATCCAAGCCTGGGTTTTCAAGCCCGTGCAAACCCCAGCGTTGCGCTACGGCACCGGTCGGCCGGCGATGGTGGCGCCGCCAGTCGCGGTAGTAGTCGGGATGGCGGCGAAGGTATTCCCAGGCGAGCGCGGGGCCGTCCAGGTGCAGCACGTACAGATAGGCGGCGCTGGGACGCCAGGCTTCATGCGAATCGGTCATGGTGCGGGCTCCTGTCGATCGGCAGGACATCGCCACGGGCATCCGTAAACCAGCGCGCTATCGCCAATGCATCATGTCGATAGGCGAGACTCTGAGAAAACCAAGACCGTTTGGCTCCGGCGTGTTACGTGGCTCGTCCGGGTGCGACGGCGGCGCGTGTTGCTTTTCGGGCGCCGCACCGGACACGGTGCGCGAGATCGAACGTGCGATAGCGACTCTTTCGGTCTGGCTTGCACCACAACGGCGCAGCAATCCCGATTGATGCCGATCAGGTCTCAAGCCAGACGGGAATCGACACAGTGCGCTGGGCCTGGCTGACCTGCGGTGGCCTGCCACCGCAGGCCATGCGTCCGATCAGTCGAGGATCGACCCGTTGAGTCGGGCCAGCCGCGTGTATTCCGACAGCGTGCGCGTGGGCTGGAAATACTGATCGCGCAGGACCGGCCGATTCAAAGGGCCGACGATGGCCGCGAGGTCCGACAGCCGGACCGTGCCCAGCTCGGGCATGCCGATGCCGACGTCACACAGACCCCAGGCTGTGTCGCCATCGGCGGGATCGAGCGCAGCCAGCAGCCAGGTCGCGTGTGCGTCCGGAGTAAACAGCTTGACCACCGGCAGCGGATCAAAGTCCTGCGCGGCGGTGCGGGCCTGGCCGTTAGCCAGCAGCTGCGTACGTTCGTCGTCGGTGATGAAGAGATTCATCGTCACTACTCCAGCAAGGATCGCTCCACCGGAGTACCGGTTTCCCTTGTGCCAACGCCGGTGAAAAACCGCACCCAACTACCCAGATGTACATGCGCTTTTGAACGGATGCGGGTATCCGCCGATCCGGTTCCACGCATTCGTGCAGAAGCACGAATGCGCATGTCCGCACATCCGTCGAAGCACACAAGTACCAATGCGGATTTGTGGAAGTCAGCAAAGCCACCGATACGCATTCGCGAAAATCCTCGGACCCACAAAAGCGTCGATCCGGCTGGGCACGCCGATACCAAAGCGGCTGACATGGTAAGTCAAAAATTCATTACTGAGTTATCTTTAACGTGGTTTTAATTGGCGTGTCAATCGACGCTTCTGCCCATGCAGAAGCGTTCCATCCAGCGCGGCCGCCCGGCCGGTGCCACGACATTCGAGGCGGAGCCGGCCAAGGCGTTCGGGGCGGTTGTGCGCGCGCGGCGCACGGAGCGCGGCATCGCTCAGGAAGATCTGGCCAATCAGGCAGGCATCGAGCGCTCGCATCTGGGCAAGATCGAGCGTGGTGAGCACATGCCGACACTGGTGCTCATCCTCAAGATTGCCCGTGCACTCGGATGCAGCTCGGCTGACTTGATGACGGAGACGGAAGGCCGCCTGGCGGCTTCCGACTCCTAGAACGAAGGCGCCCCGTCGCAAGAGACGGGGCGCTGGGGTGGCCGTCAGGCCGCCGGCTTGCTGCGCGACCAGATCAGGTTGTGCGTGCCGTCGTCTTCCTCGATCAAGCGAGCGTAGATCGTCGCCGGGAACGAAGGGTCGTCGAGGGTCACGGACAGGTACGGTCGCTCGGCTTGGCTGGCTTTCTTCCACGCCGCGCCGATGTCGTAGCCGCCGGTCGCCTGAAGGCGGAAGTCGGGGGCGTTCTCACGGTCGCCCTTGTCGTTGGGAACCAGCTTGACCTTGACGTTGAGCGTCAGGGTGCGAAGCGTGCCGGTGAAGCCGCCTTTGTCTGCGGTGAAGGTGCCGATGTTAGCCATGATGTTTCTCCTTTCGGGTTGAGCAAGGTCGCGCCAGTGCGTCCTTGTTGTGAGCCGGCCGGCGGGGGATGGGCTGGCCGCACCGCGCAGCGGTCGCAACAGCGTGGAGAACCTGGAAGCGCAAAGAATTTGCTGCGCGAGGAAGCCGCGCAGCGGCGGGGAAATTGTTTGCGCTGGAAGGTTGCGGCCATGAAGCCCAAGGCGCAGCCGCGCCCCCGCCAGGATTCACGACAAGCCAAGGACGCACGGGCCGCCTGTCCCGGATGGAGATATGGCTGACTCGGCATCCCCGCGTGACCGCTTTACCGGCTCGTGCCCTGACGCGAGCAAGGCCAACACCCCAACGGCGGGCGAGAACGCCCTTTGCCGCAGCTTGCGGCGACGTGCTTGTGGCGTGGCGTGGAAGCTCCATAAGACGAGGCTGGGCGCGTGTCGGTGAACCGTCCTTCGCGACGACCAGGCGGCGGACTACCAGCGTCGAGGACGGCACGCTTTTGCACAACCTGCCGCAGCAAGTCGGGGCGTAGCCCCGCAAGCCCCGCCCCTTGCGGCGGGGCGCCATCAAAACCTTGCTAGCGTCAGCGGGCACTGATCGTCGTACCGCGCGCAATGCGCTTGCGCGCTCGCCACGTCGCCGCCTGGTCGAAGGCGGCGACGTGGCGATTTTGCTTTGGACGTTGAAGCCGGGCGCGGCAGACTTGTCGCGCCCGGCTTAGGGCGGAAGCCCCGGCGCACTGCGCCGAGGCTATACAACACTTGGTGGTTGGGCTGCAGCAGTGAGAGAAGCGGCAAGGGCTGCTGCCTGCCCCTGCCGCATGGGGTTCAGGCTTTCAACTGGCGCAGGCCATCGGCCAGCAACCACAAGGCACGATTCAGGCGGATGCCGTTGTCGATGCCCTGCACCGGGCGCGTGGTCTGGCGGCGACCGTTGGCGGCGCGGGCGGACAGCCCGCCTTTGATGAGGTTTTCCTGCGTGCGGTTGAACACGCTCCACAAGTCGCGGCGGCTGTCGTCGTGACGGCGCGGCATCAGGATTTGCGATTCCGTGATGGGCGCGGGCTTGTCTTCGTCGTACTTCAACGCCAGCGCTGCGCGGGCGAACACTTCCGATTCCCCGCCGTCCAGCGTGATGGCCTGCATGGCATCGCGAGATTCCTGCGCCCGGTCGAAGCCATGCAAGACCTCGTAAGCGCCTTCGATGACGTGCCCGGCTACGTCGCCCTTGTGGGGCACGCGCACGTCCGCCACGGTGTCGCCGCAAACGAGGCCGTTCTGGCACACGAAGCGGAACATGCCGGCGAGCATCTGATAGCTGCTGGTGCCGTCATGCGAGTTCAGCAGGATGATTTCGTTGGCCTCGCGGCCATTGATCTGGCTGGCATGGCGCAGCCGGATCATGTGCTTGGTGTAGTCGCGGCGGTCGTCGGTCCGCACGCGCGTCTGGCACACCATGAAAGGCTCGAAGCCTTCCCCGCGCAGTTCCTGCAACACGGTGGCAGTGGGGATGTAGCTGTACCGCTGCGAGCGGCTTTCGTGCGGGGCATCCGCGAAGATGGACGGGGCCACGGCGCGGATTTGGTCATCCGACAAGGGATATTCCGAACGCAGCACCGGGGAACGCGAAGCGAAACGGGAAGCGAAACGGGAAGCGAGTTGCATGGTCTTTCTCCTGACAAGGGTTGGTTGTTGAAACCCCCACCGGACTCCTAGATTCGGAGCCCGCTTTGGACTTCCGATGGGGTTGGCGCAGAGACCTGGGCCGGCCTCGTTGCCACCGTCTTTCCTGAGTTCATCGCCCGCGACGGTCAGGAGCGCGAGGACGAGTGCCGTCAAGGAAACAAGCGACAGGTTGGTGCGGCCCGCAGGCGCAGCCGAGGACACGGCCCGGCGCGCCTTGACGGCGCACGGCCGCGGGCTACAGTCGCGGACAAGGGGATGAAGTCAGGGAGGACGGCTGGACAGGCAACCGGCCGCGGTGGGCGCAGATCCCACGCAAGCGAAGCGCGCAGGCCCGGATCATGGAATCCGGGCCGTAGGCGTCAGCGATGGAGGCCCGAAGGGGCGAGACGCCGCAGGTGGCTCGATGCGAAGCCGACAGCGTAACCGGTGAAGCACCCTGCCGATCAGCGGCGACTACCGGATAAAGGTCGTCATGAAGAGCGAGCCACATTGCGGGCAGGGACTCCGCCCGCCCATTGAATCACCCCATCGAAACTCACAATTGACGCACACATACCGCGGAGTTTCGCCCGGTGTTGCTTGAATCGGTGCATACGTTCGTGGCGCAATCACGGCTGGCTCGCCTCGCGAGCTTGTGTTGCGCGGCGGAGCCATGGAGCGCTGAGCGCTCAATCGCACCTTCAGCTGTTCAAGCTCTACCAATCGTCTGCCCGGCATCCCGGGATGGTGAACCCACACTTTGGATGCAAGGTGCTCCCTGAGGAAGGCGGTCAGCCGTTGGCGATCATCCAGGTCAGCGGCTCCGTCCTGTGAGAGGGCATGTTGTCCAAGGCTGATCGCCACGACGCCGGCGCATGGCGTCGCTGGTGCTTTCAGAGCCTCGGGCACAGACCGGCCCGGATACGTGAAATAGATGACGAACGGGCAGCCATCGACGAATGCGAGCACGTCGACGAGTGCGCCCGCAAATGGGGCGTCGATGCGAGGTTGATCAATGGCGACCGTTTGCGCTGGTGCCACCGGGTAAACGTGGTGGATCACCTGCCCCCACGGATCAGCCGCTTCGACGCTGTCAGTGACGGGCGGCAGTTCGAGATGGAGTCCATCACCGACCAGCTGTCGGGCCATGAGCCGCACCGAAACCGCCCACGAGTAATCGCAATCCGTCTCGGTCTGCTGACCATCCGCGCGGCTGGCATGGGCGAAGTGCCAGACCTTGATGGCACCCTTCCGCGCAATCAAGCGCGACTTGCATGAGGGACAGATGCAGCCGCAGGCGAGCCCGGCGACCACGTCGCCTACGCCAACGAACCGCTGATCGGCTTCGCGCAGCGCAAAGGGAATGAGGGTGACGTCCACCGCCTATCCCTGCCTGTCATCTATTTGCACGATGCGCCCTTCGCTGGAACTCAGCCCAAGCAAAATTCTCGACTCATCGTCCAGTCGATCTCCGAGCTCGACATCCGGCGCCATGGCCGGCCCTTCCAATAAAGCCATGACGGCAAACAGGTCGGCCACCTGGAGTGCATCAACAACCAGGCTATCCGGGTAACGCGCAATCACGGCATCGCGATGGATGCGATATCGCATGTGTTCAAATCCTCCATGCACGAATCCATCCATTCGCCTGATCAAGGGCTTCATGTCGATGAGCATGGACTGGTCAAAGAATTCCGCACGATCCAGCGCACGAACTCGTGCTTCCAGCCCAGTGGTCAGCTTGCCCTCCGCCAGTAGCCGCAACTGATCATCGGTCGCGATGCGAAGCGTCCACGCTGCCCACACATAAGCTTCGTATACGGGACGAACAAGCGCCAGCAAGGATGCTCTGTGGTTACCTTCAGCTAAAGTCACAAGCGCTGCATGGTGCGCAAGCGCGAGCTGAATCGATGGCGCGACCAATATAGCCCGCGTCTGTTTTGGAACCCCTATGCGACCTACAGCTGCGCGTAGCCACGTGACCAGTTGCCTGGAGCGCTCAAGTTGTAGATCGAGAGGAAGGGGGCTGGCACCGACTGATTCTGTGTTTGGTTGTGTCATCCCTCGATATTATGAGGCCGGGCCTTAAAAGGGATCGCCCCTCCCCACGAACAAAACGAAACCGGCCCCGCAGGGCCGGTTCGGTGGAAGCGGGTTACTCCGTGGCCTCTTTCGGCTCGTAGTTGCGCAGGACGATCACACCATCGATCGGGAGGCTCGTCAGCACGACGCGGAAGCCCTTGCCGTCGCTGTTGGGGAACGCGACACCGATGCGGTTCCAGTCGTGGCGGATTTCGCCAGTGGCCTTGTCGGTGAACTCGCGGACGGTGAAGGCGTCCAGACGATCGGCGGTCTTCGGGGCAGTCTTGGGGGCGGTGTTCTTGCTCATGGTGCTTCTCCTGGTTTGGGTAGCGCGGTTGCGCGAGCCCAGGACAGCAGGCCGGAGAAGACCTGCAGCACCGAAGGAACGAACGCCAGTGAGGAACGCAGGGCGAAACATCGTGGAGCACCCCTCGCGGGTTGCGCGGGTCGCGGACTGCTACCGTCGCTCGATTGAGCAATCGCCCCAACGCCAGGAACCTCTGAGCGCTTCTTGCCACCCCCGCTTCCGTGCCGATCGCTCCTGACCAGATCGTTTCGCTCACCAAACACTGGCGTACAACAATGGAGTCGGCGTCTGTGGCCCCGGCGGCCAGCCCGCTTCGTGCTGCGCGTGCTCGATGGGTGATGTTTTCGACTGGCGCCGAGCCGATCGAGGAGTAACCGCTACCCTGCCCGGCCCACGGGCCCGTTTTTGTGAATCAGGTGAACGGGCTTTCGGCAAGCAGCGCGCGCAGACGACTCCAGGTCGACGGAGGCGTCAGGGGGTCAGGCCGGAACGGGCGCAACGCCGTGCGCGTGCGGAGCACCCGACACCTGGCCCACAGGGGACGCGCGAGCTCTACCCGGTTTCGCGCTAATCTCTCGGATGCAGATCACCATGAATGAGGATATTTGATGGCTGTCAAACTCGATGGACTCTCGCCGAAAGAACTTCAGGCGCTGATCGCTCAAGCTCAATCACAAATGGAAACCGCCCGCGCGGAACACATTCAGAACGTCAAAGCGAAAATCGACGGCATCCTGAAAGCCGCGGGACTCCAACTTTCAGACGTCTATTCCGCTCGTGGTGGCAAACGCGGCAAGCGAGCTGGAGCCGGCGTCCCGAAATATCGCAATCCTGCCGATGCATCGCAGACGTGGACGGGGTACGGAAAGTCTCCGGCATGGTTCCAGGCAGCCCTCAAGAAATCGGGCGTCACGCCTGAATCGCTCTTGATCTCGAAGACGTCGACCAAAAAGTCGACGGCAAAGGCGGCGGCGAAGAAATCGCCAGCAAAAAAGGCCGCCCGGAAGGCGGCCAAGTGATCTGAGTAGCGGGGCCTCAGATGAGGCCCCGGCTTGCCATGCTCACTGTCTCGGTGGCGCCGACCACGATGTGGTCGAGGATCCGCACGCCGATCAGCTGGAGAACGTCCCGCAACTCGTGGGTGATGGCGCGATCGGCGGCGCTGGGCTCGGGGACTCCGCTCGGATGATTGTGGGCCAGGATGGCTGCGCTGGCGTTGACGTTGAGCGCTGCCCGTACGACCTCCCGCGGGTGGACGCTTGCGCCATCCACGGTGCCGTCAAAGAGCTTCTGGACGTCCAGGATGCGATGTCGGTTGTCGAGCCACATGACGTGGAATTGCTCGGCTTTCAGGGCACCCAGCCTCATCCGCAAGAAGTCCGAGCTATCTTTCGGGTTGCCCACGCTGCCGAGGCGTTCGAGCTTGCGGCGCAGAATATCCTCTGCGGCCTCAAGGATGTCGTTCTCCGTTTGCGGGCCGGTGATCGTGTAGTGCCCCAGGACGTCGCGCATGATGCTCATGTCTTGTTCTCCCTCGACGCCGGATTGCGCCGTGGGCTTCGGGACGCGAAGCGGGAAAAGGCTGGCAGCACCTGGAAGCGGCCGCCGTGCGGACGCTGGAAGGCGGGAACGCAGTGGACGAGGGTTCATCCCTTGCGCCAGCCGACCGCGAAGCAAACCTTGCCCACATCCAGCGCAACCGAGTCGTCGAGGGTGATGTGAGCGACCAGTCGGTTTGGGGCACATATCCGTCTCGATGAGCAAACGCGCTGTGTGACGGTGGGCTGCTGATGCCTGCGCTGCTGTGAAAGCGGCGGCTCGTGTTGGTAAAACCCGCGCGGACGGATGCGGATGAGCGCAGGTCGCCTGTTGAGGTTGCCGGGCTGCGGCGCGAGCTTTCGCTCGCATGTTCGAGAGCGTGTGCAGGTCATTGCTCGCTCGGGGATTGGTGCGTTCAACGGTGATCGCGAACCCTTCGGATTGCTTGTGCAGCCGAGGGAAGCCGCCGCAACAGATCAGGCAAGGCCAGGCACTGCCGGGAGCGATGCCGCCCGCGGCTGCCCAGGACGCAGGTGGCCGATATCGCTGACCAGGAGGGCGCGGCAAAAGGGGTCAGCCCACGTGGCTTACAACAGTCGCTCGGCGAACGATGACGTGTCGTTGCCCTAACGATAACGTGATCCTGCCTTCGCGCCGCCCCCACCCCGTGCGCATGTGCGCCCCACTACGCCGTACAACGCCTTGACACCACCCAATTTACTCACTAACCTCACTTCATAGACGTGAGGTTAGTGAGTTGAAACTTGAAATCCAAACCCTTGTGGGTAACCGGCCGCACATCCTTTCGGGCTCCGCGGCCGGACGGAAGCTGCTCGCAACACTGATTGATGCTACGCCACCGGGAAATGCACCTGAAAAACTATTCCTCGATTTCACCGGTATCGAAGTAGCAACCGCTTCGTTCCTCCGTGAGAGCGTCATCGGTTTTCGCGATTTCACGCGATCCTCCCGACAGAATATTTATCCGATCGTTACCAATGCGGCACCTGTTGTGCTGGAGGAACTTGAACTATTCGTCAAGGCACGGGGCGATGTTCTGTGGTGTTGCTCGCTCAATACGCAGGGCGAAGTATCCGAGCATCGAATCCTTGGTGATCTCGATCCTGTCCAGCACAAGACATTCGCAATGGTGAACACGATGGGAGCTGCTACAGCCCCGGATCTCGCCACGCGCTTTACCGATGAAACCATTGGCCCGACCGCGTGGAATAACCGGTTATCTGGGCTTGTCGCGAAAGGCCTGCTCGTTGAGATGCGACAAGGCAAGGTCAAAGTTTTCCGCCCATTGCTGGGAGACACCTGATGGGACTCGACTACATCCGCAGTCAAACCGGCAAGCCTTGGTCAAGGCGTTGGGACGGCGGTCTTGATCGCTTGAAAACTCCGACGCTTCTCGACCTCACGATCACCGAAACACTGCGTTTCCTAACGGCTGAGTTGTCTCCAAATGTCCAAGTGAAGACCGGCAACAGCTACATCGTTGAATGCGAAGGCAAGAATCTGACCATCAGCGAAGGTCTGCGTCTCATCGGCCATGTCGCCAGGCCTCCGGAAGAAACGTTGACCGCAATCGCGAATTGCGGCGGCTATGCCGAAGGCGTGATTCAACGAGTAGGTCTGTTTGGCGACACCGCGGAGATTCAACTGAGATGAATACGCCTCCGGATATCCAACCCGCCAGTATTTTCCGCCAGCCCAACCAGCTCTGGGACGATCCTGCACATCATCCAACATCTCTAGGCTGTCGAAAGTGTCCGGAATACGCTCGATGCGGCGGCATCCACACAGGTGCCAATGTGTTTGACTGCAGTGATCTATGCCATTGCACAGACAAGAGCAAGTGCGATCTAGTCTGCCGATCTAGGCCAACTCACTTCGTGCAGCGCGTACGCGAAGTTGGCGGACTTGACCTCCACAATGTAGCGCGTACGACCCCTGTCGTCAGTCCCATACTGCCCGAGGTCGTCTCCTTCATCGATCACAAATACAGCCGTATCGAAATGTTCCAATCATCTGTTGTCGCACTTCCGCTCTATCGGGTGATCGACTTGGCTAAGGCCAAGGTCCATGTTCATTCAAGAGACGAACTCGCAGATCGCTTCCATGTCTCGGGGGATGCAACCATCGTACTAAGCGGTGTCGACAAAGATCGCTTCATCGAGCGTTGGTGGGAACTCCCCAATAGAGAGAAAATATTGCGGGATCTCCACCTGCTCGGCGTAGGGCTGTTTACTACACCTAATTACAGCGTCCTGACCGACGTACCGCGAACAGACAACCTATATGCCATCAAACGGATTGCCTTGACTTGGGCCGAAGCTTCGAATGCAGGGCTACCGACCGCACTGCACATCAATGCACGCACGGAACGCGACTACGCGAACTGGATCGACTTCATCGCGAAGCGCCAGGAAGTGACGACACTGGCCTTCGAGTTCGCCACCGGATGTGGGCAGCCCGAACGCATTGATTGGCATCTCAACCAACTTGGTCATCTGGCAACCCAGATCAAGCGCCCACTCGCAATCGTCGTTCGAGGCGGCACACGCAGGCTGAACGTTCTCCGCCAACACTTTTCAAGAGTGACCTTGCTTGAAACAGAGTCTTTCTCGAAAACCCTTCGGCGCCAGCGTGCCTACATTTCAGCATCCGGAAAATTGAAATGGGCCAAATCCCCGACCCCAGAAGGTATTCCCGTTGATGAGCTGCTCGCCCATAACGCAGCGATCGTTCGCAGGTTCTACGAAGCCCACATCGATCCTGCTCCAAAGCTGCGCATCCCTCGTCTAATTGCCCGGCGTGCAGCGTACCGAGATAATCAATCCATCCAGCCAAGCCTTCTGGGCAACCTCCACGTGCCCGGTCAGGCTCGGCCTGTCCCCACGGATCGTCATGGCATGATCTCCGCTGCGAAAACGTAGCTCACCTGCATCATGCGCGAGGGCCTTGAATAGCGCACCGATGCCGAACCCATGGCCTGTTCTGCGGCCATAGCGAGATGCACCATCTGAAGCCGCCGCTCTCAGAGCTTCACCGGAGTCTCTCAGTCCGGAAAATTCCAAATTCTTGCTGAGACTCGCTAATACGCCGATACCGGCATCAGCTACGACAAACTCGAATACTCCGGACGCAGTGGCGTAGGCGACCAATCCCGAATCTGGCTTTTCGCTGTGCTCATAGACGTTGTCCTGCAGTTCGCCAAGCGCACCAATCAGCCCAGCTACAAGCGCACGCCCCAAGCCGTGAGTAGCCGCTGCGTTTTCCGCATGGAGCGCCCATTGATCCCATTGCTCCTGCGTACTGGAATCGGGAACATGCCGGCTCAAGGGGAATACGCCAGCCCTGTCGACTGATCGTGCGCCGCTGATCCGTTCCGACTCCAATGCATCATGAATGAGCGCGGCAAAAGGCACTTCCGGAACAACAAATTGGTAAGCACTCGGCATTGACCTGCGTGCGTACATCATTTCAACCAGAGGTCCGATGCGACCAGATCGAGACAAGCGAATCGAGCCACGACCCGAAAGGTGACCCTTGGTTGCTTGCCATAACAGATCGTCAATGACGTCAAACCCTGCTTCAATCCTTGCTTCAGGCTGTTGCACCATGCTCCCTCCTGCTTACCCTAGCGATCTCATGCAACCCTAACAGCGCCTCGCAGCTGAAGCCATCGAAGCATAGATGCTTCCATCGTCCCATATGCCTTGCTGATGGATGCGTCCGATGGAAGTCCAGTATGAGTGGCCGTAAACGTGATGAAAAGTCGTGCCTCGCTCACTGATCTCGACCGGTACTTGGAAGCCCAAAAGCTGTGATGTCTCGCCTATCCCGTCACGCCAAGTCACTCCTGTCTCATCGAATGGACGCGTTACCATATAGCCGCAAAAACTGAAACTGTGACGGATCGTGACCGGGGGAAACAAGTGTATTTAGCGCAATTAACAATTTCGAATTTCAGGAAACTGCACAAGGCGGAATTACGATTTCAACCGGGATTAAACGTCCTAGTAGGGGCCAACAACGTTGGAAAAACAGCCGTCGTCGATGCCCTACGTGCCCTACTCGCGGGACAAGACGAGCCCTATCCCCGCTTCGACATTGACGATGTTCATCGCCCTCACGGCGGGACACCTGCGGGAGACATCACGTTCCAGTTCGTTTTTCGTGATCTCGACGAAGATGACGAAGCCGACTTTCTTCCTGCTCTCAAGCTAACCGCGACAGGTAAGGCGGAGGCGCATATTGCCATTCGCTACGCGGAGGCCGACAAAATTGGGCGGCTTCGTGCCAAACGGTGGTGTGGCGATCACGAAGATGTAGGCCTGACCACGGACATGATGGAAAACCTTCGCGGGGTTTATTTGCCACCACTGCGCGATGCCTCCCAAAGCCTGAAACCTGGCCGCACCAGCCAACTCGCCCGACTGTTCCAGCTTCTGGCAGACGATGCCGGACGAGATGGGATCAACGACGCCTTAAAGAAGGTCGACGAGGAGCTGAAAAAAAACCAGCCGATCATCAACACCCACACGGCGATCAGGAGCCGACATGACAGTATGCTCGGCCCCCAACTCGCCCAGCTTCTGGAGCTGGGTTTAAGCGGAAGCGACTTTCAGCGATTGGCGTCCCGTCTTTCGCTGATGGTTGATGCTTTCGAGATTGAACAGAATGGGCTCGGCTTCAACAATCTGATCTTCATGGCGGTTGTCCTCAGCGAGTTAGCCAAGAACCCGGACTCGAGCTATCGCAGCTTGATTATCGAAGAGCCAGAAGCGCACCTGCATCCTCAACTCCAGGCAATCCTGCTTGGCTATCTAGAGACAATCAAGGCTGCTGAAGGAGAGAAGCCGGTTCAGCTCTTTGTAACCAGCCATTCGCCCAATTTTGCCAGTATTGCCGACATAGACAGCCTGGCCTGCCTTGTGGACACGGGCCACGTGGTCGAAACATTTTTCCCGCGCGACATCACCTTTGGAAAAGGGAAGAGAGAAAAGCTTGAGCGCTACCTCGACGTGACGCGGGCCGAGATTTTTTTTGCTCGGCGAGTCATCTTCGTGGAGGGTGCTGCTGAATTGATGCTGGTTAGCGTGTTGGCTGATAAAGCCGGATTCAAGCTGCGCGAACATGGCATCAGTCTGATCAGTGTCGAAGGCTTGAACTTCGATTCCTTCCTTCCCTTGTTCGGCGAGAAGGCACTGAAGATCCCCGTCTCAGTCATTACCGACGCCGACCCAGTGGATACGCCAGCTGATGGAAGCGAGCCACAGGCGCTGTACCCGGCAGCTAGCGATATCGTCAAAGTATCCGACAATACAGCCAAGATGAAAGAAGGCGAGGACGCCCTGCTCAAAGTTTTTCATGGGGTCAAGACCTTGGAGTACGACTTGGCTCTGCATGCAGACAATCGCTCTGCCATGCTGAAAGCGCTTAAGGAGCTTCATCCGAAGATCGGCGAGGCCGTTGAAGCCTCTGTCAACGCGGCCACGACAGACGCTGAAAAGGCGCGGTTCTTGTTCAGCGGCATGTTCGAACGCAAGCAGAACAACGTTCAGAAGGGACGTTTTGGCCAAACACTCGCACAGGTGCTCGTCGATGGCGCGCCGTGCGTCGTGCCTGAGTACATATGCAAGGCTATCGAGCATGCCTGCCAAGCGGCGCCAACGCATTCATGATCGAACCTTCACCAGAACAATCGGCGATCATCACCGCATCGCTTGATCCGATGTCGGTCGTCGCATGCGCAGGAAGCGGAAAGACGCTGACGGCAGTCCGTCGGCTCGCGGAGATACGTCGGCAGCTCGGCGATCACCGGGGACGGGTTGCATTGCTTTCTTTCTCCAATGTGGCCGTGGATACCTTTCGCCAGAGCTACCAGTCATTGATCCAGGAGATGTCCGTCGGCATCGGAGGCCACCGCGTTGACATTGATACGCTGGATGGATTTATCACACGTAATGTGCTTCGCCCACACGCTCACCGAACCATGCAGGCAACACAAGCAGCGTTTCTCGTGACCGGGGACGAATCTTTCCTAAACGGGTTCGCGTTCAAGCCTGGCAACTATCCCATTGGGATCACGAGCATGCAGGCTGATGTACGGGACGCCGGCATCTATTTCTACTACGCGAATAACAACCAAGTTGTTGAGTTGGACCACCACTACGCATCCAAGATCGTCCATAGGCTGGGGAAAACCGGTGCTTACACACACAACCTTGGTCGTTACTGGTGCTATCGCACATTGGCGGAGCAGCCGATCATTCTGCGCGCGTTGGCCCGTCGGTATCCGCACATTCTCATCGACGAGGCGCAAGACATCGGCACGCTCCATCAGGCCATCCTTGAGCAGCTCATCGGCGTCGGCGTGCAGATATCACTCATCGGCGATCCCAACCAAGGCATCTACGAGTTTGCCGGGGCAAATGGGACGTTCCTGTCGCAGTATGGTCAGCGTCCCGGAGTCGTGAGTTTAGGGCTGACCCGAAACTATCGGTCTGCACCACCGATCCTCGACTTGGCCAACAAGCTTTCTGCACGCAACGATGTGACTGACCGTGATGCTCCCAGGACTACACATGGCGCGTTCTTCATCCCGTACAAGACAGCGGACCGCGACAAGCTTGTAACAGCATTTCAAACCACGGTACTCACAGCAGGACTGAAGATCGAACGTTCGGCTGTACTTTGTCGCGGCCGCGATCTTGCCGACAAACTAGCTGGCAACGATTCTCCCGTTGGCCAGGGAACAGTGAAGGGCTTTGCACAAGCAGCCATCGCTCGCGATAAGAAGCAGGACTACCTGGGTGCCTTCAAGGGCGTGGCCACTTGCATCGCAAATCTTCTCGCTGATCCGCCAAAGGGATTCGTTGCTTCAATCACCCAACCTGAAGCCAAACCGCTGCGACGCCTTATTTGGCGCTTCACACGAAATCCGGGTACGGGTTTGCCTTCTGCCGCCCTTTTGGCAGACACGGAATGGCACCCGCAGTTGCTCGTCAGAGTAAAAACATTGCTCTCCACCTTGGAAAGTGACCATGGGTTGAAACCTACTGAGAACCTGGGCATGAAGCTCGCCAAGAAGTGTCTACCTAATGCGCCGCTTGCGGCAGCCGGAGACTTGGCTGCCTTGAACGCCGTTCGAATCCGGGTAGATACGGTGCATCAGGCAAAAGGTGAGAGCCTGGATGCCGTCCTCTACATGGCGAATAAGGAGCATGTTGCGGCCATGTTGGGCGGAGTCACGTCAGAGATCGGGCGCATAGGGTACGTTGCCGTTACTCGCGCCAGGAACCTCCTATGGCTGGGCGTGCCGGCCAACGCTATATCTGAGCTTCGCGCCCAATTGATTGCGTATGGTTTTCAAGAGATCGGTATGCCGGCCGCCCCTGCCGCCTAGTCCCCAATTCTCCGGCAGAAACATCGCCGTTCGACGGCATCCACGTCCCACCCTCCCGTCAATGATCTCTCCTGATTCCCCACCTGTCACATCCTCACTTAGAGAAAGGGCTTGAGATGGCCGTTTGTGAGAGGTGCGGGCCAAATCAAATCTGGCCAGCCATAGCTGCAAATGGCCGTCTGGCGCGGGCTCCCGTAAGTGAGGATGCGTGATATGGGGAATCAGGTGATCTCTTGTCCCACTCGCTCCTCACAGGCGATCAAGCCGTGCTGGGTGACCCGGTGAACTCGCCCCCGAAAGAGTGTTTGCACGTCGAGCGGCAGCCGATCCATTGTCATCCAAGCCAAACACGTCATTTCACACACACTCAGGTCTGGACTGGACGATCGACGGGTCACAGGACTGCTTCCGGATGCTCGATCCCGACCTCACCATCGGGCATCGCCAACACGAAGTCCAGCGATCCCGATGAGTAAGGATCAGTAGGAGAGAAGCCTCGCGGCCGGCAGGGTCGAAAGCAGATGCGCGACCTCATAACGCTCCGCGCGCTGACTTTTTCACCCCCATGAACGGCTGGGAGCGTCAGTGTCCAAGTTAGCAAGCCTGGCTGCCTGCTCCGTCGCGGCGTTCACCTGCACGATGATTTTCGGTAACAGATGGTCACGCCCCCGGGGATGAGATTTCGTGATTGCGGTGCAAGCCCGAGACAACCGCGATCAGCCTATTGATCGGCTCGGCCAACCGCTTCGGCAGTACGCGGTGTTGGGTATGGGAATTTAGGTCGGCGATCCAGCGGTGCGCGACCCAAACATCTTCTTCGGGGTGGTTGTTGTCCACGCCATTGCAATACTTATATCCAACAAGTGCATCGGTGTGCGAAAGCAGCAGCCGCGCCATCGTCATGTGAAAGCGATGAGCCTGAAGATCCGCTGGGCCTTTGGGGCGCGGAAGCGTTAGTCGCAGGCATTGTCGATTGTTGAAATCCTTCCAGTCAGGCCCCACGACCTCTCCCGCACGCTCCAGCATCTTGCGCGACTGTTCGTTTTTTGCATTGACCAAGGCAACAGCAACCACATTCTTCGGATACTGCAACTTCTCCGCTAGCCGATTCATCCAGCGCACCAGCTTGCGCAGAGTGTCATCGTCCGCAAACACGAGAAACTGGTGACGCTGCTCGCTGTCAAGAAATGCTGGTAGTTGGGCGTAGAGGGGATACAGGAGATCATGAACATAGATGTACGTTTGCCGGCGCCCCTGCTCGTGGTTCCGCGTGGTCGCGGTCAACACCTTTTGTGCCCATTTGGGCGTGAGTTCGGCAAGCGTCATCTCAGTAATGTCGATGGAGATGAGCGGGAATCCGAGCGATTTTCCGATTAACGCCTTGCGCCCATCAAAGGCGTGCCCAAGTTCGATTTCAACGCCTCCTAGCACCATCGGTTCGGTCTGGACAGGCGGCCCGAGCACGGCGACGTCGAGTCGGAATCGGCTACCGAACGGCGTCTCTAGAGGATGCTCTGCCGCCGCCCGGTCGGCGCCGAGCAGCAAGTTACCTTCTAGCGGATAGTCCGACGCATCCGCATCTTTGAATGACCAGGGCATCGCAAGCCCGACATCCAGACGCCGCGCAAGCTCCGCAACGATAAGCTCCTTCGCGCGCCAGTGTTCGGGACTTTCATGCACGGCGCGCTGCCGGCTAGCTTCTTCTTCGTCAAAGTGCGCTTTGGGGTTATAGGTGCGCTCTGCTGGAAGCAGTCGGAAATGGGACCGCCGCCGCAGCTTCTTGTTCTCAAAGGAGGGGCTGACCCATGTCACCATCTGCCGTGAAGCACCAGGAGAAACCAGAGGCCACAGCTTGCGTGCATGTTCCCGGCTGCGAACATCGCGCGCGGCGATCGTAGCTTGGAAAAGCCCCTTTCGAGAGAAGACAACGACCGCCTCATCCATGCTTGGAACAATCCCCCATCTTCATGATATCAGGCACGTACCGCTACGCGAGTTACAAAAAACACTGGTTGAACACAAGGTGTCTCAGTACAAGGTGTTAGCGGCCATGAGTTGCCATAAGTGTTTTCGATCCAATACCTCGCCGTTCAAAATCACTTCTCCGAAAGTGTCATCCTCGATGCGGCGCGGTCCATTGCCGTCATAAACATGCACATGTATTCCCTTCTCTTGAGGCCGATCCGCAGTCCACAGGACCGCCGGAGTCGATGACCACATATCGAAGTGGTGGCCAACATAGTCATCGAGATTTAGCCGTCGATCGGGCGTCACATAGGTATTGCTATTATTGAACTGGTCATGCAACGGCTTAAGCGGAGTGGATACGATCTTCCCATCGCTCCAAACACTATCGTTGCCACAGTTCCCGCAGAAATGCTTGGCATGCGGCGTCCGGGCAAAGCTTCCAAGGTCCAAGTGAGGGTATCCGCACTTCTTGCATGTGACACACGAAGTTTCATACCCTTGTTCGACGGAGCGAACGAACTCAAACGCAGCGGGTGGTGTTACTTGAATCAATGTGATTTCGGTATTTGCGAAAAGGCCGGCGTCTTGGTTATACGAACACACAATTGCATCAAAATCCCGATCTAGCTCCTTTCTTTCAGCGCCAGAAAATCGTTTATGCACGTGAATCTTCGGAGCACGTTTTTCAATCGGGCGACTGGATATAGCCGGTGGCAATGAGCACCAGATCCCTATTTCCTCGTATTCGTTGAACTCGACTTCGAGGGGATCTACGACATAGCTCATTTCCATCAGATGACTACTGCATCGAACATCTCCTGATTCAGGCAGGGCTGCAATGTCGGCATTTGTGCCCCAGTGAATCTGGTGTGTCTTGCAGTACCAGCGTCGAGCACCGTGCCTGAATTTCCCGCAAGGAACGATGTGGCATGGGAGTATTGCATTGGTACCAGACTTCCCTTCGAAGTGACCAAACACTTCCTCGGAGCTAACGGCAATATTGCCGATCGTCCTCCCTGGAGCCCAGCAAACAGCAGCCGCAGCGGAGTATTGCTCATGCTCAAACTCGACATCCTCTTCATCGCCGTGCTTGCGAATGAACTCCTTTCTTGCCGCTCCTGCGTCGGAATTCGACCATTCACATTCCCAGACCTCTACGCGGCCGGTTTCTCTATTTAATTTGCGCGAATAGAACATGTAAAAATCCAAAAAAAAGACTTTGCCGCATCCCGACTATGGCTGATCGAATAGAATCAGGTAGATCGCCGGATGTCTCAACACCGCTTGAAGCTAGGCTGCAACAGTAATGCCGGGGGCATGTGTGCGTCGCGCAGGCTGGACCACGATCTCAACGTGCTGATCCAACGACACTAGCGCCTGCATCAACCGCTCCAACGAAATGTTCTGGAGCTTGTAGCGGCGCACTTGTGACACCTTGGGTTGGGTCATACCGGTGATTGCCGCCGCCTCGTTCTGGCTCAAGCCTCGTCGATCAATCAGCTCGTTGAGCTTGAGCGCGAGCGCCGCCTTCGCCGACAGTTCTTCCGCGTCGTCGAAACCAAGATCCAGCAGCACGTTGTCGGTGCCTTGTGGATTGTCTTTGCGAGCCATCACGTTCTCCCGCTCGCCCCATAGCGGGCAAGCACTGCTTTCAGCCGCTTCTCGATCAACTCCACGTCCGGCTGCGGCGTAGCAATGCCGGACTTGGATTTCTTCTGGAACGCATGTAGCACATGCACCGCGTCGCCGAGCCGCACGGTATAGACCGCGCGGAAGGTGTCACCCCGGTGGTCTTCCACCAGTTCGTACACGCCGGAACCCAGCCCCTTCCAGAGCTTGGCCGAATCCGGCGTGCCGCCCAACTGGACGACAAACAGCGCCACACCCATGTCCTTCTGCACGTCGATCGGGAACTCCTTGAAGTCCTTTTTCGACGAGCCTTCCCAATAGAGAAGCTTGCGTTTCTGTACCATGAAATTATATCCGTTCGGGTATGGATGGCAAGTCCTGAATTGTCGTATCGCTGATACGACAATTCAGGCGCCACGTTCAGGAGCCGGCCGCCGCCGGCGCTTCTGGCGCTGCGCGCTTTGTGCCAGGCGGCACTGCGCGCTTCGGGCTTTTTCGGTGGCGATAGGGTCGATAGTTGCCCTGACTGGTGCGGGTCTTCTCGCCTTCCGCGACGAGGCAAGCGGCCAGCGGCTGCGCAGTCGACGTAGCCGACGCCCGGCTGTCGATGGCGTCCCGCCGCAGGTTGGCGACCTTCTCGGCAGCCGCCCGCACCGGGTCATCCTCGGTATGCACATACGTCATGAACTGCGTGACGGTCTTGTGCGCGGTCAGCGCCATGCCTACCTTAATGGGAACGCCGGAATTGGCGATGTCAGTGGCCGCGCGATGACGAATGCCGTGCGTGCCGACATGCGGCACCTTGGCCCGTTCCAAGATGCGCCGCCAGGAGTTGTAATAGGTGCTTTCGGGCAGCGGTTCCTTGCTGTCGAAGACGGCCGGGCACACGTAAGGCGAATCGTTGATGCGCGGGGCATTGAACAACAGTTGGTAGGCTGCTTCGCTCATCGGCTTGGATATGTCGCCGGTCTTGCTGTCTGGCCAGACGACGCGGCGATCCTCGAAATCGACCCAAGCCCATTCGAGCGTGCGGATCTCTATCATGCGTGCCGAAAACTCGAATTGCAGGCGGATCGCCAGCGTCAGGGTCGGGTGCTCCAGCCCTTCGGCATCCGCTCGGTCGAGATAGGCATAGAGGCGTGCCAGCTCGTCGTTGACGATGTAGCGCGTCTCGCCATCTTCCCGATACTTGGGAACGTGGCGGCACGGGTTAGAGCCGTCCGGCCGGTAGCCCCACACCTCGGCCATGTTGAGCATCTTGCGCAGGCAAGCCAGAAGCCGGTTGGCCGTGACGGCGATATGCGCCTTGTCGCGCATCAGCGTCGTGATGTCCGCGCGCGTCAGGTCGGGCACCTTCATCTTGCCCAACGCCGGGATGATGTGACGGTCGATGTACCCTTGGTAGGTATCGACCGTGCGGGGCTTGTTGCGCAGCTTCGAGTATTCCTCGATGAACTGCTCACACAACTCCTTGACCGTGGGGGCCATGCGCGCGGCCAGCTTGGCGGCACTGGGGTCGCTGCCCTTGCGCACGTCGGCCAGCCAGTCCTGCGCGATCGAGCGGGCCTGCTCGATGGTCAGCTCACCGAACTGGCCGATTTTCGGCTTGCGGCGCTCGCCCCAGTTCGTGCGGTACTGGAGCATGAAGACCTTGCGGCCGTGGGCGGTGACTTTGCAGAGGAATCCAGGGACAATGGTGTCCCGCAGTTCGTAGTCTTTGCTGATGATTTCGGCCGCATCGACAGCGGATTTGGTGAGCTTGATCTTGGCCATGACGCCCTCCTAGTTCGAGATCGAACGCAGGAACCAGCCAGGAGCCACGGCATCGGGAAGTGTGCCGCAATCGGTCTGGTCAAGGCGTAAGGTTAGACGGGACTAACCCCTTGGAAAACCAAGCCCAGCAAGGCTTAGCGGGTTCCAGCGTAGTCCCATGCTATTCCTCAAGAACAATCTCAAAATCCGCTTGTGGTGACACAGTGGAGGTTCGAGTCCTCTCACCGGTACCAATTGACTGAAGGCCCCTTTCGGGGCCTTTGTTTTTCACGATTCGCGGCGAATCCAAGTCATGGATTCCGTTCGCGCTGAGCGTAGCCGCATCCGGCTTATATCGACACGTTCTGCTGACATGTCGAAGGCGTGAACATTAGTCCATGAAATGTTCAGAAACCACTTGTTTGTCGACATGTTTAGCCAGCATGTCGATGCATTGGGATAAAGAAAACGCCCCGAGCAGCGAACATCAGGCTGCCGTTCCGCCCCTCCGCCTACAACTCCCGCACCACCCGAAAGCCCACGCGGCCGCTGCGCACGTCGCCGTCGGTGCCCTGGCGGTAGGCGGAGGTCACCTGGTCCGGCGAGCTGCCCCATGAGCCGCCGCGCAGCACGCGCGCGCGGCAGCCGGGGTTGATCCAGGCGCTGCCGTCGTCAGGGGCGCGGATGTAGTTGTCGTGCCAGCAGTCGGCCACCCATTCGGACACGTTGCCGTCCATGTCGTACAGGCCGAACGGGTTGGCCGCGAAGCTCATCACCGGTGCCGGGCCCCAGTAGCCGTCGCGGTAGCCGCGGAAGGCGTTGCTCCAGCTGCGACCGCTGCGCGAACGGTCGCCGGAGCCGGTCAGGTTCTCCACCTTGCGATCGGGCGTGCCGTCGCCCCACCAGTAGCGGCTGGTGGTGCCGCCGCGCAACGCGTACTCGAACTCCGCTTCGCTGGGTAGTCGATACTGCTTGCCGGTGCGCTCGCTCAGCCACTTGGCGTAGGCCGCCGCGTCGTTCCAGGAGATGTTCACCACCGGCAGGTTGTCCCCCGCCTTGCGGCCGGCGTAGTCGTCCTGCCAGCTGGCGCCGGAATCGTCGCGCAAGGCGCCGCTGCGCTCGTCGTACACGCTGGCGCCGCCGAGCCGGGTCGAATCGGGCACGTAGCCGCTGGCGCGCACGAACTCGCGGAATTCGCCCACGCTGATCTCCGTGCGGGCAATCGCGAAACCCTTGGCCAGGGTGACCCGGTGCTGCGGCAACTGGGCATCAGTGCGGTCCTCGTCGCCCACCGCCGCGCCCATCAGGAACGAGCCGGTGGGGACCACCACCATCGCCGGGGCCTTGCCGGGCATGTCGACGTAGCGATCGGTGAACATCTGGCCCGGTTTGTAGTTCGCATACAGGCGCGCGTTGGTCAGCTGCTCGTCCACCTGCGCCAACTCGGGAAGATCGGCATCGGTGGCGCGCGCCTGCGCGACCAGCCTGGTCGCCAGTTCGAGGTTGCCGCCATCCAGCGCCAGCCGCGCCTGCGCCAGCACCCCACTGGCACGCTGACGACGCATGTCGTCGATGCGCTGCTGCACGTCGTGCATCTGCTGCGAGCCCGGGCGGATCGCCTGCGCGCGGGCCAGTTGCTTCTCGGCACCGGCAAAATCGTTCTGCGCGACCGCCGCCAAGGCGCTGTCCAGCACTGCGCGCTGCACCTGGAAAATCCCCTGCTCGGCCACTGCATTCTGCGGATCGAGCTGCTGCACCTGGCGGTACAGCTCCAGCGCGTTGTCGCCCTTGGGCTGATCGGCCTTGCCTTGCTGCAGCAGCGCCGCCGCCCTGGCCAGCATCGGACGCACCGTGGCCAGCGTCTTCAGGTTCTCTTCCAGTTGCGCGACCTCCTGCTCCGCATTGGGCAGGGTGCGCAGGGTGTCGAGCAATTCATTCGCCGCGTCGACGTCGCCGACGGCGATGTCCTGGTCGATCTCCGCCACCAGCCGCGCGCGCACGTCGAACAGGCCCTGCACCGCGCGGCGGTTGTCCGGCTGCTCCTTCAGCGCCTGCATGAACAGGGCGGCGGCGCTGCCCGGGTCGCCGGCCAGCTGGCCGGCGCGGAACGCCTTGCTGGCCCGCTCCAGCAACTCCTTCACCTGCGGCGATTCGGCCGACTTCTGCTCAGGCAGGTTGGCGTTCATGCGATTGCGCGCCACGATCACCGCGGTCGGCGCCAGCGTCAGCGGCGGACCGGCGTTGAGCTCGTTGATCGCGGCCACGCGTTGCGGCGGCAGGTTGCCGCTGGGCGACACGCCGCCCAGGTTCATCGCCCGCTGCGGCGCCTGCCCCGGCGCCACGCGAAACCACTGCGGAAAGAAGTGGTATGTCAGCGCAACACCCAGCACGATCATGCCCAGCGCCCCACCGAGGAAACGCTGACGGCGCAGGATGACATTGCGTGGCATGGATGGGCGTCCCGGTTGCGGCCTGTTATCGTGCCAAGGAGTCCGGGCGATGGAAACCTTCGCCGCGAAGACCGTTTGCAGCAGCGCGGCTGGCCTGCGTTCGACGCGCACGACCATTGTCGCCGATATGCTGGCGGAACACGCGCCGCGCGCTTGTCGCCGGATGATTCCGTCGCCCGGCTCCGCGTTCACCACCATAGGTACAAACCGCCGGCAGGGCAATCCGTGCCGTTACCCCGAAGGAGCCCCGATGTCGCTGTCCCCAACCGCCGCTGCCGACTGGATCGACCAGGCCGACGCGCTGCAGTCCTGGCTCGCCGCCCTGCCCCCGGACGCGGCCATCGGCCTCGACACCGAGTTCATGCGTCGCGACACGTTCCACCCGCAGCTCGCCCTGCTGCAACTGGGCTGGAACGGCCATCACGCACTGGTCGACCCGCTGGCCTTTCCGATCGGCGCCGCGCTGCAACCGCTGCTGGGTACCGGCGACGCGGTGACCGTGATGCACAGCGCCAGCGAGGATCTCGAAGTGCTGGCACCGCTGCTGCCGGCCGGGCCGCGGCAACTGTTCGACACGCAGATCGCGGCCGCCTTCGTGGGCATGGGCCTGGGCGTCAGCTATCGCGCGCTGGTGGCCGAGCTGGTCGGCGTGGACCTGGACAAGGGTGAAACCCGCTCGGACTGGATGCGCCGGCCGCTGACCCCCTCGCAATGCAGCTACGCCGCGCTGGACGTGGTGTATCTGAAAACCATCCACGAACAACTCGCCGAGCGCCTGCAGCAGCGCGGACGCAGCGACTGGCACGCGCAGGATTGCGATCGGTTGAAACGCCGCGTGCACCGCGAGAGCGATTCGCAGCCCCAGCGCGCCCTGCGCGCGGCGGCCGACTGGCGCCCGCAAGCGCAGGCCCGTCTGCGCCGGCTGCTGCTGTGGCGCGACAGCAGCGCCCGCCGCCTCGACGTACCGCGCCCGTGGCTGCTGGACGACACCCTCGCCCTCAGCCTGGCGCAGCAACCGCCGGCGACGCTGGCCGAACTGGAGCAGCGCGCCCGTGGCCAGCGCGCGCTGCGCTCGGCCCAGCGCCACGAACTGTTCGACGTGCTGGCACCCGCCGTCACCCCGGCGGAGATCGACGCCACCGCCCGCATCCCCGGCCATCCGCAGGGCGCCGCCAAGCAGGCCCTGGCAGCCATGAAGCAATCGGTCGACGCGCTCGCCGTCGAACTCGACCTGCCGCCCGGCCTGCTGTGCCCGCGCAAGGTGCTGGAGGAATACGTGATCACCGCCGAATGGCCCGAATCCCTCGACGGCTGGCGCCACGACCTGCTGCACCCGCGCCTCGCCAGCCTGCTCCCCGACCGCCCCGCGACAAGCCGACCAGTTGCCAACCCCTCGGCCGGCGATTAAGATACGCGGCTTCCCACGGGGTGTAGCTCAGCCTGGTAGAGCGCTACGTTCGGGACGTAGAAGTCGCAGGTTCAAATCCTGTCTCCCCGACCAAGCTTCACGAAAAAGCCGGCCTCGCGCCGGCTTTTTTGTGCCTTGTCCAGGTCAGGCTCGGACGAGCTTCCCGGATCACCATGATCCAATCTACGCTCGGTGTTTTTGCGCGGTCGCGAAACCCACAAGCAAGTCCAGCTCACGTTCCGAGAACCCCGCCTCCAACCGCGCCGCGCGATTGAATGGCCCGCGCAGATCGACGCCCATGTAGTCGCGGATCAAGCCGAAGAAGGTCTCCACCGGCTCGATGCCGTCGCGTTCGCAGCAGTGGAGATACCAGCGCGTGCCGGCGGCGACGTGGGCGACTTCCTCGCGCAGGATCACTTCCAGGATGGCGACGGTGGCTTCGTCGCCCAGCTGGCGCAGGCGCTCGATCATGCCGGGGGTGACATCCAGTCCGCGGGCTTCGAGCACGCGCGGCACCAGCGCCATGCGCGCGGTGTCGTGGTCGGCGGTTTTCTCGGCCATCTGCCACAGGCCGTCGTGGGCGTCGAAGTCGCCGTAGACGTGGCCAAGCTCGGCCAGCCGCGCGGACAGCATGGCGAAGTGGCGCGCCTCGTCGTGGGCGCAGCTGGCCCAGTCTCGGTAGTAGGCATGCGGCTTGCCGCGGAAGCGGTAGACCGCGTCCCAGGCCAGGTTGATCGCGTTGAACTCGATGTGCGCCACCGCATGCACCAGGGCGATACGGCCTTCGGCACTGCCCAGCCCGCGCTGCGGCAGTTGGCGCGCATTGACCAGCCGAGGCCGCACGGGACGGCCGGGCGGACCGATCGGGTCGGGTGCGGGCGACGACGGGTCGGGCTGCAGTTCGCCGCGCTGGAAGGCGCGCCAGGTTTCGTGCGTCAGGCGCAGCTTTTCGGTCGGCTCGGTGGCGTCGAGGCAGGCTCTGGCGGCGACGTGGAGATCCATGGGCAAAAGCAGTAGCGAGAGGGGAGAGACAGGCCGAGCGTCCCGGGAGCAACTCTCACTTCTCACTCCTCTTCACTCACTCCTCTTCTCATCCGCGGCGCGCGGCCTTGGCGTCGTCGGAACGCAGCATCTGGATCTGTTCCAGGTACTGGTCGTCCAGGCCGGTGACGTACTCGCCGGAGAAGCACGAGGTATCGAAATGCCTGAGGTTCTCGTTACCGTCGCGCACCGACCATTCGAGATCCTTGAGATCCTGGTAGATCAGCCAGTCGGCGCCGAGCAGCTTTTCCACTTCCTGTTCGGTGTGGCCGGCGGCGACCAGTTCGCTGGCCGACGGCATGTCGATGCCGTACACGTTGGGATAGCGCACCGGCGGCGCGGCGGAGGCGAAGTAGACGTTCCTGGCGCCGGCCTCGCGCGCCATCTGGATGATCTGCTTCGAGGTGGTGCCGCGCACGATCGAATCATCCACCAGCAACACGTTCTTCTTGTTGAACTCCAGGCCGATCGCATTGAGCTTGCGGCGCACCGATTTCACCCGCTCGCCCTGCCCCGGCATGATGAAGGTGCGGCCGATGTAGCGGTTCTTGACGAAGCCCTCGCGGAACGGCACGCCGAGCGCGCCGGCCAGCGCACTGGCGGCGGTGCGCGCGGTGTCGGGGATCGGGATCACCGCGTCGATGCCGTGGTCGGGGCGCTCGCGCAGGATCTTCTCGGCCAGCTTCTCGCCCATGCGCAGGCGCGCCTTGTACACCGACACGTCCTCGATCATCGAGTCGGGCCGCGCCAGGTAGACGTACTCGAAGATGCATGGCGAGTGCACCGCGCCCTCGGCGCAGCGACGGCTGTACAGCTGGCCCTGGTCGGTGATGATCACCGCCTCGCCTGGCATCACGTCGCGCAACCGCTTGAAACCCAGCACGTCCAGCGCCACCGATTCGGAGGCCACGGCGTACTCGTGCCCTTCGGCGGTGATGCGCTCGCCCAGCACCAGCGGGCGGATGCCGTGCGGGTCGCGGAACGCCACCAGGCCGTAGCCCAGCAGCAGCGCGATGCAGGCGTAGCCGCCGCGGGCGCGGGCATGCACGCCGGCCACGGCCTTGAAGATGTGGTCCGGAGTCAGCTCCATGCGGTCCTGGATCTGCAGCTCGTGCGCGAGCACGTTGAGCAGCACCTCGGAATCGGAATCGGTGTTGATGTGGCGGCGGTCGCCTTCGAACATCTCGCGCCGCAGTGCGTCGGTGTTGACCAGGTTGCCGTTGTGCGCGAAGGCGATGCCGTACGGCGAGTTCACGTACAGCGGTTGCGCCTCGGCCGAACCCTCCGAACCGGCGGTGGGGTAGCGGCAATGGCCGATGCCGATGCGCCCGCGCAACTCGCCCATCGCACGCTGGCCGAACACGTCGCGCACCAGGCCGTTGCCCTTGTGCAGGCGCAGGCGCGAGCCGTCCACCGTGGCGATGCCGGCGGCGTCCTGGCCGCGGTGCTGCAACACCGTCAAACCGTCATAAAGCGCCGATGCCACTTCCGTGGTACCGACGATGCCGATGATTCCGCACATGATGGATGGCCTGTTTCTGGAATGCTGATTCTATGGATGCCGCGCAGGAGGCGGTGTGCTGCCGGTACTGGCCGGTGCGGCGGGCGCGTTCTGCCTGCCGGAAATGGGGTCGTGCAACCGCCCGCTCAAGTTGCCCACCTGCTTGAGCAGTTCGGCTGGCGCCGCGCGATCGAGCAGGCTCGGCGCCGTCGAAGAGCCGGCCGGTGCCGGCACCGACTTGAGTTTGTCCAGCACCGCCTCCGGGTGCAGGTGGTCGCCCACGCTGGCCGGGATATTCTGCCCCAGCCACGCCGCGGCAACCTGAAACTGCGGCAGCAGCACGGACTGCTGCCACCACGGTTCGCGGGTCACCGCGGTAAGCCCCACCAGGAACACCAGGATGGTGACCACCAGCGCGCCGCGCACGAAGCCGAACAACACGCCCAGCAGGCGATCCATGCCGGTCAGGCCGGTGCTCCAGATCAGCCGCCGGGCGGCGAAGCGCACGAGCATGCCCAACAGCAGGATGCCGAAGAAGCAGATCGCGTAGCCGAGGCCGATGCGTGCCATCGGCAGCGAGATCGAGTGCTCGAACAAGGCCGCCACATCCGGCCCGAACACCGCCGCCACCCAGAACGCGGCGATCCAGGTGACCAGTGACAACACCTCCGCCACCAGGCCGCGCATCAGGCCGATCAGCACCGACAGCGCGAGGATGCCCAGGATGATTCCGTCGAGCCAGTTCATCCGTTCAACCGGCCCGCGTGAGCGCCACGGCCGCCAGGTGACTGTGCCGCCGGCGTGCCATTGCCGCCGCGGCGCCGGTGTCGGTCAGGGCACGGCGACGACATTGCCATCCATGCCCAGCTTGGCCTTGATCTGGTCGCGCACGCGCTCGGCATCGGCGCGCTGGGTCTGCGGGCCGGCGCGCACGCGCCACAGAGTGCGACCACCGGACTGCACGGAATCGACGAAGCCGTCGAAGCCGGCGGCGCGCAGTTTGTCGCGCAAGGCATTCGCATCGGCCTGGCCGCTCATCGCCGCCAATTGCACCGCCCAACCGCCGGCCTTGGCGGTGTGCGTGGCCGTTGTCGCCGAAGCGCCGGACACATCGGCGTTCTGCTCCACCTTGGCCGGCACGCCGGGAATCGCCTGGGTGATCCGCAGGCGCGCCGCTTCGGCCGCCGTGCGCGTTTCGAACGGCCCGGCCGTGACCAGCGTGCTCGATTGCCCGGCCCGCGTGATCGCCCGGCCGGAAACCGGATAACCCAGTGCACGCACCCGGCTCTGCAACTTGGCCGCGCCACTGGCGCTGGCGTAGGCGCTGAGGTTGATGGTGTAGCTGCCGTGTGCGGCGGTCGCCGCGACGGGCGCCGGCGTCGGCTCGACTGGCTTGGCCGCGGGTCGGGTCGGCTCGCTGGCCGGCGCGGGTTTCGCGGTGGCAGCAACCTTCGGCGGCGCCGCCGTGCCGGTGTCGCGCTGCGGGATCACCGGCTGTGCCGGCGAGGTGCCGCTGCCGGTCGTCACCGTGACCGGCGCGGGCTTCCGGCCTGCCTCGGGGTCGAGCTCCACGTCGCGGGGGCGGTTCGAGTCGATGGTGACCGTGGCGACGCGGTCACCCGATGCCACCGCATCGGCAGCGGCGACTGCGCTGGCCGGCGCGCTGGCCGCGGCGCTCGGGTCGAGGCTCATCGTCTTCGTCTGCAGGTCGCGATCGGGCGCGGGCGGGATGGCCAGGCTCACCGATTGGTCGCCACCCGGCGTGGGCAGGCTGCCGGTGAAGAACATCGGCACGAAAATGACCGCCAACGCTATCAGGACGGCAGCTCCCAGCAGGCGTGTTTTCAAGTTGTCGCTCCCAGCCAGCCAACGCGATGCGCAATATCGTGATTATACCTGCCGACGCCCGGCGCCACGCGGCAACTCACGGCCCATGTTCAGCCATCACCGCGCTGGCGACGAAGAACGAGCCGAACGCCAGGATGCACTCGCCCGGCTGCGCGGCCTGCCGCGCTGCCGCCAGCGCGGCCACTACGTCGGGATGGGCGTCGAATGGTGCCTGCGGCAAGGTGGAGCGCAGCTTCTCCGACAGCGCCGCCACATCCATCCCGCGCGGCGATGCCTGCTCCAGCCCGGCCAGGTGCCAGTGGGCGATACGCGTGCCGAATGCACCGATCACCCCGGCCACGTCCTTGTCGGCCAGCGCGCCGTAGACGGCATGCACCGCGCCATGTGCCGAGGTATCCAGCCACTCGGCCAGCGCCCGCGCGGCCTGCGGGTTGTGCCCCACGTCCACGAACATCGGCGGATCGCCGCCCAGCGCCTGCAACCGCGCCGCGATCCGTACGTCGTGCAGGCCGGCGCTGGCCGCGGCAAACAGCGCACTGGGCGTGAACACCTCGCCGCCCAGCGCGTGCAACGCGGCGATCGCGGCCGCGGCGTTGGCGTACTGCACCGGCGCGGCGAGGTAGGGATCGGGCAACTCCATCGCACTGCTGTCGCGATGGCGCCAGCGCCAACCATCCTCGTGGCGTTCCACGCTGAAGTCCACGCCGGCGCGCTCGACCCGCGCGCCATGCCCTGCCAGCGCCGCCAGCAGGCCATCGGGCGGGTCGAGCTGGCCCACGATCGCCGGCCGCCCGCGGCGCGCAATGCCGGCCTTCTCGCGGCCGATGCTGTCGCGGTCGGGGCCCAGCCATTCCATGTGGTCCAGGTCCACGGTGGTGATCACCGCCACGTCCGCATCGATGATGTTGACCGCGTCGAGCCGGCCGCCCAGCCCCACCTCGAGCACCGCCACGTCGATGCCGGCGCGGGCGAACAGGTCCACCGCCGCCAGCGTGCCGAACTCGAAGTAAGTCAGCGGAATCTCCGCGCGCGCCGCCTCGATGCGTTCGAACGACCCGATCAGCGCGGCATCGGTGGCCGGCACGCCGTCAATGCCGATGCGCTCGTTGTAGGCCAGCAGGTGCGGCGAGGTGAACGCGCCGACCCGCCGGCCCGCCGCCTTCAGCATCGCCTCCAGCAGCGCCACGGTGGAGCCCTTGCCGTTGGTGCCGCCCACGGTGATCACCCGCGGCGCCGGTCGCGGCGCGCCCATGCGTTGCCACACTTCACGCACGCGATCGAGTCCCAGCTCGACGCTGTGCAAGTTGACGCGATCCTGATAACTCAACCACTCGGCGAGGGTGCGGGGCATGAACGGGCTACTCGATCAACAGGCGAAGGGATCGCCCATTGTCGCCGAACCCGGCCTGCACGAGCACACGATGGCTCCGGCCACAAAAAAACGGCCTGCCGGAAAGCAGGCCATTTCGTTCGAGGGTGCGGCGACGATCAGCCCAGCAGCACCCGATTCATCCGCTGCACGAATGCCGCCGGATCAGGCAACTGCGCCCCGGCGGAAATCTCCGCCTGCTCCAGAAGCAGGACGGCGAGATCGCGGGCCTTGCCTTCCTCGGCCTCCGCTTCGACGCGCTTGACCAGCGGATGCTGCGGGTTGATCTCCAGCGTCGGCTTCGACTCCGGCATGTCCTGCCCGGCTTCGCGCAGCAGGCGCGCGAGGTGCGGGGCCATCTCGTAGTCGGAGAGCGCCAGGCACGAGGGCGAATCGGTCAGGCGGGCCGACACCTTTACCTCGCCCACCTTGTCGCCGAGCAGGTCCTTGAGCTTCTTCAGCAGCGGCTCGGCCTCCCTGGTGACCTCCTCCAGCTTCTTCTTGTCGGCGTCGTCCAGCGGCAGGTCACCCTTGGCCACGTTCCTGAGCTTCTTGCCTTCGTACTCGCTCAAGCTGCCGATCATCCATTCGTCGATGCGGTCGGACATCAGCAGCACTTCGATGTCCTTGGCCTTGAACGCTTCCAGCTGCGGGCTGCCGGCGGCGGCGGCGTAGCTGTCGGCGGTGATGTACCAGATGGCGTCCTGGCCGATGGCCATGCGGCCGATGTAGTCGTCGAACGAGACGTTCTGCGCGGTGCCCTCGCCCTTGGTGCTGGCGAAGCGCAGCAGCTTGGCGATGCGCTCGCGGTTGTTGGCGTCTTCGCTGATGCCTTCCTTGAGCGTGTTGCCGAACGCCTTGTAGAAGGTGGCGAACTTCTCCGGCTCGTCCCTGGCCAGTTTCTCGATCAGGTCGAGCACGCGCTTGACGCAGGCGGCCTTGATGCGCTCGAGCTGGCGGTTGTGCTGCAGGATTTCGCGGCTGACGTTGAGCGGCAGGTCGTCGGCGTCGACCACGCCGCGCACGAAGCGCAGATAGTTCGGCAGCAGTTCCTCGGCCGCGTCCATGATGAAGACGCGCTTGATGTAGAGCTTCAGCCCCTTGCGCTCGTCGCGCCCGCCCATCATCAGGTCGAACGGCGGCTGCGCCGGCAGGTACAGCAAGGTGGTGAAGCTCTGGCTGCCCTCGACGCGGTTGTGCGTCCACGCCAGCGGGTCGTTGAAATCGTGGCCGAGCGACTTGTAGAAGCTCTGGTAGTCCTCGTCGGAAATCTCCGATTTCGGCTTGGTCCACAGCGCGGAGGCCGCGTTGATGCTCTCGAACTCGTCGGTGGGCTTGCCGTCCTTCTCCACCGGCATGCGGATCGGGAACGCCACGTGGTCGGAGTACTTGCGGATCAGCGACTTGAGCTGCCAGCCCTTGAGGAACTCGTCCTCGTCGGCCTTCAGGTGCAGGATCACCGCGGTGCCGCGCTCGGCCAGCTCGACCGGTTCCAGCGAGTACTCGCCCTTGCCGTCGCTCTCCCACTTCACGCCCTCGGCCGCCGGCGCGTCGGCGCGTCGGCTGAGCACGGTGACCTTGTCGGCCACCACGAAGGCGGAGTAGAAGCCCACGCCGAACTGGCCGATCAGGCGCGCGTCGGCCTTCTGCTCGCCCGACATGGCTTCCAGGAAACGGCGCGTGCCGGAGCTGGCGATGGTGCCGATGTTGGCCACGATCTCGTCGCGGCTCATGCCGATGCCGTTGTCGCGCACGGTGACGGTGCGCGCGTCCGGGTCCCAGCTGACGTCGATGTGCAGCTCGCTGTCGCCGGCCGTCAACTCGGGCTTGGCGATCGACTCGAAGCGCAGCTTGTCGCAGGCGTCGGAGGCGTTGGAGATCAGCTCGCGCAGGAAGATCTCCTTGTGCGAGTACAGCGAGTGCGTGACCAGGCGCAGAACCTGGGCAACCTCGGCTTCGAACTGGCGGGTTTCGGCGACAGGCGCATTCATGGGCGGATTCAACTCCATGGCAAATGAATTGGGTGGGTCGTCGCCTCCCCGGGCATGACCGGCGGACCGATCCCGCACGACCTCCGCGCCGGTGGAACCAGTCATGGAAACGCGACAACTGGCCCCCGAGATTCGGGCAGCCGGCCGCGGTTTCAAGACCGGGTGGCCGATAAAATGACGTGATGACGTACCGCGGACGCTTCGCTCCCTCGCCCACCGGGCAACTGCACTTCGGCTCGCTGGTGGCCGCGGTGGGCAGCTGGCTATTCGCCCGCCACGCCGGCGGCGAATGGCTGGTGCGGATGGAGGATATCGACCCGCCGCGCGAGGTGCCCGGCGCCGCTGCCGACATCCTCGCCGCACTGCCCGCGTTCGGCCTGGTGGCGGATGCGCCGGTGCTGTTCCAGTCGCAGCGCACCGCCGCCTACGACGAGGCGTTCGCCGCGTTGCGCGCTGACGACCGGGTGTTTCCCTGCACCTGCAGCCGCAGCCAGCTCGCCACCAGCGACGGCATTCATCGCGACGGCCACTGCATCGACGGCCGTCACGCCGATCGCGAGCCGGCGTGGCGCCTGCGCGTGAGCGACGTGGAGATCGCCTTCGACGACGCCCTGCTGGGACCGCAACGCGAGCGGCTGCGCGAAACCGTCGGCGATTTCGTGATCCGCCGCGCCGACGGGCTGTATTCCTATCAGCTCGCCTGCGTGGTGGACGACGCCTTCCAGGGCATCACCGAGGTGGTGCGTGGCCAGGACCTGCTCGATTCCACTGCGCGCCAGATCTGGCTGCAGCGCTGCCTGGGCCTGGCCACGCCGACGTATCGGCACCTGCCGCTGGTGCATGACAAGGCCGGCAACAAGCTGTCGAAATCCTCCCGCGCCGCGCCGCTCGACCCCGGCGAACCCACCCCGGCACTGCGCCGCGCGCTCGCCTTCCTCGGCCAGCCGCTGCCGGATCGGCCGGTGGACGCGGATGCCCTGCTGGCCCACGCGTTGGCCGGCTTCGACCCCGCCCGATTGCCGCATTGCAGCGGTAGTTCCCCCGGTTGATCGGCTATAACTGGACGGCCGTTCACGCCGTTTGCACGAGCAGCGCAGGCGCGCGGCAACGGTAACATTCGCGTGTTTGACTTGGGCAAACAGGAGATCGACGGCATGACCCAGCGTACGGCTTTGGTTACCGGGGGAACCGGGGGCATCGGCAGCGCCATCGTGCGCCATCTGGCGAAACAGGGTCACAAGGTCGCCACCAATTATCGCGACGAGGCCAAGACCCGCGCCTGGGTCGACGCCATGGCACAGGAAGGCATCGAGGTGTGCACGGTGCGCGGCGACGTGTCCGATCCCGAGTCCTGCGCGGCGATGGTGCGCGCCATCGAGGAAAAATGCGGTCCGGTGGACATCCTGGTCAACAACGCCGGCATTACCCGCGACACCACCTTCCACAAGATGAGCTACCAGCAGTGGACGGACGTGATCAACACCAATCTCAACTCCTGCTTCAACGTCACCCGCGCGGTGATCGAGGGCATGCGCGCGCGCAAGTGGGGCCGCATCGTGCAGATCAGCTCGATCAACGGCCAGAAGGGCCAGTACGGCCAGGCCAACTACGCCGCGGCCAAGGCCGGCATGCACGGTTTCACCATCTCGCTGGCGCAGGAAAACGCCAAGTTCGGCATCACCGTCAACACCGTCTCGCCCGGCTACGTCGCCACCGACATGGTGATGGCCGTGCCGGCGGAAGTGCGTGCCAAGATCGAGGCGCAGATCCCGCTCGGCCGGCTCGGCAAACCGGAGGAAATCGCCCACGCCGTGGCCTTCCTCACCGGCGAGGAAACCAGCTGGATGACCGGCGCCAACCTGGCGATCAATGGCGGGCAGTACATGGGGTGGTGATTCCCACGGGATTAGGGTTCTGCGAGAGCAGGAAGCGTCGCCTGCGGCAGTGATTTTTTCGAGCAAGTCCGCTTGCGGGCGACGCCTTTCTATTCACCATTCCAGGAGTCTGCTCGTGAACAAGTCATTATCCACGAGCGTGCCCCTGCCGAAACGGCAAGCTTTTGCGCGAAGTCGCCCCGGCGAGTTCGAGGGTTCGTGCGACCAACTAGCCGGTGTCCACTTTTGCGCAGAAATTCTCAGCTGAAGGGCGACCCCGTGCTGGACGGCATGGCCCTGCTGCGCAAGGGCAACCGGCTGTCGGTGATGCCGGTGGAGGCGGCGCACTGGAAACACATCCTCACGCTGGAGTGACGGCCCTGCGGCCACCGCTGTTCCGTCGCGGCGAAGCACGACTCCCAGACGATTTCGTGTGCCCTCGACACAGGGCAGCCACGACTCGATCGCGAGTCATTTCAGCCTTGGGCGCACCGACAAGCCCGTAGGCGGATTCCGACACGACGACGCGATGTAACGGAACGTCAGAAATGCGCAGCCATCGTTGCCGGCGCGCACGCGCGCCCCATAGACTCATCGGATGACGCCCCGACAACTGGTTGCCGCCTCGTTCCTCGCCATGGCCCTGACGACAGGATGTTCTCCCATGTCCCACGGTGACCCCGACCACCCCGAGAAGAATCCTCGTCCCGTCCACCGCTACGAGATCATCGCCACGGCGGAAGCCCCGGGGCCGTGGGATTCGGTGAAGGGTTACCTGACCTATGACGTGGTCAATCAGGAATGCACCCCGGAGAACAAGTTCCTCGGGGTGCACGTCTTGCCGCGGGATGTGGGACTGGACGTCGAGATGACACGCGTCGACGAGAAGACATGGAAGGGGTATTTCTACCGGGATTATCTGCAGGACGACGACTATCACGGCTTGGGGATATGCCATTGGAATCCCATGAGCGTGGCTAGTGTCTTTGCCGTACACGGAAAGTTTTTCGGAGCGGGATCCGTTTTTCAGGACTTCTTGCAGAACGGGCCACAGACGGAATACTTCAGGAAAAGCGAGTACGTCGACCGATCACTTGTTGGGCGAGCATTCCTGACGACCCCTGATGATCCGGAAGTCACCCGACATCCAGAGGCATATTTCCCGATTACGGTTGCAGTCAAGGAGGTGTCGCCGTGATGGCAACCCCCGGGACCGCTGCCGCGGCTGCCGGCGATGCTTACCTGGATCGTCAGCAAAGCGATACCAACCCAGAACATCCGACATTGACGTTTTTGGCCGGGTACAGGTACACGGTTTTTACCTACAAGGACGACCCCGCGACCGGTTTCCACGCCACGGCCTACAGGGAAGCCGCTCCGCCACACCACATCATCATCGCCTACCGCGGCACCGACCCCGACATCAAGCACCACACGC